>Ga0187771_10000050_pt1 | contig 50992 bp, 60 predicted proteins | sample 0116_SJ02_MP15_1_FD_133139 | JGI IMG/M metagenome (GOLD analysis project Ga0187771, IMG submission 133139) | Tropical peat soil microbial communities from peatlands in Department of Meta, Colombia - 0116_SJ02_MP15_10_MG | ecosystem: Environmental > Terrestrial > Soil > Wetlands > Peat | place...
AATTCTAGTGGACCGGGGGGGAATTGAACCCCCGACCTTGGGACCCTAACGGGTTCTCCCGCGTGCGAGGCGGGCGTTCGTACCGCTGAACTACCGGCCCACTGGATTTCGCCCTCAAGCCCTTCCTTGTTTAAGGGTTCGTGGCCTCATTCTCTCCCAAGTGGGGCAGAAACCCTTTTGCAGGACTCTCAAGGCGACGAACCGGAAATGCCCCGCAGGGACTTGGACGACAGGCTCTTCTGGCTGGCCAACGAGAAGGAAATCAGGAACGCACAGACCACAGACGCCTACTTCCTCCACACGAAGGAGGTCCTTCAGAAGAACCACATAGACTCCAGGGTCGTCATGGAGGTCTTCGCCAGGGACGTCCCCTACTTGGACAACTGGGGCATGCTCACTGGTGTCTACGAGGTGGCGAAGCTCCTTGAGGGGCTCCCAATCGACGTCTGGTCATTCGACGAGGGGTCGGTGTTCGTTGCCGACAGGAACTCAGTCATGTACGAGCCGCTGCTGACGATCGAGGGAAGGTACGTCGACTTCGCCGAATACGAGAACCCCCTACTCGGCCTGCTTTCGTCCTCGACTAGCGTGTCGACCCGGGCGGCGAAGTTCAGAATCGCCGCCGACTCGAAGCTACTCCTAAGCTTCGGTACTAGAAGGGTCCATCCCGCCCTGGCTCCAATGGTCGAACGGGCGTGCTACATCTCGGGGTTTGACGGTGTCTCCAACGTGCTCGGCGCCAAGCTCCTGAAGCTCGAACCCTCGGGGACCATGCCTCACGCTCTTGTCCAGATTCTGGGAAGCCAAGAGAAGGCATGGCATCTCTTCGACACAACAGTCCCCAAAAGTGTCCCACGCGTTGCACTGGTCGACACGTTCTGGGACGAAAAGGCTGAATCAATCAAGGCTCTCGAGGCACTTGGCCCCAAGCTATGGGGGGTCAGGCTCGATACCCCGGCATCCAGGCGCGGAGATTTCGCCAAGATAGCCGAGGAGGTGAGGTGGGAACTTGACATCCGGGGAGGAAAGAAGGTCAAGATCATTGCGTCAGGTAGGCTCGACGAGGAGAACATTGCGAAGCTCAACCCGATCGTCGATGGCTATGGCGTTGGCACAGCGGTGGCCTACCCACCAGTGATCGACCTTAGCGCGAAGATAGTCGAGGTCGAAGAAGGCAAGAAGTCTGAGTTCAGGGCTAAGCGCGGAGGCCTGGGAGGGCGCAAGGCGGTCTTCCGATCTCCAGGCTTCAAAGATACCGTGAGCCTCGACACCGGCAAAGCGAACCGGGGAGGCTCCCTCCTAAAGCCACTCTTGAAGAACGGAAAGTTAGTGGCAGACTTTCAATCGATTGACGACCTGCGAGCCAGGGTCATGAAGGACTTGGACGAGCTCAAGACCACTACACCATCTCTGCAGTGGAGGTGACCGTCCACGCACCCGGCGCTGCTGGTCGTCGATGTCCAAGTCGATTTTTGTCCTGGTGGCGCACTCGCCGTCAAGGGTGGGGACGAGGTGGTCCCAGGTCTCAACAAGGTAATCAAGGCATTCGAACGGCGAAGCCTCCCAATCCTCTTCACTAGGGACTGGCATCCACTAGACCATATCTCGTTCAGGAGCAGAGGCGGGATCTGGCCCCCTCATTGCGTCCAAGGAACCCCAGGCGCCGAGTTCCATCCGGGCTTGAGAATTCCTGCTGGCGCAACCATCATCAGTAAGGGGACCTCGAGGGACGCGGAAGCTTACTCCGGGTTCCGGGGAACCAACCTCGAAGAGCTACTCAAGAGCCTAGGCGTTGAGGAGATCTTCCTCGGCGGCCTCACCACCGACTACTGCGTGAGGGAGACCACGCTTGACGCTCGTACAGCGGGATTCTCGGTTACCGTCATTGAAGACTGCACCCGGGCGGTCGATGCGCGGCCAGGCGATGGCGGCAGAGCCCTCGCTGACATGCGAAGGGCGGGCGCAAAATTGACGACTTTATCTGAAGTTGTCAAGCGGTTGGCCGGCACGCAGCAGTAGAGTCATCATCCTGGCTTTTGGGCCAGTCCTGATCGCCCGTCGTAGCACGCTACGTGCCAGACCGGACGTTTTGGAGAATTTCTCTATTTATCCATTCCAGCTCTGTAATTCATCTACTTCTGTTCTTATTAACGGCGAAGAGTCTCAGCATTCCTTGAGCGAGGAAGACTCGGAGTTCGTCAGCTGGTGGCAGGCGCTGGCCGAAGACCCAGACTATTACACCAACACCGAGCAAGGCAAGAAGGAGCTGGCCGACATGATTCGCAAGGAGTCGGAGCGCCTCCTCGAAGAGATAGGCAAGACAGTCAAACGGACAAAGGAGATCATCTGGCTTTCGAACTTCTGCAAGTCATGTCACTACTTCAGAGAGGAGGGGAGAAGAATGACGTGCAAGAAATGGCAGGTGCGCATAGTCAAGCCGTTTTACGGCAGAGCGATCCTGAAGGAGGTCCCTTCGAAGACCGGGAGCGACGAGAAGGAGGTCGTGGTCGAGGGGATTGACTGGGACGCCCGATGGAAGGAGGTCTCCGAAAGAATCGTGGACATGGCGGTGGGGATGGTCAACGGCGGATATCCCTACTTTTGCTACAAAGGAAAATAGGCTCCGAGGCCCCAAAACCTCTCTGGGGATGCTCAAAGCAGTTAGCGTCATACTCATTTCATTTCAATAGTGTTTAATCGCTGTCGGAAGAAGGGGACAGAAAGATGGCCGACATCATCACGGCCGAAGCCCTCACCAAAGTCTACCGCGGGAAGGTGACTGCTGTCGACCACATCTCGTTTCAGGTCAGAGAGGGAGAGATCTTCGGGTTCCTCGGGCCGAACGGGGCGGGAAAGACAACCACCATCAAGATGCTCAACACCCTGGCTTCGATAACGGATGGGCACGCCACCGTGGCTGGCCACGACGTAGCCAAGGATCCGAGTGCCGTCCGCAAGAGCATCGGCGTGGTTCCACAGGAGCTCACAGCTGACGATGAGCTCAGCGGGACAGAAAACATGGTGCTCATGGCCAACCTGCACCAGGTGTGGAGGTCAACGGCGAACTCGCGAATCAGCTCGCTGCTCGCCCTCGTGGACTTGCAGGATGCGGCCGGCCGCAAGGTGAAGACCTACTCGGGGGGCATGCGAAGACGCCTGCAGCTCGTCATGGGGCTCCTGCACGAGCCAAAAATCCTCTTCCTCGACGAACCAACGCTGGGCCTTGACGTGCAGACCAGGACAAAGATGTGGCAATACATCAAACAGCTGAACAAGGAGAAGGGGCTCACAGTCTTCATGACCACCCACTACCTCGACGAGGCGGATTCGCTCTGCGATAGGATTGCGATTATCGACCACGGGACAATCAAGATTTCTGGTTCACCGGCGGAGCTGAAGCAGGCTCACGGCGGAGACATCATCACCCTCACGCTTTCCAACGACAAAGAGGACCTCACGGCGTTTCTTTCCAGCATCGAAGGGGTAAAGGCCGTGACACGTGACGGCAGGGTATACAGGATTAAGCTACCGAGAACAGAGAAGGCCCTGCCTTCGATTGTGGCTGGGGTGGTCCAGAAGGAAGCCGAGATTGAAGAAATTTCCTTCTCGAAGCCCACCCTGGATCAAGTCTTCCTGGACGTGGTGGGCAAGTCGATGAGAGACGAGGAAGCTCCTCAGAGCGATTCGGCCTGGGAGAACATAAAGATGGAGAGGGCGAGATAGGCGTGTTCCGCGAAACGCTCGCCCTCACCCTCCGGGCCTTGCGCAAGTGGGTCCGCAACCCCGCCTCGATTATGCCGGGGCTCTTCACGTCGCTCTTCTATCTCATCCTCTTTGGCAACTCGTTCAATCCGGCCAACCTGTTCTCATCGGGGGGCAGCCAGGGTTCGTCTATCCTGCAGGCGGCCTTCGGAGGAGCCCCGACATACATCACCTACCTGGCCTCGGGGGTCATTTGCATCATACTCGTCTTCAACATGGCGTTCGGGGGCATCGACCTAGTGCTTGACAGGCAACTGGGTTACCTCAGCTCGCTCCTGGTTGCTCCCATCCCTCGAGCCGCCATCTTTCTTTCAGGGGTCGCGCAGAACCTCGTGAAGGTCCTTTTGCTGGGCGTGCTCACCTTCTTGGTGGCCCTGGTCATCCCGAACGGCCTCGAGCTCCCAAGTTCTTTCGGCGCACTAGCCTTCATCGGGGTCTTCGGCGCCTTCATCTTCCTTGGCCTTGGCCTCTCTTTCATCTTCACCGCTCTGGCCCTCTCGGTACGGAGCATCGATTCGCTTGTTGCCATAGTCAACTTCCTGACCCTTCCGATAATGTTCATGAGCAACGCCTTCTTCCCTCCCTCGTCCTTCCCCGACTGGCTGAAGACAATCGCCAACCTGAACCCTGTGACGAAGGCGAATGAGGCCGCGAGGCTGCTCCTGATCAACGGGTCGCTCACCTCGGCCCAGCTATCAACGTACGAGATGGACATGGTCTACCTGGTCGGCTTCGCGGCATTGCTGGGAATCTTGGGCTATCTAGCTGCGAGAAGAGCGCTGAGGCCAGAGTGAAGGCTTAGGGTGCAATCGTCCGATTCCACTGGCCAGCTCCGAGGATCATTAACGACACCAACCCCATCGTAACCACCTGCAAGAGTACCCGAGATTGCGGTGAAACGAGCTGAGGGGTTTACAAAGAACAGGAGGGCGTTTTCGGTTCAGGGGCTAACTATGTTTCGCTTATGGAAACGGTGTAGCTTATCCCGCCGGTCAGCACCATTGACGCCCTGGCAGGGAATGAGTTCAGGTCGAGACCATTCGGGTAGATGCTGAGATACGTCACCGGATTATTCGCCGTGTAAAAGCCCACTGTGCTACCCTGACATGACAATTGGACCATTACCGTGGACGGGGTCGGAATGTTGAACGCAATGCTGACATTCCTAGTCCCGGGGATGTCCTCAGCTTGTATGTCGAAGGTGTATTGGACCGTGTTGCTTCCGGTGCAATAACCTCGTGTCGACACAGTGATGCTCCCCTGACCGCTCCCACTGCCGAGGTATGTGGACGGGTTGATTGAGAACGTGAACGATCCGGTCGCCGTCTGGGTGGAGTTCCATTGAATCGGCTTGCCACTGCTGTCGTTGATGCCTGAGGGACCTAACGGAACGGTGTACGTGTAGGTCCCGCTGAAATCCTGGTAGTTCTGGGTGCCTGTTGTCAAACTGCCAACGGTCACGGTTGTGGTCGGTACGTTGGAGGTAGTCGCTCCGATGCTCAGTGTCGAAGTGGTCGTTTTGGCTCCTGGGGAGCTGGGACTGGCGAAGACGAAGACATAGGCGACCCCGGCACTGGCTATGACAACGACCACTACTACCACCAACACAATGGTTGCTATCGCCGGGCGAAGTTTCATGGTCTTACCTTCGAGCTGAACGATACCATCGGAATGTCCACCAACGGCTAGAAGAAAACGCCGACGTGGAAGGCCGCTGCGGTGATGAACCCTACTATCGCAGCAAGGACGAAGTAGACTATGAAGGTCGCGATCACGACGGCGACAACATAGGTCACCACCCTATCCTTTGGAGTTCCCATGAGTATCGGGAGCCCCAGATACAGGATGTAGAGGCCGTATAGAATCCCTAGGATTTCTAAGAATCCCAAGAGCGGGATTATGTTGAGAATACCTATCAGGAAGGCAGGGGTGAAGATAAACGCAGAAAGCTTGAGGCTCTTGATCTTGTCGGTTGACGAGCCGAAGGTAGGAGCCAGGAATCCTATCGCTAGTGCGACAACATAGACGGCTATGATGTCTAGGATGTAAAACAGGATTGCATAGAGGAAGGCGTAGGCGACGAATGATCCTACGAAACCGAACGGGATGAAAATGTCGTAGTACCACAGGTAACCTATCAGGGTCGCGACGAATGGAATCGCGGCCAAAACGGCGACGTAGTTCACCATAATCCCCCTTATCGTGGCCGGCGCGTCCTTGTTCTCATTGAGGTAGCTCGTGGGGTTCCTTACTAATGAGATGGCCGAGTTTATGGTGCCCATAATGAACCCTACCGGAGCCGAGCTCCCAGAGTTGCCTGGGGGAGATGATGGTGCTGGAACGGGCCCGCTAGAGGTTGGGTTATCACGCAACGACCTATCGGCTACACCGTCATCTGGGGCGGAATCAGGACCCGTCTCTCGCAATGTGTATCCAGTCCAGCCGTTCGACGTTATTTAAGCCTAAGGAGTTAGGGAGCCGCAGAAGAATTGGCGCCGATTCGGCCGTCGACTCCACATCCCATGCAAGGTGATCGCTAACGACGGTTCTACACCTTCAACTTTCTTTCTTTCCACGGCTTCATCACCACGTCCCAAGGGGTGACGACCTTCCCATCGTAGACGAGGCACTGTCCGGGCTCGGCCTTCAATAAAGCCGCCGCCTCTTGCAGCTGCATGAGCCCATCTGCCTCCTTAGCGGTTGTCGTCCCAATCCCTGAAATCGGTATCTCGAGAATGTCTGCCGACTCGTTCTGCACCACGTGTGCGAGTACCGCCGGGCTGAACAAATGTTCGATTACATTCCTGTCCCAGACGAACTCGCGTGTCCCGGAAATGAAGACCCGCCTGATCCGTCTGTCGAACATCTCGACAAGAACCTCTCTGATCGTCGACTCGATCGGCATCGAGAAGGCCGTGGATGCGACATCTTCCAGGATAAGAGAGGACCCGAGGCTGCCGTCTTGGTACAATCCGAGGACATCTGGGAGAGTCAGAATGGCTCCCACGCCTTTGCTCTCCACCACACGTGCGAAACCGAATCGTCTTCGAAGGAAGACATCCAGAAGGCCGGACAGAGACCGGTCTGCCCGAATCGTGGCAAGAGGTTCGGACACCACCTCACATGGCTGTTTGAGGAAGGAGCCGACTCCTATGGGTCTGACCTTCAGCAGGCTTGCGAGGCAGGAGAAGCCGTAGACGCCCTTCTGTCTCCTTCCAACGTCGAAAGCAAGGGGCAGAACGTCAATCTCATGAAACCGGAGCAAGGGAAGGACTGACAGTATTGGGGTCGTCGGATCAACGGCCGGGTAGGCCCTCTCGAACATCTTCGGAAACGCGTCCCTAATCCTCAACAGGGCTTCGTCGACCGTCCGGTGTAATTATTCGTTGCCCGGACATTTGGAGAAAGGGTCAATAGCAGCGTCGCCACTATGCCCTGAGGTGCAGCCCCGTTGATGCAGCTCCAGTTTCAGGCACGTGCTGATGACTGGATCAAGCAGCTGTGTGTCGACCTTTCAGCTAAGGTGAGGATTTTGGGGCTCAAGTTCGTAGGACGGGGCCAAGAGGTCGCCCACTTTGTTGACATCGTGCTGGGGACAGGGAGTCCAGAAGAGGTCCGCCAGCGGCTGGGCTCCATCCCTTCGGTGATGAGCACTGAGTTGACTGACCTCTCCCAACAGCACATGATGGGGGTGATTGTAGCGAGCAAATGCATGGCCTGTCCCTCCATCCTTGGCGCGAACCTGGCGGTCTTCGTCTCTTCGGCTAGGACGGGGGACGACTGCACGGTGGGCTACAAGGTCTTCCTGGGTAACGAAGGAGTACCTTTGCTCCTTAGCCGCCTCTCTAGGGAGGGTGTAGGCTACTCGGTGAAAGATATCGGCCCTGTCTCCCCCGACTTCAAGCTCACAACGAGACAGCTGGGCATTCTCAGATCTGCCATGGAGATGGGTTTCTACGACTTCCCTAGGAGGATAAGTCTGACGGAGCTGGCAGGGAAGATAGGAATCAAGCCGAGCACCCTAAGCGAGATTCTTAGGGCGGCGGAGAAGAACATCCTCGGAAGCTTCCTGAGCGAGGGAGACGAGTTAGAAGAGTAGGGTAAGCTGGAGCTGGGGGCATCACCCTATGTGTTTCCTAACCTGTTAGGGTCGAAGCATATCCTTCTCATGTCGGCAATCCACCACCGACCTGACATGCAGGCAGTAGAATCAAGCTTCCAGATGAACGCACCAGTCGCGGCGAAAACCATTGTCACGGAAGCGAATAGCGAAATGGGATTGGCTTTCTTGAAGGCAATATCAGACGTCCCCTGCAGTATGATAATGAGGTCGGCTATCTCGAAAGGAAAATCCGTCGAAGAGATATGCTCAGAGACGGATGTGCCAATCAGCACTGCCTACCGGAAGATACGCGAGCTGACAGAGAGCGGCCTCATCTTCATCGAGCACATAATAGTTACTGATGTGGGAAAGAAGCGCATCATCTACAGAGCCGCCTACTCGAGGGTGGCCGTCCATTGTGACCAGGGGAACTTCGTCGTGGAGAGCACCCCCAATGCGGAGGTTCCCGATATTCTGTATAGACTTTGGCAGTTCGCAAGAAGTCACCAGGAGCGCTCCCAGAAATGAATGGAAAAAGGCGAAGGAGAATGACTTCGAAGAATGATATCGGTCCCTTCGACCATCAGACGGCGCTAACAGCGAGACAGGAGCAGGTATTGGGGACGGCACTCGCGCAGGGGTATTTCGAATTCCCTCGGAAGATAAGTCTGACAAACCTGAGTGAGTTGGTCGGGGTCAGGCCCTCGACTCTCAGTGAAATCCTGAGAAGCGCCGAAAGAAGAGTCTTGGAAAGCACCGTCCATATACGTAACAGTTCGGACTAGCGAAGTCGTAAAGGAACTCTACCTGGGTCACGGTCTAGGGGAAAGGTCTGGTGACTGAACGGGCATCGATAGCCCAGGCGCAAAATGCCACATGCTAACCATCACGCGCTACGCGAAGAGTTCAATCCAAATCCCGTTGGGGTCCTCCACGTACGCCCACCTGCTCGAGGAGCCTTTGATTTCGAGGACTGTGCGGTGCCCCACCTTGGCGAAATCAGCCAGCACCCTGTCCAGGTCTTCTACCTTGAACGCGAGATGATCCAGGCCCTCACCGGCGGTGTACTTGGTCGCGTACTTGTTCCCCTCGGGATAGTAGTTGAGCTCGAGTTCCTGTCCTCCTCCCACACTCTTGAGGCCCACCACCGTCCCGCCCGTGGCTTCGATTTTGTTTCTCCCTGTTTCCTTCATCCCCAGTAGGCTGGTATAGAATTTCACCGATTCCTCCAGATTCTTGACACGTATGCCTGTGTATAGGAAAGTCGACTTCAATTCAGACTCACCCACCCGAGTCACTGATCTTGGTATAAGCGCTTTTGACCGCTGCTATGGCGTGCCATGTTCCATGAGATGGTGGTATTCGTGAGGCTCCATCAGTGAGCCGAAGGCCCGGTCCACCACCTCCGAAAGCGAAGGGTGGATGTGCATCGAGTTCATCAGAGGCCGGGCGTCTTGCCGCTCCGTGTACATCAGGTTGATTATCTCCTGAATCAAGATTGAAGCGTACGGGCCCACGATGTGCGCCCCGAGGATTTTGAGAGTGTCCCTCTGGACGATGACTTTCACGAAATATCCCTTGACGTTCATGGCCTCCCCCTTCGCAGTGTCCTCATACCTGTGGAATCCAATCAAGATGTTCTCCTCGCCGAACTCGTCTGCTGCCTCCTCCTCCCTCATCCCTACGCTGGCCACCTCAGGATATGTGAACACCGCGCTGGGGACTGCGTGGTAATCGACCTTCACCCTCTGCTTAAGCACCGCATTGTAGTAGACGACCTGAGACTCGTAGTTGGCGACGTGCTTGAAGGGGAAATTTCCGTCGGCGTCTCCGAAGGCCCACACACCAGGCTGCGAAGTTTCTAGATATTCGTTCACTTCAATCCAGCCTGCCTCAGTGGTCCTGATGCCAGCCCTTTCTGGGTGGAGAATCCCCGTCGTCGGCCCTCTCCCGGTGGCAATCATGATCTCGTCTGCTTCGACGCTCACCTCCTCCCCCGAATTCTTGTCGAAGGCATGCACGCTCTTCCTGCCATTGTCAAGCTTCTCTGCCTCCCTGACCTCGTGGTTGACGAAAATCTCCATGTGCCTCCCCAAGACAGATTTGGCAAGTGCTGAGACTTCCGGCTCCTCACCCGGTAGAAACTGAGGGTTCCTGCCTATCACGGTCACCCTGGCTCCCATGGCCGAGAAGAAGTGGCCGAACTCGGCCGCTATGTACCCCCCGCCGACTATCGCCAGGCTAGGAGGGAGCCTGTCAAGCCTGAAGGCGTCGTCGCTCGTGATGTATCCCACCTCTTCCAGGCCCTTAATCCGAGGTATGATGGCCTGCGACCCGATGCAAAGAAAGATCATCTTCGATGTTATTGTCTCCCCGGCGACCTTTAGCATATAGGGGGAGACGAACTCTGCCGTATCGTGATAGTAGTCTATGTTATCAGAGCTCGAGAGGCCTCTCCTAATGGAGTCGATGTCCGCGTCGATGAGGCCCCTCATCCGGGCCATGATCTTCGCGAAGTCGACCTGCTTCAGTTCCACGTCAAGCCCGAGCTCTCCAGTCTCCTCAATGACCCTGACAAGCTCCGCCGGGTAGAGGAGTATCTTGGAGGGGATGCACCCCCTGGTGAGACAGATTCCGCCGGGCTCGTCCTTGTCAATGACCGCGATTCTCATACTTGGATTCTGCTGTAGCATAGGATCGACCAAGTTCATGGCCGAACCCGAGCCGATCACTATCAGATCGTAATTCTTCACAGCCTAAAAATCCGGTCACGCCGTAGATAAGGCCTGTGTGCTCATATCTGTTGAAGGAATACCAAAGTGGATATCGAGAAATACTCGCGTCCAAATCACTTCACCGTGAGCGAGAAGACCCACCCGAAGTACAGCTTCTCAAAGAAGCTGGGAGGTGGCGAGTTCCTCAATGTGGCTGTGTGGCCAGGCAGGTCGAATCCTGAGGACGAGGTCGTGAGCATCCAGCTTAGGAAGTTCGACGGAGACTGGAAGACTTTGGCAAGGGTGGCCCTGTATAGGGCGAGAGACGGCATTTACTCAGAGCTTCCGGAAAGGACATCGACCTAAGCTAAGGTGTCTGGTGCAACTCGAACCAGGGGTACACGGGCTCGGGCTGCCGGGGTTCTCGTTGGAAGGGCTCTGGTTCTATCGTATAGTACACAGCTACTTTCTTACTGGTTTAGTTCTTAACCAATATGGACTTCGGCTCTATTCCGCATGTTCTTGTCCAACCCGCAGAAGTAACGAGGGTCGGAAGCTTTTACCTGTTCGAACCCTTATCGACGGAGGCCTTGTAATCTGTTTCGAGATACCTACCAAACGCGTCCCATTCCCGCTTTGCACCTTGCACCCATTCTCGGACACCTTCTGCCTTCCTCGGGTCGTCGTAGGTCACGTGGAAGACCATGTCGAGCCTGGTCCGACTTCCCACCGGCGTGAGCTTGTAATCACCAATTTCTCTTCCGTCACCGCAGCTGTCTAGATGCCATGCATCTGGAGCCTTGAGCCACACAGCTCTAATTCCCTCCACCGTATTCCTGCCCTCCTTGTGCGTGGTCACCCAGACGAACCTGCGGCGAGATCTCTCGAGGAAATGGCGCTTCGTTTTCGAACCAGTCATCTTGTTGTCGTCGGCACGGAAGTCTGTGCACCAGGCGAAACAAAAGTCCAAAGGCGCCTTGAACGTTTTCGAAACCTTGTAGGTCTTGACTACTGGACTTGCCAACTTGAAAGTGTTCTTCACCGTTTCTCTTAAGGGTTTGACTCGGCAGTAACAGAACTCTAGTCGTCGGTGGCACATGTGTGATAGTCAGCTCCCTATGGAAAGTTTAGTTGGGATAACATCCAACCAGGGTTGCATGAGAAGCGGCACGTGTTGGGCCGTCGCGATTACCCTGATACTGGCCATCTCAACAATTGCTACCTTGGCTGCAATCGAATGGAATGAACACACAGACGGTTCCACGTCAATTCCGATCTCAGGATTGACGCAACTACAACAACACTGGGTCCAAGGCTGGGGTTTCCGGGATGAACTGAACCCAAACGACATCGACAACCAGAACTCCTGGATGGACAACGCCGGGAAGATTCTCACCGCCGGCATGATAACGAATGACTCGACTGACGCCCACAGGGCCCTTGGGTTCATTCTCAGCCATATGACGGGAGGCTACTACCTTCCCGAAGTTGTTGTGAACAGCTCCATTCTCAACCTCAAAATGGGCGGAAGCGCATCGATCACGAATAGGATAGCCATGATTACAGATGACGAGTCGGCGAGTGAACTTCTGCAACTCTGGGTCGGGGACTATTATGCTGGGCCCTGGAACGCAGCCTACATGGGGGTGGACCGAATTTGGTACGATGGAGCTGCACACAGAGCGAACTCCTCAACAGTTGTACCCATCCCTGGTGGCTACTCTAAGATATCGTACTTTGCATTCGATGGCCTGTCCTTCTACACCTACCTTAACGCGACGATGAGGATGGGCGACCCCTATGTCAGAATAAGCGTCCAGGTGCGACCAATGAACTCGACATTCGGCTCAGACGATCATGTTGACTTGCAGGTTTTCGCCGGCCCAACCGGAGGCAATACACAACTTGCTTTCGAAAGTGTCTCTCTGTTTGATTCATCGGGAAAACCAATCGAGGCCGTCCCGCTCAATAATGCGATTCCTCCGACAGAAAGCGGAATTCTGGTAACGTACTCTAACAGGACAAACTTCAACGACCAAGACTCTATCGCGATTGCGTTCAACTCCACCGACGTGGCGAGTGCCGAGCACTGGTATCTGGATGGGGCTTTCGATGGCATGAGTTGGGCCGGGCTTGGCTACAACGTGGCAGAAACTGGAAAGGGAGAACTAAGTGTGCCGGTGTACGCAGACATCTATCCGATCCGACACTTCGACTACCGGCTTCTCAACAATACAACGAGCTATCTGGCCACAGGCCCCAAGAACGTCTCGGTTGCCCCTCCAGTCACCTTCGGCTTCATATCATACGGACTCTCGCTGTTGGCCCAGCAAGACTCTGGGTACTCGTCACTCGCCCGAGGCTTCTGGAACTACTACTATGCCGCCTACGCTCACATGAGCGTTACAAGCGCCTATTCGCGTTCGACCAACCTCCTTGCGCTTGCAGGCTTCGCAATATATGGATGCAACTCCACCGTCGAAGCCTTCACGAGAGCTTTCGTCGAGCGCAGCCCGGGAGCCTCCATCGAAGAGTATGGATGGGCCGCAGCAGCACTTCACCGACTGTATGAGTGTACACGAAGCCAGGGTGACTTGGCCCAATACAAGAGGGTCACCGGGTCTTTCGTCCCTTCCAGAGCATATTTCGACGTTCTAGCCTTCGGAGGAGTAAATGCCAATGCGACATTCCAGTTTGGGGAGGCTGCATCGGGACTTCTGATCGGCGGCGTCCCGTATAACAATCAATCCGTTCTAATGAACATGGATGCCGTTTACCAGTCCGACGTCAACGGGACCATTCGCAACACGCCGTTCGGTGGAGACCAGGCCAACACCGAGACTCTTCCTGCCTACATGATCTCAACATGGCTGTTCGAAGGGGAAATGAGGAACGCTACAGATTACTGGATTTCCGGCCTCTCAAACTGCAACGTAACCTCCATTTCGTACACGGGAGACACCCTTACTTTGAATACGGTTGGAAGGGGAGGCAGCTTGGTCCTCTCCGGTCCCGGCGGTAATCAAACGCTCTTGATCAATGGGAGCGTGTCAGTGACAATTTCGAATCAACCATGGAGGGGGCTCCTACTAATGGTCGTTGCGGTCACGGCTGCCATCGTCCTAGTCATCTTGATTTGCCGCAACCCCTTCGGCAGGGGCCAAAGGGGGTTTGGGATTGTCCAACCGGTCAAATCCTCGATACCAAAGACGATTTCTTGACCGTTGAGTTAATCCAGCCATCCTGTCTGTTGAGACTCTGAGCGCGTTTATAGGAACGGTCAGGCAGTGCACATAGAGTGGCATGAAGGCAGGTTCCCCCAATGGCGGTGCAACTACCACTGGTTCTCGGCAAGCTCACAGTGACACTGAGGCAGCCGTCGCCTCAGTAAAGCACTTCTTCCGACCTAGGAGCATAGCCGTCATAGGGGCCTCCCGAGAAAAAGGGACGATCGGCGGGGAACTCTTCCGAAACCTGATCGAGGCAGACTTCAACGGACCGGTTTACCCCGTGAACAGGCGGGCGACAGTCGTCCAGTCCGTTGCCGCTTACGATTCGGTCCTGAAGTGCCCGGGTCCCGTTGACTTGGCGTTCATCGTCGTCCCGGCAAGTTCTGTCATCGAAGTGGCGAAAGAGTGCGCCCAGAAGGGGGTCCGCGCCCTGGTCGTCATCTCTTCAGGGTTCGCAGAAACGGGGGCAGAGGGTGCCGCTCTCCAAGAGGAGCTTGTCCGGGTCTGCAGGGCATCGGGCATGCGCATGATCGGGCCGAACTGCATGGGAATAATCAATACTGACCCAAAGGTGAATCTCAACGGGCAGTTCGCCCCATATAGGGCAATCCCTGGGCGCATTGGGTTCTGGTCCCAGTCAGGAGCGCTCGGCGTAGCAGTGATTGACCTCGCCGACAGACTAGGAATTGGCCTCTCCGAATTCGTCTCCGCAGGCAATAGAGCAGATGTTTCGGGGAACGACATCGTGCAGTATTGGGAGACCAACGACAACGTCGACGTGATTCTGCTGTACATCGAGTCTTTCGGTGACCCCGGGCGGTTCGCGAGACTGGCGAAGAGGATCACCGCGAAGAAACCGATTGTTGCAGTGAAGAGCGGACGCTCCACAGCGGGCTTCAGGGCCACTCAGTCCCACACGGGGGCTCTGGTGGCCGCCTCTGACATAACTGTCGACGCCCTCTTTAGGCAGTCAGGAGTCATAAGAACTGACTCTCTCGATGAGATGTTCGACGTGGCAGCCCTACTGGCCACTCAGCCAGTGCCTAGCGGGGACAGGGTGGCGATAATCACCAACGCCGGAGGTGCAGGAATACTTGCGGCCGATGCCTGCGAGAGTCTAGGGATGAAGGTCCCTGAGTTATCTCTCGATACCCAGGGTCGGCTCAGGAAGTTCCTCCTTCCCATTGCAAGCACCAAGAACCCAGTCGACATGAGTGGTGCCGCCATCCCAGCGGACTTCGCACGCGCAATCCAGACGATGTCCGAGAGCGAAGAGGTCGACAGCCTCATTGTGATATTCATCCCTCCTTTGGCCGAGAAGCCGCAAGAGACGGCAAGGGAGATACTTCAGACGGTGAGGGAGATGCGCAGGAAGCTCCCTGTCATAAGCACCTTCATGGCCACCAAGGGTGTCTCCGGACAGCTCTCTGACGGCATCATCAGAATACCATCGTACCCGTTCCCTGAGCTGGCAGCGCAGGCCCTTGCCCGGGTGACCGATTACGGGAAGTGGCTGCATGCTCCGCGAAGTGTCCCTCCGACGTTCGCGATCAACGGGACTGAAGCTGCTTCGATCGTGGCAAGGGCGATCGACTCCAAAGAAGAGTGGCTGAGCGCCCCCGACACCGAGGCCTTCCTGAAATGTTTCGGAATCTCGACGGTCAGGTCGGTGCAAGTCAGAAACGCCGAGGAGGCCGCCGAAGCGGCGCACGGTTTTGCTGGGAAGGTCGCTCTCAAGGCAATTGCTCCAGGCCTGCTTCATAAGACGGAAGCAGGGGGAGTGGAAGTCGGACTTGCTGCCGACGAGGTAAAGCGCGCAGCAGAGGAGATCTGGGACAGGGTCCAGCGGAAGGGGTTTGCCGTGAATGGCTTCCTGGTCCAGGAAATGATTACAGACGCCGTCGAGATGTTCGTCGGTGTTGCCCGCGACCCCACCTTCGGGCCATTGATTGCCTGCGGGGCCGGAGGGACATTGGTCGAGCTGGTCAAGGACGTCTCGGTTGGCCTTCCTCCTCTCACAAAACAGGATGCGGAAAGAATGGTCCGCTCTCTAAAGACCCACCAGCTCCTCGAAGGCTATCGAGGGGGGCCACAGTATGACGAGGGAGCGCTAGAAGAGACAATCCTTCGCATCAGCCAGATGGTGGAGGTAACGCCCGAGGTTGCTGAGCTAGACCTCAATCCTCTAATGGTGCTTCAGCACGGGAAGGGGACCGTCGTTGTCGACTCTCGGCTTCGGGTGGTTGGAAGTTCACAACGAAACTGAACCTCCTCATCTCGTCGACGTCCTTTGCCCAAAGGTTAACCTCTCCAAGGCCCGATTCCAGTCTTGGCCACCTGGTTCACTTGGAGGAGTCATGTGGTGGGTCTTCAACCTCTTGAAGCTCTAAATATCCGGCCATCAGAGTATTCGGCAATGGCATCGTCAAGACACGCGGCAGGTAATGAGAAGTCCATGGTTGCCGAACTACTTGGGGCCCTTTCTGACAAGCACACCCAGATAGACATAAACCTCCAAGGCATGAACGTCAGATTCCCGAACACAGGGATGAGTGTGGAGTTCGACGGTCTCGTCACCGTTACCAGTCATGTCAGGGATATGACCGATGACGAAAAGAAAGCTTCGGCCAGCAAGAACATCGCTCTCATGGCGTAGTATCACCAGAGTTCCAGGCTACGCCAGAACCTTCAACAGTTTCCTAGCCTTTAGAGGGTTCAAAGTGATTCGACCTGTGAGCCAGGAGGATCCCTTCCCCATGCTGAGTACCACTTCCCCTCCGGCGCGCAAGTTCAACTTCCATCCAGCCTGAGAGAGCACTCCGGCAATGCCAATCGGGCCAGTAAGCACGCTCAACCGTCCACCATTCACTTTCGCCAAGTTCGACGGTCTGATGCCGGCTCGTTTGGCAACGTCCATCTCGACGTCCAACGTCTTCTCGTCACCGTTCACCTTGATGAATTGGAGACCTCCAATGTTGACAGTAGCCCTGCCAGCGGAAACCAGCGCGAGAATGTCAAGTAACGGCGTGAGACTCTCCTGCCGGTTCGTCTTCGACGATTTTGGACTTGTCACTTCAGCTCGACGACAAGGGCTCGTGCTGTGTTCTTGAACTCAACGGCATGAGACTCACCGTCCGACCATTCTATGTTACCTGCTTTTGTCTTTCGCACCTTGGTCTTTCCCTCGGGCGAGGTGGTTTTGTAATGGAGAGGCGTGAAACTGTACGAGAAGTAGGCTGGGTGCGTGTGCATCTCTGTCTTCGATCCTTTCTTCACACTCAACTCGATTACACGGATTCTATCGTTCTCGAAGAGCACCTTCGTCAGACCCGGGGCTGCTTCTGTAACGTGCTTTGCCATCATAGGCCTTGAAGGGTTGTGTTAATTTAAACTTCAACGGCCAGCCCTAAGTGCCATCGGCGATCGACGTGCCCTATACCTCGAGTCATCCGAGCGGAAAAGAAACAGGAATAGGGACGATGATAATCGGCATACTGACGACCTCGACAGATGACGTATGAATTCGAGAATCTTCGACGAACCTATGTAGGGAAGCTGTATCATCTCATGCAATGACACAGTACTTCGGACTATGGAGACTCAACAGAAGCATACAACCACCGGCGATGCCAGAAGCACAGGTGATGCAACAGGAAGGCTTCGTCGCCATGATCAGGGCCCAACTTCAGATGGGGAGGCTCAAGGAGGCATACTCCTTCTTGGGTGGAGGCGCGGGTTACTTCATCTACGAAGGCACCGAGGAACAACTCTACGAGGACATCGCACTCTGGAACCCTTATGTCCTATTCGAGGTCCACAGAACCCTGCCGCTCCAGAGGGCAGCAGAGCTGGAGCTCACGGCTCTAAAGAAGCGGGCGGGCAAAGCGTAGACTCGCCGCTTCCCCAGGTTTTTCGTCCTCGCGACAGGTTGTTGCTCGTAGCAAGAGATAACTGCACATAGCAGAGTGTTGTCCGATTTACAACGTAGGTCGGCGTTAGTGACAATCGCGCATGGTCGCGCCGTCAACCGGCTAGCCTGGAAGCAAATGCAGCGGCCAGCCGTAGAAGGCGATTCCCACGAAATACGCTATGAGGGCGTACGAGACCAGCATGGTCACCGCCGGGATGATCACATATCCAAGGTTCCTCCTCAGGCCACTGATGTTGCATTCGTTCCGCTTTCTCAGTTGGAAGTAGATTATCGCCCCGAGGAAGGCCACTGCGAGGGCAAGTTCGTAGGGCTCGTAGACGTACATCATCGAATCCGCGAGGGTAATCATCGCCGACATAGACGAGAACCCGAGCAGAGCAAAGGCGACCGGTCCGAGGCAGCAGGCGGACGAGATGAGGCTGCCAATCACACCCGCAAAGCCGAAGCCCGTCATCTCCTTGACTCTGTAACGATTGGCAAGCCCAACAAGTGAAATGTAAAAGTCGCGTTTCCCGCTGAACTCGTCCTCTTTTTCCAGGTCGACCCCTAGGCGCGACGAGGTCCCCTCTAGGACGTTCTTCTGCACCGCGGACAATCCTGCAGGGGACGCACCGAACACTACATTGAACGTAGACTCGATTCCCTGAGGATCGAGCTTGTCCTCTGATATATCACCGAACCTCATGAGAGCTTCGGATGCCGAATCTCCAAGAGCAGACCTGAGGCTGTCTTTGAACCCTTGCGCCAACTTCATGTCAGTCTGCTTCTCGCTGGTCATTCTCGTATCGGACAGCAAGGGGCACCTCTATCTTCGTTCTCGACCTTCTCCAGAACAAGACCCCTAACGCATTCGGTTTTTCTCCTTCCAAATCTGTTCCAAATTACGCCCCTACGGATAGATTGGGGCCAATCTCAGCTCCAGACATCGTCATCTGCCGAGCTTCCTTCTGATAGAAAGTGCCCAGTTATCAGTCGGAATCCCCGCTCACGTGGGCATGAAGAAACCGACTCAGGAGGACGCAAAACTGCTCCTCATGCTCAACCAGAGCTTCAACACGCCCAGCCAGCGTGACGCGGGGATGTGGTTCATGAAGGAGTTCTCTGCGAAGGACTACGCGGACTTCAAGGCGAAGTATCCCGTGGGCAGCAAAGAGTGGGGCTATGTGGGAGACTTGCTCTCCTTCTTCGAAACAGCTGGTGTGCTGGTTTCTCATGGCCTGCTCAACGAAAATCTGTTCTTTGACGCCAGCGGTATAGAGTTCGTATGGAAGAAAATCGAGCACATAATCCCCGCATGGCAGAAAGCCGATGATCCCGCGATATGGGAGAATGCTGTCTGGTTGGCAAAACGACAACGTTACTGGAAGAAAAACGTCTGGAAACCAAACCAGAAGTGGAAATCTAGTACCCGCTGAGCTCCAACACACCAGAACCATTGAAGCGCCTAGCGGAAGCTCGGATCGAAGCCAAGCCCCAGTATTTGGGCAGATCGCTGATTCAGAACATCATGTCGCGTTCTCTCCTGCCCCCCTGAATCTCTGCTCCAGTTCGCGAGGAAGACCCCAAGGAACATCATTGCGCCCCCGATTACGGCCAGGAAGCTCGGCCAAGTAAGTGTCCTGATGGAATCTACGAGAATTGTCATCGCGGGCACAGCGAGGGCCATGGTTGTAATACGACCGACACGTCCGCGCCTCAGGAGCCCGTTCCAAAGGACAAACAGGAGCACGCCGCTGAAGAGGACCAAGTAAACAACATCAACCAACAGATTGATTCCAGGCGAGATCTGAGGAAAGAACAGGGAGCCGACAGCGCCCGGTATTGAGCCGACCAGGAACTGGGTGGTGAGAATAGGTATTGGTTCCCTGCTCCTGAGCTTCCGGTAGTAGACGCTGTATGCCGCCCAGAACACAGCGCCGACGAGGGTGAAGAAGGCCCCCACAGGCTGCGAGCCATGGTTCAGGGTGAGGGAATAGACGGTGACACCGCTGAATCCTATCAACGCGCCCAGCAATTCTCGACGTCGGACTCTTTCCCTGATGACAACGAATGCAATCGGAATTGAGAAGAGAGGCATCGTGTAGCTCAGGACTGCAGAATCGCCCGGCGAAACATAGCTGAGGCCAACCGCCCACGTGAGTGTGCTCACGGAGGAGCAACCGGCGACCAAAAGGGCATCGCGATCAAGCGGAATCTTTCTTCCCCCGAGAAAGTAGAAGATTGCGCCGGTGAAGACGTATCTGAACGTCATCAGGACGAAGGGCGAGGCGTAGGAGAGACCATCCTTCGTGAATTGATATTGGAGCGAGGCGATGATTACGTAGGGAAAAAGCCACTTGGCTAGAGCTGTGTTAGTGAATCGATCTTGTCCTTGCAAAAGTTTGCCTGCGTATGATTTCTAACGTGCCATTCTTGAACACTACCCGGAGAACCCACTCTTCCATTAGGTCCCCCCAAAGGACGGCGCGAGACTAGCGATGGCGACGTCTTCTTCGGTTAAGGGCCACCACGTCGAACAGTATTTTCCTGAAGTTGACGGTCAAGCTCCTTGCATAGAATGGGCCTTCGATGGTCATGCTTCTGAGGTCGTAGTCTCCCTTTTCGTAGAGGTCGTACCTCTCGAACGACAGGCAGTCCGACAGGTAGGACTCGAGACGATCGAGATCTGGGTCGACAGCTACCTCTCTAGGCAACGGCTCGTCCTTCGAAGCAAGAAGAAGATCGTTCAGCGAGTCTCTCGCGGCCTGGTAGTTCTTCCAGGCCTCTCCCACGAAGCGGGGGAAGATGCCGTTGGCCGCCATCTTCGCTTTGAACTGGCCACCCTCATCTTCAGAGTATCTTTTCAGGAGATGCGCTTTGACGTTGAGCTCGTTGGATCTATCGAGGTTGTACAGGAAGTCACGGGCCACGGGCTCCAAGTCAGTCTTGTAGGCGTGGTTGAGGGAGTCCCCAAAGGACCCACACGCCAGCAGAAATCTCGCCATCTGGTAGTCCCCCGATATCAGCGCGCTGGAGATCATGTGCGCGAAATCGGGCTCGTAAGGAATCTCGCTCATCAGGAGTCCTTTCTTTCTGATCCTGTGTGGACTGAGTTCGATCGCCCCAATGTCAGACAGCCACCCTTCGGCGAACGATATCTCCCTATGGTTCACTTTTGACATAAACTCCAATTTGGAGAGGTCGAGCCCATACTTCGACATCAGGAGCACAAGATCGAAGGGGGTCTCGGTCTCAAGGGATTTGTGGACGGGGGTCGGGTCGATTGTCTTGGGAATCGGCGAGTCGGTAAGGATGACTGCCCGACCCGGCTTGAAGCGGCCAATCCTACCGATCATCTGAAGGAGAGAGTTGTTGTCCAGCTTGCCATACTTGAGGGTCTTCTGGCCCAGCATGTCCCTGCTGTTGATTACGTCGTTGAAAATCAGGACATTGTCCACATAGATGTTTACCGACGAAGCAATGACGTTGGTGGCGAAGATCCTCAGGTTCCTGTCTCGCTCCGCTCTGCGTTGGATCCGGTTAACCTCGGAGCCCTCCAGTCCGCCATGAATGTACACACCCCCATAGTTCCCCGCGTACTTCTCGACGAGGCGCCGCGTAGGCAGGAAGACTAACCAGGATTCGTCTCTGGGCTGAGTGTAGAGGTACCTCGAGAGGGTATCGAACATCGCGTCTAAATCGCGAACGAGCTCTACTTCGATGTTCACAGGGTACCTCCTGCCGCTGACCGAGTGAAGCTTGGAGATCCCCAAGAAGGTGAGGAACTCTCTGGGGTCTATGGTGGCGCTCATCACTCTGAACAAGTTTTTCGCTGTTCCTCCGTCCTTCTTTGCCAGAGCCATGCAGAGCTCTAGCTGGGAGGACATCTGGTGGCTCTCGTCGAAGTATATCGAGGTCTGCGAGACTGAGCGGTCGGCCAGCATCCTGATCAGGACGCCGTCTGTCACGATCTTGATCCTGCCCTCGACGTTGATCTTGGTGTCTTTGGTTATGATGGCCAGGTGCTCCTTGACCTCGGGGTGCAGCGCCTCGAGCGAGTAGTAGAGGGCGTTGCATGAGGCCCTCGAAGGCTCGCGAATGATAATGTGGCGGGTCCTCCCCGACTTCTCGAACTCGTGGATCGGGACCACGGTGCTCTTCCCCGTGCCCACTTCTCCCAGGAGGACGAAGTGATTCGAGAAATCTATCGAGTCAAGTATGGAGAAGATCGGCAAGTCGGTCGTCGCTATCGGCCGTGGAGGGCGACGCGGTCCTTCAGCTTCTTCAGGGACGACAGGCTCGAACGAGTCGTCTACGTCAGTTTCGCTCAATACACTCTGGTTGCCTCTCCGATTCTAGTCCGATTTGAATCTAGGGCACAAAAGGAGCAATGGTTGTTGACTGAGGGGAATAGCGAAGATAGACCAGCACTACAGAGCAGCAATACCGCCTGCGTAAATCGCCCGCTCCCCGCCTTCTACCTGCTACAATGAGCCTCAAACTGAGCGGGGGTGCAGCAAGGACCGAAGCACCAAGCAGTAAACACGGTGCTAGGTCCGAAGGGGGCGTAACTGAAGATGCCGACGCACTTGTTGAGATTCACGGACTTGCGAAGATGTACGGCAATTTCGGTGCCCTCAACGGCCTGAATCTGAAGGTGATGCCCGGCGAGATTTACGGGCTGCTGGGGCCCAACGGGGCGGGCAAGACTACGACCCTCAGGATAACCGCCGGTCTGATCGAACCGACTGAGGGCTCGGTTGTCGTTTCGGGGTTCGATGCTACAAAGGACCCGTTCCATGCGAAGGCGCAGATTGGCTACGTCGCAGAAATCCCGATACTGTACGAGTCGCTGACCCCCAGGGAGCTCTTGGAGTTCGAGAGTTCTGTCAGAGCGCTCGGCAAGGAACCAGTCAACCGAAAGGCGCACCAGCTCGCCGAGGCTTTCGAAGTGGCTTCAGCCTTCGACACTCCGATCGCCACCCTGTCCATGGGAACGAAACAGAAGGTTGCTATAATCGCCGCCCTCATTCACCAGCCGCCCGTTCTCCTACTGGACGAACCTCTGAACAGCTTGGATGCGAGAAGCAGCCGAATCCTGAAGGAGCTTCTTTCGCTGCATGTGCAGAGGGGCGGGGCCGTCCTATTCTCCACTCACGTCATGGAGATTGCGCAAAGGCTCTGTTCAAGAATCGGGATTATATTCGAAGGCAGGATTGTCGCCGAAGGAGACCTAGATCAACTTAGGGCCCGGGCCGGAGAGAAAGATGCGACTCTGGAGGAGGTCTTCATGAAGCTCACGAACGAGGCGTCCGAAGTCGAGAACATCGTGAAGATGCTAAGGGAGTCTTACTTCGTCAATGAAGACCACTGATGCCTGGCGTCTGAGTGCTATTCCTTATTCGGAAATGGCGTTCAAGTCGATACTCCAAAACAGCAGCAACATGTGGTGGGGATCATTCGGAAGAGGTTCGTCGGAGGTATCTCGCCGTGAGGACCTCGTCAAGAGGGCGCTACGCATTGCAAGATTTGACAAATTCATCATAACCGCCTTCGTGGTAGTCGCAGCTGGCGCTCCTTTCCTTCCTCAGGTTCTGGGAGCTTCGTATGGGATATCCGCGTCCGTCACGCTGAGTCTGGCGGTTTCCTTCGCGCTAGTCGTACTCTATGGCGTCCAGACCCTTTCATCCTTCGTGACTAGCGGTCCCTCCCCCGTCCTCTCGACTCTGCCTCTGATGCGAGAAGACGTCTCTCTTGTCAACTTGTTCTCTTTTGTGAGGACGAGCGACTACCTGGTGGTCGGTTCGGTAGCCTGTCAGGTCTTCTTCGTTTCACTTGTGACTGGGTCCGCTTTGTCCGCGCTCTTCATGCTTCTCGCCGGAGCCATGAACTCGATAATGGGAGTCGGCGTAGCTCTTTGGCTTTCCAGCGTTTTCTACAGAAACATCCTGAGTTCCAAACAGGGCAAACGTGGCGGTGCGCTGCGCCTTGCGCTGCTCTCAGCCTGGGGGGTTGTGGTACTTGGAATTGGAGTCTTGTTCGCCGCAGCAGGATACTTGATTCCGCTGGTACAAACCGTTCTGGCCAGTCCGAACGCGCTAACGGGGTCAATCCTGTCATTGGTCTACCCGTTCTCCCTGGGGATCAGTGTCGGGTCGGTCGCGCAAAATGTCGGGTTGTCGCTGGTAGAGCGGATTGCCCTCGGGGCGACGGTGGGGTACCTTCTTGTCGCCGTTGTAGTGTCTAGATGGAGCATGACTTCAGTCTCAAGCTTCCCAGAGGGTTCTTCCATGGCAACGAGCGGCGGGCATTCCCGTGATACCTCAGTGCCTTTACACGAGCCAGTTATCGCCTATGCATTGAAGGATCTGAGGTCTGCGTCGGCAAACTTGCCGTCGGCATTCCTGTTCACCCTACCTGCATTCGAGACTCTTGTTATTCTCCTGATCAGAGCCTTCCTGCCAACCTTGGGGGCATCAACCCTCCTCGTAGCGATGACCCTAGGAGGGATGGTCTCTCTTATCCTACCATTGGTTCTTCTCAGCTCCGAAGGGACTGGATTCGACTTCGCCAAGACTATGCCTCTGAGGACGAAGACCATCGTCTTTTCCAAGGCACTCATCACAACTGCCGTGTTCCTCCCTGCGGTCGCCATTGTCTACGCCGAAGGTCTGCTGAAGCCGCTGACTTCGCCCTTCTCGCTCCTGATTCCACTTGCTTCGATTCTGGCCGTAGCTGCCGCAGGTCTACTCGAAGTCAGGCTTTTCCTTGGATTTGCTCCTAGCGGGCGAGTAACGTTTGTCCTGCAAGAGTTTGCCAGAATGGCAGCAGGAGCTGGGGTGGTCCTTCTCCCGGCGATAATCTACGTGGCTGCATACATCCCCACGTTCAACCACGCTCTCGCGGCGGGAGTGATGGTAGTAGTCGCATCGGCTGAGGTGCTGGCGGCCACCGAATTTGTACGTCGGTCCTGAGCTCGACTAGGGAGAATGGGTGTGAAACACCGCGGAAAGTGAGGCTCTCCAGGGCTGCGAGACCTCGCAGTCTAATATACAGGGTCCGGGTTTCGACCTCTGGTGTCGCCCAACGTCCAATTGTGATGACTTCCTGCCTGTGAAGCTGGAGAAGGTTGGATTCACCGACGAGAACGGCATCGAAGGAATTGCCGTCTTGGTTTCCGTTGCCGATGGGCAGAAGATGCTGTACATCAGGGCGTTCTCGGGGGAGGTGGCGACCCATATCGACAGGTTCTCAAGAGGAGACAGGTCATCTTTGCCTACCATCTACAACGTAGTTGAGGACCTGGCCGAAAGGAACGGCCTCCACCTGGCAAGGGTCCAGATCTTCAGCTCGAACGACGTCCTGCGTGGAGACATCTACCTTGACAGCCGCAACGGGCAGATTACGCTTCATGGGTACAGGGCATCTGACTGCGTCGCGCTTGCCGCCCTGTTCGACGCCCCAATCCTAGTACAGTCGTCTCTCCTGACTTCTGTAGGCTCGAGCGGTTGAGGAACGGAGCAAGCCGGTATGCTCAGGCTCTCGCCATCTCGCCCTGACCCTTTTCGGTGCCTCACACGCTAACTACGTGATAGTTCGGATTTCTGACATAGGCCTGGCATGAACATCCTTCGACGGTGCATCTCCCTCGCTTGATGGCATAGATCGTCTGGAACAGGATTTCGTGAGCCTCGGCCATGTGCCTGCAGTTACACACTCCTGTCCCCGTCTTTTCGCGAATCCTGCCCAACTTTTCCCATCTCTCCGTTTTCTGCTGTTTGGCGGCCCAAGCCCACGAGCAACCTATAGAACGTTATTGGTTCGGTTCCGACGGCTTTCAGGTTGTGGGGGTGGAATGGAAAGATCACTCTTTCTTCTGCTTGGATCCGATTTCAACAAGCTGGAACTGACACTGGTATCTCTTCCCGCTAATCTCAAGCTTCTGTGTGGCCCAGTAGCCGACAGAGCCTGTACTGAACTTCTTCTCAGGGAGTCCGATGTCCGCTATCTTCTGAGTGCCTTCGTAGATCTCTATTCGAGGCATTGGCTCGCAACCAGATTCGGAGATAATTAAGGGTGAACGGCGTCTAAGCTGAATGTTACCGCATAACGAAACGAGATTCCAGGGTCTCTTGCATGGTGCATCAGGTTCTGGTAACCTTCGAGAACCACGCTTCGCCCCCTCTTTCATGGGAGGCTGACTCGAATTTCGCAGGACGAACGTAATCAACGTGCCATCCGTCGGAGAAGCTTGTCAGAATCTCCCGCTTGAACACTCTCCTCGGTCCTCCCCAGCCGACGGGCTCTTTATCCGAGAAACAGAGCATGTAATATCGCCCATGTGGCCTGAGGACATCCCCGAGGCTCTCGACGTAGGCTGACCTATCTCTGTCGGAGAAGACATGAAACAAACCTGAATCAATCGCGACGTCAAACTTTCGGTGCAGCTCAGCGAGATGGAGGGCGTCTGCTACCACGAACTCGGCTTTCGAACCTCTCTGCGATGCTTTGGTCCGGGCCTTCTCTATTGCGAGTGGGGCGGAGTCAACTCCAAGCACCTTGTACCCGCTCGATGCAAAAAGCATAGCATGCTCGCCCGTTCCACATCCAACATCTATTACGTCGTCGCCTAGGTCTTCGCTGACGGCTAGCTTTGCGAACACCGGTTGGGCCCGGCCGATGTCCCAAGGCGGGACACCCCTATAGGCCTCGTTGAAGAAACTCAGGGACCCAACACTTCTGTCCTCAAAGGCAGGCCTCTAGAAGAAACTTATCCCGCTCTGCCAACAGTCCTCGCCTTGAATCCACGATCAAGCTTAGCCAGTTATCTTACGTGGTGCTGCATGTCTCTGGGAAGTTGGAGGACAAGCTGCACGACCCCGCCAACCCGTCTTCCCTTCTTCCACTGACACTGATAGACGAGTTTCTTCTTTCTATTCTCCACTGTTGTATAGACGTTTGGCCGACCCGAGGTGAGCACTTCTCTGAGCTTCACTTGGGCGGCTGGCGGATGGCATTTCATCAAGTCAGTTCCGACCAGGGCCCTGCCTCCGTCGTCAGCGTGGTCCTCCGCTGCCCTGTCATTCATATAGAGTACCTTGTACTTCCTATCGCAAACCATTACAGAACAGGGGAGCTCTTCAAACCACGCTAGATGATTCGAACTCGCCATGAACGTACCCGATGTTGAACCGTCCTCTGAATCGGCTTAAGCCTTTCCCAAACCGCAGATCCGCGTGTTTTATGATGAACTCGTGCTATTGAGCGTAAACGCTTCGGTAATGTTCACCGTTGTCAGCCGCTCCAGGGGCATGACAATGTGAGCGCCACAGTTCAGGTCGGCCCCCTCAATCCAGACGACATAGGTGCCGGCAGGAATGCTGACGGCGAAGCGGGATGCGTTTTGGAGGCCTGTCGAGTAAACCCAGCTCGAGGGGTGGCCCTGGAAAACGACCGACGCCTCCTCGGAGGTAGCCACGTACAGCGTCACGCCGGGAGCCTCGGCGCTGAACCCTCCGGTGAGGGTGGTGCCGCTCTGCGTGCCGAAAGGCAAAGCATAGTGACCGGCGACGCAGTCGTAGCTGGACGAGACCTGGATGGCAGTACCCGTGGGGAGTATAACCGTCCCTGCTGGACCCGTGACTACGACCTCGAAATGCCCGAAAAGGAGCGCCCCCCACTCGTCCCCGGCGACGACCGTGTACGCTCCAGGGGGAAGCGGAACCATCGAACTCCCACTCCAGTTTCCTTGGATCGCGCCAGTCGTGTTCATATCCTCAGTGAAGCAAAGATTCTGTTCGCAGCTCCCATAAACTTCCGCCCTATCGCTCAGCGGGTAGAAAGAGTAGGAACTGATTCCGGTCAAGATTATGGGGCAGAAGTAAGGCCCTGGTCCATAGAGATTGATTTTCTGGGCAGAATCCAATCCTGCCGAGCTGTTGTAATACCCTGATAGGACCTCGAAACCAAACGGATAGTTAGTCGGCCCACACGGACCGACGCCTAGCCCTCCGATGGGCCATGCCTGAGAAGCTTCCACTTCATTTTGGGTGTCCAGGTTGTTCCACTCCCCAACAGTCAACGACACGGACCTCCCCTGAGAAACGACGGAGGCGTTGAGAAGGAGGCGGAGGGCCAGGTTGTTCGTAGTGATGGTGCCAGTTGAGGTTGTTGTAGTGGTTGAGGTTGACGGGCCAGGCTGGGATGCGGTCGGCTTCAAGGGGACAAGGGCGACAGTTGCCCCCACGACCAGGATGGCGACAATCGCAACTCCCGCGAAAAGCCCAATGTTACGGTCCATGGACGTGCCACAAGAACCATGATGATTAAGACTAGTTATGAGAACGCCTCGTTCTTGCTCCTGGAGGTTCCCCCCACGCTGGCCCAGACAGCCAAAATCCATCATTTTATTCCCGAACAGAGGCTGTGGGAGGGGCGGGATGACCCTAGACGAACTTCCCGCCCGGCCCCAGTCCGCCGCGATGTTGCGCTAAGACGCGCAAGCACCGTGCTGGATTGAGGAATCTGACAGGGGTAATAACGAAGATGGACGTGCACTATAGAGCCGAGGTACCTACTCGCACACTGATTCGCTGAGACTTCTACTTCATGCCTGTAGGGCTCGCGTGCCGGGCTAATCTCAGGTCTCTGGTTTCTCCGGCCCACTCGGTGACGCCCGGAGCAAAAGCCCCACGATTAGCGCTAAAGCCAGTGTAATGCCAGTCAGTAGGATGAGGCCCTCCTCACTCAAATCCAAGAAGGCCCATGCGAGGAAGATAATCCCCAGAGCAGCCGTCATGTCCGCCAGAAGGACCAGATCGGTCCCTCTGTCCTTTCGGGTCAACTGCCAGTCGTTCAGTACTCTTTGTTAAGAGTCCTTGCAAATGCTTACTGCGGGTCTCACTGAACGTTTATGCACGGCCGGTCCCAGTCAGCGAGTTCGAGAAATTGGTTGAGTTGACTCCCGACGAGTTGCTTAAGACTACTCGAGCAGTCAGGCGTCGGCTTGACCTTACTCGGCAAGTTGACCGCGAGTTGGTTGCAGAATGCGTCGCCATCGCACTGCAGGCACCGAACGCAGGCAACAGGCAAAAGCTACACTTCGTCGTAGTCACCGGCGCGGAGAAACGGGCATCCCTTGCTAACATCTACCGGAAAGGGTCAGAAACCTACTTCGAAATGCCCAGGTCCAGCCTTGCGACAGGCGCAGGGAATCCGACGAATGATCGGACTGAGAAGCGTGTTTACGATTCCGCCATCTACCCCTGCGCAATCACCTTCACGAAGTTCCCATCCATGTGATTCCATGCGTAGAAGGCCGCACCGAAGGGAAGGACGTCCCAACACAGGCAGCACGATGGGGCTCCATATATCCCGCGGCATGGAGCTTCATGCTCGCCGGTCGGGCCCGGGGGCTTGGGATGACGTTCACCTCGCTCCATCTGAATTGCGAGAAGGAAGCCGCTGCGCTTCTAGGTATTCCATAAACCGAAGTCATGCAAGCGGGACTCCTTCCAGTGGCTTACTACAAGGGTACCGAGTTCAAGGAGGCTCAACGAATCCCCGCCGTTCAATTGGTCCATTGGGCCAGCTGGTAGTCTGAGGCTTTAGCCCACCATCAGTCGTGTAAAATAGCGAAAGGCCATCGCGGCCAAGCCAAATTAAGTGGTCCATCCGCGCCAAGTGCGTGCCCGGAGAGATACAACAGATTAACGTAAGACCGCAGACAAAAGGGGAACACGGCCTCCCCAAGATGAGAGTGGACTCGGCCTTCGTGGCTCGTGCAGGGGTCGAAGGGGACTTCAACGTCTACAGGCACAAAGAACGCCGAGACGACCCCGACCAGGCGCTGCTTATCATGCCCATCGAGACCATCAAGGAGCTCAACTCGGAAGGCTGGCCGATCAAGCCAGGGGACCTCGGAGAGAATTTCACCACCAGAGGAATCCCGTACCAGGCGTTTGGCGTAGGAAGGTTTCCGGAGCGGGCGGGACACGGTTTCAGATTACGAAAGCGTGCGATCCTTGCGATAACCTGTTTCTGCTTCCTTACGTCGGAACATCCAAGGGACCCGGCTTCCTCGAAATCATGCTGGGGAGGCGAGGGTGGCACGCGAGAGTCCTCCATGAAGGGCAGGTCAAGACTGGGGATCGTTTGACAGAAGAGAGCATAGCGTCGGCGAGCGACTAAGCGCGAGTTCAGACTTGCAGCTCTCCGAGCAAGGGAAGAACCTGATCTATGCCATTGTGGGAGGACTGCTGATAGGTACTGCCCTCGCTTTCGTAGCGACTGATGGTGGCCCACTTTACGAGAACCAAGTAATCCCTCTCTACGCGCTCTTCCTTCAGTACAATAAGGCGGTCTTGGCTGGGTGGATCTGGCAACTGGTCACCTCGATTATCATCGCACCTCCGACGCTTTCGGGAATCATCGACGTTTCTTTCAATGCCATGGCTCTGGTATGGCTGGACGGCCTCCTATCTTACACATACAGCACGAGGCAGTACTACGCAGTATTCCTGGCAACGGGCATCGCAGGCAACATCTTCAGCCTCGCCAATGGCCCGAAGGTGGTCAGTTTCGGCGCCTCGGGCGGTATCTTTGGATTGCTTGCGGGCGTGATTTCCTTCGACCTTGTAACGAACAGGCGGGTGAACCCTGGCTTGATGCTATGGTTCGCGGCTATCTTCATCGTAAGCAGCTTCGCACTCACGTACGTGGACTGGATAGCGCACGCAGGGGGCGCTCTGCTCGGGCTTGTGTTGGGCTACATGATTGGCATGCGCAGAGGCGCAGATCCCGCGACCTTGTGAAAGTGCATGGTCGCTACGAGTCACCTAAAGGATAGTTCTAGAATTCATCCTAGCAGCAGGTTTGGGATTCGCCGACAGCGTTCACAGAGCATGGGCTCGGCAGTAGTATGCTCGACGGGTGTTCCGCAGTTAGGGCAGTAGGCTTTGCTCCGATCGTCCAATTATCCATCCAATAAATGTCCAAGGCTAAGAAGGATGTCTCCTGGGTATCATGTGGCCTCATGGGAGTCATGACTTCCTTGGGAAGTTAGCAGGTCATCTCGCCCGAGTTCTGGTTCAAGCAGCCCCAATAGAAGAAAGGTTGCCTTGGAAGTCAGATCCTGATGATTCCCTCGGTGGTGCCGCGCAAGACCTCTTTTCCGTCCTGATTGCGGCACACGAATGACAAAGAGACGTTCAGGCGCCCCTCGGTTGGCTCCGCCTTCTCGACTGTGCCATCACACGTTATCGTGTCCCCCACGAAAACAGGGCGCGTAAATTCATAGACGATGTGCCTAGCGATATAGTTCATGTCCCCGCCGAGCTTAGTGGGTATGGTCGCCGTCAACAGCCCCTGGACCATGATTCTCCCTTGGATGTCTGCCACCACATGGTGAATCCCTTTGTCTCCGGAGAGCTCGGCGAAGACCCTGACATCCTCGGCCGTGAAGGTCCTCTCGTATGTCGATTTCTGGCCCGCTTCGAGCTTCGTAGGGTGGGCCTGGATAATCGGTTAGATTGAGTTTGCCCTCGCGCCCTTGAGGAGATTGGCAATGCTTATTACAAATCTCGGGCAACAATTAGCCGATGATTTCGAAGGCCACCCAATTCGTAGTTCCATTAGCCAACAAACCTGGAACGCTGGCAAGACTCTGCTCAGTGCTGGGCGACGCCCAAGTCAACATTGTTGGGGTTTTCGCCCCAGAGGCCAGGGGGACAGCGCAGGCAAGGGTGATGGTTGTCAATGTGGCTGTAGCAAGGGCCGCCCTCAGGAAAGCAAAGATCCGCTTCTCTGAAGAGGAAGCGCTGAAAATCGAACTGGACAACAGGCCCGGAGCGTTCGGGGAACTCGCGGCTAAGCTCGCTCAGAAGAAGCTCAACATCAGGTATGCCTACGCTACGACAGCGCCATTTGCACGTGCAAACGTAGTGGTTGCGGTCTCTGATATCGACAAGGCGATTGCGGCGCTGAAGCAGAAGAAGGTCTGGGATCTGAGCCTGCCTAGGTAAGATCGAATCCGATTCGCAGCTTCAACGAATCCTTCCCGCAAGGTGCAAGCGAAGGCTGTGCTTTGCGGACCGAATGGCCGAGACTTGAGGTCGTCCCTCCGGCTTGAGACAGGCGAACAGCCAAGCTTATATTGGCATTATTACATATGTTATATTATGGCAGAAGCATACGCTCACCCCGAAGTCCTGGTCACGACACAATGGGTGTCTGAGCACCTCGAAGATCCAAAGGTGCGCATCGTTGAGGTAGACTACGACCCCGCCTCGAACTACATTCAGGGCCACATCCCTGGTGCAGTAGTATTTGATTGGAGGAAGGACATGAACGACCCCGTGACCAGGGACATCCTATCGAAAGAGCAGCTCGAAGGTCTGATGAAGAGGAGTGGCATCTCCCCGGAGACATCGATCATTCTCTACGGGGACTTCAACAACTGGTTCGCCGCCTACGCCTTCTGGGACCTGAAGTACTACAAAGTCGAAAACGTGAAACTAATGGACGGCGGTAGAAAGAAGTGGTTGATTGAGGACAGGCCAATCAGCAGGGAGGTACCCACTTATGCGCCAAGGGAATATCGCATCGGGGCGCCAGACATCAAGGTCCGAATCTACCGGGATGGGGTGAGATCCTCGATAGGAAAGAAGGGCAGCGTGCTCATCGACGTAAGAGGGCCGAAGGAGTTCTCAGGGGAAATCACCGCCCCTCCGGAGTATCCGGATGAACAATCCCAGAGAGGAGGGCACATCCCAGGGGCGAAGAACATCCCATGGGGCCAGGCGGTAAACGATGCCGACGGGACGTTCAAGGGCCGGGCGGACCTGGAGAACCTGTATCATTCAAAGGGGGTCGACAGGGACAAGACTGTGATCACATACTGCAGAATAGGGGAGAGGTCATCCCACACTTGGTTCGTCCTGAAGTACCTGCTGGGATACCCTGACGTCAGGAACTACGATGGATCTTGGACCGAGTGGGGAAACTCAGTCATGCTCCCAATCGAGCGCTAGACCTCCTGACCTTTGGAGGATTCCTTCCTGACGATATAATGGACGATCCTTCCTTCCTTTTGTACATCGAGAATGGGGTTCCCTGTCTGATCAGACCATCGTTGCATTTCGATTTCGGCACTGTTGTCATCGGAGACGACGTGCACCACTGTCCCCAGTGTGCTCCTCCCTAGGAGGTCGTTCAGCTTGGAGAGCACCGCCTGGCACTCGACCCCTGTATCGGCAATCTCAAAGTCAGGGAAGGCGGCGAAGCAATGTACGTGGCGCACTTTGAGCAGCTCTGCTATCCTATGCTCTGCCTGGGGGAGCCTCTCTAGTGTTCCAAGCTCATTGTTGTCCTTGACCCTTATTTCAGCGAACCACGCTTCCCCGTAGGGGTCTTTGTTAAGGAGCCCAGGCTCTTCGATTAGTCGCTCGTTGACAGCCGAGAGTGTCCCAGAAATGGGGGATCGGAACACGTCGAAGTGTCTGGACCCCTCCAAGGTACCCATGACCTGGCCCTGTACTAGGTCAATGCCCATGCTCCTGAACGTAATTGCAGAGAAGACACCAAAGGACCAGGAAAGGAGGCTGGTGATTCCCACTCGTATGACATCCCCCCTCTGATCAACCCAAGTTCCCTGTTCAACATCGTAAAGGAGCCCATCAGGAAACTCGCAGTGGTCTATCTTCAAGCGCTCGCCCGGCAGGGGAGAGAACTCCTCAAACAAAGTTTGTCCCTAGGGCAGCTTACATGCCGCGATGCCGGTCAGAACTTCTTTGCTAGCCAACCAACCAGAGGCGTGAAGGCGTCCTTCGGCCATACTGAATGTTTTGCCCCTGGAATCACATGGAACTCCTTGTCATCGCAGCAGATGCCGTCACAGAACTCCTTCGCCCCATCTACTGTAAACAGTTCATCGTGATCCCCCACGGCCACGAAGAGCGGAACTCGCAACTTCCCGCCGAGGTCGAGGTTTGGAGTGTCGATCATTCCCGAGCCGAGCATCCTCATGACTCTGAGGGCGCCTGCTCCATAGAGGACCGCGTAGAACCTGGCAGAATACTTGAAGTTGAACAGGGAGTCGTCAATCCCTATCTGTCCCTCCCTTCGATATTCTATCAGGGGAGTCCCTCTGAGAATGGCCACTCCTAGGAGAGTCCTCAGCATTGCTCCCGTGCTGGGCTTGGGATAAACCCCAGTTCTGACCTTCTTCGCCGCGCTCACGATGACCAGGCCACTAACTTCATCAGGCTGATTCTTCGTCGCGATTATCGCTGGCAGAGCACCAAGGCTGTGCCCCATCACGACGAGCCTGTCGGACTTCGATTTCACTAGGGCCAGCGTTTCGGCGATGTCACTCCCCAATCTCTTCTCGCTCGGGTAGTCTCCCCTCCGCCCGTCTGAAAGGCCATGCCCTCTTAGGTCCAGGCCGAACACATCATACCCGGAGGCGGCTAATTGTTCCGCTACGATTGGGCCATAGGGCCCGCTGTACCCCGTTATGCCATGAAAGATGAGGACAGAGACCTTTGCCTCCCTCCCTGCGTTCCATCGCCTGACAAAGAGAGTCTTGCCGTCAGACGTGTTGACAAGTTCATGGGGGCCGTTGTACTCCCTCCGGAGGAGTGCGACGTCAACTTGCATCGCCGGCGTGGCAAAGGAGTCAATATTTACGCTGGTTCACAAACACGCCAGGCCCGCTCCGGGGACGACAACCCCCATAAGGACACGGTGAACACGGCGTGACCATTGAACGCCCTCGAACTCTTCAATCTGGAGGGGAGGAACGCTCTCGTGATTGGGGAAAGGCTCGCTGCAGAGGGGTCGACATTCTAAAATAGACAACTTGCTCTGTTGTCAGCGTTGGACGGGCCCAAGTCCCCGGACTACCAGCTGACCATAGACAAGTTGCTCGTCCAGACTATTCATCGCAGAAGCCAGTCGGAAATCGTGTACGGAAAGACGAGATACAACTGGGTTGAGTTCTACTCGAGGATCAGGAAGCTCGCAGCGGGCCTCGAAGGCATGGGGGTCAGGAAGGGGTCGACCGTCGCTGTCGTCGATGTCGACACCAACAGGTATCTGGAGGCATACTTCGCTGTCCCGATGATGGGGGCGGTGCTCCACACGGTGAACATCAGGCTCCCCCCAGAGCACATAGGGTACACAATGGCGCATGCGGGAGACGACTTCGTGCTTCTGAGGGACGACTTCGTCCCATTGGCGGCCAAGCTTGCAGGTGCTGTACCCTCGATCAAGGGTGTGGTGACCATGAGCGATACCGGGTCTGCCCCGTCCCTCCCCTTTCCTAACGTGAAGTTCTACGACGACATGCTGGCCCAGGCCGACGGTAGCTACAGGTTCCCTGAGCTGGACGAGAACACCCAGGCGACGATATTCTACACATCGGGGACCACCGGGATGCCGAAGGGTGTGTGGTTCACCCACAGGCAGATCGTGCTCCACACTCTAAGCTCGCTTGTCGGGTTGAGCAGCTCGACTCCTCTGAATAGGATGGACCCGAGCGACGTAGTCCTTCCGCTCGTCCCGTTTTTCCACGTCCACTGCTGGGGGATTCCCTACAGCGTGGCGATGAACGGCCAGAAACTCGTTCTCGCAGGGAGGTACGACTATGGGAACATCCTCGACCTGGTCGACCGCGAGAGGGTGACCTTCTCAGACATGGTCCCCACCATACTGAACATGCTTGTGAACCATCCCTCGGTTGAGAAACACAGAGAAGCGCTTTCACACTGGAAGGTGGTCATAGGGGGAGCCGCCCTCCCCAGAGAGCTGGCCGTCAGAGCGAGAAGGCTTGGGATCAAAGTGATGTCGGGGTACGGCCTCAGCGAAACCGCCCCCATCCTCACGCTGGCGAACCCCAACGAAAGGCTCAGGATGCTGAGCGACGAAGAACTTGTGGACAATCTTCTTCTGAAAACTGGGATCCCGATACCACTAGTGCAGATCAGGGTGGTTGACGGGGAAATGAAAGATGTCCCCAGAGACGGGAAGACCGCAGGGGAGATTGTAGTGAGGGGGCCCTGGCTCACCAAGGAATACTACAAGGAGGAGGCGAAGACAAGGGAACTTTGGGCGGGCGGATGGCTGCACACCGGGGACATGGCAGTAATGGACGAAGAAGGCTATCTGACAATAGTGGACAGGATTAAGGACGCCGTCAAGAGCGGAGGGGAATGGATACCCACCCTGATATTGGAGGATTTGATAATGCGAGACCCTGCGGTCCTTGAGGCTGCGGTCATCGGTGCGCGCGAGGCTCATTGGGGAGAAAGGCCTGTCGCAGTTGTATCGCTGAGGGAGGGGCAGACTACGAGCGAGGAGGAGCTCACAAGCCGTCTCCAAAAGTTCGTAGAAGAAGGGAAGATTGCGAAGTTCTGGGTTCCTGAGCGATTCATAATCTTGCCCGAGGCGCTCCCCAAGACGAGTACAGGAAAGCTCGACAAGAAGCCGTTGAGAGAGAAGTATTCGGGAATCTTATCCGCCTAGGGCTTTCTATCCAGTCCCCCCATGGAGAGCCCACGCGTCTCAGCGAAGATGCGTGGATTCCAAGAATTTCAGCATCTTCTCGTTGGTGGCCGTAGCATTCTCTAGGAGGAAGAAGTGGCCTGTGCCTGGCACCACGGCAGCCTCGGCGCCAGGGATTGCCTGGGCGAGCAGCTGACTGACCTTATAGTCCCACGGAGCACTGAGGGCTCCCCAAATGACCAGGGTCGGAACCTTGATTCCTCCCACTTCCGATTTCGTAACCGGAGGGAAGGGAGTTGTCGTCTCCCGCAGGGTTCTCGCATTGCGGGTCACCATTGCCTCGAAGGACGGGGACTTCAGAGGCAGATCAGTCCTGCCGTTCGAAAGGACCGGCACGAAGATTCGGAAAGCTGCCGTGGCGTCGCCGCTGTCGACGGCATTGACAGTGTCCTTGGTCGCATTGATCAGGTTGCGGGCCGAGAATGCTACGCTCGGCGACCTGAACAGCAGGGAGATCGAGGCCGTCGCACTTTGCCTCGCGACAAGCATCGTGGCGATAGCCGCATTGGCCAGAGTCAGAGACCCTACGCTGTCAGGATGTTTGAGCGCGAAGAACGCAGCTATGAAACCGCCATAAGAGTGACCTACTAGGTGTACTTTCCCCAACCCGAGCCCATCGATGAAAGCTGCAAGGTCCTCTGTGTTGTTCTGGACGGTGCTGTCCATCAAATCGCCCTGCCTGATGTTGGGGTGGGCGTATCGCCTGCTGTAGGCTATGGTCCTATACTTCGCAGAAAGCGCGTCCGCCTGGGGTTGCCACACAGTGTGGTCGCAGAGGGTACCGTGAACGAGGACAACCGGTTCGCCGCTTCCTGCTTCTTCATAGTACAGAGGAATCCCATTCGCATCGAAGACCGGCACAAGAGGTTCCAGTCCTGGGGTTATTTTAGAGGTCTCCCGTCACCCCTCCCACAACCCAAGTCCGGACCAAGCTCGACGCGGGTCATCCTTTTCTGATGGTTCATGGTACCGATAGGTTCGGTTATCGTCGATGGCGAGCAACGAAGAGCTCTCTGAATTGGAACTGCAGATACTCCGTGCCCTTCCGCACGTCGGGACTATAGAAAAGCTGGACAAGGTCACTAAGGTCCCTCCGGCTACCCTTGGCAAGGAGATAGCGAAGCTTCAGCTTGGCGGATACATCGGGGACGACGGCAAGCTCACCAAAAAGGGCCTGAACCTAGTCAAAACCCGGTAAGACGCTTTACGGTTTTTGGATTCTTGATTCCGAGGATATCGTTGACGTACTGTTGGACCTGGGTCTTTGACTGCTCCTCTCCTTCTTTCCTGGCGAAACGTGAAGCGAGGTACTTGCACCTCGTCGCTCCCTTCATGACTGGGAGGCTGTGCTTCTCGCAGAAAAGACCCTCTGGTCGCTCGACCAGGAGACAGTCTTCGGTTAGCAAGAGCAGGGTGTCCCTGATCGAGAAGAGCGTCTCCGGGTTGGTACCGCCGAGGCCCTGTAAGTCCTTCTGCGGTGTACGGAACGTGTAGGAATACGGCTTCTTGGTTGCCCCGCTTGCCGACATCGCGTACTTGGCCCTCCCAGATTGGCAGAAATACCTTGTTGGTTGAAGGTATGGAGGACCAGACAGGTCGGGAGGGTGAAAAAGCCCTAAGTCGAGAGCCCGGCCATCTTCTCACTCTCATTCCAGAGCCTCCTTGCCGCCGCCTCGTCGTAGGATTCTGCCGAAGACTGCTTCTCACGCATGTGATCGTAGTACTTCCCCGTCACACCCTCGACTTCGGGTGACGACGCCAGGTACGTGGGCGTCTCAGCCCCCCTTTCGGGGCTGATCAGGAACAGCCTGGAAACGTTCCCTAGGAATGAGAAGGGGCCCATCGGGCTCTTCCAAATGTTGGTCGCTGCGGCTCCGGGATGAAGGGCGTTCACCATGACTCCTGTCCCTTCCAGCCGCCGGGACAGTTCATAGGTGAATATCACCTGGGCCAGCTTCGCCTGGGAGTAGGCTTTCATGACTCCATACCCCTTCTTCATCTGTAGGTCGTCGAAGTTCAGGTGTCCCCCGTAATGCGACGTCGACGAGACGTTGATGATGCGCGATGGCGCGCTCTTCTCCAGTACATCCAGAAGGAGATTGGTCAGGAGGAAATGGGACAAGTAGTCGACCTGAAAAGTGGTTTCGAAACCGTCGGCTGTCACCGAGCGCGTCGCGTAGACCCCTCCAGCATTGTTGACCAGGACGTGCAACGAATCGTGTTTCTCGAGGAACTCCCTCGCAAGGGCTCGAACGGAATCGAGAGACGCGAAGTTAGCGAGCAGAAGCTCGACCTCAGCATTTTTGCTGGCACTCTTGATTTCGGACATCGCCCTTTCCCCCCGTTTCTGATTTCTGCACACCATGACTACCGTCGCCCCGAGTCTTGCCAGCTTCTTGGACGTCTCTTTGCCGATGCCAGAACTCGCACCCGTCACGATGCAGACCCTCTGGGCCAATGGATGCGACTCCAAGGTATTCTGAGCTAATGTAGAGGTGCGCTTTGAATTTATGGTTGGGTGAGTGCGGAGTACCTTAGAGGGTGGCCCCACAGCTTACACAAGCCTTTGCGGTCTCGTCGTTCAAGGCCCCGCAGTATCTGCATCTGATTTTGACCACCGTCGTCGGTCCAGCAGCGGAAGGAGACTGGGCGGGAGGGGCCTGCTGAAATGCAGGGGTCCCCATCATGCTCTGGGAGAAGGGAGGTTGGTGCCTGCTCAGGTTCTCGCGTATGAGGGCGTAGGCCCTTTCGGCGTCTGAATTGGGCAAGTTCTCCAAAGCTAGCGGCTCTCCGCCGAACCTTAGGTTCAACTTGAGGGTGGAACGCGTGAACCCCCTGTCCATTACGACGTTGACTACGTCCTGGTAGTTGTAATCAGTGTAGTCCTTCTTCAGTCCCATGGCGTGGGGGTGCCTGAGAACGATCCTCAGATTGGTGATGAGGACTGAATCGATGCTTATCTTTGGGTGGTAGATCTTCTGTGCGATATAGAGCTGGGCCTGCTCATTCGGGCCCAAGATCTTCTGCAGGTCGTCGGGGAAAGGGGCACTCAAAGCCAAATTAGCAGACGCGGGGGTGGGATTTATGCAATACGCGATTTAGGCCGTAAATACCTCTCAAACGAGGGCTCCTTGCTTGAGGATCAGCACAGTCGCGACCCTTAGAGCTATCGACAAGTGGAAGGAGAAGACCAGTTCCGAAGCTTCACGTTTCTACATTTCGACGGGGGCTCTTCTCGCCTCTGTCCTGCCGCCAGCTAGGCGAGGGAGGCTCCTGCTTGCCGTCGCTCTCGTCGTGGCGACGATGGCCAACTTCGCCTTCTCCGAACTCGCGCTGCTTGTCTTTCTCGGCTTCCTGACCGCGAAGCTGCATTGCTACAGGCTCGTCAACTCATTTCTTAGGTTCGTGCCTTTCACACGTTGAGTTAGCACCACTCGTGGATGCGTGGGCCTGGACATCGTCTAGGTCGAGGAACTCGGATCTGGAACGCTCAGGATTCTTCTGGCCGTTTGAACATCTTCAGTGAGCTGCTCACCGCACACCGGGCAGTAGAACCCCGGTTCCTTCTTCAAATCGCCCCCAAAGTTAATCACAGCATCCCCATCTTTGCGCATTATTCCCGACAACCCGAACTTCCCCGTTTGGGAATAGAATTCGACGTGCTCAATGGGCATGCTGCATCGAGGGCAAACACTCATGCGTGCCATTTCGCTATTTGGTTGATTTATCCATTCTGAATCCAAGTCCTTACCTCCCCTGAGCCCACGGCTGCCAATCGGTTTCAATTTGGACGAGATTTGGAAGAAAGCTCATTTAGTAAACAACCTTTGTTCGAATCCAAGACGTTGAATTTCAAGACAATCGCAACAGCGTTCATGGTGTTGACAGTGGTATTTGGAGCGTCCACAGGTTACCTATTGTCAACGCGGGGCGCAAGCGCTTCGACGTCCACCTTCACTACCACCGTCTCTGGTACGACGACTGTTACGAGTGCTGCCTCCAGTGCTCCCTCTGTTGGCATCGCCTACAAAAGCGGCGTAGGGTTCTATCTTGTCAACGGCTCAGGAATGACACTCTACTATAGGACCACTGACAACAATTCCAACGGGACCAGCACCTGCACCGGTACTTGCGTGCAGAACTGGCCTATCTTCTACACCAAGAATCTCACACTCCCATCCGGACTGAACGCGACTTCCTTCAAGGTTGTGACAAGGGCAGACGGCAAGCAACAGCTTACGTACGACGGCTGGCCACTCTATTTCTTCGCCGGTGATCATAAGCCCGGGGACGTCAATGGGCAGGGAATACAGGGAATATGGTTCGCCCTCAACCTCCCGGCCCCGAAGGCGCCCACCATATCGGCGAGCACAACCACAACCTCAACGAGCAGCGACACAAACTCGAACACTTCCCCTGTATCGAGCACAACCGTAGCCACAACCACCTCGACCACGTCGACATCCACGACATCATCGACATCGACCAGCACGACCACGTCCACCTCAACTGCCTACACATATCCGTACTGAAGGAACGCATGCTATAGTGCAAAAAGTTCGTGATTTCTGCATAAATGGGAGGGTCAGGGCCCGAGGGCCCCGAACCAATCTTACATCCCCGCGTTCTGCCAGAGGCCTATGACATTTCCTTCGGTATCCTCGAAGTAGGCAGACCAGCCCATGTCCCCTACGGGCATCTTATTGCCCACAGGCTTTCCACCGAGGCTCTTTACGTTCTTCAGGGCCGCATCGATGTCGGACACACTGATGGTGACCGTCACCGCCTTCGGCGCCATCTCGCCTCCCTTCCCCATGCCCCCATTGATCGAGCCTGGAGATTTGGGTCTCCCGTTCTCATCCGAGTCGGTGGTGACGACGCTCCAGTATTCGAAGCCCGGGAACTGGTTTAGGTTCCACCCAAAGGCCTTGGAGTAAAAGGCCGAAGCCCTCTTTACGTCCTTGGCAGGGATTTCGAAGTGGACAACTGGGTCCATGAGGGTGCTGACCTCGCCCGCTATTTAAGACAGGACACATGTGAATACTGTTTCTATTGTCTCCTGTGAAAGTATTCTGTATTCGGCCGCCAGATTTGCGCGAGAAGCAAGTAGCCCGTTAGATTTCTTCAATCAGAGGGTAAAAATCGTCTAGAACTTTCGACTTCCATGTAAAGCAATTCTATCATGTCCTGATTTACCGGAGCCTGACATTTATTCATGGAACTAACTTGGGTAGGAAGACGGCGCTGTTCGGCTTCTGGATAGCAGGATTCATCCTAGGCGGTTTCGCATGGATCATCAAGACGCCCGTGCTGAACTTCGTTCAAAGCATCGGCCTCAGCTCTGACACGAGCCAGGCCCTTATCGCAGGCCTCTTCGGATCCACTGTGATGGTCCTGTCCGTGCTCGCCTGGAGCTTCCTGTCATCATCGAGCTGAAATCGGATGACGCTGAGAGACTATCTGATGCCTGGAGAGGAAGTAAAGTTCTCGAGCAGGCGGAACGTGCGTTACGGCACCAAGAGATATCAGGTGATACTCAGCGACAGGCGTATTCTGCTGTACGCCGAGAGGGGGACTCTGTTCAAGAACGACGACGTCGTCGTCCAAAGGCTCGACGACCTGCAAGGAGTAAGGTACACTGAGGAAGGCATCATAGCCAAGAGGGGAACAATCAAAGTGCAAGGGTTCAAATCCGAAATGGACCTATCTGGTCCCGCCGAGGAAATCAAAACGCTTTATCAGCAAATGATGCGATTCATGTAAGCTAAGATGCTGTCCCGGGTTTCGAAAGAGGAGGTGCTCAGGAAGCTGGAGGCCAAGGTAGGCCATCCCGTGAGTGAGGAAGGTCTGTCGCCCGGCATCAGGCGAGCCGTCGCGAACCTCGCGGAGATACAGCGGAATCTCTTTGCCATCTCTGAAGTACTCAACGGAGAACAGAGCCGCATCCAGCGCAGCGCCCTCCTTTCCCTGTCGTCCAGGCTGCACAAAGACACGGAGATGGAGATGCACGGGAAAGAGGTCAAATCGCTCCAGTCAGAGATAGACAACAAGATCTCCGAATTATCTGCACAGATACTCCAGGAAGATGAGGCGAGGAACTTAGGCCTCCCCACGCCGGAGCATCAGGGGGGTCCGGGAACGGTGGAATTGAAGTGCCCTAACTGCGGGGCTGCGCTGCCGATGCCCAACGGCCGGTTCGTCAGATGTGAGTTTTGCTCGACGACTTTATCGATTCAGGATGTCAGCTCGCAGATTAGGAGCATTATACAGGGCATCTGAGCAAGGCATTGGCCTAGCTGCCGATAGGTCTGCCGACGCCGACTACGATGAACTGCTGCGCCGAAACGCCATTACCGCTCCGAAAATCAGGGTCGCAGCCCCCAGCCAGACGAACAATTCTGCCCCAGGGACATACCATCCTATAACCACTAGAAAGATTCCGAGCAACCAAAGTGCAATGATGTAGATGCTCTCCATCCGTTTGACGTGCCTATCCGGCCACGACTTAACCCTTCTCGGCTAACAGCGACATTCCAATTGCCATGGCGACACTCCATCATTTCTAACCGCGAGAATCGACTCTCTCCCTTATCAGGGGCTCGACCAGATTGGGCTGACAAGCTTTGAGAGCCATGACGGGCATGAACGAGGTCCGATTCTGGTCCGGTAACGAGGCGTGTGTCGAAGGGGCGCTAACGGCCGGCTGCCGCTTCTTCGCAGGCTATCCCATTACGCCCGCTAACGAAATCAGCGAGCACCTCTCCGAGCGCATGCCCGAGGTGGGAGGCACGTTCATACAGATGGAGGACGAGTTGGCGAGCATCGGCGCAGTGATGGGGGCGAGCTGGGCCGGCAGGAAGGCGATGACTGCGACGTCCGGCCCTGGCTTTTCACTCATGCAGGAGACCATCGGATGGGGCTTCATGACGGAAACGCCATGCGTTGTGGTGGATGTGCAGAGGGCGGGACCTGGGACAGGCCAGGCGACAAAATCTGCGCAGGGAGACGTGATGCAGGCCCGCTGGGGGACCCACGGCGACTACGCTGCAATAGTCCTCTCGCCCAACTCAGCCCAGGAAATGTTCGAACTCACCATACGGGCGTTCAACCTCTCTGAAAGATACCGTACTCCTGTGGTCCTCCTGGCGGACGAAACCATCGCCCATGTCAGGGAACGCGTCAGCCTCCAGCCAAGGGGGAACCTCGAGATTGTAAACCGCAGGCACCCTAATCCTGGGGACGCTCGTTTCTTCGGTTCCGAAGGCATCGCGCCCATGCCTGCCGTTGGCGAGGGGTTCAACGTCGCCGTGACGGCATCGACCCACGACGAGTTCGGGATGAGATTCACTCAGGGCGCACCGGTTCACAGGAGGATGATTGAGGCGTTGAACGCCAAAATCTACAACCACACACAAGAGATCGTGGAGACCGAGACCCACAACATCGAGAACTGCGACGTCGGCATAGTGTCCTTCGGATGCACCTCCAGATCGGTGTACGAGGCAGCCGAACGCGCCGAATCAACAGGGGTGAGCGTAGGCTACGTCCGCCTCAAGACGATCTGGCCCTTCCCGGAGAAGGCTGTCTCGAAGCTGGCCGAAGGCGCGAAGGCCATCATCGTTCCCGAGATGAACCTGGGTCAGATATCGGGCGAGGTGGAAAGGGTCGGGGGGCGCAGGGTCACCAAGCTGAACAAGATAGGAGGGGGCGAGCTCATCACCCCCGAAGACATTCTGGGGCTGATTGTGCATGCAAGCTGAGACCGCCCCCGGGTTCTCGTCGCGGACGTACATGCGGAACCTGAAACTCCCCTTCTGTCCCGGTTGCGGACTGTACCTCCTGAGCGACACGTTCCTCAGGGCGGTCTACGAGCTCGGTCACAGGAACTTGGACGGGTTCTGCTTCACTAGCGGCATTGGCTGTGCATCATGGATCCCGTCTCCCTACTACATGGCTGACTCTGTCCACACTCTGCACGGCAGAAGCATTCCCGTGGCGACGAGCATCAAACTGGTGCGCCCCGACCTGGATGTCGTAGTATTCGGAGGGGACGGGGATATCGTAGGGATAGGAATGAGCCACTTCGTCCATGCCGCCAGGCGGAACACGGACATTCTCGTCATAATGGGGAACAACATGGTGTACGGGATGACGGGGGGGCAGGTCGCGCCCACGACCCCCTTCGGCACCACCACCACGACCACCCCTTACGGGAGCTTTGAGCACCCGGTGGATGCGGTGAAACTCGCTATGGCAGCGGGGGCGGCCTATTCTGCCCGGTGGACCACTGCTCATCCAAAGGAACTCAGGGACTCGATAAAGAAGGCTCTCCAGCTGAACGGATTCAGGTTCATCGAAGTGGTGACCCAGTGCCCTGTGGGTTTCGGCAGAAGGTCTGGATACGGAGACGCAGGAGCTATCCTGAAGCAATTCAGGGAGAAGGCGGTGTCGGTGGAGGAAAGCAGCAGGCTGACACCGGACGAGTTGGATTCGAGGATAGTAGTCGGAGAGTTCCTCGGCAGGCATCGTCCAACCCTGAATGAAGCTGTCGCGGAGGTCTCAAAGAAGGGGATGGAAGCTGCTAGGGAAGAGTGAGATTCGGTTCGGTGGCAGCGGAGGTCAGGGCGTTGTATTTGCTGCCCTGGTATTGGGGAGGGCAGCCGTCCTGGACGGGAAGAACGTCCTGCAGACGCAGGCCTACGGTGCCGAAGCCAGAGGGAGCCTGACCAAGAGCGAAGTCATAATCTCAGATGACAAGATCGGATTCCCGGCCGTCCGGAAGTGCGACATTCTGGTAACCATGAGTCAGGAAGCTACGAATGAGTTGCTAAAAGACCTGAGAGAGACCGGCACCCTGCTGCTCGATAGCACCTCAGTTAGGGAAATCCCATTCACTGGTGCCAAGGTCGTCCAGTTCCCCGCTACGGAAACTGCTAAGGGAATGTTCGGAGATGGACTCTATGCAAACATGGTCATGCTTGGAGCTCTCCTTCAGGTACATGGGCTCGTTGCGACAGAATCAATGGAGAAGGCGATTCGGAAAAGTACTGCCGAAAAGAACTTCGAAACCAACCTGAATGCCTTCAGGAGTGGTCTGAAGTTAAAACCAATCCAGTAGGAATGGCGGAAGACAGAGCTCCGTTCCGGATCCCCATCGCTCACCCCCACGACACTGGAATGTCTTACGCGTATTTGATTCTCCATGGCCCCGCTCCACAATGCGGGCAACGGTCGGGCCACCCCTCCATCGACATCCATTTCCAGTCGCAGTGGGAACAGACGAAATTCTGTAGGGTCTTCATTTCCACCCGTGCGCGATACTACCCCGCATCGGCTATCTGCTTCGAAATCAACTTCGGGAAACCAACAGCACCAAAATCTCTTCGCTTCTAGAGAGGTCGCGTTCAGCTGGTTGGCATTTGTCTTGGAGCCCTGCGGCGGGGAATGAAGAATGTAATTAGAGCGTTAGTCACGACCATCGCAGCAAGTCCCACGAAGAACGCGAGCACGAGCCCTGCCCCGTTGATTGCCTTTGCGTAGAACGATGTAAGGATGAAGGCTACGTAGAGCGAAAACAAACCGCTAACGACGCCGTGCAGAGGCCTCGCCACCCGCCTTGTTAGTGCGAGCCTCCCCCCCGAGCTCAAGATGCCCCAGACTCCGCACGCCGAAAAAAGGAAAATCAACGCTTCCCCGAGTGCATGGCCGGGCAGTACCGGATGGCCGTATGTCCCCCAGCTCTCGAGGTATTTCACGAGCAGAGCGAATACGTCAGGATACCAGAAAATCAAGAGCCCGATTATTATCAAATAACCAACACCGGTGATTGCACCCCATGCCGCGTCGATGGGCTCCCAGTCGTGCCGTTCCCATCTCTCCCTGCGCCAGGTCCACCACCAATCGGCCGGAGAGTGCTCCGCAACCCTCGCGCCGCAGTTCTGACAGAAGGCGGCGCCCAGGGCCAGCTCCTTCCCGCACTTCTGGCAGTACATCCCAGTCGAGCAGGCAGACGCTGCGCCTTAACCCGACTCCCTAACGTGCGTACGAGGTGCTTTCATGGGTCCCAAATACGAGTTGGCGCACCAGTTAGGGAATATCCCCCACTCTGAAATGGTTATTACTGGGTGATGCTTTTTACATATATTCGGACTGCTATGATGGTCATAGTCCGAATATTCCCGAGCGGTGAGCTGGAGGAAAGCTGGAATCGAGTCATCGACAATATCGAAGATCTCTCAAACTTGTACTGCACCCCCCTCTATCTTTCTCAGCGGGAAGAGGAGAAATTGATGACCCTCATCTATGACGTGAAGGACCCAGACCACTTCGCCGATATCGTAGTGAGGAAGATTCCAAAGCTACTGCGTCCGGAGAAGATGAGAACCATCACCCTCCTGAGACCAGTCTTCTTCCCTGCCCCCAAAGACAGACCGCAGAACCTAGGAAGATACCAGGTCGCGGTGAGGGCTAAGTGTGTGGAATTCGAGAACATCTTCAACCACCTGCTTCACTTGAGCTATCCGACTGATGTGTTTCCGACGTATGCGGCATACTCCTTTGGTGAGGATGACATTCTGCTGTCGATGCTCTCTACTAGCAGAGAAAGGCTTGGACAGTTTCTGGGCGAGCACTTGGAGGCCCAAAAAGGAGTGATCAGCGTAGGGATCGGTCACATAACCAGATCAAAGAGGGTCGCCCCCACACAGATGTGGAAGAGCTACAGGGAGAGCAGGTATCTCTCCAGGCCAACGGCGGAACAGGAGGAGTATGACTTCTTGGAACGGGAGGTCCTTCAGGGGGCACGGGAGCGCGAGGTCGAGACTTCCAGCTTTTGGTAGTTAGGCTCTTTGATGTGGAGACTGTATCGTTCTTGCGAAGGACCCGCGGATTTCCGAACTTAGGCTCCGCCCACTAGTCTTTCGAGAGCGTACGCCGTACCTGACTTGATGGCCGCGAGTCTTCGCTCCCCCTCAGACAACCAGGTCTTCCCCCAGGCCACGACAGAAGACAAGACCGTTTTCTGTCCCTGGGCGGGACGTTTTCCACTGAAGCGTCACTCTCGAAGCCGGTCTTGGTGCACCACTTTTAATACAACAGGTTCCTCCAACGGACGGGTCGGTTCCAAGGTGTCATCCGAGGTTCCGAAGCCGAGCATCAAAGCCGGGGATTCTAGGGCCGAAGCCTTCGAGAAGGAGTACCAGCAGTCGCATCCAGATGGTCCTTACCCTCCCGTGGAGATTAAACCCAAGTCCGAAACGAAATCTACCTGATTGCTGGGTATTGATAGAGAGGTCTGCTGATTACTCTTCTGTTTCCTCTTCGTCGCCCCAGCCTTCGTCCTCTTCCTCTTCGTCCAGTTCTTCGTCTTCCTCAGACATGACCGCCCGCCCGTGCTTCGCCGGTATTAACGTCTGACCCCCGCGCCTGAAGGAATCCCTTAATGGGTGTCTGTAGGTTGAGCCCCAAACATGCACTTTGAGGTCTCCCTCGTTATCAGGGTTCCACGCACCAAGGCCTACTCATCCTACACGGACTTCGAAGCTATGCCAAGATGGTCGAAGGACAAGCACCCAGTTAGGGTTGCAAGGAGAGAAGGAGACACGGTATACCTTGAGAGAACTTCAGGAACCGGAGGCGGCAGGGGGGCCAGAGAAATGAAGCTCTTCCCTCCCGAGAGGGTCGAATCCGAAGGTGAGACCAGGTTCTCCCGGACCAGGAGCGTCGTCAGGTTCGACGAAGTGCCCGAGGGGACTAGAATAACGGCATCATTGGACGTGGAGCTGAAGGGACGCTGGTCTTGGGTCTTCAAGACACGAGGTAAGCCTGAGGCGGAGTCTTCAGCCATGGAGGAACTCAGTTCCTTTGCCAAGTACGTCGAAGGCACTCCCGGGTCTACGGAGAGAGTCTGATCAGTCTGTATGTTAGTGCGTGCACAAGCGGGGTCACGGCTATGGCTATCCCGAAGGCAGGTCCGATACCCAGCCACACGATCGTTGTGCTTACCACTAGGAAGAAGACAGCGGGTGTGAACAGTCCAAGCGTAGCACCTCGGACAAGTTGTGCCGCAGATGCCGAACCCTGCAGGCGATATGTCGATGACGCCAACACGCTAACATAAACCGGAAAGGGGGTCAGAAGCCCACTCAACCGGGGGCCGAGAATCGTGGAGGCCTGAGTTATGAGGAGCACGAGCACCGTGGCAGCAACCATCCTGAATGCAATTTCCCACCTGGCCACAAATAGGTTCGAGCCCACAGTACCTGGCGCCCTTGGCAGCCATCGGTATGCAATAAGCAGGAACACCACGACACCGATGAAAGCAGCTATAGACGGCACGGAGACATCCACGAAGACAAACGTCAGGAGAAAGAAGGCACCTGATCCGAGTAGCACAGGATAGGGCCATCCCGGGCCCTTCCGCCGCAGCGCCAGCCAACAATAAGCGAAGGCAAAGAGAGTGATCGAGGCCAGTCCTAGGATCACCCCCACAGACGCGTTTGACGCGAAGCCGTCTCCTTGCTCAACGGCGAGGAAGAAAACCACGGGAGCAGATGTAAACGGAAGGCTCACGAGCCAGCCGCTCACAGCCGGACCCCATCGATTCCCCACCAAGCTCGCGATAAGGATCAGCGTCGGAACCAAGAGAAGCTTCAGGAGGAGTATCACGTCAACCAAGCGGGTCCATCCTCAACATTTCCTCATCGGGTCTTTGGCTGACCTTTGTCGAAGAAGGTTCTCTGCAGGCGCCTCGTGGCGAAGTAAATCACTACCACAGCAATCACGGCTGTCACAGCCAGAGCTAGAACGAGGAGATACGACGAAGAGCTCAAGGGAGTGAAATAAGGGGTTGCGCTTCCGTTGACCACGCCAATGCCCACAGACAATCTATCTCGCTTCAAAACACTTCTGTCTAAATCGCCGATCAGAGCCGTATTCATTCAGTTTCGTAAGACCGAGTCTTCTCACTCATTCGCCATTTCGAGAAGGACGTCCGCGTGGCAGTAAACTTTCTCCCATTTTGGATTGGTCAACGGACACCAACATGCCAAGTTCTTTCCTCTCAGGGGCTCCAAGAAATCGGAGTCCTGTTCTATCAGGTGCTGAATGTGCAATCGGTAGACGTCCATGACGCCTTGCAGGACCTTCGGGGAGTGGACCCTGGTGCGGTCTGAAAGGAAGGGATTCGCCCACACACTCGGGCGACCCACGTAGACGGTGTTCTCAGGCATCTTCCACCCTCTGGTTCTCTTGCGCTGAACACGGTGGGGCTTCTCCACAGCGCTCAGGCTTTGAGCGACTTCCATGTACAACTACCAAATTCCCAATACTTCACGGCTTCGTATTAACCATTCTTCCTTGGGTGAAGGTTGCAATCACCTTCGGAGAGTGCGACGGAACTCTCCGTAGCTCTTGGCCAAAAGTGCGGGGTTCACTCTCGCCTCGGCGGACAGCTTTCTGGACGAAACCTCCCCAGAATCATGCCCTGGGTAAACTATGGTCTCCGGGGGCAGATTGAGAATCACTGAATGCAGACTCCGGAACATCCGCTTCGGCGAGCCTCCTTGGAGGTCTGTCCTCCCACAGCCCCCTATCAACAACGCGTCTCCCGTAAACAAGTGCTTCCCGTCGTACAGGCAGATGCTGTCTTCGGTGTGGCCTGGTGTGTGCAGGATCTTCACCCCCAACCCGCCAATTCTCAAGGTATCGCCATCATCGACGTCAAGATCGTGCGGGGCGGGTGAACTTCTGTGAGCCACGATTTTGGCATCAAACAACCTACCCAGTTGCCATAGGGTAGCTGTGTGATCAGAGTGATGGTGGGTGCCGACGGCGTACTTCACGTCGAGCTTCTCGGCTCTGACAGCAGATACAATCGGGTCAATCTCCCAGCCCGAGTCGATCACAATCGCTTCGCCACTAGGCTCGTCGACGAGCAGGTAGACGAAGTTCTGCTGGTCTCCCACCTTCATCTGTCTGACGGACATGACGGTAGGAGGTCCGAGCGTGCACTACCTAGGTCTTACCTGGCCGCCACAGCACCTGATTAGGTCAATGGCACCTGAAGGACTCGGTCACGACCCGGAACACTTCATCTCGCCCCTGAGCGCTATGACCTCCCCAGTCAGAGCTGGTGTAGATTACGAAGTACCGGGACGTCCTGTCGCAGTGAAAATGCACCGATACTATCTCCTGGTTGGGTCTCTGAGGACCGAGCAACCCCCGCGGTATCGCGATTTCGGCTCGGCTATAGGCGGCAGGGTGTCCGTTAATCTGCACGTCTCTTTGCTCGACCTGGTTCAATTTTCCCCGCGCACTCTTTGCGGCTCTTTCCATGCTGTACTTCGAATGGTCCCTCGGTGTGGGCAGCTTCTTTGCGATTCTTCCGAGCTCTCCCCAGGTGACAAAGACTACGGATTTCGTCGGAGACTTGACAGCCACGCTCCCATCCTCCCGAGTGAACTTCGGATCGAATTCTAGTTTCTGAGACACGGGAAAATCGAAGGACATCCCGTAGATGCGAAGTGTGTCCCGCCCTGCTTCCCGCTGTGGCTCTGTCATCGAGCATTGGCTGACTCACCGGCTAGTAAAACATTGGTGGCCCCTGAGCAGTTCTTCGTACTATGGGGGGCGCAGCAAATCCGCGGATAGCCTCCTTGATCTTAGGTCTGTGTGTGATCTCGAACAGCCCTGCCCGTTCGGAGACGACGAGGAT
>Ga0187771_10000051_pt1 | contig 50759 bp, 48 predicted proteins | sample 0116_SJ02_MP15_1_FD_133139 | JGI IMG/M metagenome (GOLD analysis project Ga0187771, IMG submission 133139) | Tropical peat soil microbial communities from peatlands in Department of Meta, Colombia - 0116_SJ02_MP15_10_MG | ecosystem: Environmental > Terrestrial > Soil > Wetlands > Peat | place...
GCGAGCATCGCCATCCGCTCGCCGGGGCCGTAGATGCGCCGCGGGATTCGTCCCTCGGGATCGCCGACTCCGCTCGGGCACCATCCGGGATCGTTCCGCTCACCGGGATTGCGCTTGAGCGCGAGCACCGTCATCCCGAGCGCGCCCGCCAGGCGCGCCGTCTCGCGCCCGATCGATCCGTAGCCGAGCACGCCGAGGGTCTTTCCGCGAAGCTCGTCCACGCCCGCCATGAACTGCCCCGAGCGCATCCACTCGCGGCGAATCTGCGCGCGCAGCGAAAGATGGAGCCGGTGCGCATACGCGAGCATCGACGCAATCGTGTACTCCGCGATCGGCGTCGCGTGGATGCCGCTCGCGGTCGTGAACGGGATCGTGGCGCCCTTGAGCGGCCCCCCGAGCGCGTGGTCGGCGCCCGCACTGAGCAACTGGACCCACTTAAGTCCTCGCGCGCGGTCGAGCACGTCGTTCGGCATGCGGAAGGTCAGCATGACGTCGGCGCCCTGCGCGACCAACGCGCCGACCTCCTCGGTCGAGCGGCACTGGCGGTCGATGAGTTCCGCGCCGGGGGCGGCGGCCAGGATCGCCTCGCGATGCGCGGGCTGAAGCGCAACGGTGGAGATGATTTTCATCGTCGGCAAAGCAAGTTTCGCACGCGCGCTCGCGCAGCATCAAGCCGCAACAGCTCGGCTTGAGCCTGCCGGGCGCGCGTCCTATGATCATTGGACGATCGGTTCGCGTTCAGCGCGACTTCCCGGATGAAAATCTCACGAGTTCTGATTATCGGCGCGACAGGCGCGATGCTTCTCGCGGCGGCCTCATTCACCGTGGCGCAGAATGCCAAGGAGGGCTCCGGCTCGTCGGTGCAATCCGGGCAGGGCGGTGGCGCGGGGGCGCCGCCGGTGGCCGGGCAGGGTAACACCGGCGAGGCTACGCTCGAGATCGCTCCGCAGCCCGGCGCGATCGCGCCGAAGCCCGGCGTCGAGGAGATTCCCGGCGGCCGTACATTCCGCCCCGGTGAGGAGACCGAGACGATTAATCCTCGCCCGGCGCCGGGCAGCTCGAGCATCGAGGGCAGCGAAAGTTCGCGCTCGCATGCCAAGCCGTACCTCGGAATCACCGTCAAATACGCGACCAAGTGCTACAAGGGCGGCGAGGAGCACGGCCTCGAGGTGCTGAATGTCGATCCGAACAGCCCCGCCGCGGCGGCAGGAGTGCGGTCGGCCACCGGGGTGACCCCGCTCGGAGCCGCGGGCAGGACCGCGGGCGGATTGCTCGGCCCGCTCAACGGTCTCGTGATGCCGCTGCTGGAGAGGGGAGGCGCGCTCGGCACCGAGGGCGACCTGATCGTCGCCGTTGATGACCATCGGGTGCGCAACGAGGCCGACCTCGATGCCGAGATGGCGAAGCTCAAGCCGGGCGACACGATGTACCTTACTGTGATTCGGCCACTCCCCGGCGGAGATCACAAAACCATGAAGATCGCGGTGCGCCTGGGCGAACTTGGGCTGGCCGGAGCGAAAGCACCCTAGCAAGCACCGGTAGCCGCGCTCCGTAGCCGCTCGCGATCATCGTCACAATCCCGCGCGACAACTGAACTCGGTCTCGTTTAGCACCAGCAGGCGCTCGCGCGCGAGAATCTTTGCTATCATGTGAGTGACGCCGCCGGCGCGCGTGGCTCGGCCCGCACGCCGGAGGGCGTAGTTGTGTATTCAAGGGAACCATGAGCATCGACCGGAGCATCAAGGAGGCGGCGAGCGAACTGCAAAGCCGGCTTGCCGCCGGGGTCGAGCGCCGATTTCCGGTGATGGGCCTTCGGGGCGCCGCCGGGGTTCTTATGCTCCGCGAGGCGGCGCTCGGGCTTCGCCGGCCGATGCTGGTGGTCACGTCGAGCGCGAGCGAAGCCGAGGCGCTCGCGCACGAGGCGGCCTTCTTCATGGATGAGCGGCTGGGCGGCGATGCGTCGGGCCGCCGCGTCCATCTGTTCCCAGCCTGGGAAATCAAGCCATTCGCACATCTCTCGCCGCCGTCCGACACTCAGGCCGCCCAGATCGCGGCGCTTCACGCGATGCTGCGGCAGCCGGTGCCGATTGTGATTACCTCCGTCGATGCGCTCATGATGAGGACGATTCCGCGCGCGGTGCTGAGCGAGTCGATCGTGCGAATCGCGCCGGGCGAGCGGGTCGATCTTGAATTGTTGATCGATGCGCTCGTCTCCGCCGGCTACCAGCGCGTCCCGCAAACCGAGGAGCCGGGCGATTGCAGCGTCAGGGGCGGAATCGTCGATGTGTTCTCGCCCCTGCACGGCGATCCGGTCCGCATCGAACTCGAGGACGATCTCGTCACTTCGATTCGGCGGTTCGAGGCGTCGAGCCAGCGCTCCGCGGCGGCGATGAGTGAGGCGGCGATCGTTCGCACCCGGTTCGTCGCGCCCGCCGCGCTCAAGGATGAGAAGCTCCGCGAGCGGGTTGCGATTCGCGCCGCCGATCTCGGCATGGTGCGCAAGGAGGCCGGCGAACTGGCGGAGCTTCTCCATAACGGCCTGCTCTTCCCCGGCGCAGAACTGCTCATGCCGTACCTTTATCCGGACGGGCTTACCTCTGTATTCGACTATCTTCCCGAAGGAACGCTTGCATGGTTGGTCGATCCGGGGCGAATCGTCGCGCAAGCCCATCGCTTCGCCGAATCGATCGCGACCGAGGCCGAGGCGGCCGCGGCAACCCCGGCGTTCCATCCTGAGCCCGCATCGCTTTACCTCGATACCGATGAGCTGGAGCGTGCGCTGGATCGGCTGACTGCGGTCGAAGCGGGTGGGCTTATCACCGCGGCGGCGCCGCGCGAAGGATGGGCGACGCCGATCGAGGTCAAGTCGCAGCCCGGCTTCCGGCTCGCATCGCAGGAACTTGCCGGCGCGCGCGCGCCGCTCAGCTTCGAACCGCTCGCCCAGCAGTTGCGCGAAGTCCAGCGCGGGCAGGGCAGGGCGCTGATGGTCGTCGAGGGGCCGGGGCAGGTCGCGCGGCTGCGAAGACATCTCGAGGCGTACGACATCGCCGTGAACATCGAGTGCGCGAGTTTTGCCGGGCTGCTCGAATGGCCCGACTTCAGGCCCGCGATCATGCAGGGCGAGATCGCCGCCGGCGCGATCCTCCCCGAGGACGGCCTTTACATCTACAGCGAGGAAGAACTGTTCGGCGAGCCGCGCGTTCGCCGGCGCTCGCGTCCGGTCGCCAAGGGCGCGCTTTTAAGCCTCGAGGAACTCAAGCCCGGCAACGTGGTCGTGCACGTCGATCACGGAATCGGGCGCTACCGCGGGCTCAAGCATCTCAGAATCGAAGAGGTCGAGGGCGACTTCCTGAACCTCGAGTACGCGGGCAACGACACGATGTACGTGCCGGTCGAGCGCATCAATCTGGTCCAGCGCTACGTCGGCAGCGACGGCGCAGAGCCGAAACTCGACAAGCTCGGCGGCGTCTCGTGGGAGAAGGTCAAGCGGCGCACGAAGGAGGCCGTGCTCGCGATGGCGGCCGAGCTGCTCGAAGTTTATGCCGCGCGCGAGGTGCTCGAAGGCCACGCCCTCCCGCATCCGGGGCCCGATTACCACGAATTTGCCGACCGGTTCGAGTTCGAGGAGACGGCCGACCAGCAGGCCGCGATCGACGACGTCATTCGCGACATCACGCGGGCCAAGCCGATGGACCGGCTCATCTGCGGCGATGCGGGCTTCGGCAAGACCGAGGTCGCATTGCGCGCCGCGTTCATCGCGGTGATGGACGGGCGCCAGGTCGCGGTCCTGGTGCCGACGACCATCCTCGCCGAGCAGCACTGGAACACGTTCCGCAAGCGGTTTCAGGATTATCCCGTGCGGGTGGAGATGGTCTCGCGCTTTCGGACCGTCAGGGAAAACCGCGCAGTCATCGCCGATCTTGCCGCCGGCAAAGTCGATATCGTCATCGGGACCCATCGCCTGCTCCAGGGCGACGTGACCTTTCCGCGCCTGGGGCTGCTGATTATCGACGAGGAGCATCGCTTCGGCGTCGCCGACAAGGAGCGCATCAAGAGGCTCAGGAAGCTGGTCCACGTGCTGACGATGACCGCGACCCCGATACCGCGGACGTTGAACATGGCGATGATCGGGATTCGCGACCTTTCGGTAATCCAGACGCCTCCGCCGGATCGCCAGGCGATCAGAACCCTGATCGGCCGCGAGATGGACGACGCGATCATGCGCGACGCCATCCTGCGCGAGCTTAACCGGGGCGGCCAGGTCTTCTTCGTCCATAACCGCGTCGAAAATATCGAGTACATGGCGCGCCACGTGCGCGCGCTCGTGCCCGAGGCCAAGGTCGCGGTCGCGCACGGGCAGATGCGCGAGCGCGAGCTCGAAGACGTGATGCGCGAGTTCATCGAGAACCGCGTCAATGTCCTGGTCTGCTCGACGATCATCGAGTCGGGGCTCGATATCCCCAACGCCAACACGATGATCATCAATCGGGCCGACCATCTGGGTCTCGCACAGCTCTACCAGTTGCGCGGGCGCATCGGCCGTTCGCGCCAGCGCGCGTACGCATACCTGCTCATTCCCGGCGAGGACATCATCACGCGCGATGCCAAGCGGCGGCTCGAGGCTCTCAAGGACCTGGTGGAGGCCGACGTCGGGATCGGTTTCAAGCTCGCGATGGCCGACCTCGAACATCGCGGCGCGGGCAACCTGCTCGGGCGCGAGCAGTCGGGCGAGATTTCCGCAGTCGGCTTCGAGCTTTACACCGAGATGATGGCGGAGGCGATTTCCGAGCTGCGCGGCGAGGCGCATCGGCCGGATTTCGAGCCGGAGCTGAAACTCGGCATCCCGGCCTTTATCCCCGATGCCTACGTGCCCGACGAGAACGAGCGGCTCGTGCTGTACCGCAGGTTCGCGCGCGCCCAGAGCGATCGCGAGCTTGCCGATCTGCGCGATGAGATGCGCGATCGGTTCGGCCCGGTACCGACGCTAATCGAAAACCTGATCGCGGCGATGGACCTGCGGCGCGAGATGAAGGCCCTGCTGATCCTGAGCGCGATCGTGAAAAACAAGGCGCTCGAGGTCAGGTTCCATCCCGAGGCCCCGGTCGATGCGGCTCGGCTCGCCGCGCTGGCGGGCGCGAATCGCAGTTGGATGAAGCTTACGCAGTCCTGTCAGGTTATTGCGCGGCTTACGCCGGGCAGCTACGAGCAACTGTTCGCGCAGGTCAAAGGCGTCTTGCAGGCCCTGGCAGGCTGTGAGAATTTGGAAAGTCCGCCCGCGCGCGCCGCGGGCACGGTCGTCAATTAGGTTCATGCGAAAGAGGAGATCGGCGGTGTTCTCCCGCGCGGCGGCGGCATTCGGGTTATGCGCGGCGCTCATGGCCGCGTGCGGAATTCCCGGATGCAGCGGTGCGAGCTGGTCCGGGGTCAAGGCGCTCAACCCGCTCGCATCCGCCTCGCGGCGTGCAACGCCTACCCCGACTGCAACCCCGGCCGCCATCCGGCCGACTCCGCAGCCGGCTCCGATAGCGACGCCCGAGCCGCTAGCTCCACGCGGCGAGGCCGTGGATCGAGTGGTTGCGACCGTGGACGGAGACCCGATTACCTTGCACGATGTGAAGGCGTTCGGCGCGGCGAACGGCCGTCCGATCTACACCGACGATCTCGCGGATTCGCCGGTGGGCAAGGATGCGCTCAAGGGGCTGATCGCGGAGAAGCTCCTGGAGCAGGAGGTCAAGAAGTACGCGGATAAAGTCGATGAGAGCCAGGTCGATCGCTATATCCAGGGAATGCGCACCTCGAAGCATCTGACCGACGCGGAATTCCGCGAGGCGCTCATGCACGAGGGCATCTCGTACGACGAATTGCGCAGGCGGGCCCGCCTCGAGCTCCAGAAGGAAATCATGTTCGAGACCGAAGTGCGCGATCGCGTGGACATTCCGCCCCAGGAAATCCAGGACTATTACGATTCTCACAAGTCCGATTTCAACATCGAGACCGAGCGCCTGAGACTCGCGCAGATCCTGGTCGCGGTTCCCGCCAATGCCACGCCCCAGCAGGTTTCGGCGGCCGCAAAGAAGGCCGAGGAGGCCCGGGCGCAAGCGGTCAAGGGCGCCGACTTCAGCCTTCTAGCGCACAAGTACTCCGACGACGAATCGAAGAATGACGGCGGGGAGCTCGGATGGTTCCAGCCCTCGGAGATGATGGACGAGATTCTCGCGGCGGTGAAAAAACTGAAACCCGGGGACATATCCGCGCTGGTGCGGTCGAAGAACGGCTTCCACGTTCTCAAGCTCGAGGCGCACGAGGTGCCGGGCCCCAGGCCGCTCGAAGAAGTGAAAGAGCAGATCCGCGAAAAATTGATAAACCTCAAGGCGAGGGATCGCCTGAATTCCTGGATCGATACCGATCTCGTCAAGCAGCACGACGTAGAGACGCTTTACTGACGCACATGACGATCGAGCATCACGGCGGGCGGCACGCGCGCTCATTTACGGCGCAGCGCGACGCCGCGTAAGGTGCAATGGCCGACCGGATCATCATCAAGGGCGCGCGCGAGCACAATCTCAAGAACATCGACCTCGAGATTCCGCGCGATCGCCTGGTCGTAATCACGGGGCTGTCGGGTTCCGGCAAGTCCTCGCTCGCCTTCGACACGATCTACGCGGAGGGGCAGCGCCGTTACGTGGAGTCGCTCTCGGCCTACGCGCGCCAGTTCCTCGAGCAGATGGAGAAGCCCGACGTGGACTCGATCGAGGGGCTCTCCCCGGCGATCTCGATCGAGCAGAAGACGACCTCGCGCAATCCGCGTTCCACGGTCGGCACGATAACCGAGATTTACGACTACCTGCGGCTGCTTTTTGCGCGCGCCGGCCACGCGTTCTGCTACAACTGCGGCCGCGAGATCGCGCGCCAGAGCGTGCAGCAGATCGTGGACCGGATCATGTCCTGGCCCGAGGGCGCGCGCATCCACGTGCTCGCGCCGATCGTGCGCGACCGCAAGGGCGAGTACCGCAAGGAACTGGCGGAGATGCGCCGGGCCGGTTTCGTGCGCGCGAAGATCGACGGCAAACTCTACGAACTCGGCGAGGAACCCGCGCTCAACAAGAATCTGCGCCACACGATCGAGGTGATGGTGGATCGGCTCGCGATCCGGCGCGGAATCGAGAAGCGGCTGGCCGATTCGCTCGAGGTCGCGTTCAAGTACGGCCGCGATCTCCTCAAGATCGAACAGCCCGACGACAAGAAGAGCGCGCCCGGAACCTACTTCAGCCAGACCTTTGCGTGCGTCGAGTGCGGGATCTCCTACCCAGAAATCACCCCGCGCATGTTCTCGTTCAACAGTCCGCACGGCGCGTGCGCGGACTGCTCCGGGATCGGATCGATCATGTACTTCGATCCCGAGCTGGTCATCGAGGACGAGGATTTAAGCATCGCCGACGGCGCGATCGCGCCCTGGACGAGGTTCAACTCGATGCAGCCGGTGCTCGAGGCACTCGCGGCGCACTACAAGTTCAGCCTCGACCAGCCCTGGAAGACGCTCCCGGCGAAAATAAAAAAGGTGCTGCTCAACGGCACCGGCGGCGAGGAGATCGAGTTCGCCTACCAGCGCGGCCATCATCACGCCGAATACTCGCGCTCCTTCGAGGGCATCCTGCCGTGGCTCGACCGCTGGTACAAATCGACGCAATCCGAAGGGGTACGCGAATTCGTCGAGGCGTACATGAACATGCGCCCGTGCCCGGCCTGCCACGGTGCGCGGCTCAAGAAGGAAAGCCTGTTCGTCCGGTTCAACGGCAAGTCGATCTCGGAAGTGACCGCGATGCCGATCAAGCAGGCGCTCCAGTTCTTCGCGCAGCCCAAACTGAGCACGCAGGAGGCCGAGATCGCGCGGCTCATCCTCAAGGAGGTCCGCGAGCGGCTGAGCTTTCTCGCCGACGTCGGGCTCGACTACCTCACTCTCGATCGCGCGTCCGCGAGCCTCTCGGGCGGCGAGGGCCAGCGCATCCGGCTGGCGACGCAAATCGGGTCGAGCCTGGTCGGCGTGCTCTACATTCTCGACGAACCTTCGATCGGGCTCCATCAGCGCGACAACCAGCGGCTGCTCGCGACGCTCAAGCGGCTTCGCGACCTCGGCAACACGGTGCTGGTGGTCGAGCATGATCGCGAGACGATGCACACGGCCGACCACATCGTGGACATGGGCCCCGGCGCGGGCGCGCTCGGCGGATACGTGGTTGCGCAGGGCACGCCGCAGGATGTGATGAGCAATCCGAATTCGCTGACCGGCAAGTACCTGTCGGGCGAGATGGAAATTCCGGTGCCGGCGCGCCGCCGGCGCCTGTCGGGGCGATGGCTCACGATCCGGGGCGCGCGCGAAAACAATCTCGCCGAGCTCACCGTCGCATTCCCGCTCGGGGTGATGATCTGCGTGACCGGAGTGTCGGGTTCCGGCAAATCGTCGCTGGTCCTCGACACGCTCTACCGGGCGCTTGCGCAAAGGCTCAACCGCTCCCGCGAGCGCGCCGGTGCGTTCAGCGCGCTCGAGGGCGTGGAGCATCTCGACAAGGTCGTGCACGTCGACCAAAGCCCGATCGGCCGCACCCCGCGATCGAACCCGGCCACGTACACGGGACTGTTCACGCCGATCCGGGAACTGTTCGCGCAGTTGCCGGAGGCGCGGATGCGCGGCTACGGGCCGGGCCGCTTCTCCTTCAACGTCAAGGGCGGACGCTGCGAGGCCTGCGAGGGCGACGGGATCATCCGGATCGAAATGCACTTCCTGCCCGACGTTTACGTCACCTGCGAGGTGTGCGGCGGCAAGCGCTACAACCGCGATACGCTGGAAATTCAGTACAAGGGCAAGAACATCGCCGAGGTGCTGAACATGACCGCCGCGCAGGGACTCGAGTTCCTCTCCTCGGTGCCGCCCATCCGCCAGAAGCTCGAGACGCTGCGCGACGTCGGGCTCGACTACATCCACCTGGGACAGGCGGCGACGACGCTCTCGGGCGGCGAGGCGCAGCGAATCAAGCTCGCCAAGGAGCTGTCGCGCCGCGCAACCGGACGCACGCTGTACATCCTCGATGAGCCGACGACGGGATTGCACTTCGATGACATCAAGCGGCTGCTCGATGTGCTCGGGCGGCTCGCCGATGCGGGCAACACGATAATCGTCATCGAACACAATCTCGATGTGGTGAAGACGGCCGACTACCTGATCGATCTGGGTCCCGAGGGCGGCGATCGCGGCGGTACGATCGTCGCCAAGGGCACGCCCGAGGAAGTCGCGGCGTCGCCCAATTCGTACACGGGCCAGTTCCTGCGCCAGGTGCTCGGCCAGCGCGCGGCGGCGTAGGACGCAGGGCGAGGGGGCGGCGTTCGATGCTGATCCTGCATGTGATCGTGCTGCTGCTCGTGCTTTTCGCGGCGCCGGCGCGCGCGTCGTCCCTCTATAACCCGGCCGAGCACGGGCTTAACGCGATGGCGAAGGGCGATTGCGACGGCGCGATCGCGGACTTCACCGAGGCGATCTTCCTCGACCCCAACGATGCGGCCGCATATCTGAATCGCGGCTCGTGCTACGAGGGCAGGGGCGATTACGATCATGCGATCGCGGATTTCACGCGCGCGATTCAGCTCGATCAGAAGAACTACCTCTTCTTCCTCAACCGCGGCCTGGCTTGGGGCAGGAAGGGCGACTTCGACCGGGCGATCGCGGATTTCACCGCGGCCGCCGCGCGCGAGCCCCTCGACGCCGAGAATTTTTCCGACCGCGCCTTCTACGAGGCCAAGAAGGGAGATCGCGAAAAGGCCATCGCTGACTATTCGGAGGCGATCAAGGTCAAGCCCGACGATGCGGACAGTTATCGCGGGCGCGGCTTTGAACATTACCTCCAGGGCGAGTGCGATGCGGCGATCGCCGATTACGACACGGCGATCCGGCTCAGGGGCGATGACTTCGATCTTTATACCGAGCGCGGCGCCTCCTACGGGAAGAAAGGCAGCTTCGCACAGGCGATCGCGGACTACACCAGGGCCATCAAGCTCAGGCCGGGGGAGTGCAATGTGTACGCCTGGCGCGCGCGCGCATATCTCGCGCTCGGCGACTCGCGGCGCTCGCTAAAGGATTTCGATAAAGCGCTGAAGCTCTGTCCGCAAAAGGATTGGATTCGCCAGGAGCGGAACCTGGTGCCGGGGGCAAAAGGCGCTCCAGGCAAGGCGGCCTCCAAGCAGGATAACCCGGCGCGCTTGCAGACGCAGTAATCGCGATTCGAACTTCGCCCCCCGCGCCTGCCCGCATCAATGGGCCGGCGCGCCTGCCGCACCGCCGCCCGCTTGCGCGATCGCCGCGTCGGCGATCGCGGCCTCGCGCTGATTTGCGACCGCCACGATAAGCACGGAGTCGGGATGGAGGTACGTGCGCGCGACCTTCTGCACGTCTTCCTTGGTCACCGCCTGAATCAGCTTGGGGAATTTGTCCGCGTAATCGAGGCCGAGCCCGTTGAGTTCGACGCCGAGCATGAAGCTCGCAATTCCACTCTGGCGATCGATCGAGAGGGGGAAGCTTCCAATCAGGTACTTCTTTGCGCCGTCGAGTTCCTCATCGGACACCGGCTTTTCCTGAATTTCCCGAATTTGATCGAGCACGAGCTTGATCGCCTGGTTGGCGCTGGCGTTCTTGGTTTCCAGCCCGACCGAGAAGGCGCCCGCGAACTTGCCCGCGCTGAAGCCGGAACCGACCGAGTAAGCGAGCCCCTCCCTGCTGCGCACGACTTTGACCAGGCGGGAGGAAAAACCGCCGCCGCCCAGAATGTAATTCATCACCTGGAGCCGGTAGTAATCCGGATTCGACCGCTCGATGCCGCCGAAGCCCAGGATGACGTTTGCCTGTGTGACGTTGCGGTCGATCACGTTCAGATGGAGTCCGGGAGCGACGGAAGGAGGCGGCGGGACGGGCTGGGAGGCGACCGCGCCGCGTATGCCGCTCAGTTGTTTCTCCAGCAGCACCTTGATCTCATCGGCGTGAACGTCGCCGGTCACTGCAATCACCGCGCTCCCGAGCTTGTAGTGATCGCGATAGAAACTGCGGACGTCCTCGGCGGTGAGCTTTGCAACTGAGTCGGCGTAGCCCTCGACGGGATGGCCGTAAGGAGCGTCGCCGAACAGCGATCTGGTGAACTTGACCGTTGCGGGGTATCCGGGCCGCTCCTCCTCGGCCTTGATGCCGGCGACCTGCTCGGTGCGTTTTCTTTCGATGTCCGCATCGCGGAGTCCGGGATCGGTCACGATTCCCGCAAGCAGGTGCAGAGTCTCCGCCTCATATTTTGTGAGCGAGGTGAGGCTGGCGTTTGCCCAGTCGCGGCCCGCATCGACCGAGACCGCGCTGCCCATGAAATCGACTTTCTGATTGAAGTCCGCCGCGCTAAGCTCCCGCGTCCCCTGGCTAAGGCAGTGAGCGGTCAGAGAGGCAAGCCCGGCCTTGCCCGCAGGATCGCGCCGCGAGCCGGCATCGAACGCGATCGAGAGCGTGACCATCGGCAACTGATGTTCTTCCGATACGAGCAGCACCGCGCCGTTGCTGAGCGTCATCCGCTTGATTTCCAGGGCGTTGGCCTTGGGAGCCGCCGCCGCGACCGCAATCAGCGCCGCCGCCGCGGCCATCGAGGTTCTAAGCGAAATTCCCGCCGCGTTCATCGCACCACCCCGCTCAACCCGTCCTCGCCGTGGCGGATCTGGCCGCCGCTTATGCCGCCGCCTGCGCCGGCCGGACGGACGCCGGTGGGAACGAGGACTCCCAGCGTGCGATTGCTATCGACGAGGTATTGCCGCGCCACGCGCTGCACGTCGGCCGCGGTCACCTTGTCGATGCCGGCCAGATACTGGTCCACGAGCTTGTAGCTGCCGAGCATCTCGTAAAGCCCAAGCAGCATCGCCTCCTCGTGGATCGAGTCCTGGGTAAACACGAACTGCGCCTGTTCGAGGTTTTTCGCCTTTTGAAGTTCCTCGGCGCCGACCGGCTTTTCGCGCAGCGCCGCAAGCTCATGATCGGCCTCGGCGATTGCGCTTTCGGTCTTAACGCCCGGCCGCATCTGCCCTGATACGACGAACAAGCCCGGGTCGAAGGAGGTCATGTCATAGCCCGCGCCGATGCTGACGACCATCCGCTTCTCTACCACGAGCTTCTTGTACAGCCGCGAGCTTTTGCCGTCGGCGAGGATCTCCGATGCGACTTCGAGCGCAAAGGAGTCGGGGTTCGACAGGTTGGGAACGTGGAAGGCCTCCTCGAAGGCGGGGAGGTTCGCCGCGTGGCGCATCTCGACTCTCCGCTCGCCCTCCTGGGGCGGTTCCACATCGCGCATGGGCGGGGGCTTGGGACCGTTCTTGATCGCGCCGAATGATTCCGCGACCTGCTTGAGCACCTGGTCCGAATTGAAATCCCCGACCGCGACGATGATCGCATTTTGCGGCGAATAGTAGACCTGGTGATAGGCGATTGCGTCCTGGAGCGTGAGCCGCTGAATGTCCTTCATCCATCCGATGACTGGCCAGTGATAAGGATGCGCGACGAAGGCTTGCGCGCGGACCAGCTCGTCGAGCGCGTCCTCGGGGTTGTCGTCGGTGCGCAGGCGGCGCTCTTCCTCAACGACCGCCTTCTCCTCATCGAACTGCTTGGGCTCCCAATTCGCCATCCGATCGGCTTCGAGCGATATCGGCACGTCGAGATGGTCCTTGTTGATCACCTCGAAGTAATCGGTGAAATCGGAGGTCGTGAATGCGTTATCCATTCCGCCGTTTTCCTGGATGATGTTCGAGAATTCCTCCGGCTTGATCTTCTTGGTCCCCTTGAACATCAGGTGTTCGAGCAGATGCGAGAGCCCGGTTTGTCCGAACGCCTCGTTGCGCGAACCCACGTGGAAAAAGACGCTGAAGGTCGCAACCGGCGCCTTGTGGTTCTCGAGCACGAGGACCTTGAGCCCGTTGGGAAGCGTCTCGGTCTTGACCGCATCGGTCATCCCCGCGCCGGCGGCTGCGGGAGCGAAAATCGCGATTGCCGCGGCTGCGGCGGCGGCGCGAAGCAAATCGCGCAAATCAATTGCTGGAATTATTTTCATGGCAATCACTCATCTAAGTCCGCCCATCGCCGCCGAGTCAAGAAAGCGGTTCGGTTTGTGTTTGCCGGCGGATTTTTCCTGAAGACCGCAAATTGCATCGGGAGCCGGGTCCTTGTAAAAATTGACATGACTGCGATGGCGCACCCAGGCGAGACTGGCCAGGCACTGCACGAAATCAAGGGAGTGCTGACGAAATTCATGCGGATGCTGTTTCCGCTGGAATTTCGGATGGACACGCTCGCGAACTGCCCGCCGATGCTTCCGTTCCACTATCCGCTGCTCGCGGGCGAGATGATCTACCTGCCCGACCGCATCGATCAGTTCGCCAGCAAGGCGGACGCGTACACCTATTACCTCGTGACGGCGGCCCATCTCGCATCGCGCCACGACTTTGGCAGCTTCAAGCTCAGGCTTGCGGATTTGCCGGGCTTCGAGGATCGCGGCGAAACCGGCGTCGAGGCGATCGACAGCTACGTCGCTTCGTTTGAGGATCCGGCCCTGGCCAGCGCGTTGATGCGGCTGGCCGAGAGCGCCCGAATCGATGCGGCGCTGGCGCGGCTGTATCCGGGGCTGGCGCCGCGGCTTGCCCAGGTCAATCGCGCCCTCGTTTCGCAGCTCGAACCTCTGGCGCTCAGCACGATGCTGGTTCGCGCGTCGCTTGGTCTGGTCGAGAGCGAGAGCAATATCGACATCGATATGAACTTCGCGCGCGCGGCCGGGGAATTGTTCGCACCGCTGCGCGCGCCCGGCGCCGACGTGCGTGGTACGGTCCGCCAGGTGCAGGTGCTCTACCAGTGGCTCCAGGACCTGATCGCGCAGGCGCAACGCGCGGGCGAGAGCAGCGATCTCTCGGCGGAAGCCCAGCGGATGCGCAACGACCTCCTCCGCACCAGCATGAAGGGCGCCGAGAGTGGGGCGCAGGCGGAAGGCGAAGACGGCGAGCAATCCGAAGACGGTGGCGAAACCGATCAGAACGTCCGGATGCAGGCCTCGGGCAAGCAGACCAAGGGCAGCAAGGGACGCGCGCTTTCGCCCGAGGAGCTGCGCCGCCTCATCGAACAGGGCGCCCAGCTTAACCCGTCGCAGAGCCAGGGCGATGCGGACGGCGAAGGGATGTACCTGACCCAGCTTACCGGCAAGCAACTGAGCGAGCTCGAGCAGATGCGCGATCAGCTTGCCGAGGTGGGTGCGCTCCCTGGACAGGGGCGGCTGATGATTTCGCGCACCCGGCAGGATTCGTACTACGCGTACGACGAGTGGGATTACGTGCTCGGCGACTACCGGCGCGGATGGTCCCGCCTGCGCGAAATTCCGATCGCCGGCGATGGCGGTGATTTCTTCGCCGCGACCCTGATGCGCTACTCGGAACTGCTTCCGATGGTGCGCCGGCACTTCCAGCGCATCCGGCCCGCGTCGTACCGGATGGTGCGCGGACTCGAGGACGGCGAGGAGATCGACCTCGAGCGCACGGTCGAGTCGCAGGTCGCCCGGCGGATGGGCGAGACGCCCGACTCGCGCTTGTACAAGGCGCGCAAGAAAGAGGCGCGCGACGTCGCCACGCTCTTCCTGCTCGACATGTCCGCATCGACCGACGAACCGATCCATCGCGAGCCGCGCAAGTACACCGATGACGACGATGACGACTGGATGAAGGCGTTGCAGCGCCGGCCCCAGGCCGTGCAGCGACCGCGCCGGATCATCGACGTGAACAAGGAAGCGCTCGTGATCATGGCGCAATCGCTCGAGGAGATCGGCGACCAGTACGCGATCATGGGATTTTCAGGCCACGGCCGCGACAACGTCGAGTTCTACGTAATCAAGGAATTCGACAACGAACTCACCGATGAGGTCCGCGCGCGGGTCGGCGCGGTAGAGCCCAAGCGATCGACGCGGATGGGGACGGCGATTCGCCACGTGCGCGAAAAGTTCAAGGACGTCGCGTCGCGCGCCAAGCACATGATCCTGCTGAGCGACGGATTCCCGCAGGACTTCGATTACGGCCACGACCGGCGCTCCAACGCCTACGGGATACAGGACACGATGGTGGCGCTGAAGGAGTTGGAGCTCGCGGGCGTCCTCCCGTTCTGCATTACGGTGGATAAGACCGGCCACGACTACCTGCGCCAGATGTGCCAGTCATCGCGCTACCTGGTAATCGAGGACATCACTTCGCTGCCGCGCCAGTTGCCCAAGATCTACGAGCAAGTCGTCCGCTGGTAGAACCAGCGGGGGAATCCTAAAGGTTGCGCGGGCGATGCGCCCGCGCATCGCCCGCGGGCACGGCGGCCCGCGCCACTATTTTTTTCCTGCTCGCATCGCGCACTGGGGGGGGGTGGCGCATTCCGCGACCGCGCATTTCTTCTTCTTTTCCTTCCCCCGCGAATCTAGTTGCGGGGGCAGGGACAGGAGCGCAACCTGCGCTAGGCTTGCTCGACCCGCAGATCGTGGCCGGTCATGTCGGGCGGCGCCGCGATCCCGAGCATCCCAAGGAACGTCGGCGCCACATCGGCGAGCGTCCCGCCAATCTTCAACTTTCCCTTGAAGTTTGGATCGACCAGGATCAGCGGCACCGGATAGGTCGTATGGGCCGTGTGCGGCTGGCCGGTCGCCGGGTCGGCCATGAATTCGGCATTGCCATGGTCGGCGGTGATCAGCGCGACGCCATGGCGTTTCTCGACCGCCGCGATCACGACGCCGAGCGCCGTATCGGCCGCCTCGACCGCCTTTACGGTCGCATCCAGATTCCCCGTATGGCCGACCATGTCGGGATTGGCAAAGTTCATCACCACGACGCCGAACGCGCCGCCCTCGATTTCCTTTGCGGCCCGATCGGCGATCTCGGCCGCGCGCATCGTGGGCTCGAGATCGTAGGTCGCGACCTTCGATGACGGGATCAGCACGCGCTCTTCGAGCGGGAATGGCTTCTCGACTCCGCCGTTGAGGAAGTAGGTCACGTGCGCGTATTTCTCGGTTTCCGCGATGCGGAGATTGCGAATCCCGGCCTTCGCGAGCATCTCGGCGAGCGTGTTCTTCACGTCCTCGGGTCCGAACGCGAGCGGCAATCCGAACGACCGGTCGTATTCGGTCATGCAAACGTAGCCGACTTTCGGATAGCGCGGGCGCGCGAAGCCGGAGAAATTATCCAGCGCCAGCGCCGCGGTGAGTTCGCGCGCGCGGTCGGCGCGAAAGTTGTAGCAAATCACCTGGTCGCCATCGGCCAGGCGCACCGGCGCACCAATCACGTACGGCTCGACGAACTCATCGCCCTTGTCCGCGGCGTATGACCTCTCGACCGCTTCCCGAGCGGTCGCGGCCGAGTGGCCCTCGCCATCGACGACCGCCCGCCACGCGCGCTCGATACGGTCCCATCGCTTGTCGCGATCCATCGCGTAGTAGCGTCCCTGCACGGTTGCGATCCGGCCGCGGCCGATCGCCTTGAGCTTCGCTTCGAGCGCGTCGATGAACGGGAGCGCCGAGCGCGGCGGCTTGTCGCGTCCGTCGAGCACTGCGTGCACCGCGAGCTGGCCGACTCGCTGGGCCGCGGCGAGATCGAGCAGCGCGAAGAGATGATCGATATGGCTATGCACGCTTCCGTCGGACAGGAGTCCCCACACGTGGAGGGTGCGGCCGGCGGATTTCGCCGCCGCAATCGCGCCGAGCAGCTTCGGATTGCGATTGAATGCGCCCGACTCGATCGCCTTGGTGATGCGCATCAGGTCCTGGAAGATCACGCGCCCTGCGCCGATCGTCAGGTGGCCCACCTCGGAATTGCCCATGATGCCGGGCGGGAGGCCGACCGACTCGCCCGAGGCGTCGATCTCCGCGTGCGCGGCGCTCGCCCACAGGCGAGTCATGACCGGCGTGCGCGCCATCGCGATCGCGTTCGCCTCCCGCGCGGCGCGGATTCCCCACCCGTCGAAAATGATCAGCGCCGCGACCGCCGGCCTTGTGCTCATCGCCGGCGCCCTCCCGCACGATCGAAGGCGGCCGCTCCCGGGTATCTCGCTCTCGATCCGAGCTCCTCCGCGATCCGCAGCAGCCGGTTGTACTTCGCGATTCGCTCGCTGCGGCTCATCGAGCCGGTCTTGATCTGGCCCACGCCGGTTGCGACGGCCAGGTCGGCGATCGTGGTGTCTTCGGTTTCGCCCGAGCGATGCGAGATGACCGCGGTAAAGCCGGCGGCGCGGGCGATCTCGATCGCGCGCAGAGTCTCGGTGAGCGTGCCGATCTGGTTGAGCTTGATCAGAATCGAGTTCGCGGTCTTCTCATTTATGCCGCGCTCGAGCCGGCTCACGCTGGTCACGAATATATCGTCGCCGACCAACTGCACGCGGGAGCCGAGTTCGCGGTTGAGTATCTGCCATCCCGCCCAATCGTCTTCGGCCAGCCCGTCCTCGAGCGAGACGATGGGGAAGCGATCCAGCCACGCGCGATAGAACTGCACCATCTCCGCCGCGCTGCGCGAACTCTTGTCGGAGCGCGCAAAAACGTAGCGGCCGTTCTCGAAGAACTCGCTGGATGCGGGATCGAGCGCGATCGCGACATCCGCGCCGGGACGGTAGCCGGCCCGCGCGATCGCTTCGAGGATCACCTCGAGCGGCTCCTCGTTGTTGCGCAAGTTGGGCGCAAACCCGCCCTCATCGCCGACGTTCGTCGATTGCCCGCGGCCCTTGAGCACCGCGGCCAGCGCATGGAAGACCTCCGCGCCCGCGCGGATCGCCTCGGGAAACGTCGGCGCGCCGAGCGGCACGATCATGAACTCCTGCATGTCCACGCTGGAGTCCGCGTGCTTCCCGCCGTTGAGCACGTTCATCATCGGCACCGGCATCACGTGCGCATCCGGATTGAGATACTTGTAGAGCGGCACGCGCCGGGCCGCGGCCGCGGCGTGCGCCGCGGCGATCGACACGCCAAGGATCGCGTTGGCTCCGAGCTTCGATTTGTTCTCCGTGCCGTCGAGCGCGATGAGCGCCTCGTCGATCACCTGCTGGTTCGCGCAGTCGGCGCCCTCGAGCGCGGGCGCGATCACGTGGTTCACGTTGGCGACTGCCTTGAGCACGCCTTTGCCGCCGTAGCGCTTGGGGTCGCCGTCGCGAAGTTCGAGCGCCTCGTGGACCCCGGTGGACGCGCCCGAGGGGACCGCGGCGCGGCCCATCGCGCCGCCCCCGAGATGGACATCGACCTCGATTGTGGGATTTCCGCGCGAGTCGAGAATTTCTCGCGCCTTGATTTCGGTGATTGTGGTTGCCAAAGCCATTGTCAAAGCCTCATCGTTTGCGCTCTCGCGCGCCCAGGTAACGGACCGCGAGAGGAACTTCTACTACTCTGCCATTCTTCATTGCCGCTCGAAATGCGCGCAGGGCGGCCGAACTGCGCGGATCTCGGTTTTCTCAACAGCCCGCTAAAGGATCGCGCCCGTTTCGCGAATCGCCGCGATCTCCTCCCATGTGTAGCCGAGTTCGATCATCACCTCCTCGGTATGTTGCCCAAGTTCGGGCGGCGATTTCGCCTCGCCATTGATCTCGCTGTTGATCGATACCGGGCCGCCGCTCACGAGTATCTTTCCGGCCGCCGGATGGTCGAGCTCCAGCAGGTATCCGTTGGCGCGCGCCTGCTCGCTTTGGAGCACGGTCGTGTAATCGACGACCTCGGTAGCGAGGATGTCGGCGTCGTGGAGTTCATCCAGCCATTCCCGGCTGGTTTTCCTGGGAAAGATTTCATCGAGCACGGCTTGAATCTTGTCGCCGTGGAAATTGCGCACCACGCCGCCGGAGATATCGGGGTCCTTCTCGATGTGCTGAATGCCGAGGATGCGGCAAAAGTCCGGCCATCGCTTTTCATCCACTCCCGCCAGGCAGATGTATCCGTCGCTGGTCGGATACGAGCCCCATACTCCGTGGAGGAATTGATGGCCGCGGCCGGCGCGCTCCGGCTCCTGTCCGGTGAGCGACGTATAGTCGATTTCCATCCCTTGCAGGGCGATCATCGTGCCGTAAATCGACGCATCGACCTTCTGCCCGTTGCCGGTGCGCTCGCGCGCGACCAGCGCCGCCAGAATTCCGCCGGCAAGGGTGAGCCCGCCCGCGTGATCGGCGAGCAGAATGCCGGCGGGGAGCGGCGGGTCCGACGGCATCCCGTTCTTCGCCATCAGCCCGCTGGCCGCCTGCGCGAGCGTGTCGCGGCTCGGCCGCGTCACCCACGGACCCTTGGGGCCCCATGAGCTCCCCTGCGCATAGACCAGCCTGGGATTTATCGCGCGAAGATCTTCGTAGCCGAGCCCGAGCCGATCGAGAACTCCGGGACGATAGTTGGTGACCAGCACGTCGTAAGTCTTCGCCATTCGCCGCACGATCTCGGCCGCCTCGGGCTTCTTCAAGTCGGCGGCGATGCTGCGCTTGCCCCGGTTCATCGCGAGGAAGTAGTGCGAGACCATCGGGTTCTTCGCGCCGGGACCGCCGATCACCGAGGTGAACATCCAGCGGCTGATGTCGCCGGTTTCCTTGTTCTCGATCTTTACGATTTCGGCGCCGAGGTCGGCGAGGAAGAGAGCCGCGAACGGCCCCTGTATCTCCTGCCCGATCTCGATCACTTTGATTCCCGCAAGCGGTTTGCTCATCGTGTTCTCGCTTCCCTCCTACGGTTTGGGCGGGCTTGCGCGCGCGCGCGGGCATTATCATTCGGTTGGCGGGCGAATCTCAATCGGCCGGGCGTTGGCTTGCGCGCCGTTGCGGTGCCGCTATCCTCATCACGCATGGAACGCAGCATCTACGAGTTCCCGGCGATCTTCCGGCGGGTCCACCTGGAAGGTCCCAATGAGATCGGCGATGAGGTCCGGTTCCTGCGCCGCGTATGGCGCCGGCACATGCGCCGCCGCGTGCGCCGCGTGCTCGATGTGGCGTCGGGGAACTCGCCGCACGGGCAGATTCTCGCGCAGGAGGGCGTCGAGGTGGTTGGAATCGACCGCTCGCCGGCGATGATCGCGGCGGGGCGGGCCCAGTCGCGCGATTTGGCCGGCATCCGCTTCTACCGCCGCCAAATCCAGAACTTCAGGATACCCGAGCGCCCCTTCGATGCGGCCATCTTCATGTCCGAGACATTTCCGGTGATGACTGATAATGATGAGATTCTTACGCACCTGAAGTGCGTCGGCCGGATGCTGCGGCCCGGAGGCCTGTATTGCATCGACATCGATCGGATGGACGGAATTCGCGCGATGCGCTCGCTCCCCACGTGGAAGCGCAGGACGCTTCGCGTTGGCGATGCGCGCGTCGAGGTGCGCGCATTCAGCCGCCCGATGCCCTGGCATTCGGGAATCCATTCGAGCTTCGAACTCGAGTGCAAAATCAAATTTCCGGGCCGATCGGTCGCCACGCGCGATATCGTGCCGGTGCGCTACACGGTGCCGTGCACGCTCGACCTGCTCGCCCGCGCATCGGGCGTCTTCACGATGGTCGCATCGTACACGGACCTCTCGTTCACGACGCCGATCGATGAATGCGACCGGAGATGGCTCGGTGTGCTGCGCCGGGTCTGAGCGAAACGAAGAAGAAAAGCGGAGGAGAAAAAACAGATGCTGATCGAAGCGAAGGACCTGGGCGACGGCGTGCGGCTGCTGACCATGAACCGGCCGCCGGCGAACGCGATTAGCAGGGATTTCAACGAAGCGTTCTACCAGCGATGCCGCGAGGCGCGCGAGGACGCAAGCGTCCGCGCGCTGATCGTGACCGGGATCGGGCGTTTCTTCAGCGCCGGCCTCGACCTCAAGGAAGTGCTCGCGCGCACCAGCGGAGTCGGCAATTTGGGCGGCTCCGAAAAGGACGGCATTTTCGCGCTCTGGACGATACCCAAGCCGACGGTCGCGATGATCAACGGACATGCGATTGCCGGCGGCGCGATCATCGCGCTTGCCTGCGATTTCCGAATCACGCAGACGGGCGAGCACAAGTTCGGCCTCAACGAGACCGCGATCGGGCTTTCGTTTCCGATCGGCGCCTTTGAGATTGCGCGGCTCGCGCTGCCGAACCGGGCAGTCCGCTTCGGCCTCCTCGAGGCGCAGGTGCATCCGCCCGCCAAGGCGCTGGAGCTTGGCTTCGTCGATGAAGTCGTCGAACCGGCGAAGCTCGAGGAGCGATGCGTCGAGCTGGCGCGCAGGCTCGCCGCCGGCGGTCAGCTTGCGTACGGGCACACCAAGCGTGCGATCCAGCGCGAGGCGGTCGCGCGCGTGCTCTCGCAGCCGCCCGAGGAGCTGGCCGAGCTGGCGGCGATTTGGACGTCCGAGGAGGCGCGCACAATGTTTGCCAGGCAGGCCGGCTCAGTCTCGAAAAAATGACGCCAGGCGCGTGCCGGTCACACCCGGCGTAAGACGGCCGTCACTCGATGCCGCGAAGGTGATCGACCACGTCCACCGCGCTCGCACGCCAGGAGCCGTCGAAATCGAGCACCTGGATGGAGCCGAGCTCGACATCGGGCGACAGTCCGGTCAGGTAGTGCACGATCGCGCGGATGACTCCGCGATGCGCAACAGTGAGCGCGCGCGTCGCGCCTGGGCGCCGACTCGGCGCCCAGATCGAGAGCATCCGATCCGCGCCGCGCTCGACCCGCGCGGCGAAAGCGGCGCGGCTCTCGCCGCCGGGGTAAGCGTAAGTCGCCGCGAGCCGGGCCGCGTTCCATCGCGCATACTCCGCCGGATGGCGCTCGCGGATTTCATCCGCAGTGAGGCCCTCGAACAATCCGAAATCGACTTCGAGAAACTCATCGAGCGTGACGACCGGCGCCTCCTGGCCCGCAATCAGCCGGGCGCCCTCGAATGCGCGCACCAGCGGACTGGCGAACACTTCCGACATTGCGACCGCGCCCCAGCGGCGGACGATCGCATCGCGCGCCGCGCGCATCTGCGTGCGCCCCAACTCCGAGAGCGGCACATCCGTCCGCCCGTAATACCGGATGCTCGATTGCCCCTCGGTCTCGCCATGCCGGACGAGGATCAATGTGGCGTTGCGATTCATGCGAGAATTGGCGCCGCACGCCGTGCACCGACCGGCTGGTTAATCGTTTTCACCGCCGCTAATCAGCACCGAGTCCACTATTCAAGATCGTTCTCAGTCAAATGCGCGAGCTTTGCCAGGTGCGCGAGCAGGCCACGCTTCAGCGGCTGGTTGCCGTGAATCGGAATCGACAGGTTCGCCATCTCCCCTGGCTTGCCGTAGATGGATGGCTGCCGTGAACGCGCAACAGCCTCCAACCGTAGCGTTCCACGATTCTCGCGAACGCTTGGCCCGAGAGCTGTTTCACACGACGATCTCTATTACCTGCTCCTTGCCACCCTTGGTCTCCTGCTCCGCAACCAACAGGCAACCTTCAATCCCCTCTCGCAGGTTCGCGAGCAGATCCTCGATAGTTTCGCCTTGCGTTGCGCAGCCGGGAATCGCCGGCACCTCTGCCCAATAGCCCCCTTCTTCCGCATCATGAATGAAGACTTTAACCTTCATAATTCCCCGGCCTTCCGTCTGAACCGCGGCGCCTCCTGCGGGTTGCGGAGGCCATCCAGGAACCCCTTCGTATTTCCGGTCCCGAAGTTTCATTTCCAGGCTCTGAAATACCGCTACTGCTTGCGCCCGTTGGTTACAACAAGTGTCTGCTTGGAGAGCGCTGCGCGCAAGCAGGGGGTCTCCCCGCAGCCTCAGTCGTCGAGCGGGTTCATCACGAGGCCGGTCAGCAGCTTGGGATAGAAGTAGGTCGATTTCTCGGGCATCGTCGCGCCCGCATCGGTCACGCGCTCGAGGTCGCGGATCGATGGCGGGTTCATCAGGAATGCGCCGGCGGCGCGGCCATCGCGGACCGCGTCGAGCGCGCCGGCCGCATCGACCGTGTAATCGACGATTCCGCCCTTGCCGATTTCCGCGGCCGAGAGCGAGAGAATCCGCTCGAACACGAGCGCGTGCAGCAGCGACACGTCGAGATCGCGAAGCTCGGGCGCAAGATTCGCCATCGCCGCGTCCGCCGCGGCGCCTTCCTTGAGCTCGAGGATGTAGAGCCGGTCATGGCCGCTGAGCGCGACGCCGAGCGCCCCGCGGCCGGCCGCGCCGAGCCGCGCCCGCATCGCATCGCGATCGCCAAACTCCTCGACCTCGAACATCTCGCGCGCGCGGCTTGCGAAGCCGGCGAGCGCATCCGCCCGGAGCGTGCGCGCCACGCGATGCGTGGGCAGGATGACCAGCCCGGGATCGTCGCACGCAACCAGCGTCATCATCGTGTAGTCGAAGCCGCGCTCTTCGGGCGGATTCTCGCGGCTGCGGCGCTCGCGCCGGTAGTTCAGCGCGGTTTCGTAGCGATGGTGCCCGTCGGCGATGAGCACGCGGGGCGCCGCGAGCGCGCGCTGCACGACCGCAATCTCGGCGGGAAAATCGATCGCGCGAAGCTCGTTTCGGATTTTCAGATCGTCGGTGGCATCGATGAGGGGGGCGCGCGCCGAGACCTGCTCGCGCAGGCGGTCGAGTTCCGGATGCTCCCCAGAGTAGAGGCTGAAAATCGGACTCGTGTTGGTGCGGATCGCAGTCAGCAGGCGCAGGCGGTCTTCCTTGGGCGCGGCGAACGTCCGCTCGTGCGGGAGGATGCGCCCGCGTCCGAACTCCTCGAGCCGTATCCGCACGATGAAACCGTGGCGGCTAAGGCGGCGGCGCTCGATCTCGAACGATTGCGTGTACAGATAGATCGCCGGCGTGCGCGCGCGTTTAAGCGCTCCAATCGCAAGCCATTCGGCGAGCGTCGATGCGGCGGCGCCGTAGGGGTCGGGCTCGCGGTTGAGTTCGAGCCGCACGATGTTGAACGGGCTTCGCTGGTACAACTCGCGCTGGCGCGCCTCGCCGATAAGGTCGTAGGGCGGGGCGACCAGGGTTGCGATATCGCCGGCGACGCCGGAATCGTAGAGCAGTCCGCGAAACGGTTCGATGCGCTGGCTAAGCGCGCTCATTCGAGCACCTGCTGGCCAAGCGCGGCGGCAAGCTGGCTCATCGAGATTGCGCCCTCGCGAAGCACAGTCCACTGGTGCGCCTGGACTTCCACCACCGTGCTGGGCGCATCGGCGGCCAGCGCGCCACCTTCAAGGTAAACTTTAACTTTTGCGCCGAGCGCGGCGCGCGCCTCGGCGACGTTTCTTGCGGGCGCGGCGCCGGCTTGGTTGGCGCTGGTTGCAGTGACGGGATGGCCGAGTCCCGCGGCGAGCGCGCACGCGATCGGATGAGGCGACACGCGCACGCCAACGCCGCCGCCGGGACCGATCAGTTCGGGGGCGAGACCTTCGCGCGCGGGCAGCACCAGCGTCAGCGCGCCCGGCCAGAACATCTCGGCGAGCCGGCGCGCCACCGGAGGGACCTCACGCGCGAATCCGAACGCAGAGGCGAGGTCGGCCGCGATCAGCGCGACGGGGTTCGCGGGGTCGCGCGCCTTCGCGCCGAAGAGCTTTGCGAGCGCGGCGTTCGATAACGGATCGGCGCCGAGCGCGTAAAACGTCTCGGTCGGATACACGACCAGCTCGCCGGCCTTAAGCGCGTCGATCGCTTCATCGAGCGTCGCAGCCGTCCCGGCGCGCCGCCGCGCGGGCCGCTGATTGGTTTTTTTTGAGCGAGGCAAAGCGGTTACGAGGCTCCTTCAGACTTCAATTCGGGCCGCCGTCAGGCCGGCACACGAGCGCGGTTGAGCGCGCGATGTGCGATGTCGCGGCGCATGTGCTTGCCCTCGAATTCGATCATGTCGGCGGCCTGGTAGGCGGCAGCCACCGCGGTGGCAAGCTCGGGCGCCATCGCAGTGACCGCGAGCACCCGCCCGCCATCGGTGACGAGGCGTCCATCGCGGATGGCGGTGCCGGCGTGAAACACTTTCACGCGGATTTTCTTGAGCGACCACTGGACCTTGAGATCGCTCGGCGCGCCGCCCTCGAACTTCTCAAGCCCGTTAATCGGGAGACCCTTGCGATAGTCGCCGGGGTATCCGCCCGATGCGAGCACGACCACGACCGCGCTCTTCGGCGAGAGCCTCACCTCGGTGCGTTCGACGCGGCCCTCGGCCGCTGCGAGCAAGGTCTCCGCGAGATCTCCGTCGAAGCGCATCATCAGCGCTTCGCATTCCGGATCTCCGAACCGGACGTTGAATTCGATCACGTTTATCCGGCCGCGGTCGATCATCAGGCCCGCGTAGAGCACGCCCCGGTAGGGCGTTCCGCGCGCGGCCATCGCGCGAAGCGTCGGCCGGATGACCTCGCGCATGATTTGGTCCTCGACCGCGGGACCGAACTGCGGCACGGGGGAATAGGCGCCCATGCCGCCCGTGTTGGGGCCGCGGTCGCCATCGTAGACGGGCTTGTGATCCTGGACCGCTCCGAGCGCGACCGCGTTCTCGCCGTCGCACAGCGCGAAGAAGGAAAGCTCCTCGCCGGTGAGAAATTCCTCGATCACGATGCGCTTGCCGGCGGCGCCGAATTTTGCCTGCTCGATCGCCTCCGCGATCGCACCAAGAGCGGCCTGCGTGTCGGCGCATACCGTGACGCCCTTGCCGAGCGCAAGTCCGTCGGCCTTGACCACGATCGCGCCGGGCCGCGCCGCAACGTAGCGTCGCGCCGCGTCCGCATCGTCGAACACGTCGAAGGCGGGCGTCGGCACGCCGGCCTCGGCGAGCAGCGACTTTGCGAACGCCTTGCTGGTTTCGAGTTGCGCCGCATCGCGCGTGGGGCCGAAGATTTTGAGTCCGGCCGGGCTGAACTCATCGACGATTCCCGCGGCGAGCGGATCCTCGGGACCCACGACCGTGAGATCGATCGAATTGTCCCGCGCAAACGCGGCCAGCGCGGGGATGTTCATCGTGTCGATCAGCACCGGCTCGGCAAGCTGGTTGATGCCCGGATTCCCCGGCGCGCAGTAAAGCCCGGTCACGCTCTGGCTCTGATGGAGCCGCCAGCAGAGCGCGTGCTCGCGCCCGCCCTTGCCGATGACCAGGACTTTCATCGCGATCGACCCTGGCTAGTGGCGGAAATGACGAACTCCCGTGAACACCATCGCAAGCCCGTACTTGTCCGCGGCCGCGATCACCTCGGCGTCGCGCTGCGCGCCGCCCGGTTGCGCGATCGCGGTCGCGCCCGCCTCGGCGGCAAGCGTGGGGCCGTCGGGGAAGGGGAACATCGCCTCGGAGACCAGCACCGATCCGGCGAGCGAGATGTTGAGCCGCGCTGCCTTCTCGCGCGCCGAGTACATCGGATCGATTCTCGACGTCGCGCCGCCGCCGACCGCGAGCGTGCGATCCTGGGTGACGAACGCGATCGCATTCGACTTGACGTGCTTGCAGACCTTGATTCCGAAGGCGAGCGCGGCAAGCTCGTCCTCGGTGGGCGCGCGGCGGGTGACGACCTTGCCCTGGCGCGGGTCCTCGATCGACAGGTCGGGCGTCTGCACGAGCAATCCGCCGACCACTTTCTTAAGATCGAATTCGCCGCGCACGACCGCCTCGGGATGAAACCGCATCACGCGCCGGTTGCGCTTCTTGCGCAGGAACTCGAGAACCGCCGCGGGGAAGTCGGGTCCGATCAGCACCTCGGTGAAAAGCTCATCGACGGTGCGCGCGAACTCCATGTCCCACGGCCGGTTCGAGATGATGATGCCGCCAAACGGCGAGTCGGGATCGGTTGCGAATGCCTTGTCCCAGGCGGCCTTGAGCGTATCGGCGATGCCGACGCCGCAGGGAGTGTTGTGCTTCAGAATCGCGACCACGGCGCGGCGCTCGTCCTGGAACTCGAGCATCAGGTTGATCGCCGAGCTGATGTCGAAGACGTTGTTGAACGACAACTCGCGGCCGTGGAGCTGCTCGGCGATCTCGAGGAAGCGGCCGTAGAGCGCGCCCTGCTGATGCGGGTTCTCGCCGTAGCGAAGCGGCTGCTCGCGCGTGAGCGACAGGCTGAAAGTCTCGCCAAGCGGCGACGCGTCGCCGCCGCCGGCGTGCGTGCCCAGCCAGTTGGAGATCGCGCAATCGTATGCGGTCACGCGCGCGAAGGCCTTGCGCGCAAGGTGCCATCGCGTGTCCGCCGACAACGCGCCGCCTTGCGCGTCGAGTTCCCGCACCACCGCCGCATAGTCGGCCGGATCGACCACGACCGCCACATCGCGATAATTCTTGGCAGCCGCGCGGACCATCGCCGGGCCGCCGATATCGATATTTTCGATCGCCTCATCGAGGCTGACTGACGGATCGGCGACGGTCTTCTCAAACGGATAGAAATTCACGGCCACCAGATCGATCGGCTCGATCCCGTAGGCGCGCATCTGCCGCTGATGGTCGGGGTCTGAGCGCCGGGCGAGAATCCCCCCGTGAATCTTCGGGTGGAGCGTCTTTACACGCCCGTCGAGCATCTCGGGGGACCCGGTGAACTCCTCGACCGGCCTGACCTTGATTCCGGCCGCCTCCAGCGCAGCGCGGGTGCCTCCGGTTGCGAGAATCTCCACTCCCAGGCGGGCGAGCGCGGCTGCGAAATCCGCAAGCCCGCCCTTGTCCGACACGCCGAGCAGCGCGCGCCTTATCGGGACCTTCTCTTCCGCCATTGTCATCTAGCCTCGGCACACGCGCGGCACGCGCCGGCCTACCGTGCAGAGCATTTCATAGGAGATGGTTTGCGCGATCCGCGCTACGTCATTGACGCTGATGGTCGCCTCGCCGGCGCCGCCCCACAGGATGACTTCATCCCCGACCTGCGCGCCCGGCACGTCGGTAAGATCGACGGTGGTCAGATCCATCGAGACCGCGCCGACCACCGGCGCTCGATGCCCGCGGATGAGTACCTCGCCGCCGTGCTGGAGCCCGCGCCGATACCCATCCGCGTATCCGACGGGCAGGATGCCGATCGTGCTCGGGCGCGGCGCGATAAAGGTATGGCCGTAACCGACGCCGCTTCCTTGCGCGACGCGCTTGACCTGGAGCAGGCGCGTCTTGAACGTCATGACCGGCGCGAGGTCCACCTTCTCGCGCACTGCGGCGACCGGGGGAAGGCCGTAGATCGCAAGTCCGGGCCGCACGAAGTTGAAGTGAGAGTCATCACGCAGCACGAGCGCCGCCGAATTCGCGACGTGCGCGAACGGGGGTCTAAGCCCGGCGCTCTCCAGCGTCGCGAGCGCCGCGCGGAACACGCCCAATTGCCCGTCGGTGATTGGGCTTGACGGATCGCCCGCGTTCGCGAGCAGGGTGCAGACGCCTTCGAGGTAAAGCGATGGCGCAAGCCTGAGCGCGTCGATGAGCGCCGGAAGATCGGCGGGCAGGACGCCGAGCCGATTGGCCCCCGAGTCGATCTTGATGTGAATCGGAAAGCGGGTCCGGCCCGCATCAGCCGCGGCACGCTCGAGCGGCGCAATCAGGCTTGAGTCGAAGACGAACGGCGTCAGGTCCAGCGCCACGATCTCGCGCGCGGCGGAGGCGAAGAAGCCGGCCTGGACGTAAATGCGCGTATCGATGCCGGCGTTGCGAAGCTCGCGCGCCTCGTCGATGGTCGCGACCCCGAACTGGCGGCATCCCTCGGCCACGAGCGCGCGCGCGACGGCGACCGCGCCGTGGCCGTACGCATCGGCCTTCACCACCGCCATCATCTCGCCCTTGGGCGCAAGCGCCCTGAGCGTGCGGAAATTTTTTCGCAATGCTCCGAGATCGATCTCGGCGACGGTGGGGCGGCTTGCGCTAATCATCGTGGGATTGTGGTTTTCTCGCACTACCGGCTCGCACCTCGATCCGCCACCGCAACTCGAATGAAAACGCCCGAGCCTCGCTACTGGCCCGGGCGCGTCGCGCCGTGCATCCGCTCCAAGTCTCCGATGGTGGCGGCGCCACCATGAAATCACGCCCGACAGGGGAACGCGATTCAGATAACCATTGCCCCGCCCGACAGTCAATCAACCCTGCGCGCAGCTTGTGGATTTTCGTGCGCAGACGGCGGCGCACGCGCCCTCTTTCGCGTACCTTTTTCACCTGGCGGGCCGGTGGTATAAACGATATGGGCTGGGGGTGTGCGCAAAGCGCGCTGAGATCTCTCCTCGGAGAGGACCCCTTGAACCTGATCCGGGTAATGCCGGCGTAGGGAAGCCAGCTTTCCCGGCTACGGTCGGACGATCGCTGCCCGGCCAAAAGCCGCTTCCCCCGGATGCCCGGGAAGCGGCTTTTTTCAATGGTCGAAGCTTCACTGGCGATCACCATCACTCTCAACGGCGAGCCGTACGCGCTCGATGGCGACGCAAGCGTCGCCGCGCTGGTCGAGAAGCTCAAGATGCGCCCCACGCGCATCGCGGTCGAGGTGAATCGCGAGGTGATACCCAAGGCGAAGTACGCGGAGACGATTCTCCATCCGGGCGACAGCGTCGAAATCATCAATTTCGTCGGGGGCGGATGAGATCGGCGCCGCCCGCGCAATCGAAGGTGAATATGCAGGACACTCAACTCCAACTGGGCGGCCGGGCATTCAGCTCGCGGCTCATCGTCGGCACGGGGAAGTACAAGGACTTTGCCGAGACGAGGGCGGCGCTCGATGCGAGCGGCGCGGAGATCGTGACCGTCGCGGTGCGCCGCGTGAACATCACCGATCGCACCAAGGAAAACCTGCTCGACTTCCTCGATCCCAAGCGCCACGTCGTTCTTCCCAACACCGCCGGATGCTTCACTGCCGAGGAGGCGATTCGCACCTGCCGGCTCGCGCGCGAGGCCGGCGGCGGCGACATGGTGAAGCTCGAGGTGATCGGCGACCCGAAGACGCTCTTTCCCGACGTCGCAGCGACGATCGAGGGCGCCAAGGTCCTGGTCAAGGAAGGCTTCAAGGTCCTGCCGTACATCACCGATGACCCGGTCGCGTGCCTGCGGCTGGCCGAGATCGGATGCATCGCAGTGATGCCGCTTGCGGCTCCGATCGGATCAGGGCTCGGAATCCGCAACCCGCACAACATCGCGATCATCGTCGAGCAGGCGAAAGTGCCGGTGATCGTCGATGCGGGCGTCGGGACGGCATCGGATGCGGCCGAGGCGATGGAGCTCGGATGCGACGGCGTGCTGATGAACACCGCGATCGCGGGGGCGAAGGATCCCATCGCGATGGCGCGCGCGATGAGGCTTGGCATCGAAGCCGGGCGCCTCGCATTCCTGGCCGGCAGAATCGAGCGGCGCCTCTACGCGAACGCATCGAGTCCGATGACGGGACTCATCGGGTAGCGCGGCTTGGACCGGGGGCGGCGCGCAAGCTTCAGCCTGTATCTCATCACCGACCGCAAGGTGCACGAGGCGCGCGGACTCATCGAGATGTGCGATTCCGTGCTCGCGGCCGCCCCGCCGGGCACGGTTGCGCTTCAGCTTCGCGAGAAGGATCTCGGCGGCTGCGACTTGTACGAGCTGGCATGCCGGCTGCGCGAGATCTGCACGCGCGCGGGCGCGATGCTCCTGATCAACGATCGAATCGACGTCGCGATCGCATCCGATGCCGACGGAGTGCATCTTCCAGCCGATTCCGTCGGCGCGGTGGCCGCGCGCAAGCTGCTCGGAGCCGGCCGGTTGATCGGGGTCTCGACGCACTCGCGCGATGAGCTTGCCGCGGCCGGGCGCGACGGCGCGGACTTCGCCGTGTTCGGTCCCGTCTTTGATCCGATATCCAAGTCCGGCGGCTTGCCGGCGTGCGGGCCGGACGGGCTGCTCGATGCGTGCCGCGAATGCGCGATGCCGGTGTTCGCACTGGGCGGCATCACGCCTGAGCGCGCGCGCGAATTGTTCGCGCGTGGCGGTCGCGCGGGCCGGCCCGCGGGCGTCGCCGCGATTGGGTCGATCTTCGGGGCGAAGTCGCCGCCGGAGGCGCTCCGGGCGATGCTCGCCGCGATCGGAATTGGCTCGGCCGGCGCCGCCGGCTCGCTCACCCGTTAGACAAGCGCGTCCTCAACTCCGCAAGCGTGAGCATCTCGATGCCCGCCTCCTGCCATTTGCGCCTGAACGTGTCGCCCTCCGGACCGATGTCGGCGATCGCGTCGCTGACGACGTGGAGCGCCGGGCCGAGTGCGAGCAGGCCGGTCACGGCGTGATGGACGCACACCTCGGTGAATACCCCGTAGATCACGATATCGCGGTATGGAGCAAGCAGCGTGCGCAGGATCGAGTGCGCGTTGCGGTTTCCCACGAATACGTTGAAGTCCTGTTTCTCGAAGATGATTTCGCCCCGATGGGCGAGTGCGGCGCGAAGTTCATCCGGCGAGAGATCGCGGTTGGGGACGAAGAGCGGGTCGCGCGGCGCGGTCGCATCGATTTTCTTCTGCCCTTCGGTGCCGGCCATGCAGTGATCGTCGTACAGGCCGCCGCTGCGCTTGAGTTCGCGATCGCCGGGCCGGTGGCAATCGACGGAGCCGACGATTCGGATTTCATTGGCGCGCGCAAGCTCGGTCACCTCGGCGAGCGCCGGAATGATCCGCTCGGTGCCGGGGACGTATAGCTTACCGCCGGGGAGAATGAAGTCGCGCTGCGTATCCACGTCATAAAAAATCGTGGTGGCGGCGTTCATCACGCTTTCACTTCCGGAGATGGGCTGAGGCGTGCGACGTTTCGGATCGCTTCCGCCTCTCGCCTGACTTTTACCACGCCCGCCGCGTCTTTGCAGGCCAACTGCAATCCCACGGACGCAGGATCGCTCAGATGTCGAAGAGGATGCGGGCGCGCCATTGCGCTCCCGCGCGGCCGGCCTGAAGCTCGTGGTACGTCACCGCTTTGATCTCGGTCAGCAACTGGTGACGGCTGGGATCGAAGCTCTCGCCCGCGAACTCGGCCAGGAGCGAATCGCCGCGCTCCTCGACGTTCACCTCGCGCCAGATGAAGCCGTCGGCGAGGAACAGGTTCAGCGCGTCGGCGAGGAGATCGTGCATCAGGTCAGCGTCGGTGGCGGCGCGGACCTCGATGCGGCGGCGTTCGCGCGCGACGATGCCATCCGCCTCGACCATCAGCCGCCCAAGCGCAGTCGCCGCGCGCGCAAACATCGCGGCGCGGGTCGGCGCGTTCAGCTCGATACCGAGGTCGCCAGTGTGCTCGAACTCCCGGAAGAGGTCGTTATCGTCGGCCATTATGCTCGCCCGGGCGAAACGTCCGCGCATTCATCACGGGCACTTTTCCCCATCCCATTATTTTCATTTACTCCGCGAACTTCAGAGTGGCCACACCAGACGGATGCTGACGAACCCTGCTCCGGTGCCAGAACGTGTCGCAGAAGCGAACACTGTCCTTGATGCGGCCGGACATTCTTCGCTCCAGTCCTACCATGACGCTTCGATGCTTCAATGAATCCGGCAAAGCCTTGCCTTCGGGCCCATCGAAGCGCGGCACAATTCCTGCCTTTTGCATGGAATGGATCTGCCGGAGGCGATTTCACGATGAGCCAATTAAGTGAGTCGGTCGAGCAAGCGGTCGAGGGGATTGCCGAGATTCGCAGGGGCAAGCTCGATCTGACCTGGATGAATTGCAATTCCTCCGGGTGGGGCGTCAGGAGCAAGCCGCGCGATGAGCGCGGGCTCACCCTGGAAGACATCAATGCTGACCCGTACTACGGGCGCGTGCCTGATCACGGCGCTGCGCACGGCAGCATGGCGCCGCGCGGATGCGACGTGCCGCCCGAGACGCCTTCGCTCGGATGCTACGACATCAACGACAAGTCGCTGGTCTGGGCGGACAACGTCGAGGAGCTGTATGAGGAGGCGGCGGTGCACCAGTGGAGTTCGTCGCGCGACATCCCGTGGGACCAGCTCACTCCGCAGCCCGAGGACCTCGAAAAGGCGATGTGCCAGGTCTGCACTAACTTAAGCGAGGTCGAGTTCGTGGCTGGCGACATGCCCGCCAAGTGGCTGTGGCACATCAATCACGATTTCCACGAGGTCAAGTGCTTCCTCGCCACGCAGATTATGGACGAGGCGCGCCATCTCGAGGTGTTCCGCAAGCGCGCGCTGGCCAACGGTGGCGGCCTGCTGCGCGCCTCGCCGGCCTCCGAGAATCTGCTCAGGCTCATAATCGAGGCGCCCAATTACACGGTGGGCAGCGCCTTGATGCACATCCTGGGCGAGGGCTTCGTGCTGACGATGTTCCGCAACGGCGAGATGTTCTCGCTGACCCCGGTCGAGAAGAAGATCTTCCGGCTCTGCATGCAGGACGAGGCGCGCCACGTCGCGTACGGGACGATGCATCTGAAGTATTTCCTCGAGCGCCATCCCGAGCGCGAGTCCGAGATCCACGAAATCCTGAGCCAGGGCGAGGCCGCCACCTTCGCCCTCAACCAGAGCCGTGAGAACGCCGAGGCCCGCGCGATCCTGGCCGGCGGCAGCGTGGAACGAATCAACGCGGGGCTGGTCAAGCTCAACCACCTGTTCGTGAAACAAATCCACGAGTACCTGCATCGGCTCAAGATCGCCGGCATCGACCGCTCCCACAAGCTCGCGATCCCAGCCAAGCTTCCGATCTGAACCGCGTGAGTATCCGGCCACGGAGGAAAGGGTCATGGCCAAGTTTCCATCGGTCGAGTTTTTCAATGCTCTCAAGGATCGCATCAACGCCGACCCCGAGCGCCTCAGGCGCCTCGGCACCACCGACGTCGTGTTGGTCGTGAAGATCGACCATCCCGACCGCAGCGAGTGCTTCGAAGTCACGTTCGCGGCCTATCGATGCGCCGAAGTGCGGGCGGTGCCGAATGCGCGTGCGACGCGGGCGCGCGCGGTAATCGTCGAAGGCCCCGACGCCGCGTGGCGCGAGATGATCGAGAACATCCAGCTCAACGGACAGGCCGACCTGAACCATTCGCTCAATTCGCTCACTCTGCTGGACACGCCGATGCGCGTCAGGGCGGCCAACCAGCTCGATACCGACCTGTTTTACCGCTACCAGCAGACGCTCCAGGAGTATTTCGACGGCGCGGGCGCTCCCGTTCAGTAAGCTTGGCGCGGGGCGAACTGTTCTGGATCGTGCGGCATCTTACCCCCCCCGGTCTTTTGCCGGGGAGATAAGACCGGGCGCAGGTTCGCGTTTAGCCCCGCCTGTCAGAAATGATCCGGTTCCTGCTCGCGGCGGCTGTCGCGCTCGAGTTGGACCGTCATGTGATGGATATTGAACTTGGACTCAAGCAGGCGCGACATGTCGGCCAGAACCCGATCCTGATTCGCGCCGGGCGCGACGACGCAGTGCGCCGAGAGCGCAAACTGGCGCGAGGTGAGGCACCAGACGTGAAGATCGTGCACCTCCTCGGCCCCCTCGACGGCGAGCAGATCGTCGCGCAGTTCATCGAGATCGATGTGCGAGGGCACCGCCTCCATCAGGATATCGACGCCCTCGCTCACCAGACCCCATGAGCTGTACAGCACGAGCGCGCCGATCAGGATGCCCGCCAGCGGGTCGGCCTGCGCCCATCCGGTGAAATAGATGAGCGCGCCCGCGGTCATCACGCCGATCGATCCGATCAGGTCCGAAATCACGTGGACGAACACCGCCCGCGCCGCCATCCCGGCTCTCGCCTCGCCCCTCGCGCCCGCCATGATCCACGCCGAGAAACTGTTGAACAGAATTCCCGCGCCCGCGACCGCCATCACGCCCAGTCCCTTGACCTGCTCGGGCGCGCGGATGCGATGCACCGCCTCTACCCAGATGAACACGACGAGCAGCCAGAGGAACAGACCGTTGAGCAGCGCGCCAAGAATTTCCGCGCGCATGTAACCGTAGGTCTTTCCGCCCCGGGCGGGCCGCGTCGAAATCCAAAGCGTCAGCAGGCTCAGGCAGATCGCCGCGATGTCGGTCATCATGTGGACCGCATCGGACAGCAGCGCGAGACTGTTGGCCAGGTAGCCTGCGATGAGTTCGGTGAGAAAGTAAGCAGTCGAAATCGCCAGAACGATGATCAGGCGCCGGCGATCCCATCCAACCCCCGCCTGCGAGCTGGCCGATTCCACTGCTTCAATCCACTGCTCTGGGCACTAGCAGGTTCTATTCATACTGAATCAGCGAAAAGCAATCGATCGGCGAAAGCCGCTCGCGTCCCTTGAGGCTCGTCAGCTCGACGATGAACGCGCATCCGATGACGTTGCCGCCGAGCCGTTGCACCAGCCGCACCGCGGCCTGCGCGGTGCCACCGGTTGCGAGCAGGTCGTCCACGATCAGCACGCGTGCGCCGCCCTCGATGCCGTCCTGGTGCATCTCCAGCGTGGCGCTTCCGTACTCGAGTTCGTAAGATTCATCGACGGTGCGCGATGGCAGTTTGCCCGGTTTGCGCGCGATCGTGAAGCCGACTCCCAGCCGATATGCAACCGGCGCTCCAACGATAAAACCGCGCGACTCGATTCCCAGCACGGCATCCACCTGCCCGAGATACGGGACCGCCAGGCTGTCAATGACCGCCGCGAAACCGCGCGCGTCGCCGATGAGCGGTGTGATGTCGCGGAAAACGATGCCAGGGTTCGGGAAATCCGGAATGTCGCGGACGAGCTTCTTCAGTTCGTTGTCAGCCATTGTGCCTCGGGCCAGCCTGATAATTCTGCGCAGTGGCGAGATTACTAGGAGCCGCCGCCGGCCGCAAAGGTAATCGCGGTAGGCGGCTCGGGCGGGGGCAGGAATGCGAGCGGGTTTCGCGCGACATTGTCGCGCCTCACTTCGAAGTGCAGATGATCGCCGGTTGCACGCCCGCTGTCTCCGATCTCCCCGATCGTCTGTCCGCGCGCGACCTGATCGCCCTCCTGGACCAGATTGACGTACTCGTGGCCATAGACGGTCGCGTAATGGCTGTCGTGGCGGATGATGATCGTATTGCCGTAACCGTGGAGGCGGCCCGAGAAGATCACCACGCCGCGATCGGCCGCGTGAATCGGAGTGCCCGAGGGCGCCGCGATATCGACTCCGTCGTGCATCGCGCCGCCGCGCATCCCGTACCCCGATGAGACCACGCCGTTGCGGACCGGCCAGTCGAACTGACGCGACTCGCGCACGCCGTGGTAGGGAGACACCGACGATCCCTCGGCTCGCGCAATCGGCCCGCTCTGGTACGCGCCCGGGATCACCAGCGTCTGGCCGGCGCGTATCTCGTGCGGATCGGTGATGCCATTGGCGGAAAGCAACCTTCCTACGCTCACGCCGAAGCGGGTCGCTATGCGATAGGCGGTGTCGCCGCTTTGTACCGTGTAGGTGACGGGATTGGGCGATGCGGCAGGCGCCGCCGATGAGCCGCCGGCGCATCCGGAAATCGCAAGCGCGATCGCGAGCGCGCCCGCCGCGATCGCATCCGCGGTCCATCCTGCGATTTTGTTGCGCCGCACCATCACCACCGCCGCCGCCGCATTCCAGGGCGCCTCGCGCGCCGCCGCCCGCGCGCCCGAGCGATCTAATCCGGGAAGCCGTATTTGCCGGACATCTTCACGTAACGGCACTCGCCGAAATACTCTTCCTGCCAGCTCCCGCCCTTGCGGCTGATGCGGACCAGGGTTTGCAGCTCGTCCTCCCCGATCGGCGCAACTATCCGGCCGTCCGCGCTGAGCTGCTCCAGGAGCGGCCGCGGAACGCCCGGCATCGCCGCGGTCACGACGATCGCATCGAACGGGGCCTCCTCGGGCCATCCCTCCGAGCCGTCTCCGCACTTGAGATAGACGTTGCTTACGCCAAGCGAGTTGAGCACCACCCGCGCGCGATCGTGCAGATGCGAGTTGCATTCGATCGAGTAAACCGACCGCGCCAGGCGCGCGAGCACCGCCGCCTGATAGCCCGAGCCGGTCCCGATCTCGAGCACGCGTTCGATGCCGCTGAGCGCGGCAATTTCGGAACTGAGGGCGACCATGTAGGGCTGGGATATGGTCTGCGCATCGCCGATCGGGAGCGGACCGTCGTCATAGGCATGGTCCGCGTACTCGGGCGGGAGGAAGCGATGGCGCTCGACCGCGCGCATGGCGGTCAGCACGCGCGGGTCCTTGATCCCGCGCCGCTCGAGCTGTTCGACCACCATCCGCTCGCGCGCCACTTGCAGATCGATAGTCATACGCAAGCCGGAATTATACTCGCATGCATCCAGCCGGGTAAGGCAGGCTCGCGCGCACAAGCGCGCCAACCGCGCGGCCAGGATAACGCCTCTCCTCTCCAGGTCCGAGGAAAAGCGGGAATCTTTTCGCCCTTTCCCTCCGCCTCGTTCCGTCCGAGGATCGAGAGCGTTCCAAGATTGCGGCGGATCTGTTCGACGATCTTCGACGGCTCGGTTCGTCTTTCGCTCCGCTGCCCTCTGTGCTAACAGACGGTCGAGACGCGGCGCTACTTCGCTGGGCCAATCTTGATGCGAAGTTCCTTGGCCCCCGGCTACGCGGCAAATTTCGGCGTGCTCACGGCGAAAAACAGGCAGTCACGATGAAAGCGATGAAAAAATGCGGCGCGATTACCACGATCGCGGGCTTATTACTGGCTCTTTCGGGATGTTCCACAAACGCGGGGTGGAACTACGTCCCGTCGCCCGCGCGAGTGGCGTCAAAGCAGGCGCCGGTCAGCCTGGCGGTCGCTCATTTCCAGGACCAGCGCGGTTCGGAAAACTCGTACTATAGGTGGCTGTGTGCTTTTCCCCTGGTGCCGTATTGCACCTCAACCTACGACCGCCCTGATGCGGCGAATGGTTTCCTTACAGTCGCCGCATACAGCTTCAGGCCAACCGATGATCTGGCTGAGGCAGCCGCGCTCGAGTTGCGCCAAACCGGCATGTTCCGCGATGTGTTCGTAACGGACAAGACGGTTGACCCGGGGGCTCCGCTGATGCTGCACGGTACGATTCAAAGCACCAAGTGGAACGGAGCGACGTACACGTACTTGCTCGGACCGTACGGTCCCTTGCTGTGGCTTTTTGGATTGCCGATTGGTTCAGCGACGAATGCACTAGCGCTGCATCTCGAGCTTGCGGATGTTGCAAGCGGCCGCGTGCTGTGGACGCAGGACATCAGCCAGAATTATTCGATTACGGAAACTTATTATTCGAACTTCAACAAGGATTTTGGCTATCCAACGATGTTCCGCGACGGGATGGCGCCTGCGGTGACATCGCTCGAGTCGTGGGTGGCCTCTCAGCCCCAGGATTATTGGACAAAGTTGCAGCCCGCCGCCACGACCCCACCAGCCGCCACACCAGTACCAGCCGCAGCTCCGGCGCCGGCGCGTCACCCTGAGTAACCGGATCCGCCAATAACCGGCGTTCCAGAGATCCCGCTCCCTGCCAGAAATAGCGCTCGCGACGAAGCGCGCGGCGGCGGTAGCGATGTCGGCGCCGGCGCAGGCGCTGACATCCAGCGGGCGAGGAGTGACATAGAGTTAGCGCGGAGTGGTTGTGACTGCTGCATTCCCCGGGCGCGCGCGGCCGAGGCGCGGCCGTGCAGCCGGGTGTCAGTTTGTTGCGCCGCTGTGACTCTCTGTAGCTGAAATCCTACAAGATGTCGGGCTAATGTTCCAGAAATAACGGATCTTTTTGCCGCTCCCGCGGGCACCTTTCTTGCTCCGCCTGCTCTTGAACTGACCGTCGTAGTAATCCCCAGCGAAACAGGAGTACCCCAGCCATGGAGCCAGTGCTGATGAGGTCGCTCGATCGTGCGGATGCCGCCTTGGCGAGGAGGGCGAGCCGTTACGATGGCCCGCCGTCGCGAAACTGGATGAAGGCCTACGCGGCATTCCGCGTGTCAGTTCTGAGGGAGGTAGAGCTGCAAACGTGGCTCAAGCGCTTCATGCGCCCCGCATTCCTCCTGATCGCATTGTTCGAATTGAGCTGCATCGGGTTGAGCCTGCACGTGCGCGGGCAGGCGGACTGGTCGCGGATCTTCCCGTTCGAGATCTTCAACGGGGTAGCCGGCTTCATTGTGCTGTCGATCATGTGGACCTTGTGGTTTGAGCGTCACTGGCGCGCGAGCGCATTCGGCTTCTGCTCCGTGGTGCTGGTAGCCGCGAGCGTTCTGAGCTTCGCGACGGCACGAACCGAGCCGCTGTTCATTTCGGTGCTGCTGCTGCTCATCGGGGCGGGCTCACTGGTGCCGTGGGAGACGCGCTGGCAAACCGCGCTGACGGCTCTCTGCCTGGCCTGGCTCGCGCTGAATGCAATTTTGCTGCGTTCCGGCGGCGAAGATCCTTTCGGCCTGTATGACTGGCTGGCGCTCCTTGCCGCGGCCGGACTGGCGCACGTGGGCGCCGCGCGCAACGAACATCAGGCGCGAGAGTTGGAGTCGCAGGCGCGACTGTTCGAGGATCAGCCGCTTGTGCCCGCGGGCCACGCTAATGGGGAATTTCGGCCAGCCGCGGTTGATCTGGGAGCCGAGTGACAGCAGGAGTCCGCGCGCCGATTTCCGGCTGCCTGAGCAGCGTTGCGGTGTGCGATGAGCACGACGTGGTCATATCGCCCGTCAGGCGAAAGGCGCCGCTTTTCGGGTCGTAGATCTCTGCGGTTGCCGGCGGCGACCGCTATTGCGACTGTTCGCAGAACTTGCCGTATCCGCGCGGGCGCCATCCAGGTCAGCTCTCCAGAAACTTCACGATAATCCTGCGCCCGCAGAAAACTCCAGCTAGCTCGTAGCACGCTCGCGAACGCATCGATCTGTCGAGCCTTGATGTCGCGAGCTGGCGCGCAGCCTCCGACTAACCCATTCGATCCACGATGGACTGAGAGGTCTCCCTCGCCGAGGCCGCCGCAATCCGCCCGGGCAGGAAGCAAAGCGGCGCACAAAATTCCCTGTTTACACTCAGCGTCACGGCCATTAGAAATCTCTCGGGTTGGATTCAGCCGGTCTAATGGGGTCGAGGTCGGCGAGTGGTGGCCCAGGGCAGTCCGAAGCATCGGTGCGCCGCTCGAGGATTGGACGCATCGGCGTACAGCCCCCCTCGTCGATTTCGAAAGAGCCGGGTTCCAGCCGGGCGAGTCGTGATTGCGGCGCGCGTCGGCCGCGACGCACGAAGAACCGCAGCCGAGCCGTCGCGTGAAGAGAATCAGAGAGGTGAAAAAAATCGCTGCGTGAGGAGAACAGCTATGAGACTTGAGGAGTCGTTAAGGACTAATCGTTGGACGATCGCCGCGGTCATCGCGGTTCTGGGCCTGTCGATCTGGCCGGCAACGAGCCAGGCGACGGTCAAGCCAGGGGACTTCATCACGATGCAGAACGCGGCGCAGGTGAAAGACCTGCTTCCACCCGGGGACTACTACAAGGTCACGCACGGGATGACCATGAAAATCGTCCCGGCCGAACGCGTGGACTGGCCGCCTCCGTATAAGGATGCGACCGAGAAGTACTCGGGACAGGTGAGGCTGTCGAGCGACCATCGCACGGTGGTTGGCTACGTGGCGGGACAGCCGTTCCCGCTAATCGATCCGAACGACCCCGAGGTCGCCACGAAAGTCATCTGGAACAACGTGTTCCGGCCGATCAGCAGCGACGATTACGACCTGCGCTTCTTCGAGTGCCGCGGGCATTACGTCCATCCGGGAGCGCAGGATTCTCTGATGATCGATAATACGGAGGTCGGCCATTATGCGGGCTACGACCTGGTGGGCCGCACCGAGGTCGAGCCGATGCCGGTTGACCCGGACTTCAAGATCTCCAATCGCCTCTATCTCTTTGCGCTGTATCCGGTCATCGCTCCCGCATCGGCGCGCGGCTCGGGCATCATCCGGTATCGATACGGCGACCCCAACCGTGGCGACGATTCGTGGTCGTATGAGGTGGGGTCACGGCGCGTGCGCCGTCTCAACGAGGGTCAGCTCAGCGTTGCCACCGGATATGGGGCGTGGAACCCGGACCATTACTCGGGGTTCAATCCCAAGACCGAGGCCTACAACTATAAGTACCTGGGTGAGAAGCAGATGCTCGCGGTCGTGCACGCACAGCATGTCCCCGAGATACCCTGCCAAACCGATGGCCAGGCCAGCGTGTGCCCCGAATTGTGGGAGATGCGCCATCTGTACATCATCGAGGCGACTCCGCGTTACGGCGTCGTGAACACGTTGCAGGGCAAGAACGTCGTGTATATGGATTCCGAGGTCTGGTTCGAACCCTACGTCGACGCGTACGACCGCAAGGGTGAGTTGTTCCAGAACTTCACCTATTTGCTGGCCCACCGCGACCGCCCGGTGCCCGATGCGAAAATTGCGATTTATCCGTTCAAGCGGTCCTTCGTGGTGGCGTCTTGCGCGCTCGATGTCCAGGGTGGAACCAGCAGCCAATGTTACTTGCCTGGAATCGAGACCCCTGACAAAGAGACCTGGTACATCAACATGGGTGCTCAGGATAAGACCTTCTTCACGGCCAACTCGATGCAGGCGGCGGCGGAGAGCGGACGCTGATCAGGTTGGCTTGATGCGGACGGCGGCGGGCGCGCAAGCGCCCGCGCCAGGAAGTTCGTCAAGCCGCTGAGTTTGGCGGACAGGAATCAAAGCGGCCCGCGGTAGACTGTCAAGCTACCGCGGGCCGCACTGCTTTTCCCCGCTCCTTATTCAGGAACGAAGACCGGCTAGAATACCGACTGGGCATTGCCCCGGTAAACGGCAGGTCATGAAGGGCATCATCGCGTTGGCGGCGTTGGCCGCGATTGGATGCAGCGTGCAGCAACCGGCAATGGCGCCGGAGGCGGCGCCAGCACCGGTGCGTGCGTTGGCATTCCGGGGCCGGCTGGTGGCGGGCGATCGAGACGCACTTCCGCCGGCGGTAGCGCTGTCGCTGGCGGACAAATCGCGCGTGACCTTTTCGTATCGCGAGGAATTGTCGCACGACGAGCATCATGTGCCGCTGTGGTATTCAGCCCTGGACCCGGTGACCTACGCCGGCGTCCCATTGGGTGACTTTGGCGTATCGGCGTTCGCGATGCTGTCGGTTTTCGTCGGCGAGCAGGCGATCGGCGATTACACGGCGCAGGCGTACGTATCGAAATCATACAGTCTTTACTCCGAGCCGACGCATAGCGAACTGGAGCAATCAGCGCGAGCGAAGGTGCGCGACGAGATCGATCGGAAGTTGTACCGTGACGAGGAGCGATTGACGCGCGCGATCTCCGCCAGCGATGCGGCGGCGGACCGGGCGATCAAATGAAGCGCCGGGGGCTTGGGATTCTGCTCGCTGTCGCAGCGGCGGCCTGCGCGTCAGGGTGCGCGGTGCAGGGGCGGCAATTCGAGAAGGCCGTCGCGCGCCCGGATCAGGCGGTGATCTACGTTTATCGGCCTTACCATTATGGCTCATCGCTGCTCGCGCCCCCGGTGACTTGCGGAGAGGAGACCGCGCGAATCGGGCCGGGCGGATACCATGCGTTCGTCGTGCCGGCGGGCAAGGTGACATGCGCTGTGCAGACGGAAACTGCCGACGAGGTGAATGTGGAAGGGGCGACAGGCGCGTACTACATCCGGGAAGAGTTCAACTGGGGCGCATTAATGGGCCATCCGCATTTGAATCCGGTCGACAGCGACGGCGCGCAGACGGAAATCCAGACCTGCTGCGTGCAAGAGCCGGACAGCACCGGACGATCGTCAACCCGATAGCCGCCCCCGGCGATCACCACATATTCCTGTTACGGCGAAAGCGTCAGGACGCCTTCTCGATTTCCGCCAGAACTGACTCCAACTTTTCGAGCGGAATCTCGAAGCGTTCGGAGATTCGGCGCAAGTTTTCGGATGGAAGCCGCAGGCTTGCGCTTCGCCGGGCGTCGCGAATCGCCTGCTCCGGCTCCAATCCTTCCTCGCGCACCAACAGCTTGACCACATCCCAGCGCGTGTAATGGCCGAGCGAGTCGAACAGCACCTTGGCAGCCTTGATCATGTTCGCATCGCAATCCGCGTAAATGATCGTTTCTCGATCGAAGGTGGGCGGCACCAGGTAGCGTCCCATCGGGTCGACGATTGCGCTGCCTCCAATCGCCCATCGATAGTTCATCGCGGGATCGTTGCGGAGCCACTCCCACGGCCCGGTCAGATCCTCATCGCGAAGCAGCCCGTGGACACTCACCACGAATGCGCCGGCTTCGAACGCATGCTCGCGCGCTGCGACGTGCATTTCACCGTCGTCGCTCCGCCCCTGGCCGGCCGCCGAAGCGCGCGGGCTGCTTAGTCCCAGCGTGCCCGGCCAGTTGGCGACGTGTATCTCCTCGGCGCGATGGATCATGGCGGCGCGCACGAGGATCATGTGGTTTTCCCAGCACACCAGCCCGCCGAGCCTGCCGATCGAGGTATCGAAGACTCGCAGGTCTGCGCCGCTACCCCATCCCCAATAGGTGCGCTCGATGAAGGTGGGCATCAGTTTGCGATGGCGCCCGAGAATCTCGCCTTGCGGCCCGATGAAGAGCAGGGTGTTGTAAATTGTCCGACTGCCAATCCGGTCGTCCATCTCATCCAGGCCCATCACGACGTATGCGCCGGCATCACGGGCCGCCGCGCTGAGCCGTTCCGTATCCTCGCTCGGTATCGCGAGTGCGTTGTCCTGCAACGCCAGCGTGTAAGCGAGGAATCTGTCATTCGGCGTCGCAGGTCCGCAGGTGAAGTAAGCCGGATAGCCCGGTATGAAAGTCTCGGGGAATGCGATCAGATCGGCTTTGTTCGCGGCGGCTTCGCGAATCAGCCGGCAGGCCTTCTCGATCGTTTTATCTTTATTGAAGAAGACTGGTGCGGCCTGGACCGCAGCCACCTTCACGCTGGTCTTTCCACCCAGGACAGTCTTCGCCATTAGATTTCTCTCGGCCGCGGTCGGCGGCAACCGGGACAGCTCTCCGGAAGCATCACAATAATCCCGCGCCCGAAGAAAATTCCATCTGGCTCGAAGCACGAGCGCGAGCGCATCGATCGGTCGATTCTCTTCATGGCCGGGGCTAACCCATGCGATCCACAATGTACTGAAAGATCTCCCGCCGTAATTGCGGTTCGATGCCGGTCTTGCTACCCGTACGCACGATTACCAGTCCGGTTCTCGGCGACACGAAGACGAACCGCCCGTATCTGCCCCAGGCAATAAAACTATAGTCCTTACAAATGCGCCCGGACCTGAGATAGAGTTCGGTCACGTCCGTCGCTCAGGAGTTTGCAGAGATGGCTGAACTCAAGCACCGCGTCGTAATGGCCAATGGTATTCGCATCCATCTCGTCGAGGCGGGCAAAGGGCCGCTCGTTCTTATGGTCCACGGATTTCCCGAATCGTGGTACTCATGGCGGCATCAGCTTCACGCGCTCGCTGATGCGGGCTACCGCGCGGCCGCAATCGACGTGCGCGGTTACGGTCGCTCCTCGGCGCCGGTTGAGATCGACGAGTACCGGATGCTGAAGCATGTCGGCGACAACCTCGGCGTGGTCGAGGCGCTCGGCGAAAAGAGCGCGGCCATTGTCGGCCACGACTGGGGTGCGCCGATCGCGGCTAACTCGGCACTGCTGCGCCCCGACGTGTTCCGAGCGCTGGTGCTCATGAGCGTGCCCTATTCTCCCCGGGGAGCGCGCCGGCCAGGCGAGGCGTTTCGCGCGATGGGCGGCAACGAGGAATTCTACATCGAGTACTTTCAGCAGCCGGGTCGCGCCGAAGCCGAGATCGAGCCGGAGGTCAGACAGTGGCTCAAGGGCTTTTACTACAGCGCCTCGGGCGATGCGCCCGTAGCGGCTGCCGGCGGCACCATCGCCACGATTCCTAACGGCGGGAGGATGCGCGATCGGTTCACCATCCCGGATAAGCTGCCCGACTGGTTGACGGCGGAAGATCTCGACTTCTACGTCGGCGAGTTTGAGCGAACCGGCCTTACCGGCGGACTCAATCGATATCGCAATGTGGATCGCGACTGGCAAGACGGGGCCGCCTTCACGGGGCGGCCGATCACCGTTCCATCGCTATTCATCGGCGGCGAGAAGGATGGCCCGACGCGGTGGGGCAGCGCGGCGATCGCCAACTTCAGCAAGACGCTTCCCGGATTGCGCGGCTCGCACGTGCTCAGCGGATGCGGCCATTGGGTGCAACAGGAGCGCGCGGGCGAGGTCAATCGGCTGCTGATCGAATTCCTGAAAGGGCTCTGATCCGTCAGCGCTGCAATAAGCCCCCAAAGAGAAGCGCGGCTGGCTTGATTCGACTCAGACCGCTAGTGTTGCGTTCCGGAAGACGGGGACAATGGAGTGAGCGGCTGGCGGCGTTGGTTCGCGGCATATACCGAGCCGCGTGTGCTCCTTATCCTCCCGCTCGGCTTCGCTAGCGGACTGCCTCTCCTGCTCACCTTCTCCACGCTTTCGGCCTGGCTCGCCACCGCGGGCGTGAGCCGTGCGAAGATCGGCGCCTTCGCCCTGGTCGGCACGCCTTACGCGCTCAAGTTCATATGGTCGCCGCTGATCGACAGGCTGCCGCCGCCGCTGCCGATCGGACGCCGGCGTGGTTGGGGAATCGCGATACAGCTTGCGCTCATCGCGGCAACGCTCGCCCTTGGATGCTGTAATCCCCACGGCGGCAACCTCGCGCTGATGGGCGCGATGGCTTTGCTCGTCGCGTTTCTCTCGGCAAGCCAGGACATCGTGATCGATGCCTATCGCGTCGAGATCCTGACGGCGAATCAGCAAGGTCCGGGTGCGGGAATGATCCAGACCGGATATCGCATCGCGATGCTGGCCTCGGGGGCGGGCGCGCTTGTGATCGCGGGCCGCGCTGGATGGTTCGCCGCTTACGCCACGATGGCCGTGCTGCTCGCGCTGGGCGGGCTCGTGTTCCTGCTCGGCCCCGAGCCCCGAGCGCCAGTCGAGACCGTAACCGCTGCACACGCGCGCGATGCCTTGAAGCAATGGCTATTGAGGGCGGTGATCGGTCCGTTCGCCGATTTCATGCGCCGGCCGCGCTGGGCGCTTATTCTGCTCTTCATCCCCGGCTACAAGCTGGGTGAGGCGATGGCGGGTGTGATGGCGATGCCGCTGTACGTATCGCTCGGTTTCTCACTCAACGAGATCGCTGCCATCTCAAAGGTGTTCGGATTCTTCGCGACCATTGCGGGAGCGCTTATCGGCGGAGCGGTGACGGCGCGCCTGGGCGTCGCGCGCGCGCTGATCGTGTGTGGCGTTCTCCAGTCGGCGGGCAATCTGTTCTATGTCCTGCAGGCTATTGGAGGACACAGGCTTGACTATCTCGCGCTATGCGTCGCCGCCGAGAACCTGACGGGCGCGATGGCGGGCGCGGCCCTGGTCGCGTATCTCTCGGATCTCTGCTCGCCTGCGTTCACGGCGACCCAGTACGCGCTGCTATCCTCGCTCGCCGCGGTGGGACGGACGCTGGTGGCATCTTCGGGCGGCGTGCTCGCGGAGCGGCTCGGATGGGTACCGTTCTTCCTGCTCAGCACCGTGGCGACAGTGCCGGCGCTTGCGCTGCTGGTCTTTATCGGCCGTTACGGCGGCGCCGCGCAATTGGATCGGAAGACGGCATCGAGCGGGACGCTCTGAATGCCCTGTTCGACCTGCCGGTACGGGCGGCACTCTCGCGGTGCGCGCTCAGACGGAAATCGTCGTCGAATTGAGGCGCAGGAGCGGGCGGCGCTACTGTCGCGGCGATTTTGGATTGTCGCGCGATGCCTGCGCGGCGGTGATCTCGGCGACTTTTGCAACGTCGAGCCCGAGCGCCTCGATTGAAACCTCGAAACGCTCCTGCATCTTCGCGTCGTCCTCGGTGAAGTTGCGCACCAGGCAGCAGTACTCGAGCGAGATGCCGTTGGGATCCTTGAAGTAGATCGACTTCGCCCACACGTGATCGACGATCTCGGTCACCTGCACGCCCTTGGCGATCAGGTCGCGGCGCTTGTCCTCGAGCGCCGCGACCGACCCGGCCTCGAAGGCGAAGTGGTAGAACGCCGCCGGCACGCCGAGCCCGCGATTGATTCCGGCATCGTACTCCATCGGAATTCCCGGCACTCCGCACGGCTCCATGAATGCCAGCAGCTGATCGCGGCCGGTGTCGAAAAAGATGTGCCGGATGGCGCCGCCTTCCGTGATCTTGATCTTGTCGGCGATCACCACCTTGAAACCCATCACCTGCTCGTAAAACTCGCGAGTTTTGTCGAGATCGAGCGTTGAAAGCCCGATGTGCGAGAATCCTTTGTGAGACATCGTGATGTTCTCCTGCTTCGCGGCCGGGCCATGGTGCCGGGCGCCGGCCGGCCGAGAGCCTATGCTTACAACGTCGCCTTCAGCGCGAGGCGAACGTTACTTCGGCTGCGCCACGATTCGCAGATAAGGCCGTGGCGCCTTCCATCCCTGCGGATAGAGTTTTTTCGCTTCCTCGTCGGAAACCGATCCCGCGATGATTACGTCATCGCCCGGCTTCCAGTTGACCGGCGTCGATACGCGATGCCTGGCGGTCAGTTGCAAGGAATCGATCACGCGGAGAATCTCGTCAAAATTGCGCCCCGTGCTCATCGGGTAGACGATCAGCAGCTTGATCTTCTTGTCCGGGCCGATCACGAAGACGTTGCGGACCGTCTGATTATCGGCGGGTGTGCGCTTCGAGGCGTCACCCGAGGCCGCGGCGGGAAGCATCCCGTACAGCTTCGCGATCTTCAGGTCAGGGTCGCCGATAATCGGGTAATTCGGCGCGAAGCCCTGGGTTTCCTTGATATCGTTCATCCATCGAGCGTGGTCCGCAACGGCATCCACGCTGAGCCCGATAATCTTGGTATTGCGCCTCTCGAATTCCGGCTGCAGACGCGCCATGTAGCCGAGTTCGGTCGTGCACACGGGAGTGAAATCCTTGGGATGCGAAAATAATATGCACCACGAATCGCCGATCCATTCGTGAAAGCGGATAGGACCCGCAGTCGTCTGCGCCTGGAAATCAGGCGCGGTATCCCCAATCGATAGACTCATTGTTGGAGACCTCTTGAATTAAGTTTAATCGAAATTCCTGTTCTGACTCTTGGCTGATCGTCCGCCGGCGCCAAGCGCTGGGCAAGAGCGAAATTTTGAACCCCTGAGCGCGATGATTTCGCGCTCAGGTTGTGAGTGGCCGCGGCGGCGCGTCCGGCAGGAGAACAGCTTCGAGATGAAAGTGCCGGACCCGATTCTATATACGTTCCAGCACTAATACTGGAATCCGGCGTTTGGTCTTTTTCTGATAATCATTGAAGAAGGGCATGATGTCGGCCTGCTGCTTGAATAGTCGATCGCGCTCGGCGCCCGCGGCCTCCGATGCGCGCGCCCGGAACTTCTCCGTTCCGACCTCAAGAGTGACCTCGGGTTGCGCCTTCAGGTTGTGATACCAATCGGGATTGATGGGAGCGCCCGCCATCGATGCGATAATCACGTAACGTGAGCCGTCGCGACTGTACACCAGCGGTGTAGTGTAAGTCTTTCGGCTCTTCGCGCCCGTGTGCGTAACCAGAATCATCGGCGCACCCTTGAATTGCCCGCCGACCTTGCCGCCATTGCTTCGGAACTCCTCGATAACCTTGCGATTGAACTCTGCGCGTTCCGGATTAGCCATGATGTTCCGCCTCCATGCCGTTCCACACTGCCCGAAGATTGCGCGGATCGCCAGACGCGAAGATAGTGCCGCAGCCACGGCGGCGCGATCGTTGCCGGACGCCGCGCCGCGGCCGAGTTCGATGCATCGTTTTGCTCTGCAATGTCATTGCCTAAATTTGCAATGCCGCCCGGCTGGCCTGGCCGGTAAAGCCGTGTCCGCTCTTGGGCTGCGGCGGGAGGCATGGTCCTTGCGGTTAATCGGATGCAGGAGGGGAAAGGACCCAATGCAAATAAGACGAATTCTGGTGCCCACCGACTTCTCGCGGCAATCTCTCAAAGCCCTGGACTATTCGATATCCCTGGCCCGCGAACACGAAGCCGAAGTTGTACTCGTCCACGCGATCGAACCCTTGCCACGCGGAGTCGGCCGCTGGGGCAATCCGGCGCAGTTGATCGAGAATTATCGCATGGACGCCATGCGCGAGATGACCCGCGTTGAGAAATACGCAATTGCACAGTATCCGAAGTGCCGAAGTGAGATTCGCTTCGGCACTATCGAGCAGGTAGCGGTAAATTCGGCGCGCGCGCTCGATGCCGATCTCCTGGTGATCGCTGTGCATTCTCCAGCGGGGATGTTCGCAAACCTATTTGGCGGCGTCGCGGAAAAACTCATGCATCACGCGCCATGCCCGGTCGTCGCTGTCCCCGACACCACTCACGACCAACCCCGCCAGGAAACCTTCCACGCTTCCCATTGATCCCCGCCTTTCTGTTGTTGGGGCTTACCCCCTTCGCAGCGTCACGAGGACGAGCCTTGAGATAAGCTTATCGACTTCAGCTTCAGTGTTCGTATTCAAGCTGGGTCATCGAGGTGACTCAGCGCAAGCTGGCGCCTGACGCACAAAAGATCACTGTTTCGGCGAAACCGCAGGCGCTCCCAGCGGATGCTGCTTCAGAAAGTCGAGCATGTCCTTGTTCCGCGCGACCGGCCAGCGGATGTGATGCACGAAACCCCTGAACGCCGCACGACGGGAGACCTGGCCATCGGCCATCTCGTCGGTGCCGCATGCTTCATCGCACGAAGTTACGCTGGTGCCCGACGGATCGAGGATGACGTCCTCGATGCTGCCGCCCATCGCGCGCATCCGCGATGCGAACCTGCTTGCGTTGGGACAAATCCCCCCGATGTCGCAATCATTGCGCACGTGCATCAAGGGCACCCGTGGATTGGCGACGCGCAATTGGCCATCGCCGGAAGGAGCAACCGCCGCCGGCGTCTGCGGACATACGTCGAAGAGCGCTGCGAACGGATCGGGCGCTGAATAGACTGCGGCAGCCGCAACCTGCGGCCGGTTCAGCGCATACAGCATCGCCATCGCCGCCCCATTGGACCACCCCATCAGGTATATGCGGCGCGAATCGACGATGCCCTTCGCTTGCAGCTCGGAGATGAAGTGATCGATCGCGCCCGCATCCACGTTTTCCTGGTACGCAGTGCCGCCGATAGTCACTTCGCCCGACGGGCTCAACTGGCGGTACCAGTTATCCCATCCGAGCGCGTTCGCATCGAGACCGGGATAGAAGTGCGAGGTGTAGCGGCCCTCGGGCGCGAGCAGGATGAAGCCGGGTTGTTTCCCGCCCAGGTCCGCCTTGTCGATCAAATCGATCAAGCCGGTGTAACTGACCGAATCAGCGGTCGCGAGCGAGCCGTGGAGGAAGACGACCAGCGGCAGCGGACTGCGCCTGGCGGCGGAATCAGGTTTGTAGAGACAAGCGCGTCGCTCATCGCCACCGGCATCCTTCCACGGGCCGAGCACCTTGCCGCCGCGGCATACCGGCGTATACCGGGTAATGAAGCTCGCGAACCATCCGTGATTCACTTCCGCCGGCGGGTCTCCAAACGGGCCGCATTGCGCCGCGCTCGCCGAGACCGCACCGAGTAACATCGCTGCCGCACCGATTGCGGCGCTCGCAATCGCTCTCATCGACGGGTACGCCACGATGCTATCGTGCTGGCGCAGCGCTGGCTCGTCAATCGCGATGATCGGGGGGCTCTCGGCGGGCGGCCGTGCTCCAAAACCGTAAGGCTTAGGAGTCGGGGTGGCCGGATTTGAACCGGCGACCACATGCACCCCAAGCATGTGCGCTACCAGGCTGCGCTACACCCCGACCTGGCCGCGGTCGCGCGACCGCGGCGGAGAAATCGACACTAC
>Ga0187771_10000052_pt1 | contig 50564 bp, 55 predicted proteins | sample 0116_SJ02_MP15_1_FD_133139 | JGI IMG/M metagenome (GOLD analysis project Ga0187771, IMG submission 133139) | Tropical peat soil microbial communities from peatlands in Department of Meta, Colombia - 0116_SJ02_MP15_10_MG | ecosystem: Environmental > Terrestrial > Soil > Wetlands > Peat | place...
GCACGTGCGCCCTAACCGCGGAAAGGCCGTGTGCAGACCAGCGCACTGGCCTAAAAAGTTATTTAAAGATTTGAATTGAACATTGCTGCGGTGATTACGCATGGAGGAAATCGACCGCATTCCAGTCGTGCCGACCGCTTCCCTGTGTCACGACAAGGATAGCTACACGATTGAAGTGGAACTGCCTGGAGTGCATAAAAAAGACATAGAGTTTGAGGCCTCTGAGAACAGCTTCTGTCTCAGCGCGCCGCGCGATGACATCGAATACTTCGGATGCTGGATACTTGCGCACGCCGTTAAACCGGATGAGGCAAAGGGCACGTTTAATAACGGACTTTTGCGGGTGACGGTGCCGCTCGCAGAGAGCTTCGAAGGCGTTAAAGTACCTATAAAATAGTTTTAGAACATCGGGCCCGCGAAGGGCCCTGGCTTTTTTTGTCTCTTGCCGCAAGAGCCTTTCTCGCCTGAAAGGGTTAGCCATTACCTCTTTTGTTGTGTTTTTCGAGCTGCTTTAGTATTGACTGGTACCTGCGGTCCAGCTGCTTATTCTCCGTCTTCAGCTTCTCGTTCTCCTTCTTTAGGCGTTGGACTTCTGCGCGCAATCGGTTAAACTGTTCGGAATTTTTCAGCTGAAGCCTTTCATTTTCAGTTTTGAGGCGCTCGTTTTCCACGGCGAGCATAGACTCTTTGAGCATAATTCGTAGTCAGCTGTGATAACGTAAAAAGGGCGCTGCCAGTTGCCTTCGTTGCTGACTGCGGCAGCGGCGACGCCGTCTGCGGTTGGTTTGCACACGAACGTGGGGCCATGTCTGAAGCATAAATACCTGCGACCGGGTGCAGATCTACGACAGCGGGATCTCCGCTTTCGATTATCCTGTGTGAGACAAATCCGTGCAGGCTGAGCGAGCGCTCGCCTCAGTTAACGAACGTGAGAAACCCTAGACGCTCCGAGGAGCCTCTTTTCCCGTGCACGTTGTTTCTTCGTTCAATTTCGTCATAAGCCATACCTCAAGAAGCTAGTGTGCGGAGTTTACGCGCGAATCATTGTCAAAAGCATCTTGAAACGCTTTGGAGCCTGCAGGGCGTGAGCGACATTTGCGGGCAAGATGACCACCCCTCCCTCACTCACGCAGACCAGGTCTCCTCCGATAGTAACTCTTGCCTCGCCGTCGATAATCTGAACGACCGCATCGTAGGGAGCTGTATGCTCGCTCAGCCCCTGCCCTTCGTCAAAAGCAAATAGCGTGATGGTGCCCGCTTTGGTATCTATCAAGGTCTTGCTTACGATAGAATTGGCCGCGTATTCGATGAGTGCTTTCAGGTCAAGGGCTTTGCCTTTGTAAATCTGGTTTTCGCTCACGTTCCACCTCCAAATATGCTAGCTATTTGAGCCGCGTGTAGTTAAGCGCAGCGCTCCGAAACACTGCCCGAATTTAGTTTTGACTTACCGGGGCGCTTATTAGAACACTTTGGCTCACGTCGCGCGTAGGCTGCTATCACCTTTCTCTCTCGATAAGTGAGGATCGCGAGCGTCCTAAAAAAATATGTGGTATCGGCAACATACTTCGCTGGCAAGTGCGACTATGCCAGTCAATTACGCAAAGCTAAACCGCCTCGACCTTGTTTTCATAGCCCTCGGTGGCTTGATTTTTGTGCTTTTTGTACTCGATTTGTTCGGGGCGCGACTCCTTTTCAGCGGCGATGCCAGTTCTGCGGATTTTTTGCTGAGCTCGCTTCCACAGACCCTCGCTGCGCTGTTTGGGATTACGTTATCTATTCTGATTATCGCCGTCGAATTTTCTGCGTCGAAGTACACGCCGAAAGTGCTGCATTTCCTCCTTGCATCAATTTTCACAGATTTTCAAATCGCAGGAGTCATCGTTTTTTTCATCGTGACGATGTTAGTCAACTTCATCGCCGCAGCTCACATTAGCGGGTTAGCGGTTTCTAATGAAATCAGGGTCTTAACGTCACTTAGCGTGGCCTTGACCGCGGGCTGTTTCTTGTTGATAGTGAACCTTTTTCGACGCGTTCCCCGTTTCTTTAACCCTGAAGACATCGTTAACACCGTTAAGACAAGGGTGTTCGCTGAGAACCAACTCAAAGCCAATGCGGAACTAGTCGGGATCTTGGGGGATATCATCAGAAAAGAAACGCTACAGGGAAACGTTGATGTGGCAAGCGACGCTCTCACTGCCCTCGAAGAGGTTTCTGTTTACAACTTCAAAAATCACCGAGAAGGCTTGAACGAAGTCGTGCTTGAACAGCTGTTCGAGATTGCACGCACGGCAGTCAGAATCGACGACACGAATACTGCGAGCGAGGTCGTCGATGCGATGCGGGTTGTGTGTGAAGCTTCTATCGATGCAGATAGCAAATATCTCGGTGGCTTCAGATATTTGAGAGAGATTGGCATGCTCGCGCTCGATCGTGCAAAAGGGATCGTGCACTCCGAATTGTTGTTGTCGGTCTCCCACCTCTTCAGCAGCCTTATACTATCTGCAAAAGAGAAAGAAAGGAACACGCACGCCATTTTTTCAATCATGCAATTCTTCATCTTGGGGAGCTTCTATAATTCCAATCACGAGTCGATCGCAAACCACATTATTGAAGACATAACGTCGGTTTGCTCTCAGAGAGAGGTTCAAGTCGCATACGATGGCTTGATAGAGAAGAAGGAGACCCTAAAGGCCTATTTTGGAGGAAAAGACCCTCAGCACGCGCTTAGTGATTTTTACGACGTTCTCATGGCGTGACGAGGTCCTGAGCAGCTATAACTTGACGTCGGGTATGTGACGCTTGTCCGAGCATTTCATGCCGTATAATTCTTCTTTGGCCTCAGCGATTGGACACTCAGATGAATGCTTCTCTCCGCAGTGAAGACAAGCATTCTCTAAAGCGTTTAGAGCGTCATCTATTTCGTCAAAGGAAATCTCCTTTCCGCTGTATTTCCAGACAGTCAAACGATCGCCTTTTCTTTTGTGCGGGTATTATATTGGGCTTTGAATATTATAAGCTCTTTCGCTGCCGCTCAGCTTATCATTTTCAGTGCGTGCCGCAAGAGGTGGCAGCCAATATCTTTTGCGAGAATCAGTCACGTGACACGGAGCTCGCAAACTAGTTATTCGTATCGCCGCCGCTAGCGCAAGAATGGTTGGCCGAACAATAAATCATTCCACCGAAGCGCAACGCAGAAAAAGGAATAGCGGCAATGTCTAGCGACGCACAGAGCATGATTGAACACTCGTCCGACCAAATAACCGACGCTTACGCGATACAAGTGCAAGGTTTGACAAAGAGATTTGGCGACTTAGCCGCCGTCGATGACTTAACTTTGCAAATCAACAAGGGAGAGATTTTCGGTTTTCTTGGACCAAACGGAGCCGGAAAGACCACCGCGATCAATATGATGGTGGGGCTGCTCACGCCAACGGCGGGCTCAGTGCGCATAGATGGGCAAGACCGCACGCGTGTGCCGAAACGGAGCATCGGCATCTGTCCTCAAGAGCTGGTGCTGTGGGAGGAGCTCACGTGCGTTGAGAATCTCACCGTTATTGGCGATATGTATGATCTTCCCCGCAGCTTTACCAATGAACGCGTGCAGTCACTGCTCGACGATCTCGCGCTTTCAGAGAAAGCAAAGGCGCGCGTGTCGCAGCTGTCTGGAGGCATGAAGCGCCGGCTTAACGTTGCGTTGGCAGTAGTGCACGATCCTGACATCGTGGTGTTAGACGAGCCCTCTGCGGGCTTGGATCCACAGTCCAGGCTGTTGCTTTGGGATTTCGTTCGCTCGCTCAAAAGTGAGGGAAAAACGACGATTCTTACGACCCACGCCATGGAAGAAGCAGATGCACTGAGTGACCGCGTTGGTATTATCGATCACGGAAAACTTCTTCAGCTAGACACTCCTCAGAACCTGAAAAGAACCATTGGCGCTGGAGACGTGATAGAACTACAACTTGCCGAACCCGAACTGAACTCGTCAGTGATTGAAAACCTCAAAGCAGTGAAAGGGATCCAAGAAATCAAAGAATTAGGAACAAAAATCAACGTTCGAGCCTTAAACGCCGTTAGCCTCCTTCCGGAGATTCTCGACCGTATCGAGGCGGTGCAGGCCCGCGTTTCAGACATTGCCATTCGCGAAAATACGCTCGAGGATGTATTTATCTATCTGACCGGAAGGGGACTGCGAGAGTGACCGTCAAGTTCGTATCATTAGCTGTAAAAGGAATTAAGCAAGCACTCCGAGACCGTCGCTCTCTTTTCTTTCTCCTGCTGTTCCCTGTCGTTTTCATGGTCATTTTTGCTTTCGCCTTCGGCAGCCCCAGCTCCCTCGGCACAGGGACAACGCCGCACAAGATTGCGGTCATCAATCTCGATCGAGGGGCAACGGCGTCCATCAACAATACCGCCCAACATATCAACGCTGGCGCTAATTTTACGGAGCTCCTAGGAAACGTCACGTACGCAGGGACTGACACGCAGATGTTCACACTCACTAACGTCAGCGCCGATCAAGCGCAGACGATGCTAAAAAGTCGAGGCCTCGACGCGGCCGTTACTATCCCAGAGAACTTTTCACAGGCTATTATTTCGTTAGCCAACGCCTCGGCACGGACGGAAGCGACATCCGACATCGGCTTGAGGGTGATTAACACAAGCAGTGCACAAGCTGGCGCGCTGGCCAGCCAACTCCCGGCCAATGCGACCCTCCCTCGACAAAGCAATGCGACCGCGCAGGTCATAGTCGAAGGGGACACGGGCAGTGCGGCGTTCGGCGCTGCGCAAGGCCTGATATTTAACGTCCTTCAACAATATCAAAGTCAGATACAGGCCACGGCAATTCGGCAGGTTGATGCGACGCTCGGTCAGAATGGCAGCCAAGTGAATGCCACTTACGTTTCCGCCGTCGTGCAGCCCCTCACAGGCGCGCGCTCGTTCACATATTTTGATTACCAGGCGCCCGGGTTGATTGTCTTCGCGTTGCTCCTGCAAGTCAGCAGCGTTGCACAAGACCTCGCGAGAGAAGCTGACCGTGGCACGCTCGCTCGGCTCAAAATGTCGAACATGCGGTCATTTGACCTGCTTTTCGGCACACTTCTCACGTGGATCGTTATAGCCGTAGTGCAAATCTTGCTGCTTTTCGGCGTCGCCTTGGCCGTCGGATTTAAATGGGCGGGCGGTTCGAATTCTATCGCGCTTGCGGTGTTTATTGGCATTATAGGTGGGATAGCTTCGATCTCGCTCGGCTTGTTGCTGGCCGCGTTTGCAACAAACGAGCGGCAGGCGGCGCAACTAGGGGTGCTTATCGCCATACCGGTCTCCTTCCTCACTGGGGCATTCTTTCCCCTTCCAAATGAACCACTTGGAACCGCGTTTGGGACATCGTTCCAGGTTTACGACCTACTCCCATGGACACAGGTCGCGGACGCGATTCGGCAAGTGCTCGTGTTCGGCAGTTCTTTAAGTGACGTAGCCATTTACGTGGTATTTGCGATCGTTCTCACGGCGATTCTCTTTGTGATAGGCGTCATCTCCTACGCGCGGGTACGGCTGCGCTCAGAATAGGGCTGAGCTAGGAGCAGACCCTGGCACGGCCCATTCGTTCTTGACAGCCTGCCGATGAGCGGACGGCAAAGTATTTTGTGCAAAGCGAAGCAGAATATACGGGACTCGTATGGCGAAAATAGAAGCGAGGGCAACCGAAGAAATGCAAGCGGCGTGCATTTTCCACAAGGGAGCGGTTTCTGCAATCGGAGATGACATAGAGCGGCTCCTTGCAGAAGTCATCGACTGGGTGATGAAGGGAGGCCTGCAGATAGCAGGGCCCCCGTTTGCCGTCTATTACAGTGGACCAGAAGATATGGCGCGCGGCGAAATGCAATTTGACGTAGGAATTCCGTTCACAGGAGAGGCGCACGAAGACGGGAAAATAAAAATCAAAACATTCCCGGGGCAAGACGTGCTTTCAGCTATTCACAAAGGACCGTATAACCAAATCGCACCAGTTTATGCGGCGTTAATGGAATATGCTGCACAGAACGATTACGAGGTCGTAGGTCCGCCCATGGAGCTGTATTTAACTAACCCAACGGAAGTTGCGGAAAGCGAGTTGCTAACAGAAGTTCGGTTTCCTGTCAGGAAGCGGAGCCGTTGAAAGACCACAAGTCGCAGAAGTCACGCGAATGCAGGATCAAGTAGCAAGAAGTCAAAATCGGCCACCTGCTCGTGCATGTCAGCCACTGCTTCACATAAGTGATTTCTTTGCCTACGTAATTTTCTTGTGTGTCATTGCACAGAGGCGGCTTGTCGATGTCAACTTTTTTACGACTAGCTCAAGCTCATCGGGTAGATTTCTTACTCAGCGTAAAGCATTGCCAACTGCGTTGTAGGCGTCATCGTTCCTGACAGCGCGCTGATGTGATTCGACATTTCGGAAGACTCCTCGTTAAAAAATGTTAATCATTGAAGCTTAAAGTTTGTAACGGAGAAATGTGGCAGCAGGCCGCCTTATTTTTGTAATTATAAGCAATTCAACCGCTCTTCTTAAGCCGTCGGGCTTCCGGCTTTGTGGCGGCACCGGCAAGGTCAGCTTTCTTCGCGGTTCAGTTTCTCGTCTAATACACGACTACTAATGGCATCATTTTTTCCTCTGATAAAATTACACCACTGCCTGCGTTTAGTCTTTTGGCCTTGTTGACAGTGGCTTACGCGAGCGCCGACACAGCCTCTAACTCTGAGACGCAAGACCTCAAACCGCTTGAAAACCGATGCATCGTGCCTGAGCTTCACGCAGAAAAGCCGATCAGCGCACCTCAGTATGAACAAAGTAGGATAATGAGCCATATTAGTCATACTTCGGTAAGAACCTCATTTTTTGTGCGCGTATTTGAGCTAGACAACCTTCCACTAAACTTTTGCCATTGCTTCCGGTGGAACAATCGCGTATTACCTCACAAGAGAAATATGATCGAGCCTTTGTTCGGGAAAATGGGGAAAAAAATCGATTATTTTTTTAATCTAAATCCATTCAAGAGCTTATAGACACATAGCGCTCCTAGAAGGTTGACGTGACGATCGCTCGCTAGATTTTCGCCCAGCGGACTCGAAAAGGTGCTGAAAATTACTTAAATTCGTTCCAAGAGCGTGGCCGAATTTGCTTCCAATGGAGCGTCGGCACGTTCTCATTTGGCGCAAGAAAACACACTAGATGTCGCCCGTTTCATAAAATAAGAGTGTCAGTGCGACAGGAGACCTTCATTTCAACTCCAGATTTTTAAAAGAGAGTCAAAATGAGACCGAAATCGTTAAATATAACGCCTGTACTGTTTAAAGTGTCGATGCTGGAGAGCGAGGGCCCGCTGCGTGGCCCTACCTCGAACCGTCTTTTACTTCCGTGCGGCGGACCCCGCTCCGTGTTGACCCTAACCACGCGTTATCCAGTCTTTTGCACCGTTCCGACGCCGCTCAATCGTTTGCTTACGGTCGGATTACCCTGAAACATGACTGATCCGCTTCCTGTGATGCGTACCACAAGGTGTTGTGGAGCAGTCACCTCAGCTGATCCAGCCCCGGTTACAGTAACGCAGGTCGTTTTAGGCAAGCGTAACCGCGCAAGGTCCCACCGCCGGTAAGCGAGCGGTGTGGCTGGTTGCAGTACCACGCAAATCCGCCGTGCCCGCACCTGATAACTCCGTTGTGAGCTGCGTCGTGTTGACCGGAACGTTGAAACTACCGGCACCTCGCAGAGCTAGTGCTTAACGCGGTCGTTGTCAGCTCTGAATCGCCTACCACCGATCGGGCGCCACTATTTCCGTTTTGCGTAACGGTGTAAGCCGACGGTGGATAGTTATGGGTTCCGTTGTGACGAGCGGTTGTTTTGCGTCTATAGTAAGGATGCCGTTCATAACATTTGTTCGGATGCTTGAAATTATGTCGCTAGCTGCCTCAACTTGAACCGACTGGAGGTTGTTTTGTGAGACGTGCAGCGTGGCTGGAAGCCCAAACTCAATGCCGGCAAAGGGCGCCACATTTCGTGTTTCAACAGTCGTATTCGTAGATTCGTTAGCTTGGGCAGTTTTGACTTGGACACAAGCGCTAATGAGAGTTGCACTAACCGCTGCTACCGCTATCACGCAAATTGCCTTCATTAGTATGCCTGCCCGCAAATGAATAACAATGCTCTGGGCTGCTATTTAGGCTTCCGAAGCGCTTCCCTCGCCACAAAGGTTATATATTAAAATATCTTAAATAATATCTAAAGATATATCATTGGTTGATTTATTGTGACCGATTCGTGGATTGATATGGTGATTGCGCCACTTCCTCAGTGCGTTAGATGCAAGCACTTAGATCGTGCAACCCTGCAGTGTCCTGCTTTTGGTAACGAGCAAATACCAGAAGACATTCAGCTTAATCTTAGCGATCACCGGTTCCCGTACCCAGGAGACCACGGCGTCTTGTTTCAAGATGCGTAATTTTAGGCTTAACGTTGAACTCTTTTTTTTGCGTTGCATCTGGCTTTGTTGGTCGTCGTGGCGCACGCTCCTGGGTCAACCATTTATAAACGCGAAGCAGGCGTTAGTTAGGCCTCGTTGAGATTTGATGAGTCACGAGCTCGACAAGCCCTTGCTTCGAGCGCTCCATCTGCCGAAGGTGGTACGCTTGCTTAAGGATCGTTGCATCGAGAGCCGTTTCGATCGGCATAGCATCATATTTCGTTGGATACTCGATTGAGACTTCAATCATTCTTTTCTCAAGAAGTCTATTCAGCGCCGCGTGAACATCTGCGCGAGTCATTCCTGTCAGCGTAACAAGCTCACTAACCGTTTCGGCTCCGCAGTTAAGCAACGTCAAGTAAACGTGAGCTTCTATTTCGTCGACGCCAAATAATCGTAGCCCTTCCACGACCGCGCTCTCCATGCACCATTTGGTATCCTTTGAATGGTTTTAAGCGTATGGCCAGGATGACGCGTGCACAGCGACTAGGGCCCGCGTTTGCGTGGTTTTTCACGGCTATTTTGACGATTGACTGCGCTCAAGCTCAAGCCGTCCGATTGGGCGTATTTATCGAAAAGAGCCTTGCAAATCTATTCTTAGAACGCCGGTAGAAAGCCGCTGTAGTAGTAGTACGCTCACTTGGGACGCGTTAGTAAAAGAAACCGATGAACAAAAAAAATGGCGAACATTAAATGCGATCCTCACCCGTCACAATCGCTTCAATGACTTCTCTGAGGACGGTCACATTGTTGTACCGCTGCTCCATCGAGGCGTATACCAGCGTGATATCTCTATCACCGGCGTCAGCGACCAATTTACGGAGAAGGCTTTTCTTGCCATCGAGTTCAGCCTTGTACCTTTTTTGAAATTCAGGCCATTTTTCAGGATCGTGTTCAAACCATTTGCGAAGCTCTGCACTAGGCGCGAGGTCCTTTACCCATCCATCTAGCTTCGCTTCCGATTTTCTTATGCCTCTCGGCCACAGTCGATCTACAAGAACTCGATAACCGTCAGTTACGTCAGCTTTCTCGTAAATCCTCTTTGCTTTGATCATGATCTAAAGGCCTCCTCACGGCTAGCAACTGCTATGCCCGGAGATCTATGCTACGCGTTATCAGCATTCTTGCCCGCTGCTGACAACCGTAACATTTCGGAATCGAGCATGCCCAGCACACTAAGAAGGCAACGTCACGACAAATCGCGCGCCTCTTCCCTCTTCGCTCTCGACGGTAATCGTGCCGTCGTGCAACTCTACGATACGCTTACAGACGGCAAGGCCGAGGCCGGTGCCCTTTGCTTTGTTCGTCACAAGAGGGCTGAACAGCTTCTCCTTAATGTCATCGCGAATTCCAACGCCGCTATCTTCAACGGTCATTGACACCTGTCCGTTGGACGCCGCAGCGCTGATTGTGAGCCGTCCGCCCTCAGGCATAGCTTGAATTGCGTTGAGAATAAGATTCGTGAACACGCGCTGCATAAGTTCGCGATCGAGGTAGAGCGACAAATCCTTTGGAATATTCGTCTTTACCTTCACCTTCGCGGGCACTTTCATAGAGGAAAGCGTTGAGGCAATGAGATCGACCGCCCTGATCTGCGTTTGTTCTGGATGAAGGGGCTGTGCGAAGGCCTGTAAGTCTGCGACGATCTTGTCCATATACCGCACTTGGTCATCGATAAGGTCGCACAGTTGATCGATGTCTTCCGAGTCGGTTCTTCCGCGCCCCCGTACTGACACCAGACGCTTCTTCCTTTGCAAGTCGATCGCAAACCGAATTGCCTGAAGCGGGTTGCGTAAATCGTGACCGACCATCGTCGCAGTCTCGCCGATCGCAGCAAGACGTTCCACGTTCTTGAGGGCTTTTTCTGCCTCCAACCGCCTTGAGATATCAATGCCCGCACCAAGCACGCCGCTGAAATTACGTTGATTATCGAAGAGAGCAGTGCACATCCATTCGATCCACAAGCGTCGGCCATCCTTCGTGACATGCTCAGAAACGATTTCCATGTAGCCATCAGCGGCGTGGAGAAGGCTTTCGGCGAAGCTGGAAAACTCGGATTTAGCGCTTTCCGTTGCCGAAACGAGGGTCTCAGCGAGCTTGCGGCCAATGGCTTCCGCCTCACTGAGCCCGAAGAGCTGTTGTCCATGCTTGTTTAGGAAAGTGATATTCCCTTGTAAATCGGTCTGAAATATGACGCTGTTAACGCCTTGCACTAACTCCCGATACTTCCGCTCGCTCTGCTCAAGTGCGGCTCCCATTCGGTTGCGCTCAGTAACGTCAGTTCCGGAGCTAAGCGTACCGACTATGGCGCCTCCCACGTCTTTAAGAAGCGCATTATGCCATTCCATGTCGCGTTCTTCACCGCGCACCGTAAGCACGGGGATTTCACTGCGTCTATATGGCTCTATCTCTCCGCCAATAAAGCGTTTGAACCCTCTAAGTGCCCTTTTTCGGGCACGATCGGGCACAAACTCCTTGAACCAATCCTTGCCCAGCACCTGTTCTTGCTGCACGCCGAGCAGTTCGCACCCTGGGCGATTAAGACGGGTAATCCGTCCAGCCGCGTCAAGCACGACCATAAGAACGTCGGCGGTGTCAAGATACTGCTGCGCCTGATCGCGTTCGCGTCGTACACTTGCTTCGATGCTTCGCCGGCCAGTCACATCCCGTGCTGTTGATATCAGTGCCTCTACACTTCCCTCCTCGTTGTAGATCGGCGTCAACACGTATTCGTAGTACTTTTCGCCGCTGGGATCTGACCAGTGCAACTCATCGGTGACTGAGCGGCCGGTAGCGAACACGATGTCGCCGAGAGCGATCATATGCTGCATAGGCTGCAACGGCAATCCGAGCTCCGTCCACGTCTTTCCCACCATTTCGTGCGGCGTGAAGCCCAGCACTCTGGCCCCTGGTCGATTAACGTAGATATAACGGCTCTCACGATCAAAGACGTAGATCAAGTCGGCTGACGCGGATAGAATTCCCTCAAGGGTACGTGCCTGCTTCGCGACTTTGCCAGCGAGAAGCTCGTACTCCTCGCGCATCCGTTGTTCATCTGTGACGTCTCGGACCGCAACGACGATACGCGAGACGTGTCCTGATTGCTCGCGGACCGGATAAACCGAAAAAATCTTGCGCTTTGTGTCAATCACAGCTTCGGTCCGAAGAGGCATTTTCGACGCGACTGCCTCTTGCCTCCACGCAGTAATACGGGTTGCTAGCTCGCCTGAAAGGACTGAGCCGACCGGTGCCCCGACCGCGTCGGAAAACGAAGTGCCGAGCCACAGTGCCGCAGCTTGGTTGAGTGCGAGTATGACGTCGCGCCGATCGAGAACTAAAACGGAATCGAAAAGCGCATTTAGAAGTGCGTACGCAGCGGGTTCGGACTCGCTCACTGGCGTTGTGGCGCCATCTGAGACGGACTGGTTTACATTCTCGGGTTCGCGCATATTCTCATGTTTCCGCGCACGAAGGCGGCATTTATTCGTAAGCGTTAGGAGTTTAATAAGCTTATCGGGCAGATCACCAGCGTCCGAACGACCCGCGGCAGCTGCAGCTTCACTCCCGGTATCTAAGCTCTAATTCCCGTTGACCTGCGGAGTTTGAAGCGAATCTGACGTGGTCTCAACGACTTCGTGTTGTCAATAAAAATTAATAGCATTAAGCGTCTGCATAATTGGGGTTTAGGCATGGATAACGCCGCTATGCACTTATTTGAAGCGCTTTTCGCGCTTACTGACCTGCGAGTGCTGCTGCGCGAGACTGCGCCGCAGCATGAGTTGAGCGCCGAGCAACACCTGCAAGCCCGAAACGCTCTCGCACGGGCAAAAACCGCTTTGTCAGAACTTGAGACGGAGCTTCAAGAATGAAGATAGCGGGAACTATACCGATCCGTGATGTCGAGGAAAACTACATCAACATCCAACCGATCCAGGCTGCGGGTCGTTTAACCGCGGAGGCGATGAAGGCGCTTATCGCATACGGGGATGGCTACTCGACGTGCGACCAGTGCCGCAAGCCGTTTCGCCTTGACAAGATCACTAAGCCGCCAATTGCCGAATTTCACAACGAGCTCGCAGCCTTCCTTCACATGGACGAAGCCCGCGTCACTCCCGGAGCGCGCCGCGCTTTTCAAGCGGTGTGCCTTGCGCTCGTGGAAAAAGGCGACGCTGTGTTGGTCTCAGCGCTCGGACACTACACCGAGTTTCTCGCAGTCGAGAATGCGAAGGCCACCGTTCGTGAAGTGCCCGTCAACGATCGTAATATTGTTACGCGCGACGCGGTCGCACAAAAGATCGAAGACGTGAGGCTTGAATCGGGCAAATCGCCCGCCCTGTTGATGCTTGATCACTTCGACTACTCTCTTGCGAACGAACATGACGTCGCCGGAGCTGCAAAGGTGGCGCATCAGTACGACGTTCCGATTTTATACAACGGCGCCTACACGGTTGGCATAAAGCCCGTAGACGGCAAGGCGCTCGGCGTGGACTTTGTAGTAGGGAGCGGCCACAAGTCGATGGCGTCGCCTGCCCCGAGCGGCGTGCTCGCAACGACGCGCGAATACGTAGACAGCGTGTTTAGTACAACGCAGATGATCGGCGACGTTACGGGAAGACAGTTCGGCATAAAGGAGGTCCAGATGCTCGGGTGCACGCTCATGGGCGGCAACATGCTCGCGATGATGGCGTCATTTCCCACGGTGAAGCGCCGCGTCGAGGAATGGCAGCAACACGTCGCAAAGTCGAACTACGTTGTCGACGCACTTCTTGACATAAAAGGAAACGCGTGCGTAAGCGAATACCCGCGCAAGCATACGCTTAGCAAGGTAGACACTACTGGAAGTTTTGATACGGTGGCGCGGACCCATAAGCGGCGAGGCTTCTTTTTAAGTGATGAATTGAAACAGCGGGGCATAGTTGGCGCTTTTTCGGGAGCCACACGCGCGTGGAAGCTGAACACTTATGGGTTGAGCTGGGACCAGATTCGCTACGTCGCGGACGCGTTCAAGGAAATCGCCGGCAAGTACGCGTTGTTGTAGCGACAACCACCCCTTGACATCGCACGCTTCGGATCGTTGAGTTAATAAACTTACTTCTGTGGTGCACAATTCCTCTTGATCACTAGTGCAGTTTTTTGGCGCGCATTGGTTTTTGTAGAGCCAAGCGGGTATCATAAGCAATCAGCGAACCATGGTTCGTCCGGAGCGGTGCCAGGTCACTCGTGCAACTTTTTGAGCAGCCACGCCATGTTTTTGCCAAGGGTGGCCATGGTTGCCATGCCTTCGACGTCACTCTCAACTTCGCCGACAGCGTGCCCGATGCCGATGTTCCAGTAACTCGAGCCGGGAATGATCATCTGACTAATCAAGAAGAAGTGACTGATCGAGTCAAACACGTGAATAGCACCGGCGCGCCGCACCGCGACGACCGCCGCGCCGACTTTGCGCCGGAACATGTCCCCATTCGCCCGCGCTACCATTCCGACTCGGTCAATCAGCGCTTTTAGCGCGGGCGCCACATCAGCGAAGTATGTTGGTGAACCTAAGATGATTCCGTCCGCTTGAAGCATCTTGGCGATGTACTCATTTACCATGTCATCAGATATGACACACCGCTGGTCTAGCGTCTCGAAACACTCCGAACACGCGATGCAGCCTTGAATTTGCGTTCCTGCAAGCTGCACGAGCTCGGTCTGAATGCCCTCCCGTTCAAGCTCACTGAGCGCTTGTTTGATGAGAATGGCGGTGTTGCCATCCTTTCGGGCACTTCCGTTGAAAGCGATAACCTTCATGAACTCCCTCTAATTGACTATCTTGTAACAACGTCGACAAGCCCCGCATATAACTGTTGCGCAGGGCTTGCAGCGCCTCGCAGCGCAGCCACAACTGTTGACCGTCGCTTCTGGTAAGCAGCGCTACGCGTAAACTGATATTGCCGCGGACGCGTCCGTGAACTCATCGCTGAACTTGCGCAGCTTAAAATGCAAAATCATGCCAGAGCCATGTCTATTCAAAAAGAAACGCACTTGTATGCGTTTGACGTTTAGCTCGGAATAGGCTTATCGGCATAGTGCACGGCATCTTTCGCCGTGTGATCGTTCTTTGAAATACAAAATGGACACAGGCTGTAACCATTGAACGGATTCATGCGCACGGGCTTTCCGCAACGGGTACATATTAACATTTCTGCCTCGGTCATGTTAACGGCCCCCCCTCTACTTGTCGATCCTAAATATGTGGATGACTTCTTACGCCACTCTTTGCACTTAAACTTTTCGAAATTCAGTTATTTCGCGCCGTAAAACGCAATATGAAGCTTTTTCTGTATTTTACATCCATTAGTCAATTTTGATCGATTTTAAGAAGGAATGCGGTGTCAAACCATCGCTCGTAAGTCAAGCGGAGGTCAAATGTCCGGACCGCACAAAAGGCTGCGCCCGAGCGCGTGCCGGTGTGACGAACGCGGCGGCAATCAAGACCAGTAATGCGCGCAAGCGTTGCGAAAGCGCTTTCTGAAGTCCCATTTTTATACCACAACTCCGATACATATACACTAGGAAACAGAAGGAGAACGAGTGTGCTTAAAAGTGCTGCTAAGATTCCGCGCGCCACTTGTCGGTTGTTTGGCACGATAAAAGCCTTGGCGAACATCAAAGACAGCGTCATCCTCGTCCACGGTCCGAAAGGCTGCGTCTATCATATCAACTACATACTCGGCATGCGCGGCGACAAGACATCAAACGTTTATTCAACGTGCATGGATGAAAAAGACGTTATTTTTGGTGCTGCGGAAAAACTTAAAAGCGCCATTACCGAATTAGATCGCGAATTCGACCCTGCGCTTATCGCCGTGCTTTCGTGTTGTGCGTCAAGCATTATTGGGGAAGACGTCGAAAGCGTCGTGAAAGACGTGCCGACAAACGCACGGCTGCTGGGAATTGATTCAGGAGGCTTCGAAGGTGACTACCGATCGGGCTACAGCGAAACGCTCAGGCGGCTTGTTGAAGTGCTCGTTGAGACACCGCGGACTCGCAACAAGCTCTCTGTCAATCTCATAGGCTTACTGCGAGCAGGCCCCGATCTTAAGGAGCTTAAGCGCGTATTAGAACTCATCGGCGTCCGTGTTAACGCCGTTCTTACTGCGGGAGCAACTGTGCGCCAGATCGAACGTATCGCGACGGCAAGCCTGAACGTCGTTGTTTGCGAGGCGACAGGCAAGGACGCTGCCGAGCAGTTGGAAGAGCAGTTCGGTATGCCGTACCTAATCGAAGAACTTCCAATCGGACATCAGGCAACGAGGCGGTTTCTCACCCACGTTGCGACGGCGCTTGGAACCGGGGTTGATCTGGACGCCGTATGTCCTGTGCAGGCTCCAGAGTCCGCTGTGGCCGCGAGGCAAGTCGCCGTGATTGGCGGGCCGACACGAGCAATCGCCGTGACTCACTTCTTAAAGGAGTGCGGCGTCGAGCCCGCGCTGATCGTATCTGATTTCGACGTCAATACCGCCGCGCGGCTAAGTGAGCTCGTCAGTGAGCGCTGCGAAGTCCTCGTTGCCCCTGAGCACGAGATCATTTTGGAACGTTGCAAAGCCCAACACATCGATCTCATCGTGGGAGGCATGCTCGAACGCCCGATCGCCTCACGTCTTGGCGCCGAACATCTTGACATCATGCACGGCAGCGAAAAAACGGTCGGGTTTGCGGGCGCTGATGCGCTGCTCAAACGATTACGCGGTGATGACGAGCTGTGATTACCGAAGGATGCCTAGTGAAAAATAAAGCGATTCGTGGGACCATAGGCGCTGTTATTCCTTACCGCAAACGCGTGTGCGCGATAACTGCGGGTCACGTTGTTCGCTACGGCAACGGCGCAGTCGGAACAAAAGTCGCCGTGGGCGGGTACGACAGCGTCGTCGTTAATCTCCTCAATGATTACGATCTGGCGTTAATAGATATTCCTGCCGAGCACTCGAGACTCTCTGCGATTGGTCACGCGTATTTCGGCGCCGCGGAGCTCGTCGCGTATGATCGGCGCATCGAATGTCGGGTTATCGACACAGGGAGAACGCTCAACCGATTGGCGTTTCCGTGTGCGAATATGCCGTTACCAGGAGACAGCGGTGCGCCCATCGTGCAGGAGGGCAAGGTGATCGGTCTCCTGTCGTCAGTCTTGTTTAACAACTGCACGGGCCTCGGCATATCATCCGAGGTTTTCGGTAATCCCACGCGCTTCAAATAGCTGTTGCTAAACCTTTGGCCCAAAAGCCGCTAAGTGCTCATATCCTTCTGCTTTGAGTGGTTCGACGGCCCCGTCCACCTCGAGCTGCATTCCGGATTCGATGACAGAGCCGATAACGGTGTGAGGGACGGTGATGGCTTTTAATCGAGCGCGGTTGGCGGTGAAAAGGAGCTCATAATCGCCGCCGCGATAGATGGCGAGTGTCAGCTCGTCTGACCGGTCGGTGCTCACCGATTTTGCGGCGTTACTTATTGGGAGATCGGCCGCAAAGAGGCGAAAGCCACACTTGCTTGCAATCGAAAGCTCGTACAGTGAGAGGCTGAGTCCGTCGCTCGTGTCGATAAGAGCGCTTGCCGCGCCAGAGGCTGCGAGCGCTTGGCCGTAGCCGAGTCTAGGATCAGGTTCAAACAGTTTTTTGAGGGCGGACTCGCGCAGCGGGTGGTCGGCGTATCGGCGGTCGAGTAACATCCGCACGCCGGCGGCAGCGAGGCCTAATTCGCCGGTCACGCAGACCACGTCTCCAGGTTTCGCGCCTGCACGCGTCAACATTTTGTCGCGTCCCACTCGGCCTATGGCGGCGCCTACGAGCGTGACCTCGTCGTGTTCGTCGGTGTCGCCCCCTATAAGGCTCGTTCCATGCCGCGTGCAGCACGCGTTGCAACCGCGCATAACGTCAAGCGCAAACGCAACGTCAGTTTCGCGCGGAATGCCCAATGCCATCGTCACCCCAAGAGGAGCTGCGCCCATGGCGGCGATATCGCTTAAGGTTGCGGCAGTGGCCATCCACCCGATCTGGTACCCACTCATCTCGCGCGGAAAGTGCGTTTCTTTGTGCAGCATGTCGGTGGTAACGACCAGATAATCGTCGTCTAACGCGATTGCAGAGCAATCGTCAGCTCCGGGACACAGTTCTGCCGAGCAGTCGATAAGCTCAGTTAGCTGCTTAACCAGCGCTCGCTCACCAAGTTCGCCGACTTTCACGCTGTGTAGCGTGAGCTTTTATAGCCAATAAGCGCTTCTACTCTTCTGCGCAGCGGCGCTGCACGACGTGATTTTCATGCAGGTATTCCCAGAATGCATCCCCTGCCTGGCATCGCGAGTATTGTATGAAGCGAAGCTGTCGACCACTGATCTCGCGCCGCAGCTGAAAGCGGAAGAAGCAGCGGTTGAAGCGATGTGCCGCATGGGCGTTGAAGGCCCAATAGCCCTGCTTTCCACCGAGGTGCACAGGGCGGTGTACCGAGAGCTCGGCGATGACGATCCCTACCGCGACGTGAAACGTCTCGCCAACGAGACCGCGGTGAAACTCTTGCCCACAGTGCAATCACTCATCCAAACGAGCAGTGACCCCTTTCGCGGCGCGGTGATCGCGGCAATTATTGGAAACACCTTCGATTTTGGGGTGCTCGGCTACGAAGTCGCAATGAACGACTTTGAAAAGGAGGTCGCCACGATCTACCGGCACGGGCTGGACATCGATGACACTGAAGCCATGAAGCCCCTGCTTGATGACGTCATTTACGTGGCCGATAACGTCGGTGAGATCGTCTACGACGGCTTGCTCGTGGAGCAAATGCGCAAGCTTGGAGCGCGTGTCACCCTCGTCGTCCGAGGGGGAAATATCCTTACGGATGCTACGATCGAAGACGTTTGGGAGTTCGGCTTGGATAGGATCGCGGACGCGGTGCTCACCACCGGGTCAAATGCTGTCGGCATAAAGATCGATGAGATTCCTGCAGAGTTGCGCGATCTCTTACCTCAGGCCTCGCTCATTGTCAGCAAGGGCATGGCGAACTACGAGATGTTGTCAGAGTATTCCTTTTCGCCTGTCGCTTATTTGATGCGCGTGAAATGCGCCCCGATCGCTAAGTCGATAGGAGCTCACGCCGGCGATTTCATCGCAAAACTCGTTCAGTGACGGAAAAACGCCTAACGGACGAAGAGGAATGCGACTGCGTTGTTAAGCACGTGTAACGTGATAGGTGCCATTAGATTGCCTGTCTTCTCGTACACGTAAGCGAGCACGACCCCGATCACGAACAGCGGAACGGCGGCGAGTAGCTCCAAATGGATGGCCGAAAAGAGAGCCGCACTCATAACGATGGCATATGAGGGCCGAAACCGGTCCCGAAACGCTTTATAGAGGTACCCTCGAAACACGATCTCTTCTGCGATGGGGGCGATGATGACGCCCGACAGGAGGACGAGGGGCAACATCCCTGACACGCTTGCTGACTGTGCGAGCGCCTGCTGCGTCGGGTCAACGCCAAACTGTTGTGCGATCGGATAGCCGGCGATGCCCGCGGCGATAAACGCAACCACAAATCCCACGACTCCGTAGAGAAGCGCTTTTGGCAGTTTCTTCGTCGTCAGTCCTAGCGCAGCAATCTTCTCTTTGTACAACCCAAGAACGGCCCCAACGATCAGCGCAACGGAAACGATATTTGCGACATTCAGCAACCAAAATGTCGCCGCATTTATTACACCAGAAGCGGTGCTGAGGAATTCGCGCGAAGACTCGATACCCGCGCGAATCAGTAGCGGCGGCAGGAACAACGACACGCTAAATTGACCCACGAGATAGAGCACGATCCCCAGCAAGATCGACCACCTCTTCCGCGCTGGTGTGCGAGGCACGTAAACGTCGTACGGGCTTGTGGGGTGAAACTCATCCCAATTGATGGTTTCAAGCGACTTGTCGTTGTTAGGCATCGTGCTTCTTCGTAGCTAACGTGGCTGCCTTGCTATATACACTTGCCTGCTGGGCGACGCGCGCCTTTTGGCGCGCGAAACCGAAAAATGGAGGCGATGGAGTAGCCAACGGTATCTTTATGAGCTCACGAGTGCCATGTGGTTCATATAAAAACGGACTATCAGGTGATTACTGAAAATGAAAGGTAGATGGGGCAGTGATATCGGGCTCTCAGCCCGCATGCTGTTCACGATGATTTTGCTTGGGCTCGTGTACGTCGCGTTTATTGGCATCGTTTTGCTGTACGTGCGTAATATCGCTGTTATTGCAGTTTTTGTAGCTCTGTTTCTTGGAGCGCAATACTATTTCTCGGATCGCGTCGTGCTCGCTGCGAGCGGGGCGCACATCGTTAGCGAGGATGAAGCCCCCGAGCTCCACAGCGCGATCGAACGCCTGTGCGCAATGGCGGACCTTCCAAAACCGAAGGTGGCTATCGCTGACAGTCGTGTTCCGAACGCCTTTGCGACAGGGCGCAATCAAAATCACGCAGTGGTCGCTGTCACAAGTTCTCTCCTCCAGCGATTGGAGGAGCCAGAGGTTGAAGCGGTGCTCGCTCACGAGTTGTCCCACGTCAAGAACAGGGATATGCTTGTCATGACCGTTGCGAGCTTCGTCACGACGATCGCCGGCTTCCTTATGCGTTATTGGTTCTTCATCGGCGCAGGAGGCAACCGCAGGGACAACAACATCTTTCTATTTTTTATCGCGCTGGCGGCGATATGGATCATAAGTTTTCTTATCACGCGAGCGCTGTCGCGTTATCGCGAGTATGCGGCAGATCGTGGCTCTGCGATCATCACGGCACATCCAGCAAACCTCGCCAGTGCGCTACTCAAGATCAGCGGCTACATTGAACGCGTTCCGACCGAAGATATCCGAAAACTCGAGGGCATCAACCAGTTCTTCATCATACCGGCAATATCAAGAGGATCCGTGTTAAGCCTCCTGTCGACCCATCCGCCCATCGAAAAGCGGATTGAGCGATTGCGGCAGATGGAGGTGCAGCTCGCAGGGCAGAGCGCCTAAGAGCGGCGTTTAACTATGATCAGGATGGCCGCGTAGCCTGACAATTTCGACGACCTCTGGCATATCACGTATTTCAAAGTCTGGACGTATGTCGGGCTTTGCAATACGCTCTTTCTTGTTGTACCAGATCGCTGTCAACCCTGCTTTGTTGGCTCCTCGCACGTCTGTCGTAAGGGTATCTCCTACAAAAATAGTTGCATTTCGCTTTATGTCCATTTTGTGGATAGCTTCGTCGAACAGTCGCCCGTGGGGCTTATAAGCTCCTACTTCTTCAGAGGTGACGATTACATCAAAGAAATCTGAGACTCCATTGAGATGAGCCGACAACTCTTCCGTGTCACCGTTTGAAACCATTCCGAGCCTGCACCCGCGTCCGCATAGAATATCAAGCGTCTTTTTAACGTCTGGAAGCACGTTGACAGCTTCGTCGAGCTTCTTCTTAAATATGGCGTTTAGCTCTTCAATGCAAGGATCAGGCACGTTTACGCCATACCGGTGGCAGACACGTCTGGCGGTAATCCCATACAAATCGCGCATGTTCTTGAACTCTCCGCAGTACCTGATCACGTCGAGGAATGCGGATTCAAACTCTTCGCCCCATTGAGCGCGAAACTCTTCAGGTGGTATCGTGAAGCCGCACAGCTGATTCAGCCTTGTGACGACGTGTCCGGTTATGTCCATGTGGTATGTGCCCACGTCAAGCACCGTGCCGTAAGCGTCGAAGAGCACTGCTTCAGTCTGAGTCATCCCGTAGCGGTATGTGTGGTAACCTACATATGTATTCGCGAGACGCTACGCGCAGGCGTCGGGCGTAGTCAGCGCGAACGTTAGCTCAGGCCGGCACGAGGTTTAAGATCGCGGACTAACAGCTTGATCGTAGTAAGCAAAATGCAAAGGCCCTTAGGCACCGTCGTGACCCTTCCGTACATTGCGCGCGTTGCCCGCGCGTACTGAGGTCTTCAAGCGATTAGCCCAACAAGAAATGAGGTGAAGAACGGCCGGATCAAGTCCCGCCGTTTGGTGACCGATGACAGAACCGAAAGCTTGTCGCCAACCGAGGCAAGCCCGCATCGTTGCACACACACATCGCCACGACTCAACTGTGGCTACTGGTGAGTTTGTGTGCTAGGGCTTAAGCATGTCGTGGGCAGAGCGTGGAGGGCATAGTCGCAGAAACAAAACATTTTGACTATTATTGCAGTTTCTGAGACCATTTGAGCAAAACGACGTTGCTCTAGAGATCTATATAGAGTATGAGGCATGCGTTGACGTAACTCTTTTGCCTTTATATTTATGGAGGTGAGAGAGAAAGGATGCAAGTGGAAGAGAAAATGGAAAAACCTCTCAAATGGTTTGTGCTGCCGAATGAGTCATACAAATGGGATTTCGTCCTGGAGAAGTTTGTGGTAGAAAACACTCATCAGGAGGCAGCGTTAGAGAGCGAGAGGCTTGAGCTGTCTGACGATGGCTTTGACAAAGACTACATTGTTACGCACAAGAAACGAAAACAGCGAGATCGTTACTACTACTGAGCGACTCGGGAGTGCGCTTCTCGACGTGCTAATTTTTTGAAGATTTAGTGCGGACAGCACTTTTTGGTTTTTAGCTTTAGCTTAATCTGGAGCGGAGCTATAATGCGCCAACTGTTTAGACCCTCCGGAGCACGCTATCTAGCGGTTTAAGCCGCTCGCAAAGAGGATCGTCGCTCGCGCGCAACGAATACAGTATAGTTCGTGATGGCTCAGCACCCATCCCTTCGTAAGGTCGCATTCGCCGCAAACTGCACAGTGGGGTTTGTCGGTCATCTCCGCCTCGATTCGTTAATAAATTAATCGCGAAAAAAAGCCGGTTCGACTCCTTACCGGCTGTCACAGTAGAGGGCAAGGTTGATGTCGTCGAGAGCGCGCTCAAGACAGAAGATGCATGTCTCGTCCTTGATCCGCTCATGCGGCTTTGCGCACTCGCCGTACAAGTGGTAGTAGCAATTCACCACTTTTTCGACCTGTTCTATTTTCATCGTCACCACCTCCGTTGGTGAGGCTTGCGCCAGAAAGGCGATATACGTTGTCTCTGTGCTCTCCGAAGTCGCATTTCTTCTCCTGAGTCGTGACAAACCAATGCAACACCCGCGCATTGAAGGACTCGGAACCACCTCAACAATGTTTCTTAGTGGTGAGCGCCTTGAAAAATGGTTTGAAAGATGCGCTCACCAGATAGAGACCGATGGATGTCGCCTCCTACCCTTGGGACTGATTTGCAGAGGAGCACCGGGCGTCTCACGCTCAGCCTTGGCTCGGTTTCCCGACTTTCCCGGAGCAGCTTATTATCGGCGACATACGTAGGTTCAAAACGTGCTACAGATAGTCAGCGCGTGGAGAATACGCAATGTCCATGTTTGTGCAGAACTACGATCTTACGCTTTCTTAATACAATCGGGGCAAGACCAAGACGCTATGAACAACGTGCTTCTGGAGTAAGGTTAACTCGAATAAGTGTTTGATGACGGTAGCCAATCAGGGCAAGACGTGCCCGTTCTTATTTCACCAGCGACGAGGGCATTTTTTATCTGTCCACGAAACAATATACAAACCAGACTGATGAATGCGAATGACAAAAGCATAAAGCGGGTAAAAATTCGTCTGCACGAGTTGCGGGAAGCTTCAGATGCGACAGAGCTTGGAAAGTTCCTGCTGCGACGAAAAGGGATTATTAGCGTTGAGGTGCTCGCGGATTTTTTTACGGTCACTGTGACGTACGATGAACATATAACGACGCCCGGGCAGATTATTGCCGATTTGAGCAGTATTCGCTTCACTCCCGAGGGTTCGACTATACTCAATGACTAACCGAAGTTGCATGAAAAGCCAAGGCGCGAGAGCCGGCCACAGCCCGTAAGCACGAATCCTGTTTTTGGTTAACGGGTATAAGACGATGGGATTTCTGGACGCATTGCTCGGACGGACGAAAGGCGTGGCGCCTAAAGTCGAAAATCTTTTTTCGATGGCCACAGCCTACATCACATTGAGTACGCAGTTCAGCCTGCAACCTACTGGCAAGGCCGGCATCTGTTTTAAGCCGGTGGAATCGGGCCGTTTTTCGGAATGTGAAGAAGAGGTCGTGGAGCTACTCAAAATTAGCAATACGGCTTTCGAGGTCAAACAGGACGAGTTTGGTTACGCATGGGTCGTTGTCTCTGATACCCAGTTTGAAAACCTCGTTTCTGACATCCACGCGGTGAGCTCAACGCTGATCGACGGGGGCTACGGCGAACAGATCTTGTGTGCGGTATTCCCGTTTAGGAACGAGAAGAGCATTTTTTGGATCTACAACTACAAGCGAGGCGATTTTTATCCGTTCGCACCCTCTGATGTGAAGCAGCACAAACGTGATTACGCGTATGAGTTTCGGCTCCGGTCCGTGATGAACGCAGAACTCCCGATCGAGCAAGAACTGGAACGTTGGTACCCGCTGTGGGACGTGCCGCTGAAGTGATTATCCCGGAAGGAGCCCCTCACTGGTGAATAGTTTTCGCGCTTCGTCCGGGGTTATATCAGGGGAGGGCACGATCAGATCCGAGGTGCGTATTTCAGAAGGATCGAGTGGTGTGCCCTTCTCTCGGATGATGTGGATCATCTCGTGGAGGCAGCTGTTGAAGTCGTCGATTTGCTCCTGGTTGAGGTGGTCGACCATGCAGGCGTCGAGTTCGTTCAGCTTGTCGAGATACTTGCTATCGATCACGTACTGATTTTCCCCGAGGATGCGCACGATCATTGCTGTGCCTCCTGCGCCTCCTCCTTTTTTGCCTTCTTCTTAACGGGCACTTGTTGCTTTAAGATCTTGAGCTCTTCATCAACCTCGTTACTCGACTTGATCTTGGTGAGCTCCTCCTCGACCTTCGACTGGTCTCCCGTAAAATCTTGGAGCGTGCCGGCATCGATAAGCTCATCGAGTGCTTGAGAGCGCGCTTTCATGGATTCCGTCTTCTCCTCGGCACGTTGCACGGACATTCCTACGTCGGCCATCTCTTCAGAGATTCCGGTAACGGATTCCGTGATCTTGACCTGTGCCTCAGCCGCGGAATATTGCGCTTTGATGGTCTCCTTCTTCGTTCTAAATGCTTCGACTTTCGCGGAAAGCCGTCGTTCCGTGTTCACTAGTTTGGCTTGCTCATTTTCTAAGTCTGCAATTTGAGCGGTCAGTGACTCGATCTGTGTCATGGAGTCTTTTTTCCGTTCGAGAGCGAGGCGAGCAAGATCGTCACGGCCCAAGCTTACAGCTTCCCGGGCTTGATTGTTCAAATCCTCGATGTTTGATTCGAGTTTTGCTTTTTGAAGTTCAAGCCGCTTCTTCGCGGTCACGACGTCCGCGATCCCGCGCTTCACGTTGGTAAGCAGTTCTAGTTGCTTTTCATAGGAGTAATCGAGCGTTTCGCGCGGATCTTCGTGTCGGTCAAGAAACGAGCTGATTTTTGCTTTAATCATCGTCGTGAGACGATCTAATATTCCCATGTCTTTCCTCCGTCGTGCTTGTGTTGACGTGCTGGTACAGTTAACGTAAGTAGCCTCCCTCACTAAATAGCTTCGTCGCTTGGCACAATGAAATCGAAATGGCTAAGCCCGAGCGATTCATGTGTTGCTGTGTGGACGCTTCACAGGTCGAGAAGGAAGCAGCCGGACGATCGATCGCGGACCTCGTTGACGACGGAATGGTCGTGGGGCTTGGCACAGGGACCACCGCCGCGCAGGCCATCATTCATCTCGGGACGCGGATCGCTCACGAAGGCCTTTCGGTTTTGGGAATTCCTACGTCGTACCAGTCGATGCTGCTGGCCGTTCGGCATCGCGTGCCGCTCACGTCGCTTTATGAACACGACACTATTGACATCGCGTTAGACGGCGCTGATCAGGTCGATGGGCGCCTCAACCTGATCAAAGGAGGCGGAGGAGCGCATACCCGCGAAAAAATAGTTGCACGTGCTGCTCGCCGATTCTATGTCGCGGTCGACGGATCAAAGCTCGCACCGAGGTTAACTTTGCCGGTGCCACTCGAGGTGCTGCATTTTGCGTGTCCACTAGTTCGTCGTTGTGTGCGCCAGATGGGAGCTTCGGCAAAGCTGAGACGATATGCGCAAAACGGGACCTATCTGACCGATGAGGGGAACCTCGTGCTTGATGCGCACTTTGGAACAATCGCAAATCCAAAAAAGTTATCAGGAGAACTCTCCGCTATCGTCGGCGTGGTAGAGCACGGCATTTTTACAGACGTCTCTGAAGTGCACGTCGCACGACTTAGTGAAGAAACTGCGAGCGTAGAGATTTTAAAGCCGTGATTGGTGAGGTGTCGAACTAGCGCGTTACTCCGATGCTCTGCGACAGGCTTCGGAGCATCGTGATCGTTTCCTCGTCTTGCTCTGCATCGCGTTTTCGTGAATCGTCGAGGTGATCAATGATGTCGCAGAGTCCGATGGACAGACGGTAGCACTTGAGCGGTCGCCCTTTGCCCTCCTTTTTTTGCTCCCACTCCTCGATCCAACCACGTTCTCTTAACTCGCGCATCGCGATACTGACCTCAGGCTGTCGCAAGCCAGCCCCCAGTTCAATGTTGCGGGACACCGATTCGTTGACGTTCGCGAGGTACACCAGCGCCTTCGCCAAGTTCCTTTTGAGGCCGATGTTGCACAGGAGGCTGGCCATCACCTCCTCGTCTTGGTCGAACACCGGCACGGATTCGTCCCTCATTATATTCCCCTTTCTATTTTTGTCGTATAAATTATATCGACGCTATAAATACGTTTTCAAATTATTTCGCCAATCTCCGTTCAAAAATGCCTTATTTTAATTATAAACACATATTTATATTATTTTTATTTAAATATGGCGGCCGTTCGTGACAAAAGCCTTTTATAGGGCGCTCTTAATAGCGGGAGTGGCTGGAGCGTTTGCTAGGCGCGCTATGGCATCTCGTAGGCCGGGGTGGCCTAGTAAGTTGTTACGCATCAGGCGGCGGCCTAGACGGCTAAGGTGTCAGACTCATAGGGTATTTTGTAAAGACACCTGAGACATCTGAAGAGCGCGGGTTCAAGTCCCGCCCCCGGCATCCTATTCCTCGAGCAACAAGTATATGTGCGTGGCTTTTCTATATAATTTTTAGATTTTTATGGAGATTCGAAAGGTTCAACTTACTGGCAAATCGAGTTTCACTGTCTCGCTGCCCAAAACTTGGGCTACGCAGCTTGGTTTGAAAGAGCAGTCGAGAGTGGCGCTGTCTATGCTCCCAGACGGCTCTCTGCGAGTTGCCCCGAACGAACACGTCAAACCTCAGGAGCGAGGTGTTTTCAAAATTGACACCCTTTTTGATGATGCGTTGGCGCGCCATATGATTGCTATCTACATCGCAGGGTACGACACATTCGAGCTTCGTGCTCAGAAGATTCGATCAGACCAGCGGGAGACGATACGTGACATGTCTTATCGGCTTATCGGCATGGAAGTCGTCGAAGAGACCGCGAAATCCGTCGTGATACAGGATTTTCTGAGCCCGAATGAACTTCAAGTTAGAAAATCTATCAGGAGAATGCACCTCATCATTGAGTCTATGCTTGCCGACGCGACAAAATCACTGCTTAAAAATGATCCCGACCTCGCCAATGACGTAGTGGTGAGAGATCGTGACGTTGACCGTCACTACCTTCTTACTCTTAAGCGCTTGCAAGCTATGGTCAAGACGCCGTTTGCGGAGGCCTCAGATATTGGCGCAAACGAGAGTCTTGAGTACTACCTCACCGCCGTCTCACTTGAGCGAATCGCAGATCACGCAACAAAGATAGCGCGCTGTGTCCTCACGTTAGATGGTGGGTCAGTGCCCGAAGATGTGCGCAATGGCGTGAACGAGGCAAGCGACCTCTCAAATAAGATCATACAGCTTGCGATGGATGCACTCTCCAAGCTCGATACGAAGCTTGCTGAGGAAGCTATAAACGCAAAAAGTAGGCAGTTGCCTATCCTTAAGCGTCTTGAAGAGACGACGCTTGACCTAGACGCACACGTTGCGCTGCCGATCTATTGCATCGTCAACAGTATTGACAGGGTTGCCGACTATGGGATGAATATAGCTGAAGTCGCTATCAATCTTGCAGTTGCAAAAACTAATCAATAAACCTCAAAAATCATAAAGTGCGGCTATTTAAATTATATAGTCTATATAGGATATTCATATGATCTCTATTCGCCTGACGAACATAAGGTGAACGCATGAAAAAAATTTATCCAATAGTTCTAATGGTATTGCTCGTCGCCGTCGCAGCGTTCGGCGCAGGCTGTACGTCCAGCACTAACTCGAGCGGGGGCACGTTAAACCTTGCAGGCTCGACTTCAGTGCAGCCTGACGCGCAAGCGCTGGCGCAGGCCTACATGGCAAATAATTCAGGCGTGACGGTCAATGTGGCCGGCGGTGGAACGGCAGCAGGTATTACCGCTGTTGGCACGGGCACGGCGCAGATCGGTGACGCTTCGGCAAATCTTACTGCAAGTCAACTAAAACAATACCCAAATCTACAGCCACATCCAATTTGCGTTGACGCTATCGCCATCGTCGTGAATCCGAGCAACGAGGTCACGAATCTCACCACGACCCAAGTTCGCGACATCTACACGGGTAACATCACCACTTGGAGCCAAGTCGGTGGAAGCAGCGCGAAGATTGACGTCGTAAACAGGGAACAGGGATCCGGCACGCGAGATGGGATACAAAAAATCGTCCTTAAGGGCGGCAACTTCAGCACAGGAGGCATCACACAGTCCTCTACAGGAGCTGTGAAGACCTATGTGGCCGGAGATGCGAATGCAATCGGCTACATAGCAGTAAACGCGGTCGACCACTCGGTCAAAGCTCTGAACATCGACAACGTTGCGCCGACATACAACAACATCGCAGATGGAAGCTACACGATCCAGCGGTATTTGCTGTTCGTGACCAACGGGCCCGCGACAGGACTCGCTGCGGACTTCATAAATTACACGCTTAGCTCCGCCGGACAACAGATCTTAAAGAACCAAGGAGAGGTAGCTCTAAGCGACGTACCCGGATATGTCCCGCCAACCACAGCAACAACGACAGCGACTGCAACAACGACTTCAGCAGCGGCAATGTAAAGGCTACGACCAACCATCCCCTCCTTTTTTTTTACTGCAGGAGTGTGGCTACGACGCCAGACAAGACGCTTCAAAGGCCCAAAGCAAGAGAAGCAAGCGAGCGTCTCATCCAGATTATCCTCCTGTTGTGTGCCATCTCCTCCATCTTTGCCATTTTCTTAATCATAATCTTCGTTTTCAGCCAAGGCGTTCCGTTTCTGATTGAAGCCGGTCCAAGCTTTTTGACCGGCAGCGTGTGGCTGCCGGCCGACAGTTTCGCCGCCGGCGTATGGGGGATATTTCCAATAATTGTTGGGTCGCTGCTCGTCACCGTAGGGGCTATAGCAATAGGCGCGCCGCTCGGGATCGCTTGCGCGGTATTCCTAGCCGAAATCGCGCCTCCGGCGATCCGACGTGTGCTGATTCCTTCCGTGAGCGCATTGGCCGGTGTCCCGTCAGTGGTTTATGGATTCTTTGCACTGCTTGTCATTGTCCCGTGGATAAGAGGGCAATTTGGGGGATTCGGGACGAGCGTCCTTGCCTGTTGGATTATTCTTTCTATCATGATTTTGCCGACCATCATCAGCATATCCACCGACAGCGTTCGGGCCGTTCCCAAGGAGTACAAAGAGGGCAGTCTAGCGATGGGCGCGACGCGCTGGCAGACTATCCGGAGCGTGCTCATCCCCGCAGCGAGCTCGGGAATCGTTGCAAGTGTCATCCTTGGCATGGGGCGCGCCATCGGCGAGACCATGGCAGTCCTCCTCGTGGCTGGAAACTCTGTCACTATTCCTGTTTCAGTAGTCGCGCCAGTCAGCACTCTTACTGCGACAATCGCCCTCGAAATGAATTATGCGACGGGAGCCCACCAGCAGGCGCTCTTTGCGATAGGGGTTGTCTTGTTTGCGTTCATTTTGGTACTTACGGGGCTCGCGAACGTAGCGAGCAGGAGACGCGTGACCGCTTAATGCCTGCAAAGCGCCGTGAACTGCTGCCGATGGCTTTGCTCTGGGGGGCCGGCATTGCAACAATTTTGATCCTCGTCATCATACTGGCCTATATACTTGCACACGGGCTCCCACTGATCAGCTGGCACTTCCTGACAACGAATCCTGGCGTGCGGGGGCAACAAGGGACTGGAATCTACTCGACGATAGTGGCGACCCTTGCGGTCACCGGGGTAGCACTGCTGATAGCCGCACCGCTAAGCGTTGGCGGTGCGATCTACCTAAACGAATACACCAGAGAAACTCTTTTGCGCAAAGTAATTCGTCAAGCAGCGGAAGTGTTGGCAGGCATACCGTCTATCATTATCGGCTTGTTTGGGTTCATCTTTTTTGTCATCTACCTGCTGCCGTACACTGGGGGCTGGTCTGTCATCTCAGGCGGGCTGACCCTCGCATTTATGGTTCTGCCCATCTCGCTTAGGGTCTCTGAAGAAGCGCTGAAAGCCGTCCCCGCAGAGTTGCGGGAAGGGAGCTTAGGCTTAGGTGCGACAAAATGGCAGTCGATTACAACCGTAGTCTTGCCTACAGCACTGCCGGGAATTGTCACCGGACTCATCCTTGGTGCAGGGCGCGCGATTGGCGAGACGGCCGCAATCTTACTGACCGCGGGTGGGGCTTTGGGTTTGATCCACAGCTTGCGCGATCCTTGCTGCCCAATGACGTTGTACATTTATAACATCCTTACGGAGTACAATGACACTACAACAGCTTATGGTACGGCCGCCGTTTTGATTATCGCGATACTTGCAATTACGTTCATCACCGATTGGCAGATGAACAGATATACTAGGAAACTCAAGGGTTTGTGAAGATGAGTGCCGACCCTGAAATCAGTGTGAAGAACCTGAACCTCTGGTTTGGAAACTTTCAGGCGCTCAAGAACATTAGCATTGACATCCCTAAGAACGCAGTCACAGCCCTAATCGGTCCGTCAGGCTGTGGCAAATCGACTTTTATCAAAACCCTTGATCGAATGAACGATCTTGTGGACAACGTGAAGTTTACTGGTGAAGTGACTTACAAGGGACGCAACATCCTCGACTCAGATACGGATGTTGTGGAACTTCGCAAAGAAATCGGCATGGTGTTTCAAAAGCCCAATCCATTTCCGAAGTCCATCTTTGATAACGTGGCTTACGGCCCAAGGGTGCACGGAGTCCGAAAAAAGACAAACCTGAATGAAGTCGTGGAGCGTAGTTTAAAAGCCGCAGCACTCTGGGACGAGGTGAAAGATCGGCTCAGCGAATCGGCGCTGAGGCTGTCCGGCGGTCAGCAGCAGCGCCTCTGCATCGCACGACTCCTCGCGGTCGAACCCGAAGTCCTCCTTATGGACGAGCCGGCGTCCGCGCTTGACCCGATTGCGACAGCAAAGATCGAGGATCTGATATACGATCTCAAAAAAGATTATACGATCATCATCGTCACGCATAACATGCAGCAGGCTGCGCGCGTCTCGTCGCGGACGGCATTCTTCCTGCTCGGCGAGTGCATCGAGTACGCTTCGACGATAGACTTATTTGAACGACCAGAAGATAAAAGGACTGAAGATTACGTGACTGGCAAGTTTGGATAAGGAAACAAGAAATGCCTAGGACTCGGTACGTTAGGAAGCTTAAGGAATTGCGCCAAGACGTCATAGATATGGGAGCCATTACCTCTCAGTCCGTACAAGACGCCCTAGCCGCACTTGAGACGAGCAACACCGCGCTTGCCGAGCACGTGATCGCAAATGACGACAAGATCGACAATTTCGATCGAAAGATCGAAGCCCAGTGCATGACACTTCTTGCGCTCGAGCAACCTATGGCAAAAGATCTGCGTGTAATTGCAACCTCGCTAAAGATGATCACGGATTTGGAGCGCATCGGAGATTTCACGGTTGACATCGCCGAGGAGATCGTAACAATGGCGAAACCCATCCGCATACCCATTTCCGCGTCGAAATTTAACGAGCTTGTCGCTGACGTGAAGTCGATGGTCGCGGACAGCATTGAAACCTACGCGCAAGGCAACGTTGAACGAGCGCGTACTTTCGAGGCGCGCGACGATCGCATTGATTTTCTATATAAAGACATTGTCGGGAGCATGATCAACGCGCTCGCGCAAGGAAAATGCTCGACCGAAACCGTTTCTGACGTAGCAAGTTTGTTGTATATTATTCGATATCTTGAGCGGATTGCGGATCACGCCGTAAACATCGGTAACCGCGTTTGTTACATGGAAGAAGGCGAGCGGCGTTACTTGAAATAGCAACAGCGTCAACAACGCAGTTAGCGGGTTATTGACTCAAGACATAAGCCGGCCTCGTCGCAAGCTCACGCGGTTCACGAATTTCTTCTAGGATTGGTTGGCTGCAGAGCTTTCCGTGTCATATTTATGCGCACGGCCGTCGGTTTGGAGATCTTGACCACGATAAAATGGCGACAAAGCAATATGTTTGGGGGTTGCCTTAAGGACCAAGCAAGAAATGCGTAACCAGGAGGAACTTCAATGTCTCTCTCATTTGCCACGATAAAAGCTCCATTAGACGTTCCTGAGGAAGTTCGAACCGAATACGCACGAAACTTCTTGGATATCACCAGAGGCAGTGGCCGCTTAATGTTGTTTGCGGGTGATCAGAAGATAGAGCATCTAAATGATGACTTCTACGGTCCCGGAATTTCTCTTGACGACAACGATCCCGAACACTTATTTCGCATTGCCAGCGGTGCGGAGATTGGCTGTTTGGCAACACAAATGGGCCTAATAGCCCGATACGGTGAGGACTATCCGAGCGTCAATTATCTTGTGAAGCTTAATTCGAAAACGAACCTTGTGAAGACGGAACAGGCAGAGCCAATAAGCGGCGCTTTTTATTCAGTGGCCCAAGTGGACGACTTTAGGCAGCGTTCTGGATTGAAGGTGCCTGCCGTCGGCTACACGATCTATGCCGGAAGCGAGCACGAGGCCTCCATGTTGCACGAGGCGGCACAGATCATTTTCGAAGCCCACAAGCGCGGGATTATTGCGGTCATTTGGATCTACCCACGTGGCGCAGCAGTTAAAAATGAGCATGATCCGCATCTTATTGCGGGGGCAGCAGGATTGGGTTGTGCGCTCGGCGCTGATTTTGTGAAAGTAAATTACCCGACGCGGGAGGGCGTCGATTCCAAGGAAGCCTTCAAAGAAGCCGTGCAGGCCGCGGGCCGATGCCGAGTGCTGTGTGCGGGCGGGTCAAGCCTCGACGTGAAACTCTTTCTCGAGCGCCTCTGGGATCAAATCTTCGTGAGCGGGGCGGCTGGCAACGCGACCGGGCGGAACATCCACCAGAAGCGGCTTAAAGAAGCAATTCAAATGTGCAACGCAATTTCGGCCATTGTTATCAGCGGGGCGACCTCAAATGAAGCATTGGACGTCTACACGGGAAGAAAAGCGTTTAAAGTGAAAGAGTCAAGTACGCGGTGATTTGAAATGTCGCCCACAAATTGCATACGGCGATCACGACGTAGGCTGGGGGGAGCGCCATAATATACACAATCACGCTAAATCCTGCCCTTGATCGCATACTGACTGTCGATTCGATCGAATACGACAATCCTAATCGCGTGGACGGCGATGAGCGCTATGCAGGAGGCAAGGGCATCGATGTGTCCAAAGCCCTCACGCGACTCGGCGTGGAGAACAAAGCGATTGGCTTTGCTGGCGGTTTCACCGGACAGGAGCTCGAGGGTTGCCTCTTTAACCTAGGCGTTGACTGCGAGTTCATCAGAATCTCTGCAGAAACTCGCACGAACGTGTTCATTCACGAAATCGCCAGAAATCGGCAGATCTCATTTAATCTGCGCGGGCCGTTCATACAGTCCTTTGAGCTAATAGAGATGATCGATCTGATCAGGGGGCTCAAGGACGCAAACTACGTGATACTCAGCGGCAGTCTTCCTGCTGGTGTCAATTCGATAATTTATCAAAAAATCGTCGAGATCGCAAAACGCAAAGGAGCGACAGTCGTACTCGATTCCGACGACGAGCCGTTTCTGGCCGGTCTGAAGGCAGAACCGCACATTATAAAGCCAAACGTGCACGAGCTCGAGCGACTCATCGGCAGACGGCTCAAAGATCTGCGCGCACTCGTTGACGCTGCAGTAGAGGTGCGTGGCCGCGGCATTGACATTGTTCTAGTCTCAATGGGGGCACGAGGCATGTTGCTCGTAAGCGAAAATGAACGGTGGATAGCACATCCGCCGCGCGTGACTGTGACAAACACCATCGGTGCCGGCGACTCGGCTGTCGCCGGATTTGTTCAAAGCCTGCTCCTGGGTGAGACCTTAAAGGAAGCAGTCACGAGGGCTACAGCGACTGGAACCGCGGCAACGCTCATCAACGATGTCTCCATAACTCAAGAAGACGTTGACACTATTCGCAGGCAAGTGAAGGTCCGGCGCGTGACTTAGACGGCCTGCTAGTCACCTTACGCTGGACGATACTTGTTAATTTCATTTCGCAGTTCTGTTGCCATTTTGTGCGGCGACTTCGCGAAAATAACATCTCTCGAAATTGCGATGATGCCCATACGCCCGTCGGCGTTCATTCCTGATCTAACTGCGGTTTGAACGTCGCCGCCTTGGGATCCGACCCCTGGGATGAGCAGTGGCACGTGCTCACCCGCGATGCCGCGTATGGCTTTGAGCTCGGGTGCTTGCGTCGCACCGACGACGAAGCCGAGATTGCCGCGAGTATTCCACTCCAGTGCCTTTTTCGCAACGATTTGGTACAGAGGCTCAGCACACGAGAGGTTCTGTATCTCGGCAGCCCCCGCGTTCGAGGTCTTGCAAAGCACAAAGACGCCTTTGTTGCGCCGTTCTAGGAACGGCTCTATCGCGTCGAGGCCCATATAGGGGCTGACCGTCACCGCATCGCCACCGATGATTTCGTACACGTACTTGGCGTGAGCTTTTGACGAGTGCGCGATATCGGCCCGCTTTGCGTCAACAATGACTGGCACCCGCACAAATTCTTTAATGTACTGCACTGTGTTGATTAATGCTTCAAGGCCGGCCGGCCCGCGCGCTTCATAGAATGCCGTGTTAACCTTGAAGCAGCAAACTAAATCGAGCGTGGCACTGATAATACGCTGGTTGAAATCAAAAACATCGTCGACCGTGCCATCAGGGTCGAGTCCCACGCAAAGCCAACTGTCGTTCAGACGTGCTGTTTTTTCTAAATCTCGAACAAAGGCCACCATGTTGTCTCTTTCCTGCGTGACCAGGATACATCAATCCGGTACTTACCGCTTGCGTTGTGCTCTAGCCGCTGCTTGCCACGCTGACGTCGAGGACCCGAATGGTTGGCGCCGTCAAGCTGAAGTACGTCTTCACCTCACGACTTATGCCGTCGATCTGTTGAAGCAGGTCGAGGATGTTGATACCTATGTTGGTTTGCTTTAATGCGTGCGAGAGCTCCCCATTCTCGATGGCATGGCCAGCGTAAACCATACCGGAAAACTCGCCGGTGCTCGCGTTCGGCCGGTCGCCGGTAGCCCTTATGTAGATGCCGCGGCGAACGTCTTCGACTACGTTCGCATCAGCCCCTGCGCTGATGACTAAGTTGGTCGGCGATATCGAAGGCGGCTGCCGAAAATCCCCGCGCGCAGCGTTGCCCGTGCTTTTAACCCCCTCTTTGTTGGCCGTGTAGCTATCGTAAAGAAATGACCTCAAGATGCCCCGTTCGACAAGGGGCGTTCGCTGTGAAGGCACGCCCTCTGCATCAAAGGGGCTCGTCTCTAAACCACCGCTAAGGAGCCCGTCATCCACGATCGTGAACTCCTCGGTCGCGATGCGTTCGCCTATCCTGCCTGTTAGAAACGATCGATCTCGCTGAGCATCTTCGGCGCTGACGGCGACCCCCGCGGCGATCACTGACCCAACAGCAAGAGGATCAAGAACGACGGGCATCTTGCCTGACTGAATTGGCTGTGGATTGATACTATGAAGCGCCATCTCTCCCGCGGTAACTCCAATCGCATCAACGTCGAGGTCTAAGTGCCGCGACGCCGCGTACTCAAAGCCGTTTCCGCTAGCGCCTTCTTTGTGAGCAACCACGTCAACTTCAAGCCCTGCCTGCGTGCCGCTATCCGTTCCCACCACCCCGAGCGTATTTGCGATCGCGCCGCTCCAGCGTCCGATTGAAGCGCCAGAATTAATGATATCGATAGACTTGTCGATGCGGGAAGCGTCAGCGACGTCAATCGCAAGTTGCGCGACCGCAGAGACGTCTAGTGAGGCAATCGCCTTGTCCCACGTGCCCGAGACAGCTGGATAACGGTCGGGCAGAGGAAGCGATTTGAAATCTTTGTCCGCACGTCCAGCACGAGCCGCGGAGACGGCTTGAACAACGGCAGATTCAGCACGTTCGAGCGACGCGTGTGCGTAGCCCAGGCTGCCGTCTTTAAATATCCGTATGCCTATGCCACTCTCGAAGCCACTTTGACTTGATTTGATTTTTCCTTTCTCAAGTTCTGCACTGACTGAGTTTGAGTGCGTCGCGAACGCCTCTCCTTGGTAAACAGACACATCAAGCAGCGCCAACGCGCGCTTGCACGCCGCAAGCAACGCAGCCTCTTGCTCTGGGTCACCTGTCATTTACATCCCCCCCACGATGACGTCACTGACGCGCGTGTAGGCACCTCCCGTAGTGTTTGGTGTCATCTGTCCGCCTTTGCCGCATGTCCCAGGATCAAACGATAACGTCCGTGTAATCGCGGTGATGTTGTGAAGCACTTCAAGCGTCATCGCACTGAGCGCTGCGTCTCTCAGATGATCTTTCAATTCCCCGTCTTCTACAGCATATGCTTCTCTGCTTTTAAACGTAAGCATCCCAGTAGTCGGAGTCGTGTAGCCGTATTGCCAACCGATAAAGTAAATGCCGGTGAATCCCTCGAGCAGCTCTTGAAACGTGTAGTCACCGGGCTCAAAGAACGTGTTACTCATCCGCACGATAGGCGGAGCGTCGTATCGCTGGGTGCGAGCGCTCCCGTTTGACCCCAAGCCGAGGCGTGATCCGGTTTCTATGTCCGTAAGATATGTTTGTAAAAAGCCGCGCTCTAATAGCACCTTCCTCCGCGTCCGGATGCCCTCATCGTCGTAGGCCATGTAACCGTAGCTCTGCAAGCTTGGATCATCAACGATCGTAACAGCGGCAGCGCCGATCTCTTGCTGTAGCTTCCCGGCCAAGATAGATGTCCCTGAGATTATCGCATCGGCTTCGGAAGCGTGCCCGAACGCCTCGTGCGCAAAAACGCCCGCAAGCGACGGGTCGAGTATTGCGTCGAACTTCCCAGGAGGTGCTGGTTTGGCATCGAGGAGCGAGACTGCTTGTGTTGCGGCCGTTCGCCCGATATCAGCGTTGTCAAGGAACAGTTCGAACCCGCGCGAATCACCTTTTGCCTTATAGCCTGACTGCCGCAGTGCTCCTTCCTTGGCAAAGATCATGGCGCGGGCAATCGACCGAATAGCGGTTTGGTCGACATAAGTGCCTTCAGAATTCGCGATTATTTTATGCAGTACGATATCGGAATATCCAATTTCCGTACTACTTACGCGTTTGTCCGTTTCTTTTGCGTCTTGTTCTTGTCGTAGGACGTAGGTGAGCTTTTCAGCGACCGGGACTTGCGTTGGCACGCGAAGCACGGTCGTCTCAACAATATCGTCAAAAGTGGGCACCTCAATTGAAAACTTCTCAGCGCGGTCGTGCACTGCCTTGGCGAGACTCACTGCCCGTTCAGAGCAATCGATTAAGCCATCGCGATCGATCTTCGTGGTGTACGCAAACCCCCACGCCCCTTCCAAAAAAGCGCGAATACCGGCGCCAAGCTCATTTGACGTCGTTACCTTCGTGATGCCGTCTTTTGCCGAGATCGAAGTGCCATCGGAACTCTCTAGACGGATATCAACGAACTGTGCTCCACTCGCGCGCGCTGTGCTTAGACTCTCTTCAATATCATCCCTTTTTTCGCTAATTTCTTGCATCGGCGACCGCACCTTCGTATGAGTAGTAATGTCTGTGCTTAAAGGATTTGTCCCGATTTGGCCGCCGAAACTGGCGGCTACTCGTAGGCGCCGGTGAACAGTTGAGGTAACGGGCTCGGCTCTTTGTTCCCTCGATTATGTAACCCCGCAGACACTTTACGCGTGAGCTGTCGACGCTTCTTGCAGCGGAAAACCTCGGTCAACTCCGTGAACCGCATTGACGGCTATCGCCGCGAGCCCCGCTTAACAACCTACGCAGCTAAGAGTAGCATTAAGTCATTATCTTTTGGTGGCCCAGTCTCTTTGTCTTGAGATATTCGCGCACAAAAGACCACACGACGCTTTTTGCTTCCTCGAGGGCTTGCGAACCATCCACGAGTTTCACGGTTGGATCACCTTTGGTTAGATCGAAATAAAGGTCGCGAAGCTTTTCATGTTCCGCGGCTGAGGGTATATCGTGCTTCCTTTGCATCGCAATCGCAGATGGCACATCGACCAGGAAGGCAATTTTTGGTTTAGGCGTGAGCCTCCTCAGAACTCCGATCAACTTCTTCGCTCTGGATATTGGATAGGACAGCTCTCTAGTGAAAAACACGACGATGTCGTAAACGTAGCGGTCGCAGACTAGATTCTTGCCTACTATAAACGACGACCAAACGTGTAACAAAAAGTCTATCAAGACCATCAACTGGTAAAACGTTCTCAGCCGGCCAACTTTTGGAAATCCTCCGGCATTGCGTTCGATAGGTTTCGCATATCGTTCGACCACCGCTCCCATTTTTCTCCCGAAAAATGAGTCATTGGCGGTAAACCACCAGATATAGTCTGCCTTTATGTCCTCCCTGTCAAGTTGTTCAATCAAAGCTTCGGCAAGTGTGCTCTTCCCTGAACCGTCCACACCGCTGAACGTTACTAACAGTCTTGCTATTTCGGCCATTCACTCTGCGCGTTCTATGTAAACAGTTTGAGCGATTGCGCCAATACGAGTCGCGCGCATACCGCATAAATTTCGCGCTTCGGTTTTGGATCTTGATTTCAATCTTTTCGAGTTTCCAAGAGCAAGAAAGTATGTAAAGTATATACGCAAAACATTTAAGGCTGCTTTTCAGAAATCGAGTAATCTGATCAAATAAAACTCAATTTGAAGCGTAGGTGTTGACACGAGCGCTTAAGGCGAAGAACTGAAGCGCCGTTTAGCTAAACAAAACATTTCATAACCAGCAACGAGATGGGGTGAAATAGCATGATTTTGGATCTTCATATTCATTCGAAGCATTCGACAGATTCGCCTATAGAAGTGGCGACTATTTTGAAGTTAGCGAAGAAAAAAGGGCTGCAAGGCGTTGCAATAACTGATCACAACACAATTGGAGGTGGGATAGAAGCACTGAGGATTAATAGGGATCCCGGCTTTGCTACCATCGTCGGGTGCGAGATCGAGACGACTGACAAAGTTGACATATTAGGCTTGTTTTTGACCGAAGAAATTCAATCGCGGGAGGGAAATGAAGTTCTCGAAGAAATAAAGGAACAGGACGGAGTGGCTGTCTGGGCCCATCCATACAGGGGCGGAAAGAACTTGCTACCGAGCCCACTCATCAGACGAATGGATGTCATTGAGGGATTTAACGCGAAAACCTTGGAATCACAGAATATGCTGGCCCGAGCTCTCGCCGAGAGGTTTCGCAAGCCGGTCATCGGAGTAAGTGATGCACATGCCGCTGCCGAAATCGGAAACGCAGCTGCAATGATAGATTGTTCATCCCCTGACGAAATTAAAGAAGCGTTGTTGAAAGGACAGACACACATTCTCGGCTTTAAGCTGTCCAATGCGCAACTCTACGATCTACAATTTCCTGCTAAGCAACCGGCTTAACTTATTTGCGGCGAATGCTGCTCGATCAGATGAGCTCTTCCGCAGATGATTTCACATCCCAAATGATCCGGGCATCCGGGCGCATTTTATATACACCGATGCTACTCTCAATGGCTTGATGCCTTCGACAATGCCCAACGTATCAAGTCAGGGGCGCGATACGATTCTTAGCCCTTATTTTACAGAAATTCAACATATTCTCTTGAGGGACTTCGAGGTGAACGTCGTGAAAATCATTCCCTTCTCGGCGGGAACGCACTGGGTCTCGATTCCTCTTAAGGTAAGAACCGAAACCGCCGGTCAAAAAGATCGCGAATTCCTCGCAAAAGTTGTGGCAGACGACGGATTGCAGGTATATCAAGAGATCGTAGCGAACAAAAACGCCCGTTTTGTAAGAAACGGTATCGCAGATCTTGAGTTTGAAAACAGCCCCTCAGCCTTCGACCTCCTGCAGCACGAATACCTTTTTCTTGCGGCGTGCAAACACGGAAAGATCTTCGTGCCGGAGCCAATCGGCGCATTCGAGCTGACAGATGGTGCGGTGCTTCTCATGGAATTCGTAAACGGGCTGCCGCTTGAGAGAGTTGGGATTACTGATGAAAGCATCCGCGCTGTATTCGAGCTCGTAAAAGGGTTGCGCAGCCAGCAGCTCGTTCACGGCGACATCCGGCGTGATAATTTCTTATCGACTCCCGAAGGCAGGATCTGTCTTTTGGATTACCTTTGGCTCAATGGCGACATTGAACGTGCGTATAGCTATGATTTAATGAGCGCGATATGTCATTTGAGTCTGAGCGCTGACCCGGCTTTCGTGATCGACGCTGCCTGCAAATACTTTTCCGCCCTTGATCTTAGAGAAGCCGTCCCCTTCTTGAATTTCATTACGAGGCGGCTGACGAATAGAGAACGGGCGCAGATCTTGCAAACTATTTTGGGTCTCTAGAAATATCAAAGGCGGTGTGTCTTCATTATGCTTCGCACATCCGCTCAGACTGCCTCACCCCGTCGATATAGCTTGGTGCTCTCCGAAGTCTCCTTAACGGTATCGACGTAATGTCACTCCAAGGCTAGTGGCGGCAAATGAAGAGGATCACACGTTTTTGCGTAGTTAGCGCATTTTTGAGGTGAAAAATGGTCCGCGGCATAAAGAGGGACTCACTATGCCGCGCTACGCGCTCACCACAGGGCAATGGAGATTTGCGTCGTTTTTCCGTCTTCGATTCTGGTCAGTGGAGAACATGCCGTCCGAGGACGTTTTTCCGTTCTCCCTGACGTTTTGCCACGCGGATGTGTCTTCCACACGACCTTTGAGCCATGCTCTGGTATGCGTCACGCCAAGAATAGCCTCTGCATAGAGACTTTGTAGTCTCTATACTTTACGGCTGAGCGTCCAAAACCTAGGCTTTTTTGGCTGATGAGGAAAGTGGGCGCGATTGTGCTTGATGCTTCACGCTCCTAAAAAAAGTCGTCTTCGGTCAGGAGACGCTGTTCCTTTCTGGCTCCTCTTCGATCCGTTCCTCAATGTCATCCTTCCCGTGACGGGTAAGAGCTAAGTACGCAGCTAGTGGCATTTCAATAGCCTCCATACGCCGATAAGCGAAAGCCAGCTTCATTATGATGTTCTGGAATAAAGTCTCCTTTCACGCCATTCAACGCAAAAGACACTTGGAAGATTAATGTGTTTTATGAGTACGTTTCTGGATGTGCAATATTTTCTTTGGGCATAACAAGAGTTACCAATGGTCGTCACCTTATTCTGGACGCTTTATGTTGACTGATCGAGTGGCTAGCTGCAAAACGCCATGCTCGCGTCTGCCGGAATTTTGAATCTCCTGGTGGTAGTTGTCATTGCCCCAATAATCGGGCTTGGAGGCCATCTCTAACGACGATCGCGCGAGACATGCAAACTCTCACACGAGGTAACGTCTTAGTCTCTGCTCATATAACGGTCCCACTCTTTTTCGAATTCGCTTGGTGACCCTTGCCTTTGGTGGCTCCTTCTCGCCGATTGACCGAGCTCCTGTTGGCGCGCCAGTTCGAGGTCGATATAGTATCGGTTAGCAGCTTCAATTATTTCGGTAACCAAGTCCCAACAACTTCCGTACCGTTTTATTGCTTTCGGGTCTTTAGGACACGTATATCGAACGGTGTTGCCGACGACTTTTGCGTTTGCACTGGCAGGTGCTCGTTGCTCAAAGAAACTCTTCCACTCCTCAGGTGGGTAAGCAGACAAAACATACGGGACCATCACCTCATTTGGTTGCGCAGCCTTCTCGATGTGCGGCTCATCAACCTCCAGAATTGTGATCTCCACAAATGCCACGAGCGTCACCTCATCCGACAGTTAAGCGATTAAGGGCTTCCGAAAAAATGGTTTTTGTGCGAAACTGTATAGGTATAGCTGTGACGCATTGCCTTAAAAGTTGCTCTACGACCGGTCCCAGCCACTCCGAATTTTCAAGGAGGTCTTCCGATATTTGAAACTTGGCGGAAGATATTTGATAAATGATATGTGCCAGATTAAGGACCGCATCCGGTGACGTCAGCAATGAATGCCGCTTTCAGCTCGGGAGATTGAGCGCTACCAAATACGGCCTTGAAATTGGCGCGAAGTGAAAAAGACTGCAGCGGCTCGCACCTTGGCTGGAATCCCTCATTTATTCGCGCAAGTCAGTCGATCCATTCTCTATAACTAGGTTTGTTCTCTTCATCCCAACTCAATGTCACTTGGAAATTCGCATCCAAGCTTCCGGAAGCGATGATCACGTCCGATCTCTCGTTGAACTTAATGCCGAAAACCACAGCGACGTGCTGTGCTTCCGAATCGACGAGATTATCGAAAATACTCTTTGCCACTGCATTCACGGTGTTCAAAGCCTTGTTAAACTCCCGTTGCCCTTCAATAGGCTCTGCTAGTGATTGGCCAATATCGGATGCTAAGCCCTCTTGTTTGACCTCGATCAGAATCGAATTCCCGTCTTGCAAAAGGCATTTGATTAGCGTCATCAAGCATCATCTCCGTAGATCTTCGCTTTTTCATTGGTTGCTGTCTGGAATGCTACTCGGGTGATTCTCAGTTGCGCTTGTGGCCGGCTGCGCCGACAGCAGTGCTGCGATTATCTTCTTGTTTTGCTTGGCCTTTTTTTTCGGCTGCTCTTCTTTTGGGTTTTTCCCTCTTATGCGCACGCGCGGCAAAAGTTGTAAGCTTCCCGCACTCTCCGAAGTGGATCCGTTTGACGAATTTAGCTGCGAATCGCCGGACCCACACTCTCTGAGAATCACCCGCCTTCCTTCGTTTCCTTTGATCGGGAATTTGCCACTTGCCCAACCGGCGAGGTTTGCTTCTCTCTTGTTATCGCTCGGCACAAAATGCTCGTTCACGCCCCGCTCACCTCAGCCAACGCACGTAGGGGAATTCGTCCACTAGCTACAAACAAGCTGTCTACCGTTTCTCTATACTCTACTTACTCTTATTAGATTGCGGCTGATGAAGCCTTTCTTTGGCATTCCAAGCTCAGCGCAGAAAGGAAGAGGAGGCACAATCATACTGATTCGCTGTCAATCTAAACGTTATCGTCGTAAGTCCACTTAGAAAATCAAGAAAGCGCGGTTGAGTGCTAGTCAGGGCATAAATGAAGCGATTTGCTTGGCGTGTAGGACTAAGAAAGGAGACTCTATTCTCTCTCTAGCATACGATAAAGATCGGATGCCTCCCCTGAGATATCGAGCATTAGGGGGCTAATCTCAGCGGTGTCAGGAAAATCTTAGAAAATACTGACAGGAGAGGATAAACGCTGGAAAAAAGCATTTTGGCCATCGCATTGGAGCTGCTTTAGCGAAATGCGATAGGTGCAAAAAGAAGTCGCATCCAGTGCTGTGTTGGGACTGTGAACGGTGTCTGAAAAGGAAGATCTCACTTGCGTTGTGGGAATGAATTAACGAGTCTGGCTCATCCTTAATTTTTACATGGATCGGTTTTGTGAAGACCTAGATCTCTTTTCTGGTCTGCAGCTTTAGACTCGCCCCGGCGGCTCCTGCGATGAGATGTATATGCTATGCGAGCACTTCGCAAGTGTTACGCACGTATTCGGCTCACAATTCGTTCCCTGTGATAGATCAAGTAAGCAACAAGAATTATGATCCCAACTATGACCACGTAGTCAAGATATCTAAAGAGCGCTTCGAGATCGGCCCAGTGCGGGCCTAAAAGGACACCTACGGACGCTAGTCCGAGACACCAAGGAAGAGATCCTAACACGGTGTAGACAGAGAATTTTTTTACATCCATTCGAGCCACGCCGGCTGGGAGGGAAATAAACGTTCGCACAATCGGTAACAGCCTGCTGACAAAAACCGTAACCTCTCCGTACCTCTCAAACCACCCGTGTGCTCGATCAAGCTCACCCTTGCGGATGAGAACGTATTTTCCGTACCGCTCGAGGACGGGTAGCCCCCCGAATGCTCCAACGAAATACGCTACCAGTGAGCCGGCGAGGCACCCTGCCGTTCCTGCAAGAGTCACGCCGACGAGGGTTAATTCCCCCATCCAGACGACAAAACCCGCGAAGGGCATTATTACCTCGCTTGGCAGCGGGACGCACATGCTCTCCAATCCCATTGCGATAAAGACGCCAGCGTAACCAAGCTGTTCGATGACCGAAATGACGAAAGCGCTCAGTGTCTCGAGGATATTAAGGCTCAAAGCTAACATGCTTAGTCTGATCGGTTACAACGGCACTGATTCCAAAATGAGAATCCTGTAGCTTCAACACTCTTCGTCATTCTATCGGTGCTGCTGATGCTGTTACGGTCTTGTTACGTCTCGTACAAGTACGTTACTATGGGCGTCTCTTGAACACCTCATCAGTTCATACGCTTGGTTAGGCGCATCCCGGTCAAAAAAATGGCTAGATCTCAAGCGCCAGAGCTTGCATCGATAGGACCTTTTCGAGGCCGCCTTTTCGTTCGCGAGCCAACTAGAACTGGACACAGCACATGAGCAGCTGAAATACGAGCCGATGTCTTCAGCTGGGCTCCGAGAGCGAGAGAGCCGAATAACCAAATCACTCGTGGGCAAGATCTTTGACGGCGCCCTCGATTTCAATTTTCGACTAATATGTGCACTTTTTCCGGCTGCTCGCTCTTTTCTATGTGATGCAACACGAAGCGCATAACAACGATATCATAGGCATTGTCTGCAACTTAACGTTAGCAATATTCCCGAGCTCATAAGAGACATTCCGGTATTTTTCCAGCCTTTTTTGCGCCGTATCCAGCACTCAGACACGACCAAGCCCGTCAAACGGCCGTTCTCGTGTCTAAGTTTGCTTTGCTATGTGCCACGATATCCGGCCTGGGTGTGATCGTGATCGAGCACTGCCTAATCACCCTTAAGATTGAAGCTATCTACATATCGCTTGTGCGGGCCTGTTATGCCGTATTCCCGCAGGAGCGTAAAGAATACTTTGAGGCGACTCGGTTCGTGGCTCAAACACCTCCACTAGCTCTCATGTTCATCGCAAGAAGGATCACTTTCAATTTAACAGTCCTACACTAGGCAAATCGCGCAGAACGCTCCTACCGTCGTCCGTTCCCACTTTTTTGCGGGTACCAAAACAAACAGCCAGATCAGCGCCAACGCGCAACTTATAAGGCCTTACGGCGACTTGACTAGAGGAGAGAGCTTGAACGTGAAGTACAAAATGAGGTGTTTAGCTGATTGAAGAACAACCAAGTAAGGTGAGATTGCCGAGAAAGAATAAAAACGAAATCTTCGGAACAGTCGAAAAGATGCTCGGAGGGAGCCGAATCACCGTTCGATCGCAAGACGGAAAAACTCGCATGGGGCGCATTCCAGGAAAGATGAAGAGAAGGGTGTGGCTTCGGGTCGGTGACGTGATAATTATTCGGCCATGGAGCATTCAAGATGATAAGGCAGACGTCGTGTGGCGATATCTTCCGCCGCAAGCAGATTGGTTGAGAAAGAAGGGCTATATTTAATCACACGGCCAAAAAATTCCTTTTGCACCTACGTCTGAGTCGGGCGATGAGTGCCAGCAATTAAATTAATCGTAAACATTCATTGCCCCAGTAGCGGGAAGGTGATCGCGGAAGCGCGCCGCCCTGCAGAGGACAGGGAAACGCGTCGCGCTCGAAGTTTTGTTTGTTGATATCTGCACGAGAAGTAAGTGAAACGAATGAAAGATGACTACGACGTCATTGTGATCGGTGCTGGCCCTGCGGGCTCGATTGCAGCACAAAACGCAGCCGCAGAGAGTGATGTGCTGCTCGTCGAGAAGCGGCAAGAGATAGGAGCTCCAGTGCGATGTGCCGAAGCCGTGCCGCTCATCGAAACTCCGCAAGTTTTTCACACGTCGTTCGAAAACTATGTGAAACTTGACAGAAAGTGGGTGGCCTGCGACGTCAATGCGGTGCGCGCGACCGGCCCTGATGGGACTGTAGTTGAGGTGTCTGGCGACATGCTCGGAAGAGAAGAGCCACTCGGCATCGTCTTGGACCGCAAGCTCTTAGACCGACAGCTCGCGAAGGATGCTGCTCGGGCTGGGGCCCACGTGATGGTGCGGACTCGGGCAACTCAGCTCATTCTAGACGACGGTAAGGTGCGAGGCGTAAAGCTTCGTCGACTCGGCGAGGAGTTTGAGGCACGCTCAAAGGTCGTCATCGGCGCCGACGGCGTAGAATCTCAAGTAGGTCGGTGGGCAGGCGTGAACACCACACTCCGGCCGAAGGATATTGAGAGCTGCGCCCAGTATCACATGCAAAACGTCGAGCTGCGGGACGGTACAATCGATTTCTATTTTGGTTCGGTTGCCCCTGGCGGGTATGCGTGGGCCTTTCCCAAAGGAGACGGGGCTGCAAACGTCGGACTCGGTGTGCTCGGAAGCAAGCTGAACGACAAGCGGCCGCTGGATTTCCTTAACGAATGGGTCGCACAGCGCTTCTCGGCTGGCAAGCCAGTAGAACTGGTTATGGGGGCGTGCCCCGTGAGCGACGCGTTGTCGCGAACGGTTGGAGACGGGTTGATGCTCGTCGGTGACGCCGCGCATCACACTGATCCGATAACCGGCGGGGGCATAATGGCGGCGCTGCAGAGCGGAACGCTCGCAGCCCAAGTTGCCAGCAAAGCTGTGAGGCAAAATGACTCGTCGATCAAGGTGCTTCGAGAATACGAAACTGAGTGGGCCCGTTCGTTTGGTAAAGGGCGCAAGCGCACGTACAAAGCAAAGGAGTGGATAGTAAACCTCTCTGATGAGGAGATCAGTCGGATCTTTCACGTATTCGCCGGGATAACGGCGGAAGAACTAAACCCAAAAGGTGTCCTGAAACGCCTGCTACGATTAGATCCCAGGCTTCTATTCAGTATCCGCCGATTTCTGTGACGGTAGTTTGGGGGTATTGATTAGACGTGTTTAGAGTCTTTTTACTTCTTCCGTCGTGTTAGGTTTCCGGCCAAACAGTCGCTCCCGCCACGGTCGTTTCGAGATCGTCTCTTCAGCCTCAGGCAAAGGCGCTTGCACTTCTCCACCAGACTCCTCGTCACGGGGCGGTCGCGACGGAGGCGTCACGGCAGCCGGGAGCAAGCGCGTGAGCGTTTCGCTAATATCTGCAAGGCGGTCGATGATCTTGCTTGATTCACTTCCGTAGAACCCCGCGATGGCCTCATACCGCTTAATTTCGTCTTCTCTTGCCTGTTTGAAGCTTTCATATTGCGCGGTTAGCCGCTCTATCATGTCCGTTTTCATATAAAGCAGCTCTTCTTTATGGCGCAGTTCGCGCTCACGCTTGTCTAATTCCGCTTCGAGGCGCGCTACCTCTTCGCGTGGCACCATCAGCATTCCAAGGTCGTCGACTTTGTCGTCGCTCTCACGCGACTCGCCTAAATATTCCTCTAACGCTGCTACGACGATCTTGCTGCGGCTGCTATTTTCAGAACTCGCCCTCTTATCAGTAGCGGCCAAGAGTTCGTCCGAAATTGCAATAGTGACTTTATGTAACGGCATCGGAATCACCATTTGTGAATACGAGGCGTGTGCGCCTCACTATGGTAAGTCACACTGAAGTATGAACCCTTCATACTTGAGCATATCGCTTTGCTGCGAGGATTTTCCACTCAACAGTGGCCACGGTTTCCGCTGTAACGGGCGGATGCGCGAGACTCAAAAAAATCCATTTGCGGACCTCAAAGGAAAAAATAAGGTGTTATTTAGCCCTGTTCCTAGATCTTAAGGTTTAAAACCTGTTTTTTGTCAAAAGACCTGTTTTTTGAGTCTTTTGTTCGAAAGCTCGCTACTCATTCTCTAAAAGCACTAGCAACTGAGCTAGAAACTATATATAGCGGCTCTTGCGCGACTCGTCGGACCTTATTCTTACAGATAGTTCAAGGCTCGCCTTTTTATGCGTAGAAAGGAGCAGGACGCTACGCGTTTGCCAAAAGAGCCATCACGGGGGAGAAAAAAACCTTAATTTCGAGTCCAGAATTTAAAAATAAGGATAAAATAGAAACGAAATCGTTAAATATGATCGATGCAAGGTTTAACGTGTCGATGCAGCAGGAGCCGGGCTTCGCCGCAAGGCCCTACCTCAAAACGCGCTCTTTTCGCTTGGCGGGCCCGTGCTCCATGTTGGTCGAGACGTTTCTGAACAAAGACGGTCGTTTTTCTTATTTGCTTTGCGTAGGGTAGCTTGAACTCTTAGGCTTATGCTGCCTGTCAACCGGCAGTGGGAAGCCCGTCTCTTCTCGTTTCTTTGCTAGCGCCGGCGCCAAAATCGGGAAAGGCCGCTACTTGACGGGGCTGGTTGCTCAAAACTGCGCGTAAAAAAAAGCTTGAAGTAGGAGCTGTCCACTTTTTTCCGCATGATCATTTTGAATCCCAGCTCTTCGTACATCGTCAAGGCCGCAACGTTGGTCTCCCACGTCGTGATAAGCGATGCTTCCATCCCGTTTTGAAAGAGTTTCGACATGGCGTATTGCACAAGTTTCTTGCCGATGCCACGTCGGCGAAACTCGGGCAGAACTGCAAGCGTTTCTATGAGCCCGAGCCTAGGCCGCCTGTAGTTGTCAATGACCGCGACAACGCCGACGATCTTGCCACCACCATCAACGGCCTTTATCCAGCTCCGCCGCCGGTCGTTTAAAATGCGCGATACTTTCACGCGCAGATTTTCCCCTTCTGAAAGAGGCGGGACAAACTCGTGATCAACGGCGTTCAGCACGCGAAGTATAGCGTCAAAATCGTTCCAAGTTGCTTCAACTATGGTGAGCTTTTCGAGCGGTTCGAGCAATTCCGTTACCATCCAGCATTTTTCTAAACGCCACTAACAAAGCAAGATAAGAGCGTTCAATACAATACGGTCAGAAGCCGATTCGTTAAAGGGCAAGCCGGCATTGCGTGCCGTCTCTCCAACGTCAATGCCCATCGCCTCCATAGACGGTCGCGCTTTGTAGGGGTTACGGCAGCTATGGCCGGCACCCGCACACGCGTCACAAAGTGTGCATTTTCCTGCGGAGAACGCCGTAGCGAACTTGAGCCCCTTTTTAAATGCAGCAGCTTCAAGACGCGCAGCGATTGTGTCCAGAGTATTTTTGGCGACCAAATACGTTTCGTCCCACCCCTTAAGGTACGCTTCATCCTGATAGAGGGTTGCGAGATCTTCAGCGGCGTGGATCCGATCTAACATCCAATCAGGAACGTCGTAAGCGATCTGCATCAGCAACGCCTTTTGGAACCGCGCGAGCACGTCCCTGAATTCATCCAGCGGCATGACATTGGGAGGGCACATCAAACAAACGTTGTAATTGCGGCAGACAGGGACGCTGCACTTGAGCCGCACGCGTTCATCGACCACTATGAGCGAGGCATCAAATACTTGGGCGGCAGTGGCACCGAGTTCACGTGCGGTTGTCAAAAACTCATTAGAAAACGCCTCGCCGTCGCACGTCTTTTCCATTGCTAATCGTTACGGAGATTGCGATCGAAACTATAAGAACGTTGCTTGGCGATCGCACTGTGCGCGCCTTGGGCGGACCCAGGTTTCGCGCAGCAGAGCTGCTGGCTCACGCAAGCCCATCTTCCACGGATCGCGGATCTTGCAGGTTTGCTAACTGCGTAATTAAGTGCGCGCGCTGATCTTCCAACGCGCTCAGATCCTCTTTGTGGGCCCCTCGCTGGATCTTTTCAAGATGCTCCCGATTTACGCCGTTGGTCGTCCGTATTCGTTCATATTGCCCGCTCGTCACGAGCTTCTGAGTTTCACGCAAAAAGGTGAGCAGCATAGGTGGCGCGTTTAACTTCGATAAAAAGGGAATCAGTCTCTTTATCTTGACGGCAAGAGAGGCGCTTGGCTCTTCAAGAGTGAGTGTCAGTCCTCCTCTACGCTTGATGTCGTCTAACGATTCAAGCCAGAAGAGGTTTGACTCTAGGATGCGTCTGAAACTTGTCGTATCTTCCACAAAGTGCGCGAGCTTGCTGTCCGAGTATTTGGCGTACTCAAGAATCCGGTAGACGGGAAGTGACGTAAGGTCCTCGTTCATCAGCAGAGAGACGAGCTTTTCAGCGTTTTCGCGGCTGGGCGGCTGCGGGAATCCGAGCTCAGGATGGTAGCTCGCATCCAAGCCAATTTTGACTACATCCAGGACAGGACCCTGCTTAACAAATGTCTCTAAGAACGAGCCGACCTCGTCGTTATATTTGGCAATGTCCTTCTTTAGCGCGGCCAACTCGTCAAAAGACGAGACCTCGGCCTTTTGCAAAGACTGGTAATACGCGCTCTTGTTTTGGATTTCGGCATCTAGATCTTCGCAGCGCGTGCGCAGGGCAGCATAACCCCTCTTGTAATCTTCGAGCAGCTGACGCTGTTCGGCAATAAGTCCCAAAACCGGGATTCGATCAAGCTCCTTAACGGCGGTTTCGAAACGGCGTTTCTTGAGCACGGTAAGGGCTTTTTCAATCTGCTCGGCATAATCGAGTGACTGATCTGTCCGCGCTTTTTCGACCCGTCGCGTTATTCGTTGAAGCC
>Ga0187771_10000053_pt1 | contig 50398 bp, 43 predicted proteins | sample 0116_SJ02_MP15_1_FD_133139 | JGI IMG/M metagenome (GOLD analysis project Ga0187771, IMG submission 133139) | Tropical peat soil microbial communities from peatlands in Department of Meta, Colombia - 0116_SJ02_MP15_10_MG | ecosystem: Environmental > Terrestrial > Soil > Wetlands > Peat | place...
GAAGGTTTCCTGCTGCTTGATCTGCCCGACGCGCAGGCCCTCGCCCGCCGCGACCATGAGCGTGATGGAAATGATTCCCCAGGCGATCCCAAACATAGTCAGGAAGGTGCGCAGCTTGTGCGACCACAACGTGCGGACGGTGTCGAAGAAGAGCTCGCGCAATACCATCTGGAACCAGCCCTTGGTGACGAGTGACGAGAAGAAGTCAGAACTCAGTAGCCAGAAGCCGGAAGCACTGCCTGTGTGACGATTTCTTGCTCGTCACTCGTCACTCGTCACTGCAAAATCACCTGCTGCCCTTCTTTCAGGCCTTCGGCGACTTCCGTCTTGATGCCGTTGGAGATTCCCAGCTTTACGGAGAGCTTCTTGCGGCCGGTCTTCGAGCCGGGGTCGGGAGACTCGACGAAGGTGTGGCGGTCTTTGTCGTAAATCACCGCTGCCTCGGGAATCTGCAGGATATCGTGCTTTTCCTCGAGAATGATTTCGGCGTTGGCGCTCATGTTGGCTTTGAGTTCGCCGGTGGGATTCTGGATGGAAACGCGGACCTCGAAGGTGGTGACGTTCTCCTTTTCCACGCCCAAGGGAGAAATCTTGGTCACCTTGCCCTCGAATTTCTTGTCCTTGAGCGACTCCACCACAATGCGCGCCTTTTGGCCGAGGTAAACCTTGCTGATGTCCGCCTCGTCCACCTTGCCCTTCACGTAGACTTCGCTCACGTCGCCGAGCGTCATCAAGTTGGTGGCTTGGGAGCCCAGGATCAGGATGGAGCTGACCGCGTCGCCCACTTCCACATCCCGCGCCAGCACCAGGCCGTCCATGGGGCTGACGATGGTGGAGTTTCGCAGGTCTTCTTCGGCGTTGTCCAAGGAGGCTTGCATCTGCGCCACTTGGGCCTTGGCGCGGGCGATGTCTGAGCGGCTGACCGCCACGTTGCGCTGCGCGGAAAGCTGCTTGTTGAGGGCCAACTGGTACGCTTTCTCCGCGTCGTCGAGGATCGATGCGGAAATCAGCCCCTCTGCCGCGAGCTTCCGGTCGCGCTCGACGGTGGATTTCAGGAAGGGCAGGTCGGGACCCTGAGCGTCCACGACGTTGCGCTCGTAGGTCGCCTCGGCCGATTGCACGGCGGCTTGGGCGGCCTGCAGGTTGGCACGGACTTCCGCCACTCGCGCCCGGAGTTGCACCTTGTCAAGTTCCACCAATACTTGTCCCTGCTTGACGCGGTCGCCGTAGTCTGCGAGGAGCTTCTCCACGATGCCGCTGGCTTTGGACTTCACTTCTACCTTGGCCAAGGGCTCAATCTTCCCCGTGGCCACGACTGACCGCGCCAAGTCGCCGCGCGTTACCGTGGAAAGCTTGGAGGGGTCGATTTGGTGGTTCGGACGTAGCGCTGCGGCAAGGCCAAAACCCCCGCCGATTACAATTACGCCGCCGATCCCTAGGAGCAGCCAGCGCCGTCGTTTCTTGTGGTTATTATGGTTTGCCATCGCATCGCCTCAGGCCTTTACGGCACCTCGCATTCTAAGTCTGAATACGCGCCATGGAAGGGAAATGTTCCGAATGTCTTGGCTTCGGAACCGGGCTTCCGCCTCCCGTTCAGACAACTTGACCGAGTGGGCAAAGTCTCAGCCTTCAAAGGATTAGACGGCGGGCATCTTATTAGGTCATCGGCATCGTCTCGACGTAGCAGGGGCTCTCAAAGATGGCAGGTCGCAAGGCTGGTCATCCAACCTGTGCGTGAAGCGGATAGAATTGCGGGCGGAGATCCCAAATCGGCCGACCAAATGGCTGAAATCGGAAATCTGGGCCATCTCAAGTCGGAAGATGTGCCCTTGGTACGGCGGACACACTCTTTCGGTCTTAGTTTCTGTATTCGATCGGAGCTAACCCGCGCAGTTGTAATCTGTTAGCTCTGGAATCAATTCAGGTTGGTATGCTGCAGGGGCGCATGCCCTCTTGGAAACTCGACAACCTCGACTCGGACGGATGTCAGGCCGGAACTTAGGAATCCAAGGCGCCTCGCCGCACCCCATGAGAGGTCGATTAGCCGACCTTCGATGGCAGGGCCACGGTCATTGACGCGAACCCGGACCGACCGATGGTTAGTCAAATTGGTTATCTGGACAATGGTGCCAAAAGGAAGGTCTCGGTGTGCTGCGGTAAGCGCATTTAAATCAAATACTTCCCCACTGGCTGTGTTATTCCCGGCGCACTCCTCGCCGTACCAACTAGCCACGCCGACCTGCGGTAGCTCCTTTCCTAGTGGACCCAACTGCGGGAGCGGCTTACTGTAAGCCGGCAGCCTTGCTTCGGACTTTGCGGACAGGGCAATTAAACCTGCCACCGCAAAGCCCATAACCAGTTTCCTCATTCAACCTCCATTCCTACTATCCTGCCTTGCCCGGCCATAAGTCACCGGCTGGCCTTATCCTTAAGACACGCAAAAGAATCCTCAGGGGTATACCTATTCTACAATTTCCTGTAGAAATGTCAAGTCGGGAGGCTGTCAGACGGGCACCCTGGGGGTCTAGGAGCCCTTGATGGCGGTAAATACGCCCTTGACGAGCCACAGGCTGACCTCGTCCTGGAGAAGGGCTGGTTTGGTTAGCGGGCCGCGAACATAGGGACTCGAGCGGGCTGTTCTACTTCACCGCCTCACTCAAAGCCCTACCCTGGCTGCCTGACGGTTGAGTTAATCCGAGGGCGACTGCTAGGGTGGCCACCATGTCTATGGGCTGGCAAGGGGAGGTGTAGACGCCCGGCCTGAAGGCGCTCCCCCACAGGACAAGCGGCACTTGGGCGTCATAGTTCCAGGGGGTGCCGTGGGTCGTGCTTGTTTCAGAGGTTGTGGGGACTGCATAAGGATCAATCACCAGGAAAATGTCGCCCCCCCTCTGGGCATTGAAGCTGTTTGCGGCCTTATGGCCTAGCGCAGATTGCGGCAGGTTGCCGGTAATAAACTGGCTCCGTGTAAAAGCGGCGTTGATGCCGGGGATGGTTTGGGCCCCCTCGGCGGCCACACCCTCCACTTTGGCTCTGTCTAGACTGTGTTTCTCCACAGTCGCAAGGTTCAGGTAGATGTAAGCATATTGAACGGAGTCAATCCAATTGTCATCCCCAAACGTCTTGGAAAGGGCTTGCCCCACGGCTGTTTTGACAGCCGCTTCATTGAAAATTCCCATGCCCAGGTTGTGTTCATGGATATATCGGGGGTTGGGGGCAACGCCGTGATCGGCAGAGAGGGCGATCCAGATGTTATCCAGGCCCACCATCTTATCCAGGTCGGCAAAGAAATCTGCCAAATATCGATCTGTCTTCAGTGTGGTGTCGGCAACCTCCGGGCTATAGGGGCCAAAAGCGTGGCCGATGGCGTCGTTAACGCTCAGGGCGACAATAAGCAGGTCCGTCGACGGCCCCTGGCCGAGCCTTTCGCCCTTTATGGCCTCGCGCGCGAAATTCAGCTCGATTTCGCTGATGTAGGGCGTCCCGTCCAGCCAGGCAGTGAAAAAGTGAGGACTGGGGCAGGGTTCGCTAGTAGGAAGAGGTTCTCTCAAGACCTTGCCCGGGGCCCCCGGGCTTTCCGGCAGGGCCTGCCAGCTTTTTCCGCAATACTCCTTCCCAGGGACTTGATCATTGAAATGGGCAGCCCATGAGGGCAGATCTTTCATGTAGTAGCTGCTCGTAATAAAGCGTCCTGTCTGGCCGTCGAACCAATACGCGGCATTGGCTGTATGGCCGCCCGGCAGAATAGCCGACCGGTCCTTGAGGGAGATGGCGATGACTTTGGACTGGAAGTTCTGCGCTGCCCTGAGTTCATCGCCGATGGTGCTCCCGATAAGGTTGTGAGGCGACGCCCCCGCGCGGCTCTCGGGGGTTTTCCCGGTACCCACCAGGCGGGTCTCGGGGTCTGCGACGCAGCCCACCTCGCGATGCAGGGAGCGGTCAAACCAGCTATTGCCGATGATGCCGTGGATGTTCGGATAGGCTCCGGTGAACAGGGACGCGTGCCCGGGGCCGGTGACCGTGGTGGCGTAGTCGTAGCGGCAATCCACAAAGTTGGCCCCTCCATTGAGTAAGAGGTTGAACCCGCGCGCGACGAATTGGGAGCGGAAGCGAACCAGGTAATCGAAGCGGAACTGGTCAATGACGATGGCCAGCACCAGCTTGGGCCGGCGGGGGTAATCGTCCCTGGGCTGCAGAGCAGGAGCAATAACCAGGAAAAGGCTGACAACGAGCAGGCAACGGGCCAAGACCTTCATGAGCAAAGGACCTCGCATGACAGATTCTTGATTCAACGATGAGCTTTGAAGGCGGCAGTCTAACAGAGAAGCCGTCTGAAAGGGCAGCCCATCTGGCTTCGCTGCCCCAATCCGGGCCAGGCGGCATGATATACTGCCTCGTTGGCATTCCAAGATTCAGTAATCAGCCACCGCGATTCGTGGTGGAAGCCTAGTGCCGTTTCAACTTCTTGGCTCTAGCTCTACCGGTGCGCAGAACGGATTTTGGCAAGGCACCGCCCGCCACCTGTTTAGGCGCGCTACGTTGGAACGGCACTAGCGTGGGGAGGAGAGAAATGAGAGCCGCGGCCAAGTCCCTCCTTTTGGTTGTCGTGTTTTGCGCGAGCGCGAACAGGACTCTCGCCCAGAGCGCCGACACGGCCGTCATCGACAAGTATATTTCCGGCCAGGAATCCTACAAAAACGGCTACCAGTCGGAAGGCTACACGACCGTTTTAAGCGGCGACCTAAACCACGACGGGGTTGCCGACGCGGCGGTTCTCTACACGCTGGAGGGCCAGAATGGGACCAACAACTACGTCCAGTACCTGGCCGTACTCGTGCGCGTCAAGGGGCGGCTAGTTCCTGTTGCCCGCACCGTGGCCGGGGGCAAGAACTATCGCGCCATAAAGATCAAGGCCATCAAGGACAACATGATTTGGTGCGACACTACCGGCTACGCCCCAAACGACCCAAGCTGTTGCCCCACGATCAAGGGATCCACCCGGTACGCTCTCGAAGGGAAGAAGCTCAAGGAATTAGGTACTGGAGGAATTCTGAGCCCCGCATCGCCTAAGCGCGAGTGAGGTTGCCGCAACGCGTGGCGGCAGAGCCGCCGGGTCTCGAATTGCCGGTTTTCACACAGTCTCTAAAGGGCAGGGGGTACGCTCAGATTTGGATACTACCCACCAGGCTCTTCAGCTTGACGCTGTCTGGTTTCTTCCCTAGAGTAAGCTGTCGGACGGTCGTCGCGGAAACTGGAAACTGGAAACTAGAAGCTCCAGATTGTAGGGCCGCAGGCTCGCCTGCAACTTCCCAGTTTCTAGTTTCCAATTTCCATTTTCTGATCTGGACATTCGAACCCGCAGAGGCCCATTGCAAATGAAGTCTACGAGTAGAGTCATTGTTCTTTCGGCGGCATTGGCCTGCTCGCTGCCTGCCTGGTGTTTCCGGCCCGTTGCCGCCCGGCACGGCATGGTGGCTTCGAGCGAGCCTCTCGCCTCCGAGGTAGGAGTCGAGATATTGCGAGCGGGCGGGAACGCCGTCGATGCGGCCGTGGCCGTGGGTTTTGCCCTGGCGGTGACTTTTCCGCAGGCGGGCAACATCGGCGGCGGCGGGTTCATGCTGATCCACATGGCCGACGGGCGTTCCGTGCTCGTGGACTACCGCGAGGAAGCGCCGGGGGGCGCCTCGCGCAACATGTACCTGGACGCCGACGGGGAATTGAAGCCACAGGCCAGCACGGTCGGCGCGCTGGCCGTGGGTGTTCCGGGCACGGCGGCCGGACTGGCACTGGCCGAGCAGAAATACGGCAAGTTGGGGCTGGCGCGGGTAGTGGCGCCGGCGGTCCGACTGGCCAAGCGCGGATTCCCCGTCAGCTACTCACTGAGTAACACTTTTCGCGGGGAGCGGGAAACGCTGGACAAGTTCGATGCCTCGCGGCGCATCTTTCTGCGCGATGGGAAACTCTACGAGCCAGGCGACATCCTTCGCCAGCCCGATTTGGCGCGCACCCTGCAGGAGATCGCGCGCTGCGGGCCGCAAGGGTTCTATCGTGGCCGTGTCGCCCAGGAACTGGTTCGGACGATGCAGAAATACCACGGCCTGGTCACCCTGGACGACCTGGCGAATTATCAGGCCAAGCTGCGCGAGCCGTTGCGCGGCCACTTTCGCGGCTACGATATCCTCACCGTGCCGCCGCCAAGTTCGGGGGGAGTGCTGCTCATCGAGATGCTGAACGTCCTCGACCCACTAGACCTGGGCGTGCCCGATTCTTACCAATCCATTCACCTGATGGCGGAGACCATGCGGCGAGCCTACGCCGACCGCGCCGCCTATCTGGGCGACGCGGATTTCGTGGCCGTGCCTGTGAAGGGTTTGACTAGCCCCGAATACGCCGCTCAATTGCGCCGGGACATCGTGGTAAACCGCGCGGAAGCGCCCGTCGAGGCGGGGAAGCCGCAAGCGTTTGAGGCCGCCCAGACCACTCATTATTCCGTTGTCGATGCCGACGGCAACGCCGTTTCCAACACCTACACCCTCAATGGCTGGTTTGGCTCAGGCGTCACCGTCGAAGGGGCTGGCTTTCTGCTCAACAACGAGATGGACGACTTCGCCGCCCGGCCCGGGGCGCCCAACATGTTCGGCCTGGTGCAGGGCGAGGCAAACGCCATCGCTCCCAGCAAGCGGCCGCTTTCCTCGATGACCCCCACGATCGTCCTCCAGGACGGCAAGGTTCACCTGGTGCTGGGCTCTCCGGGCGGTGGAACGATCATCAATACGGTGCTCGAAGTGCTCCTCAACGCTCTGGCCTTCAAGATGGACATCCGTCAGGCGGTCTCCGCCCCGCGCTTTCATCACCAGTGGATGCCCGACCGCCTGATCCTGGAGCGGGTAGGGTTCTCCGCCGACACCCTTGCGAAACTGCGCGAGGCGGGATACCAGATCGACTTCTCCGGCAGCCTGGGCGACTGCGAGGCGATTGAAATTGATGTCAAGACGGGTTGGCGCTTCGGCGCCTCGGACCCCCGCGCAGACGGAAGGGCGGTGGGATACTGATGCAATTCGCCCTCTCCACCTACATGTTCGTGAACGAGCGGTTGAGCTCGCACATCCTGGACCGGATTCTGGGGGCCGGGTTCCACCAGATAGAAATCTTCGCGGCGCGCCAACATTTCGACTACCACGACGTCAACCACGTCCGCGACGTTGCGCAATGGTTCACCGACCACGACGTCAGCTTGCATTCGCTCCACGCGCCGTTGTTTGCGGACACGGATTGGGGGCGGTCCGGCGGCTCGCCCCTCTCCGTCGCCCACCTGGAGCGGCGGCTGCGGATTCAGTCCATGGATGAGATCAAGCGCGCCCTGGATGTCGCGGACCAGCTCCCCTTCCGCTATCTGATTCAGCATATGGGATTGCCCAAGGAAGAGTACGACTTGAGCAAGTTCGACGCCGCCCTAACCTCGCTCGAACACCTGAAAATCTACGCCAAGGAGCGCGGGGTGCAAGTCCTGCTGGAAAACATCCCCAACGAGCTCAGCACGCCGGCGCGTCTGCTGGAGTTCTTGGACTACACTCGCCTGGACCTGAAGATCTGCTTCGATACCGGCCACGCGCACATGACCGGAGGCGTGCAGCCGGCTTTCGAGGCCCTTAAGGAGCGCGTTATTTCCACGCATGTGCACGACAATCGCCGCGAGAAGGACGAGCACCTCATGCCCTTCGACGGGGAAATTGATTGGGTGCAGACCATCCGCGACTTTCGCGCTGTGGACGGACAGTTCCCGATCCTGTTTGAGCTGCAGAGCTCTGGCCCGGAGCTCACTACCCTGTCGCGCCTTGCGCAGGTCATGATTCGCTTGCACAACATAAGCTGAAGACAATGCCATTGCCCCTTACCGTCGAAATCCGCAAGGTCTCTAATTACGTTGGTCAGGAAGTGGCAATTCAGGGCTGGCTGTATAACCTGCGCGAGAGCGGGAAACTGCTTTTCCCTCTTTTTCGGGATGGCACAGGGATTATCCAGGGCGTGGTGGCAAAGAACGCCGTGTCGCCGGAAGTGTTTGACCGCGTGAAGAACCTCACCCAGGAATCCTCGTTGCGCGTGACCGGCAAAGTGCGCGCGGAGAAACGCGCCCCCGGAGGCTACGAGCTGGACGTCGCGGATCTGGAAACCGTGCAGGCCGTTCCCGTGGACAGCGCCTACCCCATCACCCCCAAGGAGCACGGCACGGAATTCCTGATGGACCATCGGCATCTGTGGCTGCGCTCCACGCGGCAGCGGGCCATCCTGGGCGTCCGGCACGAGATCATCAAGGCGGTGCGGGATTTCTTCGACGGGCGAGGCTTCACGCTCGTGGATACGCCCATCTTCACGCCGGCCGCCTGCGAAGGGACCACGACCCTGTTCGAAGTGGACTACTTCGAAGACAAAGCCTATCTCACTCAGTCCGGCCAGCTTTACAACGAGGCGGCGGCCATGGCCGTGGGGAAGACGTATTGCTTCGGGCCAACCTTCCGCGCGGAGAAATCCAAGACGCGGCGCCATCTGACCGAGTTCTGGATGGTGGAGCCCGAGGTCGCCTTCGCGCGGCTCGATGACGTCATGGTCCTGGGCGAAGAACTGGTGGCGTTCGTCGTGGCGCAGGTTCTTGAGAAGCGCCAGGCAGAACTCAAGACCTTGGAACGGGACGTCTCGAAACTCGAGAAGAGCGCGACACCGCCCTACCCACGCCTGAGTTATGACGAGGCTGTGGAGATCCTGCGGAAGAAGGGCAGCGAGATCCAGTGGGGCGGGGATTTTGGCGGCACCGACGAGACCTGGCTCTCCGAGGGTTTCGACAAACCGGTGCTCGTTCACCATTATCCGACGGCGGTCAAGGCGTTCTATATGGCGCCGGACGCGCAGCGGCCCGAGGTGGCGCTGTGCGTGGACATGCTGGCTCCGGAAGGGTATGGGGAGATCATCGGCGGGGGCGAGCGCATTCCGAGCTACGAGTTGCTGCTGCAACGCATCGAGGAAGCGCGGCTGCCGCGGCAGGCGTTCGAATGGTATCTCGACCTGCGGCGTTACGGCAGTGTGCCCCACGCCGGATTCGGCATGGGGATCGAGCGCGTGGTCGCCTGGATTTGCGGCCTCGAGCACGTCCGCGAAACCATCCCGTTCCCCCGGATGCTCTATCGTTTGACCCCGTAGGCGAAGTCCTACAGCATCCTGCGCAAAGGAGCGGTGCCGCGAGAGAATTATGCTGAAGATTCGCATCCTAGGTGTTCCGCTGGACCTTGGGCAGGAGCGACGGGGCGTGGACATGGGCCCATCCGCGGTGCGCGCGGCGGGGTTAAATCATGCTCTCAAGAGCCTGGGCCACCAGGTCGAGGACGCGGGGAATATCCACGTCAAGATACCTGAGGAGCAGCACTTCGGCGACCGGCATGCCAAGTATCTGAACGAGATCGCCGAGGCCTCCCAGGAAGTGGCGCACCGCGTCTACCAGGCGCTCGAGGCGGGGTTTTTCCCGGTGTCGCTGGGCGGCGACCACTCGATGGCCATCGGCACGCAGGCGGGCGTCGCCAAGTTCTACCGCGACCGCGACCAGGCCGTGGGCGCGCTTTGGATCGACGCGCACGCCGATATGAACACCCCGGAGACCAGCCCCAGCGGCAACGTGCACGGGATGCCCTTTGCCACAACGCTCGGCCAGGGGCCCGACTCGCTCACCAAAATCTTCGGCTTCGCGCCCAAAATGAAGGCGGGACACTGCGTCCTGATCGGCGTCCGCGACCTTGACGCCCGCGAGCGCCGCCTGGTCAAGGAATCGGGTGTGAACGCCTTCACCATGCGTGATATTGATGAGCAGGGGATGCGGGCGGTCATGGAGAAAAGCATCGAGCTGGCTACCCAGGGGACGGCAGGTTTCGTGACCTCCTTCGACATGGATGTGGTGGATCCCGATGAAGCCCCGGGGGTGGGGACGCCCGTGCGGGGCGGCATCACTTTCCGCGAAGCCCACTTGGCCATGGAAATGATCGCGGACTGCAAGAAGATGGTCGCCTTCGAGCTGGTGGAAATTAATCCCATCCTTGACGTCATGAACAAGACGGCCATTCTGGGAGTGGGCTTGGCGGCATCGGCGGTGGGGAAGAAGATCCTGTGAACAAGCGCCTTCGGCTAGGCATTCTGTTCGGCGGCCGCTCGGGCGAGCATGACGTTTCGCTGAGGTCCGCGGCTTCCGTCATCCAAGCGCTCGATCCCGCGAAATATGAGGTGGTGCTCATCGGCATCACGCGCGAGGGCCACTGGCGCGTGGGCGCCGGGGCCCAAAGCCTCCTGTCTGAAGCGCGGGGCGCCTTATCTGGTCGGGGACCTGATCCTTTCCAAAACGTGCTCGAGAATGGCCAGGAGGTAACGCCCTCGGCGGATCCTTCCGGCGCGCAATTGGTTCCTCTGGATGTTTCCTCGCTGGCGCGCACCCCGGCGCCCAAACTGGATGTTATTTTCCCGGTGCTGCACGGCACCTTCGGCGAGGACGGCACGGTGCAGGGCTTGCTGGATCTGGCGGGCATCCCCTATGTCGGCGCGGGCGTGCTGGGCTCCGCCGCGGGCATGGACAAGGATGTGATGAAGCGGCTCTTTCGCGACGCGGGATTACCGGTCGTTCCCTGGCAGGTTGTGCTGCGGAGCGAGTGGCAGCAGGACGCGGCCGCCGTCCGGCGGCGCATCGAGCGGAAGCTTGGCTACCCGCTCTTCATCAAGCCCGCCAATCTGGGCTCCTCGTTGGGCATCAGCAAGGTGCGCAAGACGCGGGAACTCGCCGCGGCAATGGATTTGGCGGCCCAGTATGACCGCAAGATCCTGGTGGAGAAGGCCGTGAACGCGCGGGAGATCGAATGCTCCGTCCTGGGCAACGACCAGCCCGAGGCGTCGCTGCCGGGCGAAGTGATTCCCGTGAACGATTTCTACGACTATGAGGCGAAATACCTTAAGGAGGGCTCCCAGCTCATCATTCCCGCCCGCCTGAGCCCACGGAAGACCAAGCAGGTCCAAGAGCTGGCGGTGCGGGCTTTCCGGGCCGTCGATTGCGCCGGCATGGCCCGCGTGGATTTCCTGATGGATCGCAAGACGGGCAAGGTCTTTGTCAACGAGTTGAATACCATCCCCGGCTTCACCTCGATCAGCATGTACCCCAAGATGTGGGAAGCGAGCGGCCTCTCCTATCCCAAGCTGCTCGACCGGCTGATCGAGCTCGCCCTGGAGCGCCACCGCGAGAAGACGCAGACCCGGTACGACTACAAACCTTCGTCTGGGTAAGGCGCTGGTGTCACGCTGCAAAATATAGGGTAACACTTCAGTTCCTGTCATCCTGATCCCGCGAAGCGGGAGAAGGATCTCGCCTTGGGTTCGCTCGATTCAGAACGAGATGCTTCGCTCCGCAACACCGCGCTCAGCATGATAAGGCGGAGTCTGTGTTCCACGTGTTTTGGCGACGCGACACGAGCGGGCTTGACAAGCGCTGCCGTCCTCTTGTAAACTAACTATCTGGTTAGTTAAATGGCAGGGCACGCTCCATCAGCAACCCGCAAGAGCCGTCCGCGCGACCGCGCCTTGACGCGCGCCGCCATCCTGGAGGCGGCTGAACGGATTTTCGCGGAGGCGGGAGACGCCGGCGCCCGCACCGACGCCATCGCCGCCGCGGCGGGAGTGAATAAGGCCCTGTTGTATTACTACTTTCGGAGCAAAGGTGAGCTCTACCGGGCGGTCCTGGAAGAGCACTTGAAGGATTTCCGCCGGCAGGCCTTCGCGGTCCTGGATTCCGGGGGCCCGGCCCGCGCCGTCCTGCTGCGCTATGTGGATATGCACTTCGACTTCATCAGTGCCCGGCCGCACTACCCCCGCTTGTTTCAGCGCCTGGTGATGGCGGGAGGGAAGACCCTGGAACGCCTGGCGGGGGAGCTTTTCCATCCTCTCTCGCGGAAGGTCGTAGGGCTGATTGATCGCGGGGTGCGGGCCGGGGAGTTCCGTCCCGTGGACAGCGTCCACGCCGCCATTTCGCTCGTGGCCCTGACGGTTTTCTATTTCTCCGCCGCCCCGGTGGTGCGCGTCGTCACCGGCCGGGACCCTTATGCTCGCGGAAACCTGGCGCGGAGAAAGCGTGAGGTGCTGAACTTCGTGCGCTACGGGCTGTTCCGAAACCCCGAGGCAGAGGTGCAATGAAACGCAAGCTTCTTCTCCTCGTCCTGCTGATCCTCGTCCTGGCGGGCGGAGCGGTGGTCTATTACAAAGCCGCGACGCGCCCGCGCGCAATGATCCTGACGGGCATCGTCACCACGCACGACGTCATCCTCAGCTCGGAGATCCAGGGCCGGCTCGCGCAGCTTCTGGTGAAGGAAGGGGACGCGGTGAAGGCGGGGGAGCTCGTGGGCGTCATCGAGCCGGAGGAATTGCGGGCCGACCGGGCATTCTACGCCCATAGCGAGCAGGGCACGGCGGCGCAAGTGGAGGAAGCCGAGGCGGCGCTCAAATACCAGGAAGTAACGACTCGCGACCAGATCCGCCAGGCGGAGGCCGCGCTGGCCGCGAGCCAGGCCCAACAGGCGGAAGCCGAGGCGCAACTGGAGCTGAACCGGTTGGACTACCAGCGCACGGAAGGACTCTACGGGCAGAAGATCGTCTCCGTGCAGGCGCTCGACCAGGCGCGAGCCGCCTACGACGCCCAGAAGTCGCATGTCGAGTCGCTTCGCAAACAGGTGGAGGCCCAGCGCGCGGCGGTGGCTTTGGCGCGCGCCAACGAGGACCAGATCGCCGTCCGCCGCAGCCAGTTGATCGCCATGCGCCGGCAGTTGGCCGCCGCCGGGGCGCAGATGTCCAAAGCGCAGGTCCGGCTCAACTATACGGAAATCCGGGCGCCCATCACCGGCGTGGTGGCGGAGCTCACCGCGCGCCAGGGAGAGGTGGTGAACCCCGGCCAGCCGATTGCCACCCTGATCGATCCCGACGACCTGTGGGTCCGCGCCGACATCGAGGAGACCTACATTGACCGCATTCGCCTGGGAGACCGCATGACGGTGCGGCTGCCCTCGGCCGTCGAGATGACCGGGACGGTCTTTTACCGCGGCGTGGATGCCGACTATGCCACCCAGCGCGACGTCAGCCGCACCAAGCGGGACATTAAAACTTTCGAGATTCGCCTGCGCGTGGACAACCGCGACCGGCGCCTGTGGCCCGGCCTCACGGCGTTCGTTGTATTGCCGCCGGCGGACGCGCGTTAAAACTCAGGGCATTTTGGGTTTTATATTTTGGATGGTCTTGAGGAGAGTCGAGGCAGGGAAGGACCGTGGCGATTATCGAAGTCGAGAATCTTCGCAAGTGCTTTAACGGTTTTTGCGCCGTCGATGGGCTGAGCTTCGAGGTGCAGCACGGCGAAGTGTTCGGGTTGCTGGGGCCCAATGGGGCGGGGAAGTCCACGCTGATTCGCATGCTCACCACGCTCCTTCCTCCCACTTCCGGCACGGCGCGGATCAACGGCTTCGACATCGTGAGGCAGGCCGACGCGGTGCGAAAGTGCATCGGCGTCATCCCGCAGGCCATGACCACCGACCTGGACCTGAGCGCCGCGGAGAACCTGCAGATCTTCGCCAAGCTCTATGGGGTTCCCCGCGAACTGCGCCAGCAACGGGTGAAGAAACTGCTGGAAGCCGTCGAACTCGGACAGTGGGCGGACAAGCCGGTGAAGAACCTCTCCGGCGGCATGCGCCGCAGGCTGGAGGTCGCCCGCGGCCTCGTCCACGACCCGCGCATCTTTTTCCTGGACGAGCCAACCACCGGTTTGGACCCCGTCTCCCGCGTCTCCGTGTGGGAGATGCTCCTGAAATTGAAGCAGGAGCACGACCTCACCATCCTGATGACGACCCATTACATGGATGAGGCCGACCGGCTCTGCGAGCGCGTGGCCATTGTCGATCACGGGAAGCTCGTGGCGCTCGATTCGCCCTTAAAGCTCAAAGCCTCGATCCCCGGCAACAACATCCTGGAGGTGAGCTTCTCGCGCATTCCCGAAGGGTGGCTTGAGACTCTCAAGGGTCTTTCCGATGTCGAAAGCGTGAAGGCGGAGGACCATATCTTCCGCATCGGCTCGAACAACGGGCCGCGGACCACGGTGGAACTGATGGAGGCCGCCCGTCGCGCGCAGCTCGAGATAACTTCGCTCTCCGTCCAGAGCACCACCCTGGATGACGTTTTCATGCACTATACGGGCCGGCAGTTGCGCGACGCCCTGCAGGACGCGCTCGCGTACGACCCCAGCTTTATGTATCAGCGGCACACGTAGAATACATGTAGGGGCACGCCCCGAAGCTTCGGGGGCGTGCCCCTACGGGAATTCTTTCACAGCTTAGGGCAGGGCAGGCGAAGGCAAACGGTATGCATCGCATTCTGGCCATCATCGAGCGTGACATCCGCAAGTTCATGCGCAGTCCCGCGCTGATCCTGGTCTCCATGTTTTTCCCCCTGGTGCAGTTGGTCGTGCTGGGGTATGCGTTCGGGGGAAAGATCAAGGAATTGACAGTCGGGGTTGTGGACCAGGACCGGGGCATCCCCACCGTGCAGCTCCGCGAGATGTTCGGCGCCATAGCCGCCAACGCGCGCACCTTCCGGACCGTGGACTATGTCGACCCGAAGCAGGCCCTGACTGACTTGCGCGAGGGGCGGGTGCAGGCCGTGCTCAATATCCCGCCCGAATTCTCGCGGCGCGTGCGAGCCCAGGCGGCGCCTGAAATCGCGCTGATCGAGGACAACACGGACAACTTCGCGGTCAGCGCGCTCCAGGGCGCATTCACGGACTTGTTGAATGCTTATAATCAGGGCAGCGACCCGCCCCGCGTGGCGCCGGGCGTGACGCTCTCCGTGGTGGAAATCTATCCCTATGTTCCCTACATCCAGTTTCTCTTGCCCGGCTCGATTGTGCTGGCGATTTTCGTCTCCGCGATGATCGGGGGCGGGATCATTTACATCGATGACAAAGCCCGGGGCCTGCATGAGGGCTACCTGGTCACCCCCATCAGCAAGTTCGAATTGATCCTCGGCTTCAATCTCTCCGGGGCGCTGAAAGCGTTCCTGGCGGGCTTGGTGCTCACCACGCTGGGTTCGGTCATCGCCGGGATCCCTAACCCTCTAGACCCCTTCCGCATGGGGAAATTGCTCCTGGTAATTATCACCACCGCCCTGGCGCTCATCAGCATGATGTTCTTTTTGATGGTGCGGGTGAACGACCCGCTGGTGCCCCGGGCGACCTTTGGGGTGCTCAATACATTGCTGTTTTTCCCCAGCGGCGCGGTATATCCTGTCAATGGATTTCCGGCTTGGATGAAGGTGATTTCGAAGGCGGATCCGTTCACTTACGCCGTGCAGGCGTTCAAGAGCCTCCTGTTGAAGAATACCGGGCTGACGGCCATCGCGGGAGATTTGGCTTACCTGGCGATCTTCACAGTGGTTATGATGCTGGCGGCCACGGCGCTCTTCAAAAGGAGCTTGTAGGGCTAACATGACGCTACTCGATGCTAAACCTCCCGCGCGTTCCATCAAGGTCTGGAAGCCGGTGGTAGTCGGCCTGGGGGTAGTGATTGTCGCGGCGGCCCTCTACGTCGTGTTTCGCGACTATCCTGAGGAGCGCGCGGTGACGCGCTTCCTCAGCACTCTCGAGCGGAGCGATTATCGGGAGGCATACCGCTTGTGGCAGCCGGCCCCGTCCTACACCTACGAGAATTTTCTTCATGACTGGGGCGATCAGGGGGATTACGGAAGGATTCGGGAGTTCAAGATTCTGGGCTCGCGGTCTAAGGGTTCGGCTACGGTGATTGTCACCGTTAGGATAAACAATGAGGATCCCCCCTTGGACCTCATCGTGGACCGCAAAACCAAAGGCCTCGCCTATTCGGTTTTCTGATAATCCCTAAGGCATTTCACGGGCACGTCAGCAGCAACCCTGCGGCGGGAAGCGCATCTCTAGGTATAAGGAGGCTTGGTACATGAGGAAACTTACTGTCTGCACTTTCGCGTTGCTCACGCTAATCCTGTGCGTCGGCGTGGTTCCCGCCAGGGCCGACACGCTCAAATTGCGAAACGGTCAGGCCGTGACGGGCAAGTACCTGGGGGGTACGGACACGAGAGTAGATTTTCTCGTTTCCGGCCGAGTGCAGAGCTACAACGTCAGTGACGTGCAGAGCATAACCTTCGAGGGCAAACCCTACGAGCAGCGTAGCTCGGACAGCCCGTCGAGCCCTCCCGCGAGCAGCCCCTCGAGCTCTCCGCCGAGCAGTCCTCTGGCTTCGACTCCGGCGCCCGACGCGGCTGCCTCCTCCGCTGCAACTGCCTCGTCCTCTTCAACGACGATTCCCGCCGGTACCACGCTGGTAGTGCGGATGATTGATGGCATCGATTCGGAGGTGAATAAGGTTGGGGACACCTTCAACGCCAGTCTCGAATCGCCTCTGGTCGTGGGCGACACCGTCCTGGCGCCGAAGGGAGCGGATGTTTATGGGCGCCTGATTGAAGCCAAGCAAGCCGGGCACATCGAGGGGCAGTCGGAACTGAGGCTGGAGTTAACCGGAATCAAGATTAACGACCAGGTCGTCCCGGTTGTGACCGGTGCCTACGAAGCGGCTGGCGCCTCGCGCGGCAAGAATAGTGCCGAGAAAGTGGGAGGAGGGGCCGTCCTGGGCGCGCTGATCGGCGCCATCGCCGGCGGCGGGAAAGGCGCGGCCATCGGCGCCGGGGTGGGCGCGGGCGCGGGCACGGCGGCCCAGGTGCTCACTCACGGCCAACAGGTGCGCGTCCCCAGCGAGACCGTCCTCAACTTCACGCTCGAGCAGCCAGTGAGCTTGCCCAAGTAGCGCCGGGCTTCAGTCCGTCAGCCGACGGACAGTTGCCGCCCTAAAGAGACTGTGTGGCGGGTGGCGCAGACATTTGATTTTGAATGTCTGCGATCAGCGAAGCTGGAAATCGGGTAAAGCGGGGCTTGGCGGAGGAGCCAAGCGACTGGCCGTGGTCGAGCTGGATGTTTTATTTCCTGGACGATGCCTCGATCTTGGCGATGGATCGAATGCGATGACATGCTCTACGCCTGCGCCTGGCGGCGCATATCGCAGACATCCCAAATCGATGTCTGCGCCACCCGGGAAAGCGCTTGGCTAAACTTCGGCCTTGCGCATAGCGTCCCGGAGTTGGTCCGCAGCGCGCATCGCCACGGCAATCACGGTAAGGGTGGGGTTCTTTTCGCAGAACGAGGTGAACGAGGCGCCATCGAGGACCCAGAGATTCTTCACGTCGTGGGCCCGGTTGCGGCTGTTCAAGACCGACCGGCGCGGGTCGCGGCCCATGCGCACCGTTCCCACCAGGTTCTCCCCATCGAAGCCGGGCTTGGCGCCCGTTTCCCAGCGGCCGAACATCTTTCCCCCCGCGGCCTCCAGGATAGCCGTCAGCTTCTGCTGCATGTCGCGCACCATGGCCATTTCGTTCGGCCCCCACTCGAGGTGAAGGCGCGCTTTGGGCAGCCCGAATTCGTCGCGCGCTTCCGGGTCCAGGTCCACATAGGTGTTCTGGTTGGCGAGCATCTCTCCATGCGCGCCGAGGGCGACGAGGGCGGGGAAAATGCGCCGGACTTCCTCGCGGTAGGCGCGCCCGTAACCGGGGACGAGCGCCGGGTAGCCGGGGACCTGCTCGGGGCCGCTCGCCAGGTCGATCATGTAGCCCCGGACGAAGTTCTTGCTGGGATTTTCGTAATACACGTTCTGGATCTCGCCGTGTTCCCCCGTGCCGTCTTCGTTGAGCACCTTCGTGCCCAGCAGGCGCTCGAGGTAACCGAGGCAGCCGGTGCCGTGTTCGCTCAAGAGGTTGCGGCCCACCCAGCCGCTGGAGTTCGCTAGGCCTTGCGGAAAGCGCGAGGATTTCGACATCAGCAGGATCCGGACGTCCTCAATTCCGCCGCAGGCCAGGGCGAATACCCGGGCACGAACGCGATATTCGCGGCGCGTCTGGCGGTCGATGAACACCGCTTGCCGGCAACGGTCGCCTGAGGTGTCGAGTTCAAGGGCGCGCACGATGGCATTGGTGACGAGAGTCAGCCGCCCGGTTTTCATCGCCGCGGGGACGGCGGAATTCGCGGAGGTGTACTTTGCTTCCACATCGCAGCCCCGCATGCAATAGCCGCAGTAGTGGCAAACGGGACGGTCGCCGTGGGGCTCGGTGTTGATGGCTTTGCGCACCGGGAAGACGCGATGAGCGGGTCCCAGGTGCTTCTCGCAGGCCGCTTTGACAAGTTCTTCGCCGCAGCGCAGGGTAAGTGGCTTCAGGAATTTTCCGTCGGGGACGGACGCCAGGCCCTCGCTGGAGCCGCTGACCCCCATGAACTGCTCGGCGCGGTCGTAATAGGGCGCCAGCTCCTCATACGATATCGGCCAGTCATCACCCGCGCCGCGGTTTTGAAAGTCGCGCTCGGCGAAGCGCCAGGAATGCCCCGCCCACAGCAAGGATTTGCCCCCCACCGCGGGCAATAAAGCGTAATCCACTCGCTCGGCGGGGCAGACCACAGGGTCTTTCACGAACAGAAATCCGGAGTATTCGTTTGTCCCGTGCGAGCCCCAGCGGCCGCGGAAAGGCAGCTCGAAGGGCCAGACGTGAGTGCGGAATTGGCCCGGCGGGACCCAGTCGCCCGCTTCGAGAATCACCACGCGCAGGCCCGCTTCGGTGAGTTCTTTGGCGGCAATGCCGCCCGACGCCCCGGAGCCTACGATACAAACATCGAACTCCTGCCTGCCGACTGAGTTCAGATCGCGTGGCGGATTGTTGGTTCCGATTTGCATGGGGCGCGTTCGTCAATTCATTGTGCGGCGGCGCGATGGCCGCGATTCGTGTTCCGCTCCTCCGGCACAGGCCGGCTTGGGCTCAGCCGATGAGCTGGCGTGGTTGTCAAACTTGTCGTGGCAAGTGGCGGGGCCCTCTACGTAGCTGTTTCCCTGGTATTTGAGGTCGTCGAGCAAACCGATTTTGGAGGTGTAAAAGCCCTGGGCCGTCGCGCGCTTGAGGCGAACAAAAAAGTGCTCGGCGGCGCTCGACGGTGAAGTTTCCCCGCGAGCGATTTCCGCCAGCAGCGCCTCTTGCTGGCCGGAGGAGAGGTTTGGGATCGGTCCCCCGGCGCGCTGTCGGCTGAAATCGTCCAGCGCGCGCAGGCCTTCAGTCCATTGCTTCTGGATATCCGGCGCGGAGTGCGCTACCACGAAGTCGATGTAGTCTTCCACCTTCGCAGCCTTGGCCCCGGGAGCAACCTCGTCGGGCGGAATAATGAGGTCGGCGAGGAGTGCCACAGTGGCCTTTTGCTCCGGCGTGAAGGACCCCGGTAAATCGGGGCTGCCGGCCTCGGGGAGGCCGGCCTCCAAGGCGAGGTGGTCGCAGACCATTTCGCGGGCACGTCCAGAACGGGGGATCGACTCGGGCGCCACGGTTGCGGCCAATAGCGCCAGCATTCGCGCGATGGCCTGCCGGCGTGGCAAGCGCTCTTTGCGGTGTTCGCGTTCTGGCATCTTGCCGGAGTTGTTTGTCACTTGAGCCCCGCCTGAGAGTATAGGACAGCCAGTCAAGTCAGAGCGAGCATTGAATTCGCACACAATCTCAAAGGCCGCCCCACCGATTTTGCAAGAAGCAGGGCGCGTTCTAGTGAAGGCCCGCGGCCTCGCTCTCCCGCCCCGCCGGGATGATAGGCAAGAGGATGTGGGAAGGGTGTCGGCCGTCGTGGTAAATGGTGTTTTCCGCGATGGCCCAGCGGCGGTTGTCGTTGAGCGGCTCCCCGGTATTCGGGTTGACGTCGAAGCGCGGGAAGTTGCTGCTGGAAATGTCGAGGCGGATACGATGGCCGCGTGCGAAAACCAGGGAGGTCGGATACATCTCAATCGTGAACTGATAAATCTCCCCCGCTTTCATCAAGGAGGCCTTTTCAAGGGAATCCCGATATCGCGCGCGCACAATGCTGTCTTCGACGTTCAAGTCCACGCCGGCCGGGAACGAGGCGTTGGGGGGATAGACATCGATCAATTTGGCAGTGAAGTCCGTGTCCGGAGCGCTGGAGGACGCCCAAAGCTTCACAATGAGGCGTCCGGTAACCTCAAGGTCGTGGTCGAGAGGCGGGCTCCGGAAAACCAGCACGTCGTTGCGCGCGGAGAGTGGCCGCTCGTCGTCGCAGAGCCAGAAATCTTTCCGGCAGCGCTGGTCGGCGGCGCCATGGAACATCAGAATCCCTTCCGAAGAGAGGTTGCCTCCGAGGGTGGGCACGGGATGATGCGGGTCGAATAAGTAGCGCGTAAACGACGGCGCCGCTGCTGCGGGTACATCGATGGAGAGTCCTCCGTCGCCGTGGAGATAGTACGGCGTAGTCTGGGCCCTCGCCGGCGGCCACTCGCGCTCATTCCGCCAATGCCCGCCCACGAAGACCCTGCCATCCGGCGTCTTGTGCGCGTCGCCGCCCCCCATCACGAAGAGTCGCACAGGCGGCTCGCGATCCACGCCGTTGTCGACTCCCTTCAGCCAATGGTCAAACCAGCGCAGCTCGAAGGCAGGAAAATCGAGCGCCGCCTCAGGGCCAAATTCCGCCTCGCCGGCGAAGTCGCGCTGCTGGCCCCCGTGAGTCCAGGGGCCCATAATCAATCGGATAGGCCCTCGCTTGGCCTGGGAGAGTTGGACGTAATTGAGGTTAGCCGTCTGCGCTCCCCAGGAATCGTACCAACCTCCCACGAGAAAGACAGGGCCGTCTTTATACTCGGCCAGATGATCCACCACGCTCGCGCCCATGTCCTTCCAGAAATTGTCGTAGTCGCCATGGCTCATCGCCTCGATCAGCCAGGCTTCGTAATCAGGAATCAGTTTCAGAGGCGTCGTGCCTGGGCGCAACGGGAGCCCTTTCGCATATTCCCGGACCTGCGCGCCGAATTGGGTCAGCACCTCACGCACCGCGGGGTCGCGCGCCTCGTGGCTGGATGGGCCACCCGTGTTGAAGATCCAGTTCATCCAGCGGAGCTCGAAGGCGCCGTTGTGGCGAATCCCGAAGCGCCCGTAATCGGACATGGCATCCACGGGGATCATGGTCTTGAGGTAGGGAGGATTTGAGATCGCCAGCGCATGTTGTGTCCCGCCGGGATAGGAGGTGCCCACGGTGCCGAGGTTGCCATTGCACCAGGGCTGCTCGCCAATCCACTTGGCAGTATCGAAACCGTCATTCACGTCGTCCCGGTGGGGACGCCACCTTCCCTCGGATGCATACCGGCCGCGCACGTCCTGGCCCACGGCAATATACCCGCGCGGCACGAAGTAGCGCGCCCAGGACTCGATTCCGTCCTTGTTGTATGGAGTGCGTTCCATAATTACCGGGAATCTTCCCGGCACAGGAATGCCCTGGAGAGCCGGACGATAGATGTCCGTCGCCAGCCGCACCCCGTCGCGCATGGTAACCATGACGTTCTTGAAGGCCGAGATTTCATAGGGCGTCGTGGGGGAAGCGGCCTGACGGGGGCTGGCACCCTTCGGCGCCAGAGAGCAAGGGACGGCAAGCATGAGGAGAGAGATTGTGGCGAAGGAGAGGACGCGGCGACCCCGCATGGTCTGTTCTCCTAAGGCAGCGAACGCTGGACAGCTTCCAAAAGCTCCTCGGGCGAGACCTCGGCAGTCCCGAACTTCACCACCACACAGCCTGCCGCCAGATTCGCTAGCCTGGCCGCATCCAGCATGGACGCCCCGGAAGCGTGGGCAAGCGCCAGGACAGCCAGAACGGTATCGCCAGCCCCCGTCACGTCGTACACGGGCCGGGGAACATTCGAGATTTCATGGATTGCCCCGCCAGCCTCAATCAACGTCATCCCTTGCGCGCCGCGGGTGATGAGAAGATAGGAGCAGTCAAGTTCCGCCCTCAGGCGTCGCCCCCCAGCTTCAAGTTGCGAGCGGGTACGCAGGGGGTGGCCCACCATCAACTCAGCCTCGTGCAGATTGGGCGTCACTACCGTGGCGTGACGGCACACCTCCGGGGCATCGGGCTTGGGATCGACAAACAAGGGCAGGCGGCGTTGCCGAACCAGGGCCTTCACTTGATTGCATAGCTCCGCCGTTACGGTTCCCTTCCGATAGTCGGAAATGATGAGCGCATCCAACCGGCTCGCCCAGCGCGCCAGGCATTGGGCCAGAAGGTTGGCCGTCCGGCGGGAGATATCCTGCGGCTTTTCGAAGTCCAGGCGCAGGAGTTGATGCTGGTGCGCCACGATACGTACCTTGTGTGGCGTAACTCGCCGCGAGTCGCGGATGAGAGCTTGGGTCGGAATCTTACGGCTTTGCAAGAGCGCGCGAAGCCGCCGGCCGCTCTCGTCTTTGCCCACGGCTCCAAAAGGGACGGGCTTGCCTCCCAGCGCCGCGATATTAACCGCCACGTTCCCGGCTCCTCCGGGAAACCCTTGGGCAGATGTACGGTCGTGCATGAGGACGACGGGGACCGGAGCTTCCGGCGAGATGCGCGTCGCCTCTCCGCGCAGCAATTCATCCAACATGTAGTCGCCCAGGACGCCGATGGTTCGCCCGCGAAACTTCCGAATGATGTGCGAAAGACGCGCGTGAGTTCCAGCCATGAATCTCCTGCCCGCGGATTGTCAGGGCGCGGGGTCTGCTCGCCGCTGCCGCGGCTCTATAGCCTCGAATTCCGCAGCACAGTTTCTACTGCTTCTCGGACCTGGTCGAAGGTCACGGAAAGGATACACTCCGGACGATCAAAACGGTAGCACCGGTCACCCGGGCAAGGATTGCAGTCGTAGAAATTCTGAACGACCCGCGAGCTAGGGTTCGCTTCGACCCGTGGCCACGGTCCCCAGATGGCGGAGCTTGACGAGCCGAAGATGACCACCGCGGGGCGTGCGAGCGCCGCCGCCATGTGGGCAGGCCCGCTGTCGTTCCCCACGAATAGCCGGGCTTTTGACAAAGCCGCCGTGAACTGCCCGAGGTTTGCACCTTCCAGCCGGCGGATCGGTGTCCCGCAAGCGTTTTGGACGGCGTCGAGCACCCCCTGCTCGCCGGGACCGCAGGAATAGATTGGCGCCAGCCCGGTTTGCGCCCCCAGATAGCTGCCAAGTTGGGCAAACTTTTCCGGGGCCCATTCCTTGGTCTTGTATAGGGCTGTGGGGTGAATCACCGCGTATTCCTGCCCAGGCGGGAGGCCCAGGCCGGCGCGTTTCTCTTCCCACCACGTTTGGTGTGCGACATTCACAAACAAGCGCGCGGCTGGAATCTGCGTGCGAGGCAAGCCCAGATGGAAAAATGCGGATGCCTGGTGTTCAGCCGTGTGGACGGAGGTCTGGCCCAGGATGGTGCGGGCATCGGGAACGTGAATATCGTAGAGGCTCGGGGAACGGAAGTGCGCGAAGCCGACCTTCCACCGCGCCCCGCTGGCGCGAGCCAGCCATCGGCTGGTGGGCCCTCCGTGCAAGTTGACGCACAGGGCGGCATTTCGGCGGCGAATCTCTCGCAGGGCGTGAAGCCGCCCACGGATCCCTCTCCCTCCTTTATCGTCGCCGGGGAAGAGGACCTCTTCGACGTCGGGATTCCCTTCAAGGAGCTCCCGGAAGCGCGCTTCGATGACCACCAAAAGGCGCAAGTCCGGCCTCCACTCCTTGAGGAGATGTAGCGTCGGGGTGAGCAGTACGATGTCACCGATGGAGCGAAGGCGAAGGACCAGGACGCGGGCCCCGGAGGGCAAGTCGGGAAGGAGCGACGCTGCATTCATTTGGCGAAGCAGTGCGTGGAAGACTGCCTGCCCTGCCTGCGGCTCGCAAGCGTTGGGGCAGGCCAGGCTCACTCTGCCTCAATCTTGGCTTCGTCCACGAGCATGACGGGAATGTCGTCTTTGATGGGGTAGACCCGCCGGCATTGGCCGCACTTGAGTCCTTGCCCGTCCGGCGTGAGCTTCACCGGAGCCTTGCAGAGCGGACACACGAGGATGTTGAGCAATTCCTGCGATACGGCCATTTCCGAACCTCCGGGCCTGAATCTAGCAAACGCAGTCGGCGAATTCAAGCCGCACGAGTTGTAGTTAGGAGTTGACCTGGCGTATCGCGCTGGCGAGCCTCCGCGAGGCGAAACCTCACGTCGGACCCATCAAACCCGTAGACTTTTCGCCCCGCCTGACCGGGAGCGGGGTCATCCGAATGCGGCTCTCCTCAATCACAGAGAAGTGTCCTTCCCAATCGGTTCATGCTTCCAGGACCGCCACGGACACCTTTGCCACATCTGTCGGAGATGGAGCCCGAATGCGAAACAATACAACTCCTGCGGGCGGAAAAAGAGTGTGTCGGAAGGCGAACTCGCCAAAATCCTTGTCAAATGTAATCAACAAGCGATCTTCTGATGCAGCGATTTCCACCACTTGGGAGTCGGGCGCGCCTGGAGAGGCCGTCCGCACCCAACGAACGTCATGCCCGCGAGCTCGAAGCGCTTCCACCGCCTCGCCGGGGAAGTTTTCGTTTGCAAGGATTCGCATCAGCGAATACCAACGGGATAGACCTTCTCTGCATGCAGGACAGCGCTTGCGTAAGCCAAGCAAGCGAGGATGTCGTCGCGGCTTATGCCCGGATAGTTCTTTACTATATCTGATTCCGTCCAACCCTGGGCGAGGAGATCAACGATGAACTCCACCGCCAGACGTGTCCCCTTCACGACGGGTTTCCCACAAAGGATCTGCGAATCGATTACGATGCGACCCTGCCAGTTCATAGGCGTCTGCCCCCGTCAGTAGCGTTTATTGTAACACTGCACGGAGCTTCGTTTTGCGCGGACCCCAGCTTACCGCGCGCCCATCGCCAGCTTGTCTTAGGCCGCGGGGCTTTCCGCGCTGGTGGCAGGGTTCCACGGCGCGATTTCCGCGCGCAGCGTGCAGGTCAAGGTGCGCCAAGACGGCGGTTCCACCTTCCAAACCGCGAGGATGGCGGAACCCTGATACACGCGCTCAAAGCCTAGCTCTGACTGCGAAATTGTCTCGATGGGCACAATCCACCAGCGCGCTTGCGGCCGGGCATCCAGAAGGATTTTGACACGCTGCCACTCATCGACCAAGAGCAGGTTACGCCCTTCGATTTCCCCTCGGAATTCCAGCGGTCGCCGGACCTCGTTGGCCAGGAAATATCGGTCGTGAGCGTCCGGGGCCAAAAGATTGATGACCAGCTCCAGGCCCAGCGCCAGTCCGGCGGGGCAGGAGCGGTCCGTGGAGAGCGTCGAGCGGCATTCGAGCTGCCAGGAGTCCTCAGAAGCCTTGAAGGTCAGCAGCTTGCGGGCCGCAACTTGCATTTCGCAGCCGTTGATTCGGAGAAAGGCCTGGTTCTCCATTTCCACCCCGGCCTCGCGAGTCCTGCTTTGTGGGATCGGCGCCACCTTCCAAGTCCCGCACGCCAAGTCCGCGTTCTCTTCCAGGCTCAAGTTGTTGAAATCTGCCCAGCGCTTGCTGGCGGGGAACACGTATGTCCGGTAGGCGTGGCGCGCATAACGATCGTAACGAAGCAGAGCATCCAGGTTCGCCTCCTTGCTCAGGACCATGTCATGGATGGAGGCGGGGCCCTCGTGAGGTGCTTCTTTTGTAGTGACGCGATGGCGCACCAGCGCGTGATAGGCTTCCGGGCGGCGCATCAGCGAATTGACGAGCTCCACGTCGCGAGGTTTGAATCGCAGGCTCGAGACCGTGCCCCCGTCCGCGGGGCGGACTATCGCGCCGAAGGCCGGCTGCTCGACGAGAATCTCATCGTGCCCATCCACATCGAAGTCTTCCCTTCGCACGGCCTCGGGTTGGTAATTCCCCGTCGCGGTCTTGTCGAGCGCCACCTCCGCCTGGATCAAATGGCGAAGGATGGCGGTGCGCAGGTGAGGCGCGTAAAGCCCGCCAAACACGCCGTGCCAATAGGCGTCGTTGCACTCGGCAGCTAACAGGTGCGCCCGCGCTTCACGCAGCGGGCCACCGGCTGCGGCATCTGTGGAGATTTTGTGGCTCGCTTCCTGCCAGCGCCGGCCGGCGGCCAGCAGAAGCTTGTGCATCTGGTTGGACTCCGGGTATTTGCTCAGGAAATTGCGCCACAGGCCGCCGCGCAGAAAGCGCCGGCAACGCTCGCCTGAAGCGGTTCGCTCGCTCTCCTCGAGGCACTTCTTCAGCTCCGCGGAGGCCCCAGCCGGTAGCGCCCACTCCATCATCTCGGGATAAGACACCGCGGGCAAATAGATCCTTCCGAGCGGCGCGTGAGAAGCAACGTAAGCAGAGACAGTCGTCGTTTCGAGCCACTCCGCGGCTTCTTCGAGCGCGTTGAGAAATCTATCGAGCCAGCCTTTTGTGTAGACGTGCTCGAAAGTCCCAGGCCATACGCCGAATTTTTCGCAGTCATCCCCCATGGCCAGGAGCGAGCCCGGCCGGTTGAGTCCTTCGCGAAGAATCTGCAGCGTTTTTTCGGGTTCTTGGAATGGAATTGTGTAGCGCAGGGCTTTCAGGCTGGGGACAAGGCGCAGGGGCGCGCCCTGCTCCTCCGTGATGTAGACGCCCTGCAGTTGGGAAGGCTCAAGCCCCGCAGCCAGGAAGTGGTTGTCATCGAGCACGACGTACTCCACCCCGGACTCTGCCAGCGGCTTTGCCAAGCCGGGCTCCCAAACGCGCTCCGCGACCCAGGCGCCGCGGGGGGCGGCCCCGAAGTGCCGCCGCAAGTAATCGGAAAGAGTGCGAAGCTGATCGAGCTTGTCGGCGTCCGGTATGGCTGGCAGGATCGGCTCATAGTACCCACCGCCCAGCAGTTCGGCCTGCCCGCGCTCCGTGAGTTGCCGGAGCTGCGGGAAAAATTCCGGGTGGCGTTTTTCGATCCACTCCAACAGGATGCCCGAATAGTGCAAGCTCACACGGATGCGGGGGTGGAGAAGCAAGGCGCGAATGAAAGGCGCATAGGACTTCTGATAGGCTTCTTCGATCACGTGGTCGAAGTTGCCCACGGGCTGGTGCGAATGGATGACGAGCGCGAATGCGACTTTGCTCAACGGACAATCCTCACGAAAGGCCGCCTTCCCGCGCCGAGCCTTTCATCGGTCAGGGCAGGCCGCTATTGCAACTCGGGTATTTACACGGACAGCTAGGATAGAATGAAACTCGGTTGGTTGTCAGTAGAAAACGACTGCGGACCGTGTCTGGGCCTCGATTGGGAATGGTGATTCGGGTCCGGGGTTCGGCCCCTGACCCCGATATCCCTAGCGAATTACAACTGGCCACTGCGCACTGACAACCTCCAAGGAGGCAGATTGGAGCCGAAATCATTGCTGGCTTACTGCCAGTCAGAGACTGATTCTCTCTTGCGATGTTTGCGCCGGGCAGTGGAGATTGAATCGCCCAGCAACTCAAAGCCCGGTGTAGATCGTCTGGCTAGTTTTTTCGCGCGGGAGTTCGAGCGGCGAGGTGGCCGGGCGCGTGTTCTCTCTCATCCGAAGGTGGGCTCAGCGGTTTGTGCGGAGTTCTGGGGGACGTTGCGCGGCCGCAAGCCTATCTTGCTTCTCGGCCATCTTGACACGGTCTGGGGAATAGGAACTCTCGCCCAGATGCCGTTCCACGTTCGCGCCGGGCGTGCTTACGGGCCTGGGATCCTGGATATGAAGTCGGGGATTGTTTGTGGGCTCTGGGCGATCCAGGCTCTGCAGGCGCTGGGCATCGCTCCCGCCCGCCCTGTGCGTTTTTTTCTGAATTCCGATGAGGAAGTTTCCAGCCAAGCCTTTCGTCAGGCGATTCTCGCGGAAGCACGGCGGGCCCGCGCGGTGCTCGTGCTGGAGCCCGCGGCGGCGGGAGGGGCTCTAAAGACCGCGCGCAAGGGAGTCGGTGATTTCAAAATCATCGTGCATGGCCGCTCAGCGCACGCGGGGGTCGATCCGGCGGCCGGCGTGAACGCGGTCTCGGAGTTGGCGCGGCAAATCATTCACGTCCAGAGCTTCGCTCGGCCGGGCAAGGGGCTTACGGTCAGCGTGAATGTCGCGGAAGGTGGAACCAGGCCGAACGTTATCCCCGAACGAGCCTCGATGCTGGTGGATGTGCGCGTGCCGCGCTGGCGCGACGCCCGGACCATCGAGAGGAAAATCCACGGCCTCAAGCCGTTTGATCCGCAGGCGCGCCTGGAAATTGACGGCGGCATCAATAGGCCTCCGATGGAACGGCAGATGGCGTTGGGACTTTTCCAAAAAGCGCGCGCCTTGGGCCGCCAGATGGGCATGCAACTGCAGGAAGCATCCACGGGCGGCGGCTCGGACGGGAATCTCACCGCGGCTCTCGGCATCCCCACCCTCGATGGCTTGGGGGGTGTCGGGGAGGGCGCCCACGCCCGCCACGAGCACGTCGTCATCCGCGAACTTCCTCGGCGCGCGGCACTGCTGGCGGCCCTCCTCGCCACATTGTAGAAGGCAGCGTGTGCTGCTGGAGGCCTGAAAGGTTTACTGCAAATTGATGCTTCATCCTGAAGCCTTCATGCTTTAATCCTACGCCCCGTAGCGCTTGGCGACGTAGTTGGCGACTTCCTGCTCGAAGGCGGGAAGGTCGAGGCGGAATTCGTCTTGGAAGAGGGAGTTGAGGTCGGGATTGGAGGACATAGCTTTGAGCAGTCTGCGGATTTCGCCCATGCCGAAGGTGTCGCGCAGGTATTCGAGGGCGGCCAGAGATTTCCCATACACGAGGCCGACCTGCTCGGAAGGGAGATTCGCAAAGGTGCCCTCGAGCGCCTGAAAAGGTGGAAGCTGTCCTGCGGCCAGGGCCTTGGCTAATCTTGTTCCCAGGGACGCCGTCGTGGCCCCTTCCTCGAGTTGAGCCAAGCCCTCGTTGAACCAAGTGGGGCAACGGCCCACCGTAATCTGGCGCACGAACGAGTGGGTCAATTCGTGTTTCAGGACGCGCGCCAGCTCCGTGTCTACCGTTTTGAGGCCGGAGACCGGGACGCGGATTTTGCCATCGTTCAATGCCCCCACCCAATTGGGCGAACGGGTGATATCCCGGAACCCCTGATTGGGGTAGAGAATGACGACAATGGTTTCTCGGGGCGAATAATCGAGGTCAGTGACTAGATCGCGGAAAGAACCCTCCAGGCTGTTTAGGACCTCCCCACTGAGCTTCTCGATTTCACGTCCTTCGTAGCGCAGCAGAAAGTGCTCGCTGTGCAGCTCGAGATAAGAGCCCGCAACGGATTGCTCCCGCTCTGCCCTGGCAACAGCTTCCCGCAGGCCGGGGTTGTCTTGGATGGCCAGCGCCTTGTTCCACTCCGCGATCGCCTGGTCAAGGTTTTCCATGCCGTAGTAGGCTGACCCCAGCAACAAGAGGATGTCCGGGGATTCGGGATGCTGGTCGCTCGCGGGGAGCAGCAAATCCATGGCCTCAAAAAAATGGCTTTGGGAAACTTCCAGGTAGCCCAGGGCCAACGTCAGCGACAAGTCATTGGGGAAGAACTTGAGCGCCTCACTATACCTCAGGATGGCCCCTTCGGGATCGCCCTTGCGCATCAGGAAGACCCCCGCCTGTTGGAAGGCCTGTTTCAACAGGTGCGCATTGTCGGGAGACGTGGTGTGTGTCATGTCGTATTCGAGCCGCTGCAAATACCCTTCATCCACCGCGCCGTCCTTAATGACAGGCGAGTTCTCCTCCGCGGAAGACTGCGCCAGCGGAGAGGGTGGGAGGGGCAGTTCTTGCCCACGGGCGGAGGGAGGCGTGTTGCCGCCACCCTCTGCATCTGGGGTAGGAAGAGGAGACTTCTCGATGTGGTCCACAAGCCCACGTGGGATGGCCAGCTCTCCACCCGGGACTTCATAGAAGACTTGCTTGGGGTCCTCGCGCGTGACCTGGGCAACAATCTTGCGCCCGTTCTTCAAATAGATCGTGTCCGCATGACCGTCGGGCGGCAAGACTGTGACGGCCAGAACCACAACCGAAAGCCCCAGCCACATTGAACAAGCGCTGCAGACCGGTCGTGTAGGTCTCCGGCTCTCGCCCGCCGTTTGGGTGCCGGGCTTCTGCCCAAGGAGAGCTTTCAGTTGAGGCCGAACTGTAGCACACCACCTCGGTGTAGATTCCAGCAAAGAACAGTCCCCCTCACCAAACTGGGTTCCACGCCCTGTCATGCTTGGGAAATCATACCTTAGACGGGTCAGTGCAGTCGAATTGAGCCAAGGGCGGCCCGACTGTGAAACCGTGCGAGCTGGTCACACCACGATGATTGAGGTGGAGTAGAGATAAGAGTACAGTAACGGTTGAAGTGGAATTGATGGACATGGACTTCTTGCCCGTGCGCGTGCCCGCCCGTGTTTCGACCTTTGCTGGGGATAGTCATCGTGCAGTTTTCGGCCATGCCGGTCTTCTCCTTCTTTGCGGGATCCTGTGCTTACTGCCGACCCGCTGCTCGGGGGCTGGGGTGGAGCAGCAAGCTCCCGACCCTACAGAACTGCTCAGCCGACTCAACAACGCGCTGGTGGATCCAGCCCAAGTCTATGCTCTGCGCGACACACGCATCACGCGGGATCGGGTTACTCTCTATTTCAATCGCGGCTTCATAGCGTTTTTGACCAAAGTGCAAGGAGAAACCCTCGGAGCCGTGTTTTCCGGTCGAGGGGAGATTCTGTTGATCCCTCCCGATACGGTTGAGAAGCAAAATCTGGCGCAATTCACCGAATCCCCCATCTTGGAGGAGCAGTTCAACGCGGCCTATATGCGCTTTACGGATGGGGCTGCTCAAGAGTTGCTGGCGGCGGCGCGCCGGCCGGACCCCGAGGATCCTGAGCAGCCGCCCAACTTCGCGTCGCAATGGAACGCCGCTCTACGCGCCCTCAACCCTTTAAGCTCCGCGCGCATGATCGCGGACCTTTTGGAAGACCGCAGGAGCCCGCTTTTCCGGGCGCGGCTCGATGTGCTCGATCGTTCACCCTTTGACGTGGTTGTCGATGAGCGCCTGCCTGAGGCGGTGAGCGTGATCGCCACGGGGAAGACCGGCGAAGAACTCTATAACGACGTCTGGTGTTCCTTTCCGAGCAAAACATCCAAGACACGATTCACCTCATTATTAAAAGGCCCGGCGCGAGTCCTCTCGTACAAAATCAATACTCGCATCCTGGCCGACCACAGTCTGGAAGGCCGGGCCGACCTGCTGGTGGAATCCTTATCCGGTTCCAGCCGCGTCCTGCCCTTCGTGCTTTCGCGGTGGCTCCAGGTCTCCAAAGTGGAGACCGAAGAGGGCAGGAGCTTGGTGGTGTTCCCGGATGCTTCGGAAGGAACGTCCGAGGGACCTCCCCGGCGAAGCGACTGGATCGAAGTTGTATTGGCTGCCCCGCGCCCGACGGGAGAGCGGTTTCACCTGGTTTTCACGTATCACGGGAATGTAATCGGTGATGCGGGTAATGGCGTCCTTTATGTGGGAGCGCGAGGAAGTTGGTATCCCAGCCGCCCCCTCAACGAACCCGCCAGCTACGACCTGACTTTTGATTACCCGCAGAATCTCACCTTGGTGGCGACCGGCACGCGCATGGAAGAAGGGCCCTCCGCGAATGGGATGCATAGCCATTGGCGGTCGGACGGCGGATTTCGCGTGGCGGGCTTCCACCTCGGTCCCTACACCTCCGTCGAGCGCCAAGTCGGGAAAACCCTGGTGGAAGTCTTTGCCACAAAGGAAGCCGAGGCCTCCCTCGAGAAGCGCCATGTGGAGCGAGCCTCTCCAATGATTGATATCTCGCCCCAGGCGATTAAGAACCCGCTCATCCGGATTCTTCCGCGGCTGGTTTCCCCTCTAAAACCGGAGGCGCTGCTCGACCGCGTGGCCGAAGACGCCGCGGACGCGATGGCATACTATGAGAAACAGTTCGGGCCATTCCCCTATCCTCATATGGCAATCGCGCAGGTCCCCGGTAGTTTCGGGCAGGGGTGGCCGGAACTGGTCTATCTTCCCACGCTTACTTTTTTGCCCCGGGCCGAGCGTTCCGCCATGGGATTCACTCAAACTGAGGATGACCTTCTCACCCAGAGCCTGGAGGCTCACGAAATCGCTCATCAGTGGTGGGGAAATTTGCTCGGTTTGAAGACTTATCACGACGTGTGGCTCTCCGAAGGGGTTGCCAGTTACGCGGCGGCGTGCTACCTGGCGCAAGGAAGAGACGGCGAACGGAAATTTCGCCAAATGTTGGAGATCTTCAAGCGGGACCTGTTGAGCAAAACGCAGACCGGAAAAACCGTCGAGTCGGCCGGCCCCGTGTGGCTGGGAGACCGCCTGTCAAACTCTCTGAACCCAAACGGCTACACCAACGTCGTGTACAAGAAATCCGCCTGGGTTCTCCACATGCTGCGTGGCCTCCTGACCGACCCCGCCACCGGATCCGATGAGAGGTTCTTCAGGATGCTCCGCGATTTCTTGAACGCACATCGGGGCGAGGAAGTTTCCACGGAAGACTTCATTCACCATGCCGAGAAGTACATGACCCGCGCCATCGACCTGGAACACGATGGCCGGCTGGATTGGTTCTTTAACGAATGGGTGTACAACACCGGAATTCCCACTTATCAACTCACTTCCCACACGCGGCGGCAAAGTCCGAACACGTACGTGGTTCAGGGGATGATCGAGCAGAGCGGCGTGCCGAGCCAGTTTGAAATGCTGATCCCCGTGGTGGCGTGGACCGCCAAAAACAAGCGGATGAAGGTGGAGCGCGTGGCGGTCGGTGAAACGGGCGGCTACTTCCGGTTTACAACCGCGACAAAGCCCGCACGGGTCACCATCGACGAGGACAACCTCCTTGCCGTGGTGCATCAACCTTAGCCGGGAGGCCAGTGAAAAACCCGTCCTCCCAAAAGGTGTAGGTGTAGGTGGAACACCGACTGCCCGGCCCAGGCCCCGTTGTTGATGACCGTCCGGTATCCCTTGGATGCGAGTCCCCGTTCGCGCGCCAGGTGAGCGGAGACGGCGAGCAGGTGGCCCAGCAGGGTTTCGTCTTCTGCCGTCGCCTCCTGAAGGGTGGAGAGATGCTTGCGAGGAAGGACCAGCAGGTGCACCGGCGCTTGCGGGTGGATGTCCTCGATCGCCACGGCCTGCTCGTCCTCGTAGACAAATCTGGCGGGTGCGCGTCGTTCGATAATCCGACAGAATAGACAATCTTGCATGAGGTTGCGACGCTAATTCAGCCTGACAACGAACGTTTCCGTGGCCAGGTTTGCGTGCCGGAGTTTCTGCGCTAGATCCTGCGCGGCATCCTCTGAGGTTTCCTGGCCCACGCGCACACGGTAGAAAACCACATCGCCGCGGTCGAAGGTCTGAACGGTGACCGGGCGGAAGCGAGCTTCGATGAGCGCTCGCAGGCGCTCGGCGTTCTCGCGCTGTTGAAAAGCCCCAACTTGCACCCCAAAAACTCCCGGCTCCGCGCCCGATGGCGCCTCGGATAGAATTTCGAGCCGGACGCGCGCGAGGTCAGGCATGTTGATGGCCTGGGCCGCAGCGTAGGAGAGGTCGATGATCCGGCCTTCCACGAAGGGGCCACGATCGTTGATGCGCACCTCGACGTCGCGGCCGTTGCCCAGGTTGTGCACGCGCACCTGAGTCCCGAACGGCAAGGTCCGGTGCGCGGCGGTCATGCCGTACATGTTGTAGATCTCGCCGCTGGCGGTCGGCCGCCCGTGATAGGGATGCCCGTACCATGAAGCGATCCCTTCTTCTCCCTGAATGATGGGCGCGGGACGCGCGGGGGGAAGCGGAGCCCGACCGGCCGCTACTGGCCCGCGATGCCGGTGCAGACACCCGCACGATAGGACCACCAGGCCGAAAAGGAGACCGTGCCGCACGGCCCTCCGCAGCGAGGGCAGCCTGGACAGGAGAATGCTCGAGCCGAAGTGCCTAACCACGAGTTCGGCGCCTGGCCGCCTCCAGTTTATCCGCCAATTCCGCCAAATGTTCCGAGGTGCTCCGCAATAGCTTGGCCATGTCACGGCGTGTGGCGGGCTTGAGTTCACGAGCCACGTACTTCCGCAGCTTCTCCAATTCCTGGTCCAAGGTCCGGCCGGCCTCTTCGAATTTCATGGCGTCGCTCCTGATGGGACGCCGCTATTCTACTGGAATCTGGAACGCACAATCTGGAAATTTAGGGAGGGCCAGAGGAAGCCCTGGGCTATAATGAATTTTCGGCTCAGGACGGACAGTCGGAATGCAATTACCTCCCAGGTTCTGGTTTCAACTCCAAAGGCTGAAAAAGGCGTTTCAGTCGGCGTGGGGCGAAAAGGGGCAAGCGTACGACACGGCGCACCGGATGTGTCCTCACTGCCGGGCCTTGGTGGAACGGGGCGCTTCGACGTGCCCCTTTTGCGGAGGAAGCCTGCGCAGTGCCCGCGCGCGCGGCTCAACGAGCACGCCGGGAAGAATCTTGGGCGTCATCCCCATTCCTTCGACGGCGAGTTCCGTCATTGTCGGCGCGAACGTCGCCCTCTATGGCATCGCCTGGTACTTGACTCAGTCCGCCGCGGGGTCGGATCTGGGCGCGGCCTCGAGCATGGGCGGAGTCAGCGGGGAAGTCCTCTATCGTTTGGGCGCCAAGTTCGGCCCGGCGATTGGGGCCGGACAATGGTGGCGGCTCGTGACCGCGTGCTTCTTGCACGCCGGTCTCCTCCATATCGGCATGAACCTGTGGTGCATCGTGGATCTGGGGCCGGAGGTTGAGTCCCTCTTCTCCACAACCAAGTTCGTGGTCCTCTATCTCGTTACGGGCGTTTGCGGGTTCATCGCCAGCTCCTGGTGGAGCGCCGGGCTTTCTGTGGGAGCCTCAGGCGCGATCATGGGCCTGATCGGGATCCTGATCGGGGCGAGCTACCACCTCGGGCGGTTAGGGAAGGACTATCGTGGCATGCTTTGGCGGTGGGTGCTCTATATGCTGATCTTCGGCTTAATGCCGTTCTTTGCGGTTGACAACGCCGCGCATGTCGGCGGTTTGCTCTCCGGCATGGTTTTGGGTTATTTCGTTCCTCACGGCGAGCCAGAGACGCGTGCGAGCGAGAATTTCTGGAACGCGCTCGCTATCCTTTCCGTGCTCATCATCGCCGGGTCGTTTGCCCTGATGGCTCTGCAACTGAACCAGCGATTGCCCTGGTAACGCCCCGGCGCCTTCGGGCGCTACGCCTCGGCGGTCGTCGGATCGATCCTCCGCTTGACCTCGGAGATCCGGTTGGCCGGGAACCCACCCTGCCGGGCGTGCTCGCGGATGATCTCGGCATTCGGCGCGATATAAACGCAGTAGACCTTGTCGTCGGTGACGTAACTCTCCACCCACTGAATCTGAGGCCCCAGGTTCTTCAGGACGCTGCACGACTTCTGCGAAATTCCCTGGAAGTCACTGGCCGAAAGCTTCCCGGCACCAGGAATCTCGCGCTCAATCACGAATTTTGGCATGGCGGCTCATCTCCTTTTCGATTGTTGGCCCTCGGGCGTGGGCTTTCTTGCTCGTCACTCGTCACTTGTCACTCGTCACTGCCTTTAACGGTTCCTGCATGACTGCGGAGGGATGACGCGCCTTTTCGTAGGCGGCGATGCGGTCCTCGAACCGCAATGACCGGCCGATGTCGTCCCAACCTTTCATCAGACATTCGCGCCGGAAGGGATCGATCTGAAAAGAGAGTTGCAGCCCGGACTCATCGCTCACCATCCACTTTTCCAGGTCGACCGTCAGCCGGTAGCCAGGGCGTGTATCCGTGCGGCGGAACAACTCCTCCACGTCCGCTTCCGGCAGCGTAACCGGGAGGAGGCCATTCTTAAAACAGTTATTATAAAAAATGTCGGCATAACTTGGAGCAATAATAGACCTAATGCCGTACTCGAGAATCGCCCAGGGAGCGTGCTCGCGGCTGGACCCGCAGCCAAAATTCGCTCGCGCCAGGAGAATTGAGCAGCCCTGATAGCGAGGCAGGTTGAGGACGAAATCGGCGTTGGGTTTTTCGCCCTCCAGGTACCGCCAGTCGTAGAAGAGCACGCGCCCGTAGCCTTCCCGGGTCACCCATTTGAGAAATTGCTTGGGCACCATCTGGTCCGTGTCCACGTTGACGCGATCCAGCGGGGCCACCAAGCCGCTATGCTTTATGAAGGGTTGCATGTTATTTGCCGCTAGTCCTTGGTCATTTGTCCTCTGTCATTTGTCCTATCGGACAAACTTAAGGGCCAATCACCAAGGACCAAGGACCAAGGACCAAGGACCAAGGACCAAGGACCCCTACTCCCCCTTTCCGACAACCCACTCCCGCACATCCACAAAGTGCCCGGCGATCGCGGCTGCGGCGGCCGTCATAGGGCTGGCCAGATGAGTCCTTCCGCCCTTGCCCTGGCGTCCCTCGAAGTTGCGGTTGGAAGTACTCGCGCAGCGCTCCCCGCTGGGCAGGACATCCGCGTTCATGCCGATGCACATGCTGCATCCAGAATCCCGCCACTCGAACCCGGCATCGCGAAAGATCTTGTCCAGGCCGTGCTTTTCCGCCAGGGCCTTGATGCGCATCGAGCCGGGGACCACCAGGGCTTCCTTCAATGACTTCGCGACTTTCTTCCCCGCCACCACTTGCGCTGCCAGGCGCAGGTCCTCGAGGCGCGAGTTCGTGCACGAGCCGATGAACACGCGGTCGAGAGGAATGTCCACCATGCGTATCCCGGGCTTGAGCCCCATGTACTCGAGCGCGCGCTGGGCGGCTTGACGGTCCACGGAGTCCGGGAAGGAATTCGGGTCGGGAACGCGTCCAGTAACGTCCGTGACCATGCCGGGATTGGTCCCCCAGGTTACTTGCGGCGCGAGGCTTGCCGCGTCCAACTCCACCACGCGATCAAACGCCGCGCCGGGATCGGTGGCGATGGACCTCCAGTAGTCCACAGCGACTTGAAAGTCCTTTCCGCGCGGTACGTACGGGCGGCCCTCCATATAGGCGAAAGTGGTGTCGTCGGGGGCCACCATTCCCGCCCGTGCGCCGCCCTCGATGGTCATGTTGCAAATGGTCATCCGGCCTTCCATGGAGAGGGTGCGGATGGCCTCGCCGGCGTACTCGATCACCTGGCCGGTGCCGCCGGCGATCCCGATTTTGCCGATGATGGCCAGGATGATGTCCTTGGCAGTTACGCCCGGCGCGCGCCGCCTGTCCACGCGCACCAGCAGCGTCCGGGACTTGAATTGCGACAGGCATTGCGTGGCCAAAACGTGCTCCACTTCGCTGGTGCCGATGCCGAAGGCCAGCGCCCCGAACGCCCCGTGCGTGGACGTGTGGCTGTCCCCGCAAACGATGGTGAGCCCCGGCTGAGTGAGGCCGAGCTCCGGCCCAATCACATGCACGATGCCCTGGTTCGGGCTTTGCAGGTCGAAGAGGAGGATGCCGGTCTCCCGGCAGTTTTTTGCCAGCGCCTCAAACTGCGCCGCCGCCACGGTGTCGAGAATAGGCAGATGGCGGTTCTTAGTCGGGACCGAATGGTCCATGACGGCGAATGTCAGGTCCGGCCGCCGCACTTTGCGCCCCGCCATCTTCAGGCCGGAAAAGGCTTGCGGGGAAGTCCCTTCGTGGACCAGGTGACGGTCAATGTAAATAAGCGCCGGCTGCCCGGGCTCTTCCGCCACCAAGTGGGCTCCCCAGATTTTTTCGTACATAGTACGCGGCGGCATCGTCATTCACCGGGGCGAAAGTTGTGATTCAGCCCTCTGTAGTCATTATACGACCAGGGGCAGGCAAATGCTCGTGTTTTGCACGCTCGGTCTTTTCTTGACTCGCTGGGCGGCTGAGCCTAGGATGAGGTGATTTAGGGACAATTTCCGAACCGGACACCGAGGCGAGTTGTGATTGGGAAGGTCATCTCACACTACCGGATTCTCGAAAAGCTCGGGGGCGGCGGGATGGGCGTGGTGTACAAAGCCGAAGACACCAAGCTCGGCCGCTTCGTGGCCCTCAAGTTCCTGCCCGAACTACTTGCCAAGGACCCTCAGGCCCTGGAGCGCTTCAAGCGCGAGGCGCGGGCCGCTTCCGCTCTCGACCACCCGAACATCTGCACGATTTATGAAATCGAAGACCGCGAAGAGACGCCCTTCATCGCCATGCAGCTTCTGGAAGGCCAGACGCTCAAGCACCGGATTGCGGGCCGGCCCTTCAGAATGGATGAGTTGCTCGATCTGGCCATCCAGATAGCGGACGCGCTGGACGCGGCCCATGCCAAGGGCATCATGCATCGCGACATCAAGCCGGCAAATATTTTTGTGACACAGCGAGGCCAGGCGAAGATTCTGGATTTCGGGCTTGCGAAGGTCGCGTCGCGGCCCGGGCAGCTTCAAGAGATGGGCGCGCCAGCGACGGAACTCCCCACCGCCGCGCAGGCCGACGAGTTCTTAACGAGTCCCGGCACCGCGATGGGGACCGTGGCCTACATGTCGCCGGAACAGGCTCTGGGAGAGGAGCTCGACCCGCGCACCGACCTCTTTTCCTTTGGCGTGGTGCTCTATGAAATGGCCACCGGGCGGCAGGCCTTCACTGGAAGCACCTCGGCAGCCATCTTCCAGGGAATCCTGAATAAAGCTCCTGTGTCGCCGGTGCGTTTGAATCCCGACGTGCCGGCCGAGCTGGAACGCATCATCAGCAAGGCGCTCGAGAAAGACCGGGAGATGCGTTACCAGAGCGCCCCGGAGATGCGAACTGACCTCAAGCGTCTGAAGCGGGATACGGACTCGGGGCGGTCGGCCGCGGTCGCCATTTACGCGCGTGAGGCCGAGGCGCCGCCCCCGCTCGGCCTGCCAGCCCCAGGCCCTGGCCCTGCCCCAGCGACTCCGCCCCTCGGTGTTACGCCGAGCGCCGGGAGCGCCTCCGCGGCCATGCCGATTTCCGCCCCAGTGCAGGTGGTAGCGGGCGCCGTTGTCCCACGGCGGCGTAAATGGCTGATCCCCGCCATCGCCGTGCTCCTGCTGGTGGCCGGCGGTGTCGCATCAATTCTCTATCTGCGCCGCAAGCCCGCCATGACAGAAAAGGATTCAATCCTCATCGCGGATTTCGTGAATACCACCGGCGACCCGGTGTTTGATGGAACGCTGCAGCAGGCGCTGGCCGTGCAACTCGAGCAGTCGCCCTACCTGAACATCTATTCGCAGGCACGCGTGCGCCAGGCCCTGCGCTTCATGGGCCGGCAGCCCGACGAGCGCGTCACAAGCGAGGTGGGCCGCGAAATCTGCCAGCGCGAGGGCGTCAAGGCGATGCTGACGGGCACGATCGCCAGCCTGGGCAGCCAGTACGTAATCACGTTGAACGCAGTGAATTCGCGCACCGGCGATTCGATCGCCCAGGAGCAGGTGCAGGCCGATTCCAAGGAGAAGGTGCTGGGAGCGCTCGGGCAAGCGACCTCCAAACTCCGCTCCAAGCTTGGGGAATCCCTCGCTTCCATTCAGAAGTTTGATACCCCGCTCCAGCAGGCCACCACCGCATCCCTGGAAGCCTTGAAGGCCTTCAGCCTCGGTCAGGCTCGACACCTGATGCTGTCGGACTCAGAAGCCATCCCCTTCCTGAGACAAGCTGTCGAGCTCGACCCGAACTTTGCCTTTGCCTATGCCACCCTGGGAACTGCTTACAGTAATCTCGGAGAACTTACGCTTTCGGCCGAGAATCTGAAAAAGGCATTCGACCTGAAGGAGAGGGTGAGTGAACGTGAAAAGTTCTACATTGTGGCGCATTACTACGATGTTGTGACGGGTGAAATCGACAAGGCCATTGAGACTTACCAGCTCTGGACGCAGACATACTCCCGTGACACTGTCCCGCATGACAACCTCGCTATCAGATTTGAAATTGTGGGACAATTTGATAAATGCCTTGCGGAAGCACAGCAAGCCCATCAACTTGACCCCAAGGACTGGTACGCGTACCAGAATCTTGCGGACTCATTCCTGGCGCTCAATCGCCTCCAGGAATCCAAGGCCATCGCCGAACAAGCTGTCACGCAGAAACTCGATTCCTGGACAGTCCACCTCGACCTTTATCAAGTCTCTTTTCTGGAGGGCGACACGGCGGGCATGGAGCGGGAGGCCCAACGGGCTGCCGGCGGCGCCCCGGATGAAAAGAGCACCATGGCCTTCTTGCAGGGCCTGGGAGTGCTGTATCGTGGCAAGCTGAAGAAGGCTCGAGAATATCTCCAACAAGCGGTGGAGAACGCTCGAGATGGGGACCTTCCTGAGGTATCGAGTGATTTCGCGGGCGGCGAGGCTCTGGCAGAAGCGGAAGTGGGAAACTTCCACGAAGCGCAGTTGAGAGCCGAAGGGGCTTTGGCATCCGCCCACGACCAGAAAGGCCTAATGGATGCCCTCCTGGCCTTGGCGCTGGCCGGAGACGCTCGCCAAGCTCAGGCGCACATCGACAATCTCGCCAAGCAGTTTCCGGAAGATCTTCTTCTCAATGCAGTCTGGCTCCCGACAGCGCGGGCCCTCATCCTGCTGGGGCACAACAACCCGGCCCAAGCCTTACAACTGTTAAAGGCCGCGGCCCCGTACGAGATGGGCGGCGGGGCGCCGGGTGCCGCCAACTATTGGCCTATCTATGCGCGCGGCCTGGCCTACCTGCAGGCACGTCAGGGCACGGAGGCGGCGGGGGAATTCCAAAGAATCCTCGACCACCCGGGGATTTCACCCTTGAACCCACTCCGTGCGCTGGCTAATGTCGGTTTGGCGAGGGCTTTGTCGCTCGCGGGTCAGACTGAAAAAAGCCGCAAAGCCTATCAGGATTTCCTAGGCCTTTGGAAAGACGCCGACCCCGACATTCCCATCCTTCAGCAAGCCAAGGCCGAATACGCCAAGCTGGCGCGGTAGAGTGTATTTCCCGCATCTTTTCCGCGCCCACGCCTGACGCCATCCATTCCCGCCCGCCTGAGATATAATCCCCGGCGTTTGGAATATGTTCATGCAGCCTCCTGAGGAGAAAAACCCCCACGCTCCGCCCCGCGCCAGGCGTTCGTATCCCACAGCCGATGGATACCGTGTCACGCGACGCGGGGTTCTGAAGGCGGCACTCGGCGCTGCCGGAGCACTCGGCGGGGCCATAGGAGCAAACTTAATGGGTAGGCAACAGACCAGACCCGCCACTCGGCGAAGGCTATTGAGCTGGCAAACCCATCCTGTGGCTAGAATCCAGGACGGATACCAAGTTGCCGTGGCGGACATCAACGGCGATGGAAGGTTGGATATCGCGGCGCTGAGCTCAGTGGAGAGCGTGGTGGAATGGTATGAAAATCCCGGCTGGCAGCCTCATCCCATCACGACCCAGACCCGCAAGAATATCAGCCTCGCGCCGCTGTTCCGGGCCAACTACCCGGCACGAGGGTTTGCCCTGGCGAGCGACTTTGCGCTGGAAGACAGTACGAGCGGCGGGAGCCTTTGGTGGGCGGAGCCGTCGGCTGCCTTCGAGGCCGAGTGGCCGTTGCGTCCCCTGGGCCGGATTCCCACCTCCCACCGGCTGCGCTGGGCCGACCTGGAGGGCCAAGGCAGGCTCGCCCTCGTCGATGCCCCTCTGCTTGGTTTTGGAGCCAAGGCTCCGGAATACAAAGTGGGGGCTCCACTCACTTGGTTCGAATTTCCGGAGCCGCTTCTGCGCGGACACTCTTCCGCCGACGAGCGGGTGGCGAGTGCTTGGACGCCGCACCTGATCGACGACTCCCTGACCGTGGTGCATGGGATCCAAGTTCTCGATTGGGATGGCGATGGACGCGACGAAATCTTGACGGCCAGCTTCGAGGGCATCCACTTGTTCGACGCGCAAGGTAGCGGCGACGGATTGAGGTGGACGAAGACTCGCCTTGGCGCGGGCGACCAAATATCGCGGCCACGCCGCGGTTCAAGCGAAATCGGGGTGGGGAAGGTTCACGGCACAAGGTTTCTGGCCAGCATCGAGCCGTGGCACGGAGAGCAAGTGGTGGTCTACCGGGAAAGCCGGGGCGAGTCGCTCTGGCATCGGCAGGTCATTGATGACACCTTTCACGACGGCCACGCGCTGGCCTGCGCCGATTTGGACGGGGATGGAAACGACGAGATTGTGGCGGGATTCCGCGGCCCGGGCACGAGCCTCTACGTCTTCTACGCCGCCGATGCGCGGGGCTCGAAGTGGGAACGCCAGACGCTCGATACGGAAATGGCAGCTTCCGGCGTGGTTATCGCCGACGTGAATGGGGATGGGCGGCTCGACGTGGTGGCAATCGGCGCCTCTACGGGCAACGTCAAATGGTACGAGAATTTGGGATACAGGTGAGCGGGAAGAGCGGGGGGAGATTCCACCGGCGGCGCTATTCGAGCAAATTCGACCTTTCGCTCTCGGTATCCAGGAAAATCCTGAAATCTGACTCATATCCATCTTACTGCGCAAGGCGGCCGTGATCCGGGGCTGGCCCCGCGTCGCGGCCAATTGCCAGCGGTGCCGACGCGGGGGGTGATCGCCGGAGGCCTGTCGCGCCACCTGCGCGTGTGTGTTAAAAGAATCCCCTCTTGCGTTTGGCGCGGGACTTCAGGTCCTCACCGACGCATTTGGTTTAGTAATTCTTGACACGCCCTGAGATGGTATGATACGGCTCAGTACACCGGTAGTCGTTTCGGATTGTTCAGCAGGATGATTTTCGCGCGAGGTTGCTCAACATGCAGGCCGTAAACCCCCCCAAGGTCGTGCGCCGAGTGCGCAAACGGTTGGAAGTGAGCCAGGAGGGACTCGCGAGGCTGCTGAACGCCACCAAGGGCGCTGTGCAGCACTGGGAGCGGGGGCGAAACAATCCTGATCTGGCGCGGCTGAACGCTCTCCGCCAGCTTTGCCCGCCGGGGCTGGAGCGAAACGAGTTGACGGCGCTAATCAAGCAGACGCAGACGCGTCTTGCTCCGCTCGCGCCCCTCAAGCCAGGCGTGTCAAAACAAAACCCTACCCAACGCGGGCGTGGCGGTCTTCCACGAAACTATCCTGGCGAAAGCTTTGTCCAGTTGCGCCGAGAAACCCACCGACTGCAACGCCAAGTGGCGAAGCTGGAGGCTGCCCTCCAGCGCCGCATCCAACAATTGCACGTCCTGCGGGACCTGGCCACCGAGCAACAGCGCGAAATCGCCCGGCTTCGGGCCGGCGAGGCCTCCGGCCCCCGCGTTCCCGCTGTCCACGGGGCTGTCCCAGCCTGAGCGTGATTCTGCGACGACAACTCAAGTGGAGGTAGGGGGAAAGGAGTAGAGGTCAGTTCCCCTCTGATCCTGAGAACCACCTCGACAAGAGGTGCGGGAGCGACGACCCAAGCGGTTCAATTCAGGATCGGGGTTCCATCGTCACCGTGACGGGGGCTTTCAGAACGAAGTCGAGCTTGGTTTCCGGGGCGACCTTGACCTGTTCGCCGTGCGTGGCAGCCTGAGTGGCGGTCCCGGCGCCGGCCCCGATGGCGGCGCCAATAGCTGCTCCCTTGCCTCGGCCCGCAATCGCGCCGATCAGCGCCCCCAGCCCCGCACCGCCGCCGACGGTTTCTGCGGTGCGCGTGCCGCGCGAGGCGCCTTGCTTTTCGACGACGCTACTCTGCACCTCGTAGGCGTTATTTCCCGCGGTCAAGCTCACCAACTCAATCTGGAGTTCCGAACGCCCTGTCATGCGACCGGCGCTGCGGGATTGAATGAGCCGCACGCGCGCATCCGCGCCCTGCGGAATGACCACGCGGTCGCCGACCACCACCGGCGCCGCGAGGCTGGCGGCAAACTCTTCGCCGGGGCGATTGCGAGTGGAATCAACCCCGTCAATCATGCGGATGGTCACCACGGTGCCCGTGGGAATTGCAATCTGCTCGGGCGGGGGAGGTGGCGGTGGAGAAGGCGCAGCCGGCGCGGCAGCTTGAGCGGCCGCCGGGGCTGCCTCGGGAGCCGCCGCGGGTGGGGCCGTCGCTACCGTCTCGGCAGGCTTTTCGGTGGCGGCTACCGCTGAGCGACGGGTGGAGGCGCGCTCGTGGTGCCGCGGCTTCTTTGCCGGCGCGTTCTGCGAAGCGGGTGAGGGCTGCACAGGCGGCGGAGTTGCCTCGGCGGTTTGGGTTGGCGCTTCGGGAGCGGGATTGGAGACGGCGGGAGACCCCGAGACCTCGAGTTGGTTTACGACGCTCTTGACGCCGCTGGCTTGGCCAGCCAGGCGTTCCGCCGCCGCCTTCTCCAGGTCGGTGCCGACAGTTCCTGTGAGTGTCACCACACCCTTCTGGGAGGCCACATGAATGTCGCGAGTTTTCAGGACCGAGTCTTCAAAAAGCTTGGCCTGAATCGCCGTCGTAATGGCCTTGTCGTCCGAAGGTTGCAGGACCTTCATGACGTTACACGCTCCGAGCAGGAACGTGCTTGCGACAATTATTAAAGCGACGCGAAGTTCTGATTTTTGCATTGCGGTCTCCTGACGATGCGGGGTTCGGCTTCTTCTTTCGTTTAGATTCACCATAGTGACTTCGCGATGCACGGCAGCTTCCACACGGGTCTGACGCGCGGTCTCACACGGAGTAAGGTCTCCAAGTGCCAGTTGCCTGAGGGCGTATATTTTCAGGCCCACTCACACGGACATGCTAATATTACATCGCGGGAAAGAGAATGGAAGCCTTTCGTAAGGTTTGCCGGTTTCCCTCTGGCGTTAGGTTTGGATGCCCGATGGGACAGTTGAGGGGCTGAGGCGTGGGAAGCGTTTCGTTGAGTGTGATCATTCCGGTCTTTAACGAGGCTGATAACGTAGGGCCGCTGATTGCGAAGCTTCAGGCCGTGCTGCGGGATTGGCCGGGCCAGGCCGAGATTCTCTTTGTGGACGATGGCAGCACGGACGGAACGTTGGAGCTCTTGAAGGAAGCGCAGCGGGACGATGCGCGCATCCGCATCGCTCACTTCTGCAGGAACCTGGGCCAGACCGCCGCCCTCGCGGCGGGGTTTCGGCTGGCGCGCGGCCGCGCGGTGGCGACTTTGGATGGCGACCTGCAAAACGATCCTGCCGAGGTGCCGCGCCTGGTGGGCCTGCTCGCCGATTGGGACGTGGTCTGCGGAATTCGCGTGCGGCGGCAGGACAGCGCCTGGAAGCGGTTCTCGTCGCGCGTCGCCAATGGTTTTCGGAACTGGGTGACAGGCGACAACATCGTTGATACCGGCTGCACGCTGAAAGCCTACCGCCGCGAATGCTTCGAGGGGCTGGAGCTATACCAAGGGCTGCATCGTTTCTTGCCGACCTTGCTCAAGATGCGCGGCTATCGCGTAACGCAGGTCCCCGTCGCTCACCATCCGCGCCGCGCCGGAAAAACCAAGTACGGCACTTGGGGAAGGCTGAAGAAAGGCCTGGCGGATGTTTGGGCAGTGCGATGGATGAAGAAGAATCGGATTGACTATGCGCGGCTCCTGGAGGTCATGGAGGCGCCCCAAGAAGTTCGCCCTGTCGGGCGACCAACCGAACCGGCGCACGCCCAGGGAAGGGAACGATGACAATTCCGGTGAGTCCTGCCGAACAGCGGGTTATTCTGCGAAGCCTTTCCTGGGAAACCTACAAACGCCTGCTTTCTGAGCATCCCTTTGGCTATCCCTACCACTGAGCCACTCACGTCCACCGCGGCCACAAATCCATCAAGGGTCGCTTCTCCTGTCTGGCAAGGATTAATGCTTCTCGCCCTGGGAGGTTGTTTGTTCTTTGTGGGGTTAGGAAGCCTTCCCCTGCTGGAGCCCGACGAGGGCCGCAACGCTGAGGTCGGGCGTGAAATGGTGACCTCGGGCGATTGGGTTACGCCGCATTACAACTCGTTCAAATACTTGGATAAGCCGCCTGTCTATTTCTGGGTCATGGCCGGGTCGTTTGGACTTTGGGGAGTGAATGACCGCGCAGCGCGAATCCCATCCGCGCTGGCAGCATTGGCCCTATTACTATTGGTCTGGTTCCTGGCGCGCCGCATATGGGGCGGTTCGATGGGACTTCGGGCAGGCGTGATGTTCGCCACCTGCCCGCTGGTGATTGTCTTCGCCCGTCTGGTCATCTTCGATATGATGCTCGCCCTTTTGATGACCCTAGCCATGGCGGCATTCTTTCTTGCGGAGGCTGAGGGGTTCCGGAATTGGCGTCTCGAGCTGCTGCTGTTCGCCGCCCTCGGTTTCGCGACTCTAACGAAAGGGCCGGTCGGGTTCCTCCTGCCACTTCTCTGCATGCTGACCTATGAAGCTGTGCGGGGGAAAATGGGCGAGCTAAAGCGGCTGCGTTGGGGCCTGGGAGTAGGGGTCTTCTTGGCCACGGTGTTGCCCTGGCTCCTTGTCGTTTCTTCTCAGAACCCGGATTTTCTCCGCTACGCGCTTTGGCAGGAGAGTCTTCAGAGGTTTGTAACGGGCGGGCAAGTGCACCGGAGGGGTGGGCTCTTCTACTATGTGCCCGTGTACTTGGCGGGCTTCTTCCCCTGGAGCCTTCTCCTGCTCTTTGCGGGCTTCAATCGCTTCAGGCGGTGGCGGGAATTGAAACAGGAGAGCAATCGGCCCGTCCTGTTCCTGCTCGTTTGGGCGACGACGGCTTTCGTATTCTTCTCGATCTCGCGCTCTCAGCTTCCAGGCTACTTCTTGCCGGCCGCGGTCCCTCTGAGCATCCTGATGGCGCGGGCTTGGGAGGATGTGCGGTTGAGCGGGCTCGAGCGGGCGCCTGACTGGTTTACCGCGGGCTTCGCGGCTCTGCTGGGGCTGGGACTTCTGGTGGCAATGGCTTCTCAGCCTTGGGTTTTCGCGGGCGCAAAGGCGGCGATGGCGAAGAAGGTTCCCCCTCCAGTGTTTGGGCTTCTGAAGCCATCCTTACTTTACTCTGGATTGATCTTGGGCGCGCTGGGAGTCCTGGGCCGCAACATAGCATCGCGCCTGCGCGGGCCCGTCCTTTCCACGACGGCGCTGCTCCTGCTCGGTCTCACGGTGCCTATGCTCTTTGTGCGTTGGTGGCCGGCGCTGAAGGCATACGCGGACACGCACTCCAGCCGCCGCTTGGCGGAGACGCTCCGCACCAGCCCGGAAAAGGACTGGCCGGTCTATGGGTACTACTATTTTCGCACCAGCCTGCCTTTCTATCTCCTCCGACCGGTCGGGCTGGTGACCTTTGACGGCAGCGAATTGACGAGCAACTATCTGGTCGCGCAGGTGCGGGAGATGAAGCGGCGCAATCCATCGCTGGGGGGAGGGCGGGCCAAGAACTCCGCGGAGGCGCGCCTGACTTTTTCAGAGCTCGACCCCGCACCCTTGGGCGATCGGCTCCTGTTGGACATCACGGAACTCGTAGCCCTCACGAGGTCGTCTCCGCGGCCTCGGTTGGTGCTCCTCCGGAACACGCACGTCGGCGAGTTGTCGCAAGCGGCGGGGGATATCGAGCCGCTCTGGAACGAATGGGACGATTCCGTTTGGAAACTGCCGCAGGGGAACCCCGCCAGCGAGGAGCAGATGCCCAACCGGATCGTCAGCCCCTTCCGGCCTTGAAAAACCATTTCCCACATTGCTCAAGGCCGGGCGGGTAGCCGCTGTGGACGTTAGTTTTTTTCCCTATAACCTGTGACCTGTACCCTGTACCCTATCCCCTGATGTGCGGTATTTGCGGGATCCTCAATCTCAGGCTCGAGCCGGCAGTCCATCGGGATCGGCTGGTTCCGATGTCCGCCCGGCTCATCCACCGCGGTCCTGACAGCGATGGCAAGTTCGAGCTGCCGCACGTGGCGTTGGGGATCCGCCGGCTGAGCATCATCGATCTGGCAACCGGCGACCAGCCTCTGTTCAACGAAACGGCAGACATCGCCCTGGTGTTCAACGGCGAGATTTACAACTATCGCGAATTGCGCGCGCAGCTTCTGGGAAGGGGGCACTGTTTCAAGACTAACTCCGACGGTGAAGTCGTCGCTCACCTCTATGAGGAGGCTGGCCCTGATTTCGTGAGTGCCCTGAACGGGATGTTCGCCATTGCCCTCTGGGATGAGCGGCAGAAGCGGCTGGTGCTGGCGCGCGACCGCGCCGGGGAAAAACCGCTTTTTTACTGGGTTGGAGACAACACGCTGGTGTTCGCCTCGGAAATCAAGGCGCTGTTCGAATATCCGGGAATCAGCCGTGAGCTGGACCCCACAGCGCTGATGCAATACTTCTTCTACGGCTACTTTCCCACCCCTCGTAGCGTCTACGCCGCGATTCGCAAGCTTCCTGCCGCACACCGCATGGTGGTGGAGCGGGGCCAAATGCAGGTCGATGCGTACTGGCGCCCGCAAGCCTACTTGCGGCCGGCGGGACGTCCACGCGTGCAACCGCGCGAGGAGCAGGCGCTGGCGGAGGAGGTTGTCGAGCGGCTCCGCCAGGCTTCCCAGTCTCGCCTGGTGAGCGACGTCCCCCTGGGCGTGTTTTTGAGCGGCGGCATCGATTCTTCGAGCATCGTCGCCTTCATGAGCGAGCTCACGCCCGGGAATGTCAATAGTTTCTCCATTGCTTTCAAGCAGCAATCCTTCAACGAGGAGCCCTACGCGCAGCTCGTGGCCCGGCAGTTTCACACACAGCACCACGTGCTGACGGCGGATGAGTCGAGCATGCAGAAGGCTCTGCTGTTCCTTGCCGATCATTTGGACGAGCCGCTGGCCGACCCGGCGGTGATTCCCACCTACTTGCTTTCGGGCTTTGCGCGCCAGCACATCAAGGTGGCGCTAAGCGGGGAGGGCAGCGACGAGCTTTTCGGTGGCTATCCTACCTACCTGGGGGTGCGCCTCGCGGGGTACTACCTTCGGCTCCCACGATGGCTACGTCGCCACGTCTTTGCCCGGATAGGACCGTTGCTGCCCGTCGCCGCGACGGCCGCGCCCACAGGATTGTTCCTTCGCCGCTTTCTGAGTCACGTCGAGAGGGACCCCGCCCAGCGACACCAAATCTGGTTTGGGATGTTTTCGCCCCGGGAATTGGACGAACTCTTCGCGCCGGATTGGCGGGGCCCGCGACCACCCAGCCGCGAGATCTACGCCCCCCTCGAACGGGTGCTGCAAGGCGCTGAATTCGATGAAGTGCTTTCCGAAATGCTCTATCTGGACTTCCGCATCTACCTCGAGGACAACTTGCTGGTGAAAATCGACCGCGCCAGCATGGCGTGCTCGCTCGAACTTCGCACCCCTTTCCTGGACCATCGGCTGGTGGAGTTTGCGGCGGGACTGCCCGGGGATTTGAAGGTTCGGCGCTTTCAGCTCAAGTACATTCTCAAGAAGGCGATGGAGCGGTGGCTGCCGCGGAAAATCGTATACCGGCAAAAGCGCGGTTTTTCGGTCCCCATCGCAAGCTGGATGCGCAAGGAGTTGCGCCCCTTCGTGGATGAGACCCTCGACGAGCAGAAGCTAAGGAGGCAAGGCATCTTCAACGCGGTATTCGTCCGCCGGCTGCTCAAAGAACATACGTCCGGGCAAGCGGACCATCGGAGAACGCTTTGGACGCTCCTGTGCTTCCAGTTATGGTACGACCGGTGGGGGAGAGCTTAGAATTTTCGATTGGCGATTGTCGATTCTCGATTGCTCAACCAAAGGGGTCGAGTTTTACGAGACAGTGTCCAGATTGGGGTTGAGAGGGCCTAAGGATTGAGAATCAAGAAACGGAAATCGAAAATCGGAAATCCCTCGCCCCCTCGGCCGCCGGGGAAGGAGGCTTTTCGTGCGAAGGAGTGGGCGATCATCGAGCGGCATCGAACTCCCCGCCAGGTCCAAGCCTTTCTGCGCGCTTTGCCCTATAACTGGGAAAAGAGGGCGGAGACGCTGCGGAGCTTTCGAGAAGTCGTGCGGCACTGGAGCGCTCACTGCCTGGAAGGCGCCTTGACCGCGGCGACCATCCTGGAGCAGCACGGTTACCCGCCCTTGCTGCTGGACCTCGAATCGCAGGACAAGCTCGATCACGTGCTTTTTCTGTTTCGGCGGCGGGGGCGATGGGGTACGGTGGCCCGCTCGCGCGACGCGGGACTGCACGGGCGCCGGCCGGTTTTTCAAACCGTCCGCCAACTGGTGATGAGCTACGTGGATCCCTACGTCGATGGCTCCGGGCGAATCACGGGCTACGGCGTGGCCGACCTGCGGACCCTGGTCAAAGGTGATTGGCGGCTCTCCGCACGCAACGTCTGGGAAGTCGAACGAGCGCTCATCAACATGCCCCACAGGAAAATCAAGACTTCTGACCGGCGATATCAAGTGATGCTGCGCCGCTTCACGGCCTTTCGCAAGAAGCACCCGGATAAGCCCGTGACCTTCTACGAGGACAAGCACTTGTGGTTATAACGGGGCAAAAGCAAATCAAAAAGTAAAAGGCCGGAAGGGCAGACGCCCTCAGGAAAGGCTCGCATCGGTTCCCACCGCATCTGGCGAACTTCTAACCCCGAACCCCGAAC
>Ga0187771_10000054_pt1 | contig 50214 bp, 31 predicted proteins | sample 0116_SJ02_MP15_1_FD_133139 | JGI IMG/M metagenome (GOLD analysis project Ga0187771, IMG submission 133139) | Tropical peat soil microbial communities from peatlands in Department of Meta, Colombia - 0116_SJ02_MP15_10_MG | ecosystem: Environmental > Terrestrial > Soil > Wetlands > Peat | place...
GGCCGTAGCCACAGATCAGCGTCTTGCCGTACTCGGGTTTGTATTCGTCGAAGCGGCTGCCATCGAGCACCCGCGCCAGCACTTCCTTCATGTCATAGGGACGCGTCGGCGACGAATCGTAGATTCCGTAGATTTCTTCCGCTGCCAACGCCGGCTCGACCGGCTTCTTGCGGTCCCAGGGAGACAGCCTCCGGTATCCCCACTTTTCAACGATGGAGCGAATCCGCGCAATGCAGGCTTCATCGTTGGGCTCGCGGAAATCGATGGTGCCGCTGATCGCCGAATGCATCGCTGCGCCACCCAGCTCTTCAGCCGACACTTTCTGTCCGATGGCCGCCTGCACCAGTGCCGGTCCCGCCAAGAACAATCCGCTGCCATCCGTCATCAGCAGGTGATCGCACATCACCGGAAGATATCCGCCGCCGGCCACGCACATGCCCATGATGGCCGCGATCTGCGGAATCCCCATCGCCGACATCACGGCGTTGTTGCGGAACACGCGCCCGAAATCGTCGGTATCGGGAAACACGTCTTCCTGCAGCGGCAGAAACACTCCAGACGAATCTACGAGGTAGATTGTCGGAATACGGTTCTCGATGGCAATGTTCTGCGCCCGAATCACCTTCTTGGTAGTCATGGGGAAGAATGCACCCGCCTTCACGGTGGCGTCATTGGCAATGACCATCGCCAGGCGCGTGTGAACTCGAGCCATTCCCGTGACCACCCCAGCGGCCGGCGCTCCGCCCCATTCTTCGTACATTCCATGCGCCGCATACGCGCCCAATTCAAAGAAAGTGCCGGGATCGATGAGCAGGTCAATGCGTTCGCGCGCGGTCAGCCGTCCCTTGCCATGCTGGCTCTCGATGGCCTTCGCCCCTCCCCCCTCCCGAATAGCTTCTTCTTCATTCCGCACCTGCGACATCAGGTCGGCGAGAAAACGCATGTTCGCTTCGAAGCGCGCTGAAGTGGGGTCAACCTTCGTGGTCAGCACGTTGCCGGGTGCCGACAAGTTCGTCAAAGGGGTTTCGTTGCGCTCGGCCATAGTGGAGGGGACAAGGTGACTACGGTATACCACGCGGGCGGAGGCGCGCAACGCGGGAGCGGGGATATGTCATTGCGAAGAGAAGCAGGGTAAAGTGTCAAGGCCCGCAGCCAAAACCGGAAGCATCAGTCCTGTAATCAGTCGGCCGGTCGCACGCCAGCGCCCACGTGCCTTCGGATGAACTGTACGATGTCGTCCATCCCAGTGCCCGGCTGAAAGATCGCGGCCACGCCGGCTTTCTTGAGCCCATCAACGTCCTGATCGGGAATGATGCCGCCGACCAGCACGATTACGTCATCCATTTTGTTCTGCTTGAGCAGGTCCATCACGCGCGGAACGATGGCGTTGTGCGCCCCGGAAAGAATCGACAACCCGATCACCTGCACGTCTTCCTGCAGCGCGGCGTTGACGATCATCTCGGGCGTCTGCCGCAGTCCGGTGTAGATGACTTCCATCCCCGCATCGCGCAGCGCGCGGGCAATGACTTTCGCTCCGCGATCATGCCCGTCCAGCCCGGGCTTGGCGACTAAGACGCGTATCTTGACGTCAGGCATCGTCATTCATTTAACCACAGAACTTCTTTAGCCACAGAAGGCACTGAGGATCACAGAATGGCAAACCTGCACTCCTTACTTCTGTGATTCTCTGCGTCCTCTGTGGTTAAAGGGTTTTCACGTCCAGACTCTTCCACAAATACCAGCAGGCGATGCTGCGATACGGCTCCCAGGGCTTCGCGATTCTCTCCATGATGTGAGGCTTGGGCAGCTTGCGTTTCCGGTAATGCTTCTTGATGGCCGCCTGCACGCCGTAGTCGCCGGTGGGCAACACGTCCGGACGCTTCAACGTAAACATCAGGAACATCTGGGCCGTCCACACGCCAATGCCCTTCACCTGCGTCAGGTGCTTGACGACTTCGTGGTCCGGCAACTCCAGCAGCTTGGCAAAGTCCAGTAGTCCGTCGCGGGTCTTAGCCGCCAGGTCTTTCAGATATGCCGATTTCTGTTTCGACAACCCGACGCTGCGGAGTTGCTCATCGCTCAGTTTGAGAATTCGCTCCGGCGTGAGCGGTTCTCCTGCCAACTCCGTAAAGCGCTTGAAGATGGTCACTGCCGCCTTGCCGTTCAGCTGCTGATAGACAATGGCTTCGGCCAGGCTAGAAAACTCCGGCGGCCCATACTCCATGCGGCATGGTCCGATGCGCTCAATGATGCCGCGCAGGACAGGGTCCGACTTCTTAAGGTGATTAATCGCTTTTCGCATGGCCTATAGATTTACCACAAAGATGCGGTCAAAGGCGAACAAAAAACGAATAACGTTGACACTCGCTCGTTGTTATTACGCTTTCCAAAGCTTTCACTGGGACCTGAAGATCTAACCGTACCTCAGCGAACTGCCGCCAGCACAACACCGGTTAGCCCTCCGCCGAGCACCACCCACGCCGGATTCACTTTCCACCGCAGAAGCACGCCGAGAGCCGCCGCCGCAATTACCCACGACAGCCATCCGCGCAGCGCATCCATCCCCAGCCGGAACGTGACACCCGCCATCAGCGCCACCGCGGAGACGTTCACCGAATCCAGGAACGCCGCCATCCATGGCGATTGCCTCAGCCGGAACAGAACCGGCGCCAGCACTGCGACATAGAAAAACGAAGGCAGGAAGATCGCCACCGTCGCCACGGCGGCTCCGGGCGCTCCACCGAGAACGTATCCAATGAAGGTTGCCGTCGATAGCACCGGCCCAGGCGTGAACTGCCCGATCGCTACCGCATCCAGTAGTTGCTGATGTGTAAGCCAGGTATGCTGGCGTGTCAAGCCCTGCTCCAGAAAAGCCAGCAGCACGTACCCGCCTCCATAGAGCACCGCGCCCACCTTGAGAAAGAACAGGCCGATCTGAACGAGCGACGGCGTCACTGAAGGGACTGCGGCCACAGCCACGGCGCCAAAACGTGCAAAGAACCAAGCCCCTGATCCGCGGCCTGCGCCTGCACTCAGACCCCGCCGCCAAAGTGCAAACGGCAGCGGCACACCCGCGCCGCGCAGCGCTGAAGCCCGCCGCGCCAGCGTTCCCACCGATCCGCCGCCGAGCAGAATCACGATCGGATTCACGCCGAGAAAAAACGCCACGAGAGACAGCGCACCGAGCACGGCCAGTCCAGCGTTCTTGACCGCCGTCTTTCTTAGCCGCCAGATGGCGATCGCAATGACTGCAATCACCGCCGGTTTGATTCCTCCCAGCGCCGCCCCCGCCTGAGGCAACGTCCCAAACCGCACATAGGCCCAGGCAAGCGCACCCGTAATCAATGCTGCGGGCAAAATGAAACTCGCGCCGGCCACGCATAGTCCCACCCAACCGGCGCGCACGAAGCCCACATTGATGGCCAATTCCGTGGAAGTTGGGCCCGGAATCAGGTTAGCCGCTCCCACCATGTCGAGGAACTGCTGTTTTGTCACCCACTGACGCTTGCCAACGATTTCTCTTTCGATTAGTGCAATGTGGGCCGCCGGCCCGCCGAAACTGATGCAGCCCAGCTTAAGGAAGAGTACGGCCAACTCCCGCAGGCGCACGAAAAGTGAGGAAGGTTGCGAATCTGGTGTCTGGACTCGCTCCGGGTCAGCCACGCTTCGCTTACCGATCCCTTCGCTCGAACCTTGAGTCTTCCTCTGAAGTCATGCCCGTGCTTCTCCGCGTTGACACAAGCAGGAAGAACAGGCACATGAGCATGGCGAAGTCCGTGCGCGCGTCGCTGACCATGAACCAGAACCCCTGGCTTGTCCGCGTCAACTCCGGGATCTTAGTCGTGGCGATGGCAGTGCAGATAATGATGAAAAGCGGGATCGCTGCCAGCCTAGTGAACAATCCAATCAGGACCAAAAGTCCGCAGACGATTTCAAATGCTCCCACGAAGTGCGCAGTGAATGCAGGATGCGGGAAGCCGATCCGTGTGAACCGGTTCACGCCCATGTTCGGGTCGGTGTATTTGAGAATGCCCTGGGTTAAGAAGATCAGTCCTACGGCGATTCGTATGAAGATCGCGCCAGCCACGCCTGTCCATCTCCTCTGCCAACACATTCTGCTCTCCGCCGCGATATCGGACACAGGCCAGAAACCCAAGCAGTTTTGGTGGCATCGGACAATCACCCGCCGCCCAGGCTCGCAGGACCTACGCCGGCTTATTATTCACCTTCCAATACACTGCAAAACGTTCATGAATCACTCTGTAGAGAGGAACCAGGGTCAACGGCTCCGGCTGCCCCACTGCCTGGAATGTGAGCGGTTGCTTGGCATCCGGTTCGATCCACGCGGTGGGTCGGCGGGCGTCGGCAACGATCTCTGGCACTTCACGTTGGTCGCCGGCGTTCGGCCTAAAATCGCCGTAATTCATTTCTTTTGGAACCGGCTCGAAACGTCCTGCCAGCACCAACGGGCCATACATAACCGCCTGGATCGTCTCGTCGTCGGGTATGGCATCGATGTGCAGTCCCATCGGCAGGCTGAGCTCGATCTTGTCGCCGGTCTTCCACATGCGGCTGAGCGTGAGGTAACTGCTGGGGCTCGAAAACGCCGGCACAGCGCCTCCGTTGACTTTCACGCTGCCGCCCTGCGCCCAGTAGGGAATGCGAAGGTTGATCGCAAGTTGCGCCGGGTTCTTTGCGGAAACCGTGATCGTAGTGCCTGGTTCTTCCGGGAAGCGAGTTTCCTGGCTGAAGCGCAGGCCTTTTTCCGGCCACTCCAATTGTGAATCAATATAAAGATTGACGTAGAGCGAATCGTCATCGTGGAAGTAGATGGTGTCAGTGAGCTTGGCATATTCCTCAGAGCCGGTTCCCGTGCAGCACCACAGCGAATCGAAGGGCTCGCCAAAGATCTTCCAGTAGCCCCCGGCCAGCGGCAAGTAGTACATCATCGTGCCGTCTTCCGGGTTGATGGTACCCAGGCGATGGTTGAAGAGCGTGCGCTCGTAGTAGTCCATCAGGCGCGCATCGGCGGACCAGCCGAACAAGTGGCGCGTCAGCTTCATCATGTTGTAAGCGCAGCAGCATTCCGTCGTGGTTGGCCCCAACTCGCTCGCGAGCTTGCCGGGATCCGTGTTCCAGCACTCGCGGTTGCTGGTGCCGCCGGTGCAGTAGGAACGCTCGCTCACCACTTCATTCCAAAAGTATTCCGCAATGTCGCGATGGCGGCGATCGCCGGTGAGTTCGTAGTATCGGGCCGCCGCGATGACCTGGGGGACGTGCGTGTTCACGTGCAAGCCCTTTAACTCATCGCGGTGGGCGGCCAGAGGATCGAAGAATTGCTTCTTGTCGAAGCGGTGCGCTACGTGGAGGTAATGGTCTTTGCCCGTCACGGCATACAGGTTCGAGAGGACCTCGCCCATGCCTCCATACTCAGTGCCCAGTACGCGCTGCATGTGTTCGTAACTCAGAGAGCCGGTATAGTCCGCAGCCCAGCCCGCCATCTTCTGGACTATGTCGAGCGCCTGCTCGTTGCCGCAGTAGACGTACATGTCGAGCAAGCCGGCCATGATTTTGTGAATGGTGTAGAAAGGCGCCCAGACCTCCTGCCGCTCACGCAGCCGATCGAAGAATTCAACAGGAAAGGCGCTCAGATAGCCGCTTTTCAACGCCGCCTGGCATTTGCCAAGTCCGGCGACAACGGTATCAGCGTTCTTCTTCACGTCTTCATCGCCGGTGCTGGCGTACATGAGCGCACACGCAGAAAGATAATGACCGCCCGCATAATGTCCGCGGAGTTCGCAATCGGGAGTTTCCCATCCTCCCAGCGGCTGCGCCGACGTAGCAATGCCGGCGTTGATGCGGAAGGTGTGCAGCAAGCGATCCGGAGGCAGAGAGTGCAAATACTGGCGGTCAGCCTCCATCGCTGTCTTGCACGGGCCTTCTCCCAGGCGCACTTGCTTCATGGGGAAGGGAACTACTTTCCACGGGACCTTCTCGCGACTGACGGGCTTGCCGTCTTTCAGCGTCGTATTCACGACCGGATCTTGCGGCGGACTGGCCATCAATGCCCGGGGTAAAAGAGTGGAACCAGCGGCGGCGGCGACTGTGCTCATGAAATGTCTGCGAGAGAATTGCCCGAATTGCGTCATCAGATAGACTCCTGTGCGAACCGGCATGCCCGATCCGGCGCTCCATAACTATATAGTCCAGTTGACGCGAAACGCCAATCACAGATTAGCTGTGCAGTAGTCGGTCATCACTGGCAGATGTTGCTGCAGCGTCCGGAAGGGCGAAGTTGGCCTGCTCATCTCCCCGTTTTCACGGAGCGCGCGTAGGAACACTCCTCGCAAGCCGCGTGCGGGAAGTGCGAAGTGATAACGCTCCCGACCGTAGGCCGAGCTTTCTGTTTTTGTGGCGCCAGAGTCAAGCGCATACAGTCGAGGAAACCATGCACTGCGGGAGAAGCTTCGCCTTTCCGCCAGGCGGCGTAGACTTCGATTTTCGCCTCGGGTTCGTTCAAGCGAACGGAAGCCAACTGGATTCCGGCGACCGAGCGGTTCACGATGGCTCCCGCACCCATAAAAATCGCCTTCCCGGATGCCACCATAATCGCGCCAGCTTCTTCGTGAGCTTCGACGTGTCTCGGGAACAAACGCGGGGTCAAGCCATGCCGGCTGTAGAGGCCCAGAATTTTGTCGTAAAGACCGCTGGAGAAAGTGCGGTCAAATATGATCAGGGGCTCTGCGGCAATATCGTGCATCCGCACTGCCTTGTGCCGGGCGAGGCGGTGCGTTTTCGGCAGAATCACCACAAACTCTTCTTCGTAGAGCAGCTCACAGTCCAGCGCGACGTGGTCGAGAGGCGGGCGCAGGAACCCTACATCGATTTCTCGCCGGCTCAGCGCCTGGCTCTGAAAATTCGAGAAAATATCACGGCACTCGACCTCGATCGCAGGGCAGCGTTTGCGGAATTCAAACACTGCTCGACTCACAACGCCCCCCAGACCCGAGGCGATTCCGATTTTGATGATGCCGGTCTCGCCGCGCTGGGCCTGGCGCGCCGCTTCAACGGCGTGGCCCGCCTGCACCATGAGCTTTCTCGCCTCCTCAAGGAAGGCAAAACCGGCTTTGGTAAGTTCCACGCGCCGCTTGTCACGGACCAGGAGCTCGACGCCGAGCGTTTCCTCTAGTTGTCGAATCTGCCGGCTCAGGGGGGGCTGCGCGATGTGCAGGCGCTGCGCGGCCTTACGAAAGTTCAAATGCTCGGCCACGGCGATGAAGTATCGAATATGACGCAGTTCCACGGTCTCGCATTGTACATTGCGGCAGACGCACTGACCCACATGCTTTCTGCCTGTGATACCTCGTGAGTATCAATCGCGCCTAAAGAATGTATTGGACAGTTTTTCCTTTTGCCAGCATGCTCTCCCGAGTCCTTGCTTCTCTCGCACGTGTGAGCGATTAACGCACGCCGCCCGCCAAGAGAAGCCAGTCAACGGCACACGGCATAAGAAGGGGGAATCCACGATGATTCTTCGGATGTCACGCCCGCTCACAACATCGCTTGGTGTGTTCGCCCTGGCTGTACTGATTACAGCAGTCGTTCAACCAGCATCGGCGACACCCACTCTCCCGACATGCGCTGCTCTGGCTACGAATCCAGCCAACGGAATCATCAGCAACCCCGCGATAAAATCCGCCACTAGCGTTGTGGTCCCCGCGTCCGGGCCAGATGTGGCCTACTGCAAGGTGAGCTTGCTTTACGGTACCAATCCCAACCAAAACATCAACATTGTCGTAGGCCTGCCGTTGAGCATGGCTGACGGTGGCTCCGGCGGCGTCCAGGGCGCCTGGAACGGCAGAACCCAAGGGCTGGGCGGCGGCGGCTGCGCCGGCAATTTGATCGTGACTCCGGCAGTAGACGCAGGCTATGTCGGCTCCGGTACCGACCTCGGCCACAGCGGCGGAGACTGCACCCCGGGCGTCAATCCTGACGGCACTTACAATTTTCAGTTCATCGAGGATTTCATCCGCAACGCCATCAAGCAGCAGGTGTTGTGGGCGAAGTTCATTGCTCAGGTCTATTACGGAGAGCCCGCCGCGTTCAACTATTGGAACGGTTGCTCCACCGGAGGACGGCAAGGCTATCTACTGGCGCAAGAGTTGCCTGATGAGTTAGATGGCATTCTGGCTGATGCGCCGGCAATGTACTGGACGAGATTTCAGACGGCACAGATGTGGGGCCAGATCGCCATGCTGGATTTGGTTGGTGGTCCGATCTCGAGCGGCAAGCTCGACCAGGCTCGAGCCTCTGCCATAGCGGCCTGCGACGCCAACGATGGCGTGGTGGACGGCATCATTGACGATCCTCGCACTTGTCACTTCAGTGCCAAGTCAAATATCTGTGGTGTGCCGGGCGCGCCCACAACAAACTGCCTGACCGAGCAAGAGGCCGAGGCCATCGATCTCATCTGGGACGGTCCGCGCAACGAAAAGGGCGAGAAGATCTGGTTCGGACTCGACCGCGGCACGGACTTTACCGGCCCGTTCCCGGGTTTTGGCCTCGACGGCTCAATACCGTTTTTCCTTGGGGTTATCCAGTTTGAATGGGACGAACACAACGTGAACTTCAACTGGCAGACGGTCGATCTGGACGGCTATCCGCAGATCGCGCAGGACGGCTCGCGCAATATTGCGGACGTGACCGACACGTTTGGACCTCTTGACGAGTTTATGTGGCACGGCGGCAAAATGATCACCTCTGTGGGGGCCAACGATCAGCTAATCTTTCCCCGCGGTGTGATCAACTACTATCGGCAAATGGCGTCGCGCTACAGCTGGGACGGCCGGCCGGACTTCAGGAACCTGCAACGTTTCTATCGCTTGTTCCGTGCGCCTGGCGTCGGTCATTGCGGCAGCGATGACACTGGACCCTGGCCGCAAAACGGCGCCGACTTCCAGGCCCTGATCAATTGGGTTGAGAAGGGCATTGCGCCGAGTCAAATTATTGGCGCAACCGCGCCCGGCGTAACCCCGGCACTCACTCGTCCGCTGTGCCCATATCCGCAAACCGCAATCTACAACGGAAGCGGTGATATCAACAATGCCGCCAACTATCATTGCGGCGGCAATCTTGAAACTCCGGAAACCGTATGCGCTGACGTGCTTGTGAAGTACAAGCACGAGGTGCATGGGGATCTCGATTTTCGAGGTACTGGCGTCAATCCGTTCGTCTGTTTTTTTGATCGTGATGCTGACCGCTCCAAGTGAGGAGTGTGGTTGAGTTAGTTTTTTTGAGCTTATTTAGGCGCTCGCGCGCGGCGGCGCAGCGCGCTGGACCAGATTGACATTCACTGCTTTGTTGGGGCAATGTAGTATTAAGCACATTTCCTTGGGGATCCATGAAGATTTTCTTGCCGTGAGCGCGCTTTTGATAGTGAGGGTTTGCGTTTACAGCCAAACCCCGGGGCGGGGCATTCGGGGAACATGCTCTTGACTCCTACTCGTCCATTTGCACTATAATACGCCCCCTGTTCAAAAAAAGCCGATCTTAGATGCAATATCTAGCACTCGTGGGGGGTGCATAATGAAGCAGATTCTCGCGGTAACCACGCTGTTCGTGTTCATTGTCTGCGCTTACAGCCAAACGCCAACAGCGACACTTTCCGGCACAGTCCGTGACGCCACAGGCGCGGTCGTGGCGAACGCCAAAATCACGCTGGTAAATTCAGCTACAGGTCTTTCTCGAACGGCTGATGTCGACGACAAGGGCCGCTACAGCGTGACCGACCTAGACCCCGGCACGTACGAACTGCGCGCCCAGGCCGCTAGCTTCAAGGAAGCTGTCCAAAAAGGAGTGGTGCTTGCCGTGGGCGGTTTCACTACTTTGGATATAACTATGCAGGCCGGTTCGGTGAGCGAGGTGATCACGGTCAACACGGTTGCCCCGCTGATCGAAACCACTAGCTCCAACCTGAGTCGTGAGGTGGCCGAACAGACCATCGAGTCCCTTCCAATCCTGGGCCGCAACTTCGTCGATTTCGCTGAACTCTCCACCGGAGTAGCGCCGGGCCGCGAGAATGAAGGCGGCGGAGCCTTCAAGGAACCCGATACCGGCGTGGGCCAGGCGGCTGCGCCCCGGCTATCGTTTGCCGGACAACCGGAGCTCAACACCATGATCCTGGTCGATGGCGTCGACAACGTTCAGACGTTCACGGGATTGCCGCACGTGACGCCCTCGCAGGAGGCCGCGCAAGAGTTCCGCGTTCTCAACAGCACATATTTGAGCGAGTACGGACGCGCCTCGGCAGGCTTCGTGAACATTGTCACCAAGTCGGGCGCGAACGATGCTCACGGCTCGGCATATTTCTTTGGAATGAACCAAGCCTTGAACAAGCCCTACGCGCTGAATCCCTCGGATCCGCGTCTGCAGCAAAACCAGTATGGGGCGACGTTCGGAGGGCCGCTCAAGAAGGACAAGACGTTCTTCTTTCTCAATTACGAGGGCCAGCGGCGGGCGCAGACCAATCAGTATTCCAGCGTCGTGCTCGATAACATCGCTGCGATTGGCGCAGCCAAGGCGAGTCTCGGTCTTACGCCGGAAAACCTAGGGCTGCTCCACACCAACGACTACGACGGATTTCTGGGCAAGCTCGATCAGCGATTCACCACCAACAATACTTTCTCCCTGCGTTACAACTATTTGCACTCGATTGCCGACGGTTTCTTGGGCGGCAATGGCCGTGGTTCTCCGGCACCCTCCACAGCCCGGAACAATACGGTTACGGATCAAACCCTGATGGGAAGTGACATTGCTGTGCTGAGTCCACGTTTGGTCAACGAGGTACGCGTTTCGTGGTCGCGGCGCACATTCGATTTTCCATCCGCATTTAATGATCCGGATCTGGAAGTGCCCGACCTGCTACTCACCGGCAAGAGCACTTCCGACGTGGATTATTACCGCGAAAGCATGGCGCAGGTGTCGGACAACATTTCCTACTTGACCGGGAGTCACCAGTGGAAATTCGGCTTCGAGGCCAACAACTTCCGGGACTCGTACGAGTGGAACTTGTTTTTCCCGGCGCGCGCGGTGTTTCCAAGCTTCGATTGCTTCTTGGCTGACTCCAGCTGTAGCCTCGGCTCCGATGGTTTGCCATTCCCGGTCCAATTCTGGACGCCAATTCTGAATGGCGCCACCGGCTACGCCGGGGTCAACGTCACTCACCCTACACCGAGTACGAATCTGATCACCCAAAACGTTCCGTCTGCCTGGTTGCCGGACACGTTCAGCAGTATCAACCACGGGGGCTATGGCTTTTTCGCGCAGGACCAGTGGAAAGCCCTGTCAAAGCTGACGCTTACCTACGGGCTGCGCTACGATTTTGAGACCTATCCGTCACAATACGTAGTGAACGAACCCCACAACGGGGTGCAGCCGCGCGCGGGCTTTGCCTACGCCTTCACGGACCACACGGTGCTACGCGGCGGCTATGGTCTGTTTGATGGTCCGCTCGTTTCCAGCATCGGCCAGGTCCTCGTGACCGCGCAGTGGGACGCAGAAGGAACCTTTCCCAATGCAACTACGCTGGCCAATCAGTTTGGGTACTCCGGATTGGCGCCGATAACGGGCCGGTTTCCCATCGCCATTCAGCCTCCGATCTTGGGCCCGACGACACCGCAGACCTCATTGGTCAACTTCGTCACCACGGGCCAGGCGCCATGCCTGCTTCCGCTGGGTGTGTTTCTGAATCCTCCTCCTCCGCCCCATTGGGGGAACTGCAGTCCGGGTACCCCGCCCGTGGCCTTTCCGGCGTTTAGCCTCGGTCCGGACAGCAACTTGAAAGTTCCGTATACCCAGCAAGCCAGCCTGAAGCTTTCGCACGAATTGGGCGGAGGGGTGGCCATTTCCGCGAACTATCTCTATGTGCACGCGATCCACCAGAATGCCGTTTCCGGGAATTTGAACGCGCAACAGAATGGCGTCGTCGATAACACTCCAGGCAACGCAGCCGGGGGCAAGGCTTGCTACGGCGTGTCTAATGTGGGCGGTGTCTGCGGCGAACCGACGGCCGCCATATTTCCCAACCTCGGCACGCTGTTTTACATAGCGGATAACGGCGGATTCTCGATTTATCACGGCGGCACCGCGGAGATCGAGAAGCGCTTCTCGCACGGCTTCAGTCTGCATGGCAGCTATACCTTCGAGCGGACGATTTCGAATTACGAATCGGCCGCCAATCTGGCGGATTTTCCGCAAGAGCAGAACCGCAATCTCGAGCGGGCTGTTTCGCGGCAAACGGTGCCGCAGCGGTTGACGTTCGATTTTGTCAGCGCCGTGCCGGGCACTGTCCCCGTGCTGCGCAACTTCAAATTCAGCACGCTGTTCAGCGCGCAGAGCGGGGAGTTCTACAACGTTTTCGCGGGTATCGACGCCAATGGATCCACCAATAGCCTGAACCAGCGGCCGGGAACGCTCGGTCGCGACACGCTCAAAGGGCCGAACATCCTGAGCTGGGATATGCGCGTTGCGCGGGAGATCCATTTCAAGGAACGCCTTACGGGGGAGCTCACGTTCGACCTGTTTAACGTCACCAACCGCGTGAACGTGTCGGACCTGAACACGGTTTGCGAATGTGATCTGCCGGCCGCGAGCTTCAGCTCCTCGGCGCTACCAGCCACCACTGGATCTCTGAATCCTTTGTTTGGCTTCGACAAACCGCGCCAGACGCTGAACCCGTTTCAGTTTCAGTACGGTTTCAAACTGCGTTTCTGAACATACGTGCACAAACGGCGAGGAGAGAGCCGTGCGGCGGAGCGGGAGGGATCCTATCGAGTGGATGGTGGCTGCGAACGGCGGACTTGAGCTGCATGCGCGATTTTGATCGGCTCTCCGTGGTGCCGCGCATGAATCATTGCTCGACCGGTCCGAGCGCGGTGAATTTTGGACAATTCCCGTTCGGGTGGCCGGTACCGGTACCACTCGCTCCGGAGCATGACGTAATCACGGCGCTGTAGCGTAGGGTGGAAGAAGGCGTGGCGCTGGATCACCGGGTTGCGACCACTGATCCGCAGCCACGATCACAACGGCAATCAATCAATAGTTGAGCGGTTGGCAGGAACACGGGCTGCAGTGCGGGAGATGCGCTGCAGCTCTCCGAAGTGCGCCAGGTTTCGAACAAGTAAGGAGGCGTTATGTCCGTTCGCATCGTTAGTCTAGTGCTCTGCATCGCGGCCGCTGTGTGTTACGCCCAGGAGCAGAAACCCGAAGTTAAGCAGGCTCCCGCGCCGGTGACCTCGGCAAAGTCCGGGAAGGAGATGTTCCAGGCGTACTGTTCATCCTGCCACGGGGCAGACGCCAAGGGGAATGGCCCGGCGGCAGCGTCGCTCAATGCCCGGCCTGCAGATCTCACCGCGCTGAGTAAGAACAACAGTGGGAAGTTCCCCGCAGATCGTGTTTCCAGCATCCTGCGCGGACAGGGGACCGTCACTGCTCATGGCAACCGCGATATGCCGGTCTGGGGGCCCGTGTTTTGGCGTATGAGTCAGGGGCATGAGTCCGAAGTGCAGGAGAGGATCACGAACCTGACTCGGTACATCGAGTCTCTTCAGGCGAAATGATTCGCCCGGGAACAGACTCAGCAGTGAGCTGGTGAAATCTTGGGCGGGAGAGGACCGCCCTGGACAGTCCCCCAAAGTGCCCCACTCATGGCGAAGGTGCAGCGCACACAGGTCGGAATTGTTGGCGCCGGGCCGGCAGGTCTGGTTCTCTCCCATCTTTTGCATCTTCACGGCATTGAGTCAATCGTGCTGGAAAACCGCAGCCGGCACTATGTGGAAGAGCGGGTACGCGCCGGGGTATTAGAACAGGGCACGGTCGACTTGCTCACCGACATCGGGCTCGGCGAGCGCATGAAGCGCGAAGGACTGGTGCATTACGGAATCGAACTCCGCTTTAACGGGCAAAGCCATCGCATCGATTTCCGCGAGCTCACAGGCGGCAAAGGCATCACCATCTATGCCCAGGCTGAGGTGGTGAAGGACCTGAACAATGCGCGCATTGCCGCCGGTGGCCAGGTGCTCTTTGAGGTGGAGAACGTCACTGTCCAGGCGCTGGATAGTCCCAAGCCGCGAATTCACTACCGCAAGGATGGCGCCGACTACGAGGTTCACTGCGACTTCATTGCCGGCTGCGATGGTTTCCACGGCATCTGTCGGCCTAGCATTCCATCGGGCGTGCTCACAGACTATGAGCGAGTCTATCCTTTCGGCTGGCTGGGCATTCTCGCGCAGGCGCCTCCCTCGTCCGACGAGTTGATTTACACCTACCACGAACATGGCTTCGCCTTGTTGAGCATGCGCACGCCACAAATCAGCCGGCTGTACCTTCAATGTCAGCCGGACGAAGATATCAACGGCTGGAGCGATGAGAAGATCTGGCGCGAACTGCGCACTCGCCTGGCCACACAGGATGGCTGGAAGTTAACCGAGGGCGCGGTTCTGCAGAAAGGCGTCACGGGGATGCGGAGCTTTGTGGTCGAGCCCATGCACTACGGTCGGCTCTACCTGGCGGGCGACTCCGCACATATCGTGCCTCCCACGGGCGCAAAGGGATTAAACCTTGCAGTCTCGGATGTGCAGATTCTGGCTCGAGCACTGGAGCAGTATTACCTGAAAGGAAGCCGCCAACTGCTCGATCGCTACTCGGAGATTTGCCTCCGTCGTGTCTGGAAGGTCCAGCGCTTCTCCTGGTGGATGACCTCGATGCTTCACCGCTTTCCCGATGAGAATCCCTTTGACCGGCGGCGGCAATTGGCCGAACTCGATTACGTGACCAGTTCCGAAGCGGCTGCGAGAACACTTGCCGAGAACTACGTGGGGCTGCCGCTCGACTGAGAGGAATGGCGCCAACGGCGATGCGGCGGTTTTTTGTCTGACCTGGAGTTGAGCCGATGAGCAAGAGTACGAACGAACCCGCGGTCATTCGACCATTTCACCGGCACCCGCCGGGCTCGCAGCCCAGCCGGGTGTACGAGCCCTATCGGGCAACACCTTCTCGTAATCCTTCGAAGCCGCTGATTTTTCTTCCGCACACTCTATCGGAAGTCACCGGACCAGTCTATGGGCACGACCCCATTGCCGAGACCGACAACGATCTGACGCGTCAGCACGTCGGTGAACCGCTCGGGGAGCGTGTCATTGTCACGGGCCGGGTGCTTGATGACAATGGCCGCCCGGTACCGAACACACTGATCGAAATCTGGCAGGCCAATGCTGCCGGCCGATATCGACATCAGCGCGACCAGCATCCGGCTCCTCTCGATCCCAATTTCAGCGGCGCGGGGCGGACCCTTACCGACGAAAACGGCAACTACCGTTTTATAACCATCAAGCCCGGCGCGTATCCGTGGCTCAATCATTACAACGCCTGGCGTCCGGCGCACATTCATTTTTCAGTTTTTGGGCGCGCGTTCCTGAGCCGGCTGATTACGCAAATGTATTTTCCCGGCGACCCGCTCTTCGCCCATGACCCGATTTTTCAATCCGTGCCCGAGAGAGCGCGCCTGCGCCTGATCTCAAAGTTTGATCTGGAGATCACGCAGCCGCAGTGGGCGCTGGGGTTTCGCTTCGACATCGTCTTGCGCGGACCGGAAGCGACACTCTTCGAATCATGAACATGGAACACATACCAACACCCTCGCAGACGGTCGGACCGTACTTGCATATCGGCCTGACGAACAAACACTCCGTTGCTCGCATTGCCGGACCGGAAGTTCCCGGCGAACGGCTGCGGTTGCAGTGCCGCGTCCTCGACCTGAATGGCGCCCCGGTGCCCGACGCCATGATTGAAGTCTGGCAGGCGAATGGCAATGGCAAATACAACCATCCTGACGATACTCAAGCGCCTGCACCCGAGTCGGGGTTCTATGGTTTCGGGCGTGCGGCGACCAATGAAAACGGAGCCTGTGAGTTTGAGACCATCCGCCCGGGCCGCGTCCCCGGACCTGAGAACAAGCTACAGGCGCCGCATCTCAATATCGCGGTGTACGCGCGCGGCATCTTGCTGCAGCTTTATACGCGAATCTATTTTGCCGGCGACGTGGCGAATGACAACGATCCCGTGTTGGCGTTGGTGCCCGCCGAGCGGCGACACACATTAATGGCGCAGCCCGTCCCGGAAACCGCAGGCTCGTGGACGTTTGATCTTCGTCTGCGCGGAGATCAGGAAACGGTGTTCTTCGACGTGTGAGGATTGCAGCTGAATCTCACGATACGATCACCGCTGCGCTGCCAGTTCTTCTTGAGCTAAGTGAAATGCCGTGTTGGCCGCGGGAAGTCCCGCGTATAACGCCACGAGCAAGAGAACTTCTTTGAGGTCGCAGCTTTCCAGTTCGTGATTCAGTCCTGCCCGGAGGTGCATGCGAAACTCCTCCCAGCGTCCCATCGCGGCCATGAGCGCGAGAACCAGCAGCCGTCGGGTGCGGTCGTCCAGAAACGGTCGGCTCCAAATCTCGCCCCAGGCGTAACGTGTGATGAAGTCCTGAAAATCACGGGTGAAATCTGTGGTGGCTGCTATGGCTTTGTCCACGTGCGCATCACCCAGCACTCTTCGGCGGACTTCAAAACCCTTCTCTGTCAAACTACGGCGGTCGGAGAGCAGGAATTCCAGCAGAGCTGCAGTGAACGAGCGCGGCTGTTCCAGGTTCGACAGGTGTGCCGCAGGCAGGCGAACTGATTTCGCATTGGGGATCTCGCGAGCCAAGACCTCACCATTTCCTGCCCAGGGCGTTGAAACATCTCGTTCGCCCACAATAACTAAGGTCGGGATTGTGATTCTGCCGAGTTCCTGTGTGCTGTCAAAGTCCCGCAACGCCACGCAGCAACCGATGTAGCCTGCGGGATCCGTAGCAAGCAGCACGGAACGGATCGACGAGACGTACGCGTTGCCAACCTTGAGTATCTCTTCCGAGAAGAAACGCTTCAACGCGAGCTCAACGAGCGCGGCCATCCCGCCCTCTTGAACGGCCTTGATACGGTTCTCCCACATCGCCCGATCACCGAAACGAGCGCTCGTGTTGGCTAGCACAAGGTGTGTAAGCCGGCCCGGAACATGAAGCGCAAGCCATTGCCCGATGGCTCCTCCCATAGACAGCCCACACCACGCGAACCTCGTAATCCCGAGATGATCTGCGAGAGCGAGAGCGTCGCGGCCCAGCTGTTCGATGGAATATGCCCCCGAAGGCGACTCGGAAGCGCCGTGTCCGCGCACGTCATAACGCAGAACCTGGAAGTGGCGAAGCAGGTCCGGTATCTGCAGTTGCCACATGCCATGATCGCAGCCAATGGAGTGCGAGAGAACAACGACTGGACGCCCGTCGACTCCCTCCAGACGGTAGTACTGCCGAATTCCATTTACAGTGACAAATGGCATTTCATTTCCTGCGGCGCGGCCGATTTCGCGCGGGACGAGAAAGACGCTCAGCAAACTCGCGCGCTACTCCCAGATAGTCCCCGGGATCTTCCAATTTCCTAAGAGCTTCCTTCGCAATGTAACCGTGGACTTCCGGCATCTGCGAGAGCATTTCCGAAAGTGTTCGATCGCACATTTGCTTAGGGTCGGTAGCTTCTTCGAGCAACTGATGAGCTCTCTCCCGGCCTAATTCGTGGCTGAGCAACAGCGCGGCTTTCTCTGCAAAAATCGTTCCGCGTGAAAGTTCGAGATTTGCCTTCATTCGCTTCTCGTTAACTGTAAGGCCTTCCGCCGCCTCGGCCATCGACGCGATGACCACTCCGGTTGACTGAATGACGCTTGAAATTGTGGTCCATTCCGCCTGCCATCCTCCCACAGCGCGTTCGTGTTCCTGGACCATTTGCGAAAGGTAGGCTGCGGTCAGCGCCGGAACGCGACTCGCGGCGGCAAGGGCGATTGTGGACGCAATCGGGTTGCGCTTCTGCGGCATGGTGGATGAGCCGCCACGACCCGAATCGCTGGGCTCGGCCAGTTCGCCCACTTCGAACTGCATCAGCAGGCTGATGTCGCGAGCCATTTTCCCGAAGCTGCCAGTCAGAATTCCGCAGGCGCACACCACGTTCGCCAGGCGGTCACGATGCGTGTGCCAGGGAGCATCAGGGTAACCGAGACCGACCTGTTTCGCGAGTTCCTCTCCAACTTCTATTCCACGCTTTCCCAATGCTGCGAGAGTTCCCGAGGCGCCACCTAGCTGTAACACGAACGCGTCCGAGAAGGCGCCGTTGAGCCGCGCACGCCCGCGCCGGATCGAGCCAAGCCATCCCGCAACTTTCAAGCCCAGCGTAACCGGCGGCGCTGGTTGCAGGAGAGTACGTCCCAGCATCACAGTGCCTTTGTGCTTCCGAACCAGAATCTGCAGGGCATTTTGCAAACGAACAAGGTCGTCATCCAGGATTGGCGCGGCTTTCTTCAGCAGCAAAACCAGCGCCGTATCAGCAACATCCTGGCTGGTCGCTCCCCAATGAACGAAATCTGCCGCCGTCGGATCTTCCTGTGCCACTCTCTGGCGCAAGGCTTTGACGAGCGGAATGCCCGGCGTCCCCGCGCGCAGTGTCTCTCGGGCGATCGTCGCTGGGTCAAAGTCCTCAGAATGAGCGGCTTTCGCAATCGCGCGCGCCGCCGCTGTAGGAATGATCTTGAATTTGGCTTCCGCTCGCGCCAGTGCGACCTCGAAGTCGAGCATCGCCCGCAAGACAGAATGGTCGGAGAATACTTCCGCCAGCGGCTCGGTTGTAGACAGGCTATCGATCAGCCGTACCGGCATTATTGGCCTCAGAATTGTTGCCGTCTCACTCTAGCAGACTTCGAGGCATAGCAGATCGCAATCACAAATCAGATGCGACAAGCTTTCTGTTTACCTGGACCGGGTGGATATCAAAGCGCTCATGCCAAAGACTGTTACGAGTGGCTGAATTTCGCTTGCTGCTGAAATGCGAATTCAGCCACTGCCACTTCGTTCCAAGATTTGCAGCTACATCGAGTTTGTAGTAGCTTCGCTTGTTCTACTCTGACTGCCTCTCACCTGCTCGCAATCCTTGCGGAAGTGTGTCACAGCGTTGAGCGAGGGATATTGGAGGAGCAAGTGCTACAACAGCGAAAGTGTTTTCTCGTCAGATCAGCTCTGATCGTAGTAGCTGCCATCGCGCTGAGCGTGGCGGCTCGAGCATCCGAATCCGAGTTCAAGCTCACCTACGACAAGCCCGCCGCAAGATGGACTGAGGCTTTACCGCTCGGCAACGGCCGCATCGGCGCCATGGTGTTCGGCGGAACTGAAGATGAGCGCCTGCAGATCAACGAAAGCACTCTCTGGGGCGGACGCCCGCACGACTACACCAACGCCGAGGCATACGCTCGTCTCGACGAAATTCGGCAGCTGATTTTTACCGGCAAGGTGGACGAGGCGGAAAGGCTCTCGCAAAACCTGATGGGCCGGCCGAGGCTGCTCATGCCGTATCAGCCTTTTTGTGATGTGCGGCTGCATTTTCCAGGGCACAGTCAGGCAACTGTGTATCGCCGCCAACTCCATTTGGACGACGCCGTCGCAGAAACCGCATACAAAGTGGGCGCTGCGACCTTCCGGCGTGAAGTGTTCGTTTCCTACCCCGACCAGGTCCTCGTAGTTCGAATCACCGCCAGTCAACCCGGCCAGATCACGTTCAGCGAGGGGATGGATTCTCCGCAAGCCGGAACCCATGTCGAAAGCACTGCAAGCGACACATTGCAATTGACCGGTCAAATCCAGCCGCGGCAGAATCCGCCTTTCTCCTGGACCGGCTCCTGGGATCAGCCGGGCATGCGCTTCGCCGCGGTACTGAAGGTCGTTGCCGACGGCGGTTCCGTTCGCAACGCCGAAGGCCGTTTGGAGATTTCCAGCGCAAACTCGATCACCATCCTGTTTAGCAATGCGACCAGCTTCAGGAATTACCACGACATCGGCGGTGATGCTCTGGCTGCCGCCCGAGGTTATCTCGAGCGGGCATCGAAACAGTCCTTCGATGTATTGCGGCAGCGGCATGTGGATGATTTTCGTCAGCTATTCTCGCGAGTCCGGCTGCGCCTTGGAGAGGACAACTCGACTCAGAGCACTGACCAGCGCATCAAGAACTTTGGCGAAAACGACGATCCCAGTTTGCTCGCCCTCTATTTCGAATTTGGTCGCTATCTCTTGATCTCTTGTTCCCGCCCCCGAGGTCAACCCGCCAACCTGCAGGGAATCTGGAACGAGGATCTGCTTCCAGCGTGGAGCAGCAAAATGACCACGAACATCAACCTGGAGATGAACTACTGGCAGGCCGATGCCGGCGACCTCTGGGAGATGGAAGAGCCGTTGTGGAGCTTGATCCGCGACTTGCGCGTCACCGGCGGCGACACCGCGCGCGTGAACTACCACAGCAAAGGATGGGTTCTACACCACAACACCGATCTCTGGCGCGCCGCAACACCCGTGGATGGCCCCTGGGGAATCTGGCCAACGGGAGGCGTATGGCTCGCCGACCAGATGTGGGATCACTACGAATTCAGTGAAGATCGAGAGTTTCTGCGGCGCGAAGCATATCCCGCGCTGAAGGAAGCCGCAGAGTTCGCGCTCGGCATTCTGGTAGAAGCGCCGGCGGGAACGTCTTTCGCCGGGCGGCTGGTGACGAATCCTTCTACTTCACCCGAAAACCGATATGTTCTGGATGGAAAACCTCATTCGCTGACCTACGCACCCACGATGGACGTCGAGCTGATTCGAGAGCTGTTTGAGAATTGCAGCCGCGCTGCCGAAATCCTGGGCATAGACGCCGATTTCCGCTCGGAGCTGGATAAGGCCGAAAAGCGCCTGCCAGCCCTACAAATTGGCAAGCGCGGCCAGCTCCAGGAATGGATCGAGGACTACAGCGAAACCGAGCCGCAGCATCGGCACGTTTCACATCTGTGGTCCCTTTACCCCGGACATGACATCAGTCTTAAGACCACCCCTGAATTAGCGGCTGCCGTGAAGAAGAGCCTTGAACTGCGAGGTGACGGCGGAACAGGATGGTCGACCGTGTGGCGTGTGGCTCTTTGGGCGCGGCTCAAAAACCCTGAGCACGCTTATAACAATCTGAAAATCCTGATCACGACCAGCACATTGCCCGACATGTTCGATCTCTGCCCGCCCTTTCAGATCGATGGCAACCTGGGCGGTCCGGCCGCAATCGCTGAGATGCTGGTGCAAAGCACTTCGGACGAAATCAGCGTCTTGCCTGCCCTGCCGCATCAATGGCCAAGCGGCAGCTTGAAGGGAGTGCGCGTACGGGGCGGCGGCAAGGTCGACGTCATCTGGAAAGATGGCCGGCTGACTGAACTCAGGCTGCAATCGGATCACCCGATTAAATACCGTGTAATCTATGGCGATCAGTCAGCCGAGGTTCGGATTCAACCGGGCAGTCCCATCGTGATGGACGGCACTCTTCACGCATTCGGTCAATAGTGCCGTTTCTGCCATGCTGTTTCCATAAACGTGTTTCAAGAAAGGACATCGATGATCACTACGAAATCGTTTTGCGTAATGACGCTGGCTACAGTTGTTGCTCTCGGGTCATTGCTTGCAGCACAGGTGCAAACCGAGGTACCTCCGGTCGTTCCCGGTGCGAAGCCTGTCGCGGTAGAGCACATCAAGGTCCACGGGGCAGCCCTGGAAGGCAATTTGGAGGGAGACGCCGTCGATCGTGACGTCTTCGTGTTTTTGCCACCCAGCTACGGAAAAGACAAACACCGCCACTACCCCGTCGTATACGCGTTGCACGGCTATTCCATCGGCGCCGAGCAGTGGACCCATGAGATCCACGTGCCGCAGACCATCGAAGGTGCTTTCGGCCTGGGCGCGAAGGAAATGATCGTTGTGCTGCCCGATTCGAAGACGGTTCACAACGGTTCCATGTATTCGAGTTCGGTCACGACCGGAGATTTCGAGCGGTTCATTTCGTACGATCTGGTTGCATACGTCGATGCTCATTACAGAACGATTCCAGATCGCCTGAGTCGCGGCCTCGTCGGCCACTCGATGGGAGGTTACGGCGCTGCTCGTATCGGCATGAAACACTCCGATGTGTTCGGCAGCTTGTACATCATGAGCCCGTGTTGCTTGGCTCCCCGGCCGGCCGGACCCGCAAACCCGGAAATGGACAAAGCCCTGGAGGCCGTCAAGACTCCCGAAGATTCGGCCAAGCTGCCGTTCTTTCCCCGTGCCCAGCTTGCCACGGCGGCGGCATGGTCGCCCGATCCCAAGAATCCCCCGCTTTATCTGGATTTGCCGACCAAGAACGGCGAGCCTCAGCCCGACGTGCTCGCAAAATGGACGGCCAATGCGCCGCTCGCTTTTATCGACCAATACATCGACAACCTGCGCCAGTATCGCGCCATCTCGCTCGATGTAGGGGATCAGGATGGCTTAAAGACTGACACCGGCAAGTTGCATGATGTTCTGGATAAGTATGGAATCGCGAACACCTTTGAGGTTTACCAAGGTACTCACACCAGCAAGGTGGCTGATCGTTTTCAGAATCATGTGCTGACGTTCTTCAGCCAGAATCTCTGCTTTCAGGCGGGTTGCCGGTAACCAGCATCACCACGGCCGTAAGACGGTTCGCACCGCTAGCTGCTGGCGGATGGGGAATTGTGGGTCGCCTTATTCGGGGCGTACATGTACCAAGACGCGCTTATACCTTGTCAATGGAGGCTCGCCCTTGTCCGTGACTTTCAGAATGAAGTGGATGGTCTTCGGCGACTCGACACGCGGTGCCGTCAGCACCATCCGAATCAGGTTTTGTGCGGACCCTCGAAAATCGACGAGGCCGGGGTAATCTCCAGCTTCGGGATACTGGAACCAGAAGTAACTGAGAGAATCGCCGTCGGGATCGTGGGATCCGTTCGCATCCAGAACAAACTCTTCGCCCGATCGAACGTTGATCTCTTCTGGCGTTCGCAAGACCGCAACCGGCGGATGATTGCACTCTTTGTAGCTTTTCGTGGCCCAGCACATGCGCGCGGCAAAATCGTTTTGAATTTCCTCGCGCCACCGCCAGATTGTGGCCTGGGCAGACTTAATCGGCTGCGCCTCCTTGTCGGCTGAACTGGAGAGACGCCGGTCCATCGCGGGTGTATAAGTATCCTCTGCATTCGTCCACAATGGCCGCGTTTCCGGCACGGGCCGCACCGTATACGGTCCGGTCGGGCGCCAATCCTGCTCCTCGAATTTCGGGAGGTAAAACTCATAGCGGCCTCCCCACCCGCCGTAGTTCGGGTGCTCCGGATCGTTCAGCCCGTTGGGGATGAGCGAAATATAAGCTGGCGTGTCGCCTTCCATCACGTACGCGATGTCAGGATAAGCAGCGCCCAGCCGGCCGTGCCCCTGCTGAATGTTCTTCGTCAGCCACTCGCGACTGATCACCGCGTTATCCGCGCTGGGATATGGTGCGGCAAAGCCCATCCAGGTCGCATGCTCGAATCGGCCTGGGCTGCAAATGTAGAAGACGGATGGAAACTCCTTTCTTATCCACGCGCCAGTATCATCTTGGTCGGAGATCGCGTAGACACGAAGTTTCTGATAAAACCTCTCCGCTTGCTCCCCGGGGAGAGTCTTCCGTATCTTCCACAGTGCTTGTGCGAGCGTCGTTGTTCCGCCCCAGATGGAAATCCACAGAGGGCGGCTGTCCGGCCTCTCCAATTCAGAAATGATCAGGTTCGATCCCTCCGAATCCTTTCCCTCTCCCACGCCTTCCATGCCATACACTGGCAGCCCCTTCTTCACCCGTGCAGAAAGCGTTTCATACGATGGATATCCAGTTTCATGCTTGATCAGGTTCGGCCTGGCGGCTTGGTACGCGCTAACTATCCTCTGGATGGTTTCCGGTTCAATTCGGTTCTTTTGAAAAACGGAAGTGGTGGCAACGATGCCTCTGATATCGATTACGTTGGAATACGTAAGTAATCGCACCAGAGACATCGAATCATCGGGATCTGCACCGATGTCCGTCAGAACAATGACCCGATGTTGAGGGGGATTCTTGATCCCGGTCGTAGAGTGGGATGATGCGGCCGGCTTCTGTGCTGAGCACATAGCCGCAAACAAAAGCACTGACAGACAGCACTCAGTTCCACGATTCATGTGCAGTAATCCTCTCGCGTTGCCCGTCGCCACGCAGGTTCGCGCCAAAACGGAATCAGGGATAGCGCTTCGATGTCACGAGGTTCCAATTGAAACGAACGCCCTCAGGCCCGGTTGGTTCCGGGCCGGGGCTGTCAGCTCGCAGAGCGCCGCTGCCGAAGTCCACCCGCAGATAGCGATTCGTCTTGAGCGACATCAAAGTGAGTTCGCCCGTGAAGGTCTCGATCCACTGGAATGTTTCACCCGGCCCCGGCTGTCCGTGAGCGAGTGAGACGGCTCCATCGGTTCCGACCGAGAGAAAACCATCTCTGCTGCGCAACGCAACTCGTCCCAGCTTCTGATCCACAACTGTGAATGCAGTCGCGTCATTCGGCTGCGCGTGCACCGAGTCGCCGGACTCCGCAATTCCGAATGCCGGCTCATGGCCATGCGTTCTAATCTGAATTTGCTGGCCGTATGGAATGGGTTGCGTCAAGGCATGGGGATTGGGTTCTTTCACGTCAATCGAGTCGAAATCCGCAAACCCAGCTTTGCCGTCTCCGCGATGGAAGCTGAACAAGGCGTACCGCACACCCTGGAATGTCCAGCCGATAAATAGCATCCGAAAAGGTTCGCCTATGTTGTGGAACTCCTTGCCATCGGTGCTGTAGCTAAATTGCGCCAACTGGCTCGCGTATTCGCAGTCGGCGCGTAACCATACTCTCGATACACCGAGCGGAACGCGCTGGTCGCGCATGGTCTGGCCATCATGCTGAACCAGAGTAGCGCCGCCGCCAGCCTTTTCTACGCCAATCTTCTCTATGCCAATCCAGGCATCGGGCTGAATCAGCAACGCAAATCCGGCGACATCGCCCGGATTGAGGCCCTCCGTTTCCATGACAACGGTCGGGATCGAGTGTGGACCAACCGCCCGCTGCGTCAGCGTGTTCCGCGCGTCCCAAAGACTCTTGGCAGGCAGAGCATGCAGGCGCAAAAAGCCCGGCCGCTCCGTTAGCGACCACTTTCCATCCACCGGGACGTGATTCCACTGCCAAACGGGCTGGATCTGCGGTTTGGAAAAGTCATCGCTGCGCTCGTAAGGCGCGTGCGGCTTCTCCGTCACGCCGGTATTCGGTTTCACCCAAATGCGCGGAGTTCTCCCGAAATTACCGGGAAGTCCGAAGTACGGCCAGCCATCCTGCCAGGTAATAGGAGAAAGCGCGCTCACGCGGCCGACGGCATTTTCTTCTCCCATCGTTATGCCCCACCACTCGCCGGTTGGAGTATCGACGATGCCGCCCTGGTGCAGCGCCATGCGCCCTACGGCGGAGGAATCTGGCGGCGATACCTGATACGGCGGCGTGGTGGTCAGCGGAGGACGGAATGTACTCAAGCGCCAGCCCAGCACTTGCCCGAACTGCTCGCCGCGATTGATGTTCTGGTTGACTTCCCACGGTCCTGCGAGGCGGTCGGCGCGCGCCACCGGCAGCCGCATGATGTCCATATACCAGGCGCTGGTCAGGAAGTACTTGCCGTTGATCTTGTAAAGATGGAGGCCTTCTCCCATGCCCTGATCTTTCGCAATCAGCAACCGTTCGCTCCCCGGCACGATATCCGTCAAGTCAGAATCGAGCTGCGCGATGTGAATGTCCTGATATCCCCAAACCACAAAGACCTTGCCGTCATCGTCGAAGAGCACCGAAAGGTCATGAAAGCTCCGTTTCATGGCAGTGCGTGTCCACGGCCCGCGTGGGCTCTGGGAACGAAACATCTGCGTGGTCTTGCCGTTCACGTTGGCAAAGATGTAGAACGTGCCATCGTGGTAGCGAAAGCTCGGCGCCCAGATGCCCTGCCCGTACACGTCTTTCCCGTCTTCCAATCGGTACTCAGGGCCGAGATCCAGCTTGTCGAGCGCGTAGGACTCAAATTCCCAATTCACGAGATCGCGGGAGTGCAGCACCGCCAGACCCGGCATGGCATGCATGGACGATCCAACCAGGTAGAAATCAGCGCCGACGCGGATGACGTCGGGATCGGCAAACTCGTCATAGAAGAGCGGGTTGGAATATGTGCCGTTTCCGTTATCCGCAGTCCACGTCTGGGCGGCAGCAGGTTGGGAGATAAGAAAGAACAGGAATATGGAAACGAGGAACAGAAATGCACAATTTCTCATTTCAGATATGGACATAGAAGACTCTCGCTCGATGTTGCGGAACCCGAAACTGCCTTCATTAACCTCTAGTGCAATGCGCTGCCAAATGTCACACGGAGCGCATATGCGTATTTAGCCGGAGGCTGAGCGGGCAGTTGCACGTGCAGGCCGTCGGCACGCTGATCGAACGACAATTTGGCATCGCCGCCTAGCAGAGCGACGGCGTGCACCTTTTCCCCGCCGACCGCCTGCGCCAGCGATCGAATCACCGCCTCTCGGTTCGTCGGCCAAGCGAGTCCGATGGCATACAGCACGTCGCCCTTAGTAGTAAAACGATAATCCTCCGCTGTGTACTTCGCGGTGTCGACGTCGTGGAATGCTCCCGCTGTCACTTTCGTTGGACCCTCGCCGTAAATCCTCCACGGGCGAGTGCCGTAAATGGCTTCTCCGTTGATATCCAACCAAGCGCCAACATCGAGCAGCACTTGCTGTACCTCAGCTGGAATAGTGCCGTCGGAGCGCGGGCCCACGTTCAACAGCAAGTTGCCGTTCTTGCTTACGATGTCAATGAGCTGGTGAACCACGAATTCCGGCGATTTGAACGTATCGTCCTTGATGTAGCCCCACGATTTGTTGCTGACGGACGTATCAGTCTGCCAATAGAGAGGGCGAGTGTCGCCGAGCTGGCCACGTTCCACGTCGAGCACAGCAGAGTGCTCTTGCATGGCGTAATCCTTGTAGTTGATCACACCGACACGATCGCCGTACTTCAGGGAACTGTTGTAGTAGAACGCGGCAAAGCGTGTGAGATTCGCCCGGATCGACGGCTGCCCGATCCACCAGTCGAAGTACAGGACGTCGGGATGATATTTCTCCACGAGTTCGGCGCCGCGCGCAAGCCAATCGTCGGCCCACGCTGAAGAGACGTAAGTGAAGTCATCACTGACGGGAGTGCCCCACGGATTCGCCAACCAGGTATGCGCCGGACCGTAGAAGGCGGCGTACTGCGGATCGTTCACGTTGGAGGAGATCGTGCGGCCCACGCCCAGATAGAAATTGTGCTCCACCCGATGCGAGGACACTCCGAAGCGCAGTCCCACAGCCCGCACCGCCTTGGCCAGTTCTCCGGTTGTGTCGCGATGCGGACCCATTTTTGCTGCGGTCCAGTCGCTCAGCCCGCTGTCGTACATGGCAAAGCCATCGTGATGCTCCGCCACTGGTACAACGTATTTTGCGCCCGCCTTTTTGAATAACTCGGCCCACGCCGCCGGATCGAAGTGTTCGGCTTTGAACATCGGGATGAAGTCCTTGTAGCCGAACTTGTCTTGCGGTCCGTACGTTGCGATGTGGTGCTTGTATTCCTCCGATCCCTCCCGGTACATATTTCGCGGATACCATTCGTTGCCGAAAGCCGGCACCGAATAAACACCCCAATGAATGAAAATGCCGAACTTCGCGTCCTTGTACCAGTCCGGCGCCTCGTACTTCTGAAGGGACTCCCAGTCAGGCCGAAAAGGGCCTTGGTGGCCGACGGTGTCGACTTCTTTCAGGAGGGTTGCCCGCTGCGCGTCATACTTGCTGCTGGCCTTCTGCCAAGTCTGATCGATGCTAACCGGGTCCTGCGAGGCCGTCGGGGCGGTGGCGCTCTGGGCTTGCGCCGGGCAGAGCGCGGACAGCGCCAACACAATAGCGCCAAGTCTACATATCAATGATGACAAGCAAGACTGCGAGAGCATGATGTTCCTTCGTCCATCCGGCGATTGAATTTTCCACGCTGAGCCTGCTGCCAGCCTTTCCGCGAATGCGTTCCACGGCAATTATCAGTCGAGCCTGCAGAATCTAGGCCAAGTCACTCCGTAGAGAGCGATAAGCACAAAGCAGACGAGCGGCACCACAAAGCCGACGCGCATCGAATTGAGATCTGCGATGTGGCCCATAAACGGCGCGGCAATTGCACCCCCGACGATAGACATGACAATGAGCGACGATCCCAGCTTGGTGTATTCCCCCAACCCGCGAATGCCCAGCGCAAAAATCGTGGGGAACATGACGGACATAAAGAAGAACGTTCCGAACATCGCATACAGTCCCGTTTTCCCGCCACCCATAGTTACTGCGACGAGCAAGACGTTGATGACCGCGTATGCCGTCAGCACGCGATCCGGCTTGAACCGACTGATCACACCGCTGCCGCATAAGCGTCCCACTGCGAACAAGACAAAGCCGATGCCCCCCAGCCACTTGGACGCCTGCAACCGGGTCACGCCGGGATCATTTTCAAGAATGTAGTTGACGCAGAAGCTGAAAATGCCGGTTTGCGCAGCAACATACAGGAACTGCGCGGCAATGCCCAGTGTGAAATGCTTGCGCCGGAACATATCCCAGTTCCTTGAAACCAACAGGAATGCAACCACGTAAGCGACCGCCAGCAGGCCGTACTTGGTCGGCTGGAATAAGGCCGGGTTCATGTGAAGCAAAGTCCATATCAATCCCAAAATCGGAGCTATGAAGAAGTACAGCACTGCGCAAACCGCCGCCAAAACGACGGCCATTGCCGCAAGTTGAGCGCCCGACGGTTTGAGCCGGTTCTTCTCGCTCCCCAACTTGTGGCTCTCATCGATGGCGTGCAAATCGGGAACCCGCGACATGGCGAAAATGACGAGCAACAAAGCCACGAACATGCCGATGCCCATGTAGGGGGTGGAAAGGCCGGAGTGGGCATTGGCTCCCTCACCGCCGGAGAAAACAAAATGCCCGCCGACGATCGGGCCGAGTGTCCAGCCAGCCCCGTTGATCGTCTGGGCAATATTGATGCGGGTGGGGCCGCGTTCGGGCGCTCCCAGAACTGTCGCGTAAGGATTCGCGATGGTCTCCAGGCAGGTCATGCCAGCGGCGATTACAAACAGGCCCAGCAGGAACGCCCAGTACGTGCCGATGTTGGTGGCCGGAAGGAACCAGAAGGCCCCGGTCGCAATCAACGACAGACCCACGAGAATGCCGCCTTTGTAGCCAATTTTTCTCGCAATCAGACCGGCGGGGATCGCCATCAGGAAGTAAGCGAGATAGTTGGCTGCCTGTACCAGACCCGACTGTTCCTTGTTGATCCGCAGCGTGTCTTGAAAGTGCTTGTTGAGGATGTCAATCATGCCGTTGCAGAAGCCCCAAAGCAGGAACAGTGAGGTGATCAAAACAAAGGTGAGGGCAAAGTTCCTGCCGTCAGCCGTGCGAAACAATCCGCCGCCACTGACGGCGGAACCGGGAGAAGTTGTTGATTCAGGCATGTAAGTGTTCGGCATATTGAAATTGGTTCTTGTGACGCTCCCTAATTTAGTGGTGAAACTCTTGTGTCCAAATCGCTCGCAAGAACACCGCAGTAGCGCGTGAGATGGCTACGCGCTCTCCACAATGATGTTCGCGTACTGAATCGTGTCGCCGGTGCGAATCAAACCGATGGCCCGCGGCACTCGCAGTTTGAACTGCACATGGGGCTCGTACTTTACTGCTACGCCGCGCAAACCCTCGGCAAATGCCGAACGGGTTCTTGCGCTGTTATGCTTCATAAACTCACGCGCCATCCATGCTCTGCCGACGACGAAGTTGGCCCGGATGGCTCCGAGAACCTGCAGCACGGTGGGCACATCGTCCACGAGCGAAATATCCACGGTCTCGATTTCGGGCCAGAAAGGGAAGCCGCGGTCGGCAATCACCAGCGTGTTCGTGTGGCGCACGCGGCTCACGAGAGAGTTGATCTGAGGGTTCAATATTCCATTCTTGATCATGAGAGATCCTTAGGGCAGGATCCGGAATTGCCTCGGTGGATGCCTGCCCTGGCTTTTCAGATACGACCGTCTTCATGTTTGGAGCGCGTGCCTTTGAGACTAATTAACACTTTGCTTACGTTTCGCAGTCTTCACGTCTCGACTTCTGGATCGCATTGCAGCCCGAAGCCGCTTCTCGGCCTGGGCATTCCAATATCCGCACTCCAACTCGAGAAACACCGATGTATATGGGACTCGCATGTTGGTCTTGATCAAAAGCACCCGAAACTTCTCGCCGACCTGATCCAGCTTCGAGATGATCTCTTCGTGCGGAAGGACGCACACTTCATACCCTTTGAGAAAAGTATCGAGCTTCTCCCGATACGAACTGACGCCGGGAGCATCCTCCTCAGTAACGAATCTTAGTTCCTCGTCTGTATAAACCGTCGGTTTGACGTGCTTACATGCGCTGAGAATCGCGAGCGCCCTATTCAGAACAGTCGTCTGTTCCTGATCGACAGCAATGGTCTCGATTCCTTCTTTGGACTGTGCCGGATACGCCGAATCTGCAATCACAAGCCAGTTGCGATGTCCATAGAGCTGCAGCCGATCCTTCACAATCTCTTCCCAATTTTGCGTCATTTGAGTGCTAACTCCTCATCCGAACAGACAGCGACTTTACCGCACTTGCCGGAAGCCATAAGGGCATACGCGTCCGCAGCCTTCTCAAGGGCAAAGCGGTGGGTAATGATCTCGGCCGGATGCAGGTTCCAGCGCACAAGGCGCTCGACCAATTCCTCCATCAGCCAAGTCGATGTCACCCAGGAACCGTAGATCGTCTTCTGATCGTGAATAATGTCCGGGGACGGATTGAATGCGACCGTTCCTCCTTCGCCGACAAACGCAATTTTTCCCCACTTGCGCGTGGCTCGAATCGCGGTAGCGCGCGCGGTTGCATCTGCAGAGCACTCCAGAGCGCGCTCGGCTCCGAAGCCATGAGTCAGATCTCTCACCTGCGCCACATTGTCTGCCCCTGCATTCAGGACGAAATCACATAACTTGAGGGCCTCCGCTAGTCGCAAACGCTCGGGGACGATGTCGATTCCCATAATCAACCGAGCCCCGAGTTTGCGGCACAACGCCGCGGCTGCCAGCCCCACTGGCCCAAGGCCAGTGACTAGCACAGAATGGTTGCCATTGACGCCAATCTTCTCAATCGCTTCATAGACCGTGCCGAAGCCACATGCAACCTGCGCGCCGTCTGCGTAGGAAAGCTCGTCGGGAAGTGCGATGAGATCTTTCTCTTCTGCAATCATGTAGTCGGCCATGCCGCCGTCGCGCTGCCAGCCGTAAGCACGCCGATATTTTTCGCTCGTGCAGGAGATCATGTATCCGCGGCGACAATCGTTGCAGACTCCGCAGCCGGAAATGTGATACACGATTACACGATCGTCCAGACCAAAACGACGGCAGCCAGGCCCCACCTCTATGATTTGTCCGCTTGGCTCATGGCCGGCAATGACTCCCTGATACCCTTCCGGGCCTTTACCGAGGTGCTCGTGATAGATGCAACGAATATCGGAGCCGCAGATTGTGGAAGCCTTCACTCTCAACAGAACTTCGCCATGGCCCGGGCGAGGTACCGGCAAGGTGCGGAGTTCCACCTTATCGTTTCCAGGCAGAAAGGCGGCTTGCATGTTCTGTTCCATGATTTCCTATGCGTCTAGACTTCCCGTGCCCATCCTGTGCACTCCGGCGATCACGGCGGGGTAATCTCTCCGTTCATATCCCACAGGTCCTCCCAAGACTGTCCTTCCTTCCAAAGAAAGACCTGACCTTTGATGAGCCGACAATTCCGGTCGAGATTGCTAATCTCACGCATTTCCTCTGTCGTAAGAGGTTCGCCCACGACCGCTTGCAGGTTGCTGAGATAGTGGTTTCGGTTTGTCGAAAATGGGATCGGCACTTGCCCGCGCTGAACCGCCCACTTCACGCAAACCACGGCGGGATGTGCTCCCAGACGGTTGGCGATCTTGACAATCACCGGATCCTCAATCGGCGCCGTGTCTTCTGGCGTGCGATCTCGCTCAGGCCGTGCGGGCGAGCCGATGGGGCAATATCCTACGGGGACCATGCCGTTGGATCGGACGAAATCAAATAGTTCTGGCTGCTGAAAATGAGGGTGCAGCTCCATCTCATTCACTGCCGGCTTGATGCGCGCGTCGCGCAAGACAAGCTTCAGTTTGGGGATCGTCATATTTGAGGTCCCAATATGACGAACCAGCCCCAAATCCACTAGCTCTTCCATCTTCCGCCAAGTTTTCATGAATTCGGCATGGATGTAGGGCTTCGAGTCCTTGCTGCGCGACGTTACATCGCAACCCGCCGGGTGGAAATTCGGGAAGGGCCAGTGCACCAGATACAGATCGAGGTAATCCAGTCTGAGGTCTGCGAGGGACTGCTTGCAGGAAGGAATCACGTCGGTTTCACCATGCTTGTCATTCCACAGCTTCGATGTGATCCACAGTTGCGCGCGCTTGATATGGCTGCGCAATACCTGCTGAAGAGCATAGCCAATTTGGTGTTCGTTCCTGTACACCGATGCGCAGTCAAAATGCCGATATCCAACGGCGGCTGCACCTTCCACGGCGGCTGCGACTTCACCCGCAGATACATGATCCGAACCGAACGTCCCCAAACCGATCGTTGGCATCTGAGCGCCAGTGTATAGAAGCCTTTGCGGTACCAGGGCGGGGTCGACGCGACCGTCCAGGAAGGGCCCAGTCATGGCTCTCGTATTCATCAGGAGTTCCTCAACAACACGAATAACATGAGTTGGAACCGCTGGCAATTACTCAAAATGAGACGGATCCTGTTGCCTCGTCTTCTTCAATACAAAGCCTAATTAAACGATAAAGTAAACGATTTAGCAATCGGGTATTGTATACTGCATCCGTGCGGCTATGAGCGTACGGATGAAAGACATAGCCAGAGACCTTGGAGTGTCAATCGTCACCATTTCCAAGGTTCTGCGAAATCATCCCGATGTGGGAAAGCGAACGCGGGAGCGAGTCCTCGCACGTGTGAAGGAACTCGACTATCAGCCAAATCTTGCCGCGCGCGGTCTCGTTACCGGACGCACGTACTTGGCTGGATTGATTGTGCCCGGCCTTCTTCACCCGTTTTTTGCCGAAATTGCCAAATCCATTTCCGACATCTTTCGCCTGAATGGGTATTATCTAGTGATTTCTTCTTCCGAAGAAGATCCTGATCTGGAAGAAGAGGAGATTAAACACCTTCTGGCTCGCCGGCTTGATACGCTAATCATCGCGTCCTGTCGCTCGACCGTTGAACTGTTTTCCCGAATCGAAAGGCAAAAGACACCTTATGTATTGATTGACCGCAATTTCCCGGGACTATCGGCCAACTTCGTGGGCGTTGACGATGTCGCCGTGGGAACAGTTGCAACCCAGCACCTCATCGACGTTGGATGCAGGAGGATTGCTCACATTCGCGGCCCGGAAATAACTCCCAGTCTCCAGCGCCTCGAGGGCTACAAGCGAGCACTGGGGCGGAGCGGCATGAAAGCAGTGGACGAGTATGTCATCACGGAACCGAAAAGCGATGTTGAACCAAGGCAGCGTGGCGCGCAAGCCATGAGCTACCTCTTGAACCTTAAACCCAAACCTGATGGTGTTTTCTGCTTTAATGATCCTCTGGCAGTAGGGGCCATGAATGAGGCACTGAACCAGGGCTTGAAGGTGCCAGAGGAGATCGCCATCATTGGTTGTGGCAATCTTCACTACGACGATTCACTACGCGTGCCTCTTTCGAGCGTTGATCAGCAGAGCGGCCGGATTGGGCAGGAAGCTGCCCGTTTAGCGCTGACCATCTTGAGGTCCAAGCTTTCCCCGAAACCTGAAACTGTGGTGCTCGAGCCAGAGTTGGTGGTGCGTGCGTCGACACAGCGCCAAGCGACTGAACACCCTCCTTCGCGAGTACGGGTTCGCGCCTAACTGGCACGAATCAATTTGGAAATTGGCTCTCCTGCGTGGCTTCGCCGTCCGTCTTCATCCGGTCTTCTAATTACTTCCTTCACGCGATCCAGGCTTCGACCAGTTTCTTGCGCCTCTCTCAGCCGCGGCGAAATCGCCGTTGTCTCTCGTATCACCAATTCCGGCTCAAATAGGATCTGGCTCCTGGCATTCTCCCGGTCGCCTCCGTCCCCTGGAGAGACGATGCGGCGCAAAACGGTCTGGGCGGCAGCTTTGCCCATTTCCCGGAGAGGTTGTTTCACTGTGGTGAGGCCGCGGACCTGATAGCCGGCGCTTTGAATGTCGTCAAAGCCCAGGACCGAGACATCTTCGGGTACACGCAGGCCGAACTCGTGCAAGGCTCGGATCGCCCCCATGGCGGAAATATCGTTAAACGCAAACAATGCCGTAAAAGGCTCTCCGGAAACCAGCAGCTCCTGCGTGGCCTTATAAGCGAGATCCTGCGAGGGCGAGTTCTCCCTGATCTGTGTAACCAGTTTCGCCGAAATACGCAGGCCGATCTTCTCCGCGAATCTTACGATCGCGTTCCATCGGACTCCCGCATCCGGAACGAAGTCCTGTCCCCTGATAAAGGCGATTCTCTTGTGCCCCAGTTCAGTCAGGTGCCTCAAGGCAAGTTCCGCAGCCCGGTCGTGATCGAGCACGATGCGCGTCACGCCCTCCACGTTATCGTGGCTGGAAATAGTCGCGACCGGAATCGGAAGACTGCGGCGCCAGCTCGTACACACTACGATGAGGCCATCTACCGACCGGCTCAGGAAAAGCTGGCAGTATTCCTCTAGCAAGTCAGGCTGGAACCAGTGGCTGGCTACAAAATAAAAGTAGCCGTCCTGCAGCAGTTCGTCCTCAATTCCGCGCAGTACGGCCGCGTTGTAACCTTCGCTGATTTCCGGGACCATCACGCCTACCGTGAAACTGCGCCGTGTGCGCAGGCAGCGTGCCAGAAAGTTGGGTCGATAGTCAAACTTGCGAGCCGCTTCGAGAATCCGTTTTCTAGTTTCGGGCGCGATCGTGTCCGCTACGCGCGAGCCGTTAATGACCAGGGAAACAGTTGCCGGCGCAAGTCCTAGATAATCTGCCAGTTCCTTCAAGCCCAGTGGCCGCGCCCTTTTCTCACTTCCCCTGCGGCCATTGTTTGACGCCTTGCGTCCTTGCATTGTATGGCAGTGTGACACAGACCAAGGCCGGGAGCAAGGGACATTTGCAGTGTCGCATATTGAGACGGACTATCTAAATCGTTATAGCCTCGATTTAGATGTCCTTTTTTTCTTGACAACGGTCATTCTCCCGATACTAAAATTCCGCGACATTGTTAGAGTAAACGCTTTCTGTTAGTTCGAAAACGTTAACGGGTTGGAGGAACCCATGACATTGAGCGGACTTGTACTTCGCAGAACAAGCAGGTATTTTCTGCTGCTGATGCTTGGCCTCGTTTTGCTGAGCATCGGGGCCTACGCTCAGGATACGGCCACCCTCATAGGGACGGTGACGGATCCATCGGGCGCCGCTGTCGCCAACGCCAAAATCACGATTACGAACACGGATAACGGATTCGTCCGTGACACCGTAACTAACAGCACGGGCAGTTATTCGGCTCGCGAACTCCCCAACGGACGCTATCGGCTCCGGGCGGAGGCGACGGGCTTTAAGGTATACGAACAGACTGGCATAACTCTGAACGTGAATGACACGCTCCGGGCCGACATCGCGCTGCAAGTCGGCTCCCACACCGAGAGTGTTACCGTCGAAGCTAACGCGGTTCAGGTTCAGTCGGATACAAACGACGTCAGCCAGACCGTTACCGACACACAGATTTCGGAGCTGGCCACCAACGGTCGCAACGTGCTCCAGCTGACGGCCATAGTGCCTGGTGCGTCGTCGGAGATGCCAGATTTCGACCTTCCGGTAGCGCAGTTCCAGAACCGGCAGGTCTACTTTAACGGCATGCGGCAAGACGACAACAACTGGATCATTGACGGCGGCGAAGCCTATGACCGCGGCGGCGGCGGCATCCTGCTCGTTTCCCCCTCCCAGGAAGCGCTTCAGGAATTCAAAGTCGAGACCAGCAACTACGCCGCTGACCTAGGTAACTCATCCGGCGGCATGATCTCGATGGCCATGAAACAGGGTACAAAGCAGTTCCATGGCGCCGCCTGGGAGTACGACCGCAACGATTATCTCGACGCTGTCGAGTACCTGGCGAAGAAAAGCAGCCCCATCGTAATACCGGAACTCCGCTACAATGCCTTCGGCTTTAACTTTGGCGGCCCGGTGGAGTTCAAGTCCAGTAATCCCAAGACGTTCTTCTTCTACAACCAGGAATGGCGCAGGGAAATCATAGGGACCGGTCGTACCGTCTCAAGAGTGCCACTCCCGTCTGAGACAGGCCAGTTCGGCACCGCGAACGCTGACCTGAGCACGATGGGGGGCGCGGGCCCCGTAGTGCCCACTACCACAGACGCAACTCGGTTGGCGGCGTACACTGCGGCGGGAGTAACGGCGGGCCAACCCTTCCCCAACGCGATCATTCCGAAGAGTCTTTTCGATCCCAATGTCGTGGCGTTCTTGGGCGGCGGCTATCTCTTGCCTCCCAACGCTAACAACGGGACGGGGTATTTTACGGCGGCCAACACCACCACGAACTACCGCGAGGAAGCCTTCCGAATCGACCACCAGTTCAGCGATAAGCTGACCTTATTCGGTCACCTGATCTATGATTCCGGCTATCAGCAAGTGCCCCAGCCGTCCTGGACCGGCACTACTTTCTCAACCCTCGGGTCGTACGAAAATGTTCCTTCCTGGGCTGCCGTTGTGCATGCCACGATGAGCATCAAGCCCACTCTGTTGAATGAGCTGGCCTTCAACTACAACGGCAACGACATCACCCTTGCTGACTGGGGCAAGTGGACGAAGTCGAACGGCTTTAACACGGCCCCTCTCTTCTCGGGTGTCAACAATCTGAATAAGATGCCGTCAATTAACGTCGGAGGCGGCGGTGTCGGGTTCAACTACGATCCGGGCAACTGGCCTTGGGTGAACACATGGCGCAGCTACCAGTACAAAGACGATCTTTCCTGGAACCGTGGCTCGCACAACGTAAAGTTCGGCGCGGCATGGTTGCACACGCACAAAAACCAGGAGATCTTTGCCCAAACCGCCGGAAGCTATGGGTTCTACGGCGGCGCCTCCGGGTACGGGCTTGGCGACTTCCTGCTGGGCGATGCTAACAATTACACCCAAGTGGAGTTGCAGGATGAAGTCTCCATAACCTTCAACACCATTGATCTCTATGCCTTGGACGATTGGCGTGTCTCCAAACGGTTGACGCTCAACCTGGGCCTCCGTTGGGAAGGCCTCCCGCACGCCTTTGACACAAACGGCCGGGCGTCGAGCTTCTACCCCGCCCTCTACCAGACGTCGCAAGAGCCGACGTTCTTGCCGGGCCAGGGAGTCTTTGGCGATGCCATGGACACCAGCGGCCCAGGATTCGAGACGGTCTCCGGCGTTAAGTTGTCGAACGTCTTGTTCTACATGAACGGAGTTGGCCTTGCTGGACGGAACGGAATTCCCAAGGGTCTGGTGAACAATCACTGGGACCTTTTCGCTCCGCGTCTTGGCTTTGCCTACGACCTGACCGGAGATGGGAAGACCATTCTGCGCGGCGGAGGCGGCATATTCTACGAGCGCAATGCCGGCAACGAACAATATAACGGCGGCACCAACGTGCCATTCACCAACAACGAGAACGTAACTAACCCCGATTTCTCCAATCCTTTAGAAGCTTGGACTACCGGGCTCACAGCTTCATCGTCTCCCTACACCCCGCATGGCATGTATAGCGTTCCCGAGAACTACCCCATCACCACGGTGTATCAGTACAACTTGGGATTGCAGCGACAGCTGCGAAGCAATGCTGTGCTGAGCGTGGCTTATGTGGGTAACAACGATTTTCACCTGTCGGACACATCCGACCTCAACATACTGAACGAGAGCGATCCGAACCGGCTGTACGTTTGCGGCGGCAATTGCGGTTATAGCGGGCCGCTTCTCGGCTACGATCCCAATCTTGACCGGCCTTACCTGGGATGGAGCGGGCTCAACTTCGTCTTAAATCACGGAAACTCGCATTACAACGGATTGCAGGTCAGCTTGCGGGCGAACTCATGGAAGCACCTGACGTTCACCGGCAACTACACCTACTCGCACGCCTTCGATACGAACGATGCTCAGCTGTTTAACAACATCTCTGATCCCCACAACCCACGTTACGACTACGGGACGGCCGGCTTTGATCGTCGGCAAATAGGGGTCTTCAGCGTTGTGTACGACATGCCGTTCTTCGAGCATTCGGGTCGGGCTGCTAAGGGCGTTCTGGGAGGATGGACACTTTCCGGCGTCATTCTGGCGCAGTCCGGGCTGCCGTTGAACGTCAATTCCAGCTCTGACGTTCTTGGCCTCGGCGGCAACACCACGGACCATGCGCAGCAGGTGTCGGCGACCACTTATCCAAAAACCTTTGCGACGTGGTTCAGTCCGACCTCGTTCACTAACCCGGGCCCGCTCCAGTGGGGCGATGCGCTCCGGAACTCCGTGAAAGGCCCGGGACGCATGAACTTCAACATAAGTCTGTACAAAGCGTTCCACTTTACGGAAAGGGTTGCCTTCGAGTTCCGGGCGGACACCTTCAACACCTTCAACCATACCCAGTTCACCGGGGTTGATACGGGGCTCGGCGACTATAATTCCAACCCCCTGTTGAATGGCTTCGGCAAGATCAACGGCGATACGCAACCGCGTGTCTTCCAGCTCGGCGCGAAGCTCAGCTTCTGAGGCCTTCGCGCGGACTTAAGTACGATTGACCCTGACGCACGGACCCTCCGGGCCGTGCGCCAGGGTATCTGTGTTTCGGACCCACCAGACAGGCATCCCTGAAATCAGGTCAACGGGACTGCGCCAGTCGCGGTCCGGCTAGCCGAGAAAACGCTTTCTCGCGTTCGGGTCATTGCTGCAGTGGAACACAGGCAACCAGCGCTAAACCGCGCGGGCCTGCACCGAGTTGAAATCGGAACGTGACACAAGGAGAAATGAGATGAAGCGGCTTGGAATCGTAATACTTCTATTTGCGGGTCTTTGTTGGGTACAAGAAAGTTGGGCACAGGAATCGGGCAATTTTCAGCCATCTGCAACCAATGTGTGGGGAGCAGATTATCCCCGAGTTGATAACACCGGGAGGGTCGAAGTGCGCGTGAAAGCTCCCGACGCCACCAAGGTGAAGTTGAATTTCTGGAGCGGTCCGAAAGTGGATATGGTGAAGCAGTCGGATGGGTTCTGGACCGTGACCACGACACCGCTTGTTCCCGGCTTTCACTATTACACATTGATCATTGACGGCGCCGAAGTCGCCGATCTGAATACTCATGCCTACTTTGGAGGAGGCAAGCCTGTAAGCGCGGTGGAAGTTCCCGAGCCGGGTTCAACCTACTATTCGGCCCAGGATGTGCCCCACGGCCAGGTCCGTGAGGTTTGGTACAACTCGAAGGTGACAGGAACCTGGCGGCACGCGCTGGTTTATCTGCCGCCGAATTATGATACGCAGACCAGCGTCCGCTATCCCGTGCTCTACTTGCAGCATGGTGGCGGCGAAGATGAGACGGGATGGATTCGGCAAGGCAACGCCAACTTCATCCTCGACAACCTGATCGCGGCCGGGAGTTGCAAGCCCATGATCATCGTGATGGCGTATGGCTACGCCCGGCGCGCGGGTTATACTCCGCCGGATCTGACCGGGAAACCCTTTGGTTCGCCCGAAATGATGAAGGCCATGCAGGACATGGCGGCGGCATTTGAAGATGATGTAACGCAGGCCCTGATCCCCTACATCGATTCAACCTTCCACACAATCGCGGACCGCGATCACCGCGCGATGGCTGGCCTTTCGATGGGAGGCATGCAGACGTTCCAGGTTACGCTCGATCATCTCGAACTGTTTTCCTACATTGGCGGATTCAGCGGGGCGGGCGGGATGCTCGTGCTTGGGGACCGGAAACTGGATCCCAAGACGGATTACAACGGCGTATTCGCTGATCCGGCGGCGTTCGCCAAGAAAGTGCACTTGCTCTGGATGGGGGTCGGGACGAATGAGCCTGAGAGAATGCGCGCAGGACTCCAGAGACTGCATACTTCACTCCAGGAAGCGAACATTCAGCACGTCTTCTACGAATCACCGGGGACGGACCACGAATGGCAGACCTGGCGGCGTGATCTCAAGGATTTTGCTCCAAGGCTTTTTTGAGCGGTCCTCGAACACGAGTAAAGATTCCCTCCCCCAGAAAAAGCCTGGACGGTTCACTCGCGGATTGGAAATGTCCGCAGTCGGACCGTCCAGGCCCTTCTATTGCATGACCCACACTTTGCTCGCGATCTTTGCGGAATCGGTCAGGCGAGTGGGGCGGCGGAAAGGACATTTTCCGCGGCCCCAGCTTGTCGACCGGACGCGGATATTCCACTTCACAGTTGGAGATTAAGCGCGGCAGAGTGATCTTTACCTCACAGCCTCGGTGCCCTCGACAGTCTGCCAACTCGAGGGTTTCACCGTGAGCTTCTACGCAGGGACAGCGACCATGCCAAAGGGGCTAGGTGAAAACGAGCACTATCAGGAAGAGACAACAATTTGGTACTGTCAGACAAATCTCAAAGGAGGCATGATGACAAGACTCGGTCAAGCATTATTGATAGTCGCTGTCTTCACGATTTCCACGCCGCAGCTAAGCGCGCAATGGGCTCCGCTCGCGTCGGACGCCAACGCCCCGCAGCGCATCGAGTGGTGGAAAAACGCGCGCGTCGGGCTATTCATGCACTGGGGCGTCTACTCGATCCCGGGGCGAGGAGAGTGGGTGCAGTGGAACGAGCAGATCCCAACCAATGAATATGCCAAGCTGATGGCGGAATTTCATCCGGAGCACTTCAGTGCGGAGAAATGGGCTCAAATCGCGAAGGATGCGGGCATGAAGTATGTAGTTTTGACGTCGCGTCACCATGATGGCTTCGCGTTGTTCGATGACCCGGGCAGCGATTTCACTGCAATGAAATCCGCGGCACATCACGACTTCATTGCAGATTATGTGAAGGCGATACGCGATGGCGGTCTCGGCGTTGGTCTGTACTATTCGCCTCTGGATTGGCGGTTTCCCGGCTTCTTTTTCCCCGATCTGTATATGGACAGCGCGGTTGCTCTGAGGGAGCAATATCGGCGCCAGATATCGGAACTTGCTACTCACTACGGCAAGCTGGATATCCTGTGGTTTGACGGCGGCGCTAACGAATGGCTCGGATTCGGCGGCGTGCAATTCAAGGGAGGGTGGCATGCTCGTCCCGCGGACCAACCCTACACCGGCAAATTCGATTGGCACGACAATGAAGTCGTCGGCTTCCTCCGGGAAAAGCAGCCGAACATTGTCATCAACGATCGCACCGACGCCCCCGCGGACTTCCGTTCCCGGGAAGGAGACAGTGCGCTGGGAAAATTCGACAACCAAACGCCATGGGAGCTGTGCACCACCATTACGGAAGGAGCGTGGGGCTATCAAGCGCATGCGAAAGTGAAGCCGTTAGATCGAATTCTTCGGCTCTTGGTCGGAGCCGCAGGAAGAGACGGCAATTTCCTTCTCAACGTTGGGCCGCGGCCCGACGGCGAGATTGACCCGAGCCAAGTGGAACGCTTACATGAAATCGGCGAGTGGCTGAGACAAAACGGCGAGAGCATTTACGGGACCCGCGGCGGTCCGTGGCTCCCGGCGGAATACGGCGTTTCGACCCACAAAGGGAAAATCGTGTACGTGCATGTTCTGAAGGTTCCAGAAAGCGGAACCGTCACACTTCCGAATCTACCCACCGGCATAGTGAGAATGACGAATCTTAGCGGCGACTCCGTTTCCTACAATCAGGACGACAAGCACACAACCATCAAGATGCCCTCTGTCGCGACAGATACGGTCGACGTGATCGTAAAGATCGAATTGGCGGAGCCGTGGAGCACCAGCGCGGTAGTTCCGGTTGAACAATAGAAGCCTTAATGCTGTTGGACGGCATCCTTTCCACGCCGAATTCCTGCCGCGCACTCAGCCGCGCTGGTTCTTCGAAAATATCGAGCAATGCTTTAGGGCGGTATTACCCGCCCACGCTTCGCTTCATCCACCTGTTTGACAATGCCAGCGCGCTCAAGCCGCTCGATGGCGCGCTGGGCCGTCGTGAACGCAATCCCCAACGCCTCTGCGGCGCCCCTCGTCGTAATAGCCGTTTTCAGCCTCGAAAATAGCGAGCCGCGCTATTTTCAAAAAGTAATGACAAACGAAAATAACGACTTTGGCTATTTTCGCCGTCTTTGTGTGGCGACGCGGGCCAGACCGACCGGTGGGTTCGTTTCCTGCAATAAACGGTACAACTCCTGTGTTTTCCACAGCGTCCAATGATAAAGTTCGTGTCTTCCTTTTGAAGCCTGCTGGCATTCGAGTGAAGCAATGCCGGGGAGTCCCAGGGTGGAATCACTATTGGCTCCTCGGTGTCTCAACAAAATTGGCTGGAGAACTCAAGTGGATCCGCGGGTCGAACTAATTACGAGATTACTCAAAGAGAAAAACGGCTGTCGGCTGTCGGCAAGAGACGCCGGCTTAGTTTTGGGAATATCAGAGGGCTACTTTTTGCGGCTATTCAAGCGAGAAGCGGGAACCACATTCCGGCGATACAAGCGGGCAGCGAGGATTGCTGGTGTTGTCAGCTTCCTGACAGACTACCTTATGCCGTTAAAGCAAGTAGCCGTTGTGGCTGGATACGAGGACGTGAGCAACTTTCACCGCGATTTCAAGCAAGTGAGAGGTGTGAGTCCGCGGCAGTGGCGACTGGCGGCGTTCCGTAGGCGGATTCAGTTGTGGGAAGGGCCTGAGTACCAAAACTGTGCCGTGCTCACACTGCCGGATGATCGAGAGCGTCCGCAACTCTGAGGTATTTAGGGAGCCGTCCCGACCGTCCAGCTTAGCGCAGCTCCGCCGCAGCAACAGTTGAACGACACCCTTCTCGAATTCAACACCAAATTTCCACAGCCTATGTGATGTTCTGACCAAAAAGAGCAGGTTCTGACAATTGACTTCCACGGGGTCTTGCAATGGAATGGCTGCCCACAGGCTCCGAGCGCCTCAGTGAGACCATGACACTTCAACGCCTGCAAGCCTTCTGCGCAGTGATGCGGTTCGCGGTTGCTTCCGGGTCTGCAGCTAGGAATGCGAGTTGAGTCTGCGGGCACGGGCGCATATTCACCTCGGCGTAGCAGCGCTGGACGCCGCCCTGGCAAATTAATTCTGTCGAGAATGGAGAATCGCCATGCATCTTCCCGCCCCTTTAGAAACCTTGATTAGGAATAACCCGTTACAAAAAGCCCTGTGGGCGCTGGTGATTTTTGGACTGGCTCTGACTGGCGCAGTGGCGTACGGCCAGACGTACACGGTTCCCTACCTTCCAAAATATCAAGTGCTGACGGTCGTCTATGCACCGCCCGGGTCCGCGAGCTCTGTCACCTACGGAAATAGCGAAAGCGTCGGATCCTCCCAATCTATTTCTCAGAACACGACTAGTAGCAACAACGTTGCCACTACTGTGGGCGCGGTGTGGAATACACCCTGGAGCGGTGGCTCGATCGGGTATACAGTCAGTACGGGGTACCAAGTTCAAAGCTCGTCTCAAAGCACGATGTCGATTACGACAACGCAAGGGAATTCCGTTGCCACGGCGGGCCCGGTCAGCTCGGCGCTGGGTGTCAACCACGACAACGATGTCATCTACATCCTGCTCAATCCGGTCGTAGTGACAACCGCCACACCCGGCGCAAGCATTCCTTTCAGCTGGGTTGGGCTCCAGTACAATAGCTGCGATCTGACCGACGCACAGGACGTGACCAATGTCTATCAGGCGGTGGGTGGGTGCGATCCGAATCAGTTTCCCTTTCCGGATATCGTTGGGATTCCCGTGTGGTGCCTGAAGAATCCGTACTATCCCGGAACAAGTTGTACGCAGTGGCTCCCTTACACCTCGCGATGGTGGGACATGGTAAAGTGGGGCATCAACACCTCCACGAGCCTTCCCTTGGGGCCAATGCTCACGCTGCAGGATTACGCGGACATTCTTTCGGTTGACCCGTTTGTGACTCAGACGCTCGTGCCTCCAAGCCAGACTGCCGTTAATTACTGTCATCCCACATATGGCGTGAACCTTGATCCAAATGATTCTGAAACGGTCTCTGCGGTCCCAACCACGGCGCCTCCTTCGGGGAATTGGCCGTCGAACTTCTGCGGCACTCCGAACAACGGTTCCACCACTCAGGTAACCATGCAGCGGTTTGATGCCTATGACCAGGTGCAGTACCCCGAACCTGGTATCAACGGACAGCCACAAACTTACACAGGAACCCTCGCCTACAACCAAACGTCCACGTTGGGAGAGAGTGCGACGTATACTTCCATGACTGGAAACGCTTTTAACGTCTCTGCTTGGGGGGGCTTCCTGGGAAACGGCCTGAGCTTCAGCTACAGTTCTAGCCAATCGTGGTCGACGGCGCAAGGGACTGCCTCTCAGACTACCTCTGGGACGGCCAACACAGCGTCGTATTCCATTACCGGACCGCAGTTAACGGACAACTACACGGGGCCGGCGACTTTCAACGTTTATAAAGACAATGTTTTTGGGACATTCGCGTTTTACTCCGATCTCCAAGGACTAGGCATGCCCTTGCACTTGAGCACCTATCCATCAAGTGGCCTGGCAGGCGGAACTATAAACAAATACAGTGGTCTGTATTATCCTCCATCCTCTCAGACTCCTGAGCCTCCAATCCTAGTAAGTCTCAGCAGTTCGCCAACGACATATTGGGCTGCGGGTAAGGCTTTCAGTTTTAGCGGAACCGTAACCGTTTGCGATCCCTCGAAGCTTCAGTCAGGACAATCATGCCCGGCCCCAGACGTCCAAGCGATCATCCTGACCAACAACTCGCCCAATCAGATGACCATGGTTGGTCCGGCGGTCACGTTCAGTGATCCTGGGTTTCAGATTGTTCCTGGCACCGACAACTGCTCGGATGCCGTGCTGCTGGCGGGAGGCACTTGCACCATAAGCATTGAGTTTGCACCCGTTCCTTCGGATGCACCCAATCCCATACATAACCCCAATAGCGTGTACGCGAATCTGGTTGCGGCCGGGACCGAAAACATTTCCTCTTACGAAAACATTCTGGTCACGAGCACCGGACTGGAAGTCACGGGCAATGCGGCACCGGCCTCGAGTGCTGGAATATCTTTATTTCCGGCAACGATTCAGAATGCTGGCGTGCCCAGTCTTTACACTTTTGGACAACTTGCTTACAACGCCAAACAGACTGAGCAGTTCACACTCACAAACTACAATACTTCGGCGGTAACTCTCCTCTCCTCGCCGGCGGACATCGTTTTAACGGATAGCACTAATTTCACGATCACCAGCGATGGTTGTTCTGGCGCACTCCTCGCGGCGGCTACTGCACCCAGTTCGGGTAATCCCGGCGTCGCCGGAGGAACGTGCAGTTTCACAGTGCAATACTCGCCCGTAGGTGCGACTCCGGCGACACACATATACACCACGACGATCACAGCCTGGGGTACAGTGGCAGGCTCGTCAGCTGGCCCTCTAGTCTCTGCTGGAGCTCAAGGAACGGAGACTAACATAGGGATTTCGGTAACTTCCCTTTTCAATGTGCCTACGTGCTACATAACTGTAAGCGAGCAAAGCGGTAGCTGCGGCGGTAGCACGAGTATAACACTGACCAATAGCAGCGCGTATCCAGTGGTACTAACCGGCGCAACGGGAACTAATGGGTTTTATGGAAACGCTAGCGGAACTGTGGCGGCTGGCGCAAGCACTTCAGTGGGCGTTGGCGCTAGCGAGACATGTAACAACGGCCCCTCCGGCAGTTGTTCCTATAACGGAACAGTAACATTTACTGGAACCGTGCAAAGCGGCGGATCGGGTACTTCGGTGAGCGCGTCATCCTCCGGAAGCTTTGGGGTCGTCTTTTGCCCCTCTCCTTGCATACCACCATCGGAGGTGAGAATAAGTGGCGCTGAACAAAGTATAACAGTAGCCACTCCGGCGAAAGCTGGCAAGGCTGCGGTTACTCTCGCCGGCAAAGTGAAGATATCCTTCACGGGAACCCGCCATGTCATCCTCACCGTGGGAGGGTTCAAGGTGACGGCCTCCTACAACGACAAAGCCACCGGCGCGACCGTGGCAAAAGCGCTGGCCGCTGCGGCGAATGCCTCCAAATCTCCCGTGACAGCCACAGTCAGCGGGGATGTCGTCACCTTGAAAAGCAAGGTGGCCGGAACGGCAGGAAACATTGCCTTCTCAACAGCCGGCAGCAGCGACTTCGCAATTACACCCAAGAAGGGTTCACTGGCGGGCGGCACGAACGAAATAACAACCACAGAGTATGATGCCGGCTCTGTTGACGCCGCCGTCGGCAGCGTAAAGGCGTCGTCCAGTTGGGGGAAGGCGAGCACTGCTGAGACGATCGCGGGAGACCTGGCCTCATCGCTGAATAAGGCGGCGAATAGCGCGTTCACAGCGACCGCCAAGGGGAATGTGATCACGATTACTCCGGCTGCCAAGGAATCGAAATCAGCCGCCAGCGTGACGGTCAGCGTCAACGACACGAAGGGATTCAAACCGCCCTCCTTTACAGCGTCCACTGGAAACTAACGTCAACCTGGCGCGGTGCGCTGACGGCGAATCATGGCCGCCAGCGCATCGCCGGAGAGAATCAGCTTCATCTCAGCCGTTTCTCACATGTTGAGTAATCCAGAGAGGCAAAACCCGTGAACTCAAGAACCCATCGTCTTGCTGCGAATTTCGTGAGATCTCTGCGCGACCTGGCAGGGATGTTGGCGGCATGCGCCTTAGTGATCGTCGCATCCAGCGTGGCCAGTGCACAGGCCGATTTCGAGAAGGGATATCAGGCCTATCAGTCATATCACGGCACCGATTTCGACACCGTGAACCTGGCGAACGGCAACCTAGTGCTGAACATTCCCTTGCTGTCGTACGAGCAGCGCGGAGGGCTTCCTCCAGTGGTGATTGCGATCCGCAGCAACTCCACAACGTTTCAGTCGAACCCCCCGTACTCCAGCGGTCCCCCCGACACTAAACAGTATGAAGTCCCGTCGGGTGTGATCGGCTCGCCCTGGGGGACGCCACACGTGATGATCAGTCCTGGTGGCCTGTACTGGAAAGAGGAGCGCATCAAATTACAGAAGGCGCAATTGTCCCGCTTCGTGGCAATTGACGACAGCGGCGCAACGCACTCGCTCGGGCAGAACATCGCCAACTCAACGGCGCCCTATATTGGCAACATCCGCTACAGCGTGGACGGCAGCGATCTGATGCTGACGGCCGCGACCGAACCGCTCATCATTGACAGAAAGGGAAACATTGGCGGCCTGGTTGATCCCAACGGAAACGCTATCACGCTGCATGGTCTGTGTGCGAAACCGGCTGGTTCCGGGCAGTTTTACGATCCATCCCTAGCGCCGTGGGAAGGTTACGCTTACGGAACTGCGTCGGCTACTTACATTGTGGACAGCGTAGGGCGGCAGATCCCCAACCCGTCGTATGCGGAGCCCGTCGCGGCATATAGCTGCATTGTAGATACAGATACTTCCTATTATCCAGCCAACACGCAGATCAACGATTCCAGTTGCCCGGTCGCTCAGAACGGGGCCAACGGCGAGGCGCCGGTAGCAACCTCTCCAAGCGGCGCTCCGGAGCTGGCCTCGGAAACTTGGAACTTTCCCGGCCAAGGCGGCACGGTTCCTCTCACATTTTGCTATCAAAAGATTAAGCTCAACCTTTCCCTTCGCAACGTGGCATATACCACAACCACCGTCAACGAAACGTGGCCTGTACTTACTGCTGCTATTCTGCCCAACGGCACGCAATGGGTATTTACGTACGATAAGTGGGGACAGGTGCTCAGTGTAACTATGCCAACCGGCGCGACGGTCACTTATGCCTATGACAATGGCTATACCTCGGGCTTAAAGGCGACCCGCCTGGCGTGCGGCAATCCCCCTGGCGAGATTCCAGTTTCGGGATCGCCCGTCTGGCCCTTCTCGAACCTGATGTCGAGCCGGATGGTAACCAGCCGTACCCTGACTGTGACCAATCCTCCGACACCGCAGAATCCAAGCGGCGGTACTTCGACGCAAACCTGGACTTATTCGAGCAACATTGGTTCCGGCTGGGTTGGCTCACCGAATTCGGGAACGGTGACCGTAACTGGCCCGGCAACAGCAAACGATCCTGGGGACGATATAGTCCACACATTTTCTCTGATTGGGACGCCTGCGTACGGCCAGCCAATCTGTGGGCCCTACGAGACCCTGACCACCTATTACCAAGGTTCGAGCACCAGCAGCACGCCAACCATTCTGAAGCAGGTTGCTACCAAATACAGCACTCTGGGCGTTGACCACGCCAATCCCACGAACTTCTCCAACTACATTGACATCGGAGTGCTCCCGGCATCGGTCACTACCGCTCTGCCTGCCGGATCGGGCAGTTCGCAAGTGCGACAGGATACTTATACTTACGACTCATATGGAAGTTATCAGGACTATAAAGGCACTACCTATCGCTTCAGCTTTGGGCAAAAGCTGAGCGAGACTGAGTCGGACTGGGCAAATGGAACCCTTAGCCAACTTCCGTTTTCATTCACCATTTTGCGCACCACGTTGTTAACTAACCAGTGGCAGTCAAACTGGAACTACTATGCCGCTAACCTGGTTGATCTGCCCTGCCTCGATACCGTGTTCACCGGCTCGTACGGCGGCACGCAGACACGTTGCAGCGCGTCGGCGCCGCCGAGCAGTCAGGCGTCGCAAACCAGCTATGCGTATGACGAGAATAACGGCAGTCCGCAGGGAGCGAAGGGCAACCTGACTTCGGTGACGCGCTGGCTGAATGGTGGCACATCGCCAGTATCAAAGACCGTCTACAACACGAACGGAATGCCGGTCAAGAAATTCGACCCGCTGGGCAACATCCTAAATTACTTCACACAGATCATTTACGACGGGTCGGGTTTATATCCCAGTGAGATCATTCACCCACAAACCGGCAGCGTACAGCACATCGAGAACTTCGATTACGACGATAACACCGGAGAGCTTGTCTGGCACAAGGATGAGAACGGGCAGCAAACCAGCTTCACATATGATTCCATGCGCCGCCTCGTCAAAACGACCTATCCCGATGGCGGCTGGGAGAAGTTTCAATACACAGATCCTGTCCCGCCGAGCAATACTCCGCTACCGAGCTACGTCTTCACGAAGTTACTCAACAGCTCGAGTTCTACGTTTGCCGAGACCGGCCTCGCTGACAGCCTCGGTAGAAAGTACCAAACCCAAATCACCTCCGATCCCCATTCCATCTACGCCGATACCCGCTACGACGCTCTCGGCCGTGTGGCTTCGCAAACCAATCCGTATCGCTCCACTTCGGACCCAACCTACGGCGTGACCACATTCACCTATGATGCACTCGGCAGAAAGACCATCCAGACTCAGCCGGACGGCAACATCCAGCAGTGGTGCTACATGGACATTGTGACGACGGGGCAAACCAACTGTCACCCACAGCTGGCCAAGACCGCAGGCTCAACTGGCACCGGCAGCTGGATAGACTTTCTGAACGAAGCGCAAACCGACTGGCAACGCAATTCTGATGGTCTGGGCCGTCTGGCTGACGTCATGGAGTCGAACGGTTCTGTCTCCGTCCCCTCCATGCAGACCACCTACACCTATGACGCGCTGGGCAATCTGCTCAGCGTTGCTCAGGCCGGCAACGGCACGGACTCGGCCCGTGCCCCGCGTACGTTTACTTACGATTCGCTCTCCCGGCTCCTCACCGCCCTGAATCCGGAATCTGGTACCACGCAGTATTCGTATGATGCTGACGGCGACTTACTAACTCGAACCCAGCCCTTAGTCAACGCCACAAGCGGCACCGAGACCATCAATTACTGCTACGATCAACTGAACC
>Ga0187771_10000055_pt1 | contig 50009 bp, 46 predicted proteins | sample 0116_SJ02_MP15_1_FD_133139 | JGI IMG/M metagenome (GOLD analysis project Ga0187771, IMG submission 133139) | Tropical peat soil microbial communities from peatlands in Department of Meta, Colombia - 0116_SJ02_MP15_10_MG | ecosystem: Environmental > Terrestrial > Soil > Wetlands > Peat | place...
GTTGCCGACCATTCAGCAGTACCTTCCGCGTGGCGGAGAGTGCGGGAGTCGAACCCGCTAGCCTCTTGCGAGAACCCTTGCTTAGCAGGCAAGTGCCTTACCGTCGGCCCACTCTCCGTTGAATTGTCAAAGAACGAAAGAATTCTGGTAGGCCCGGTGGGAGTTGAACCCACAAAAGGGCTGCTCTTGAGGCAGCTGCGTACGCCAGTTCCGCCACGGGCCTGGTTAACTAGATTGAAATTGGATAGAGGTTCAGTAACTCAGTCGGGATCGACTGAGGAGTCGTAATGACGATCGAAATTGAAGCCGGCGCTTCACAACTTCAATCTAGCATGAATGATGAGGTTTACGCATCAAGTTTCGCAAATACCGCTATCCTCAGCAAGGAAACCCAAAAGGAGGCCGCGGCTTACTGTTGGCGAGCCGACATCCCAGTCGTTTTTACCGTTTCTTGATGCGTTCGGTGTGCTGCGAGTGTGCGCATTTTGTGGGTATTGTCCGATTCCATAGTGTCCGCGACCGCGGTGGAGTCTCTCGCAGCCAGATTTCGACCGCTTCCAGCCGGTAGCGACCTGTAAGAGAACAGCAGAGCGCACAGAGACCGACTACTGGTCAACGGAGGACTTTCGGGGCATGGGCCCCAGCCGACGATTCCCGCCGCTTGTTACGATTCACGAACAAAAACAGGATTTCCTTGAGCAAAGGCCCGAGAAGCGCCATAATTTGCGGCGATTACTACCCCACGTCTATGATTCAGCGTGTCCTCGAGCTCGAGATAATCGTCGTTCCCGGCCTGTTGATGGCGGTGGTGCTGTTGCAATTCCTGGCTGGGCGTATTCGCCTGCGCGGTTTGCTACGCGCGAAGGACGGCTCGCGCTCGATTAGCTGGGCGCGTGCGCAATTGATGGTCGCGGTGCTGCTCACCGCCGGGCATCTCGCATTTGCGATCTGGACGTCTCCCATAAGCCGGTTCCCGGAGCTCTCCCCGTTCTGGATCTACCTCATGGTTGCCAGTAGCGTAGTTTGCCTCGTCCGCGACGCTCGCGGGCGCGCACTTTCGAAGCTCAAGTGAGGAGGCTGTATGAATGGTGTTTTTCTAACGATTCTGTTCGGAGTCGCGACATTTCTGATTGCGGCGCTGGCCGTGATTATTGTCGTTTGGATCGTTCGCGGGACCATCGATTTGAAGTTCCTGATTGCCGACGAAGCCGGCGATGCGAGTATGTCACGCTTGCAGTTGCTGATCTTCACCTTCGTAGTTGCCATCGGCCTGATCAAGGCGCTGGCGGCCAGCGGGAGCTTTCCCGATATTCCCAACAGCATTTTGGTACTGGTAGGCGTGAGTGGCAGCACCTACGCAGTTGGCAAGGCGGTGAACTCGAGCCCGACAGAGGAAGCCAACGCCGGGACGAATCCTCCTGCCGAGCACCATTGAGGTGAGAGCCTATGCCTAAAACAGCAAAGCATAAAGCTACCGGCGCCGTCGCGGGTGTGGTGCCTCTCGCAATCGCGCTCGTCTACAACGCGCTGGCCCCCGGTTCACCGGCGCCCTCACCGAACGTTTTGAACGCCGCCGTGATGTGCGAAGGCGACATCTCCGACGCCGAAGCCTGCCACAGCCAGTATCCTTCGGGTTGCAGCGCGGGAAAGCCCACGAAGGTCCCCTACGACTTCACGCTCAACGTGATGAAGAACGAGGTGAAGTGGGCTTCGGAGCAACCTTCGCAGTGGCGCACCAGCTTGGCCGAATTTCAGACGCTCGAGAACAATTTACCGAGTGGACTCCAGCCAAAAAACCACGGCGACTATGTAGGCGCTCTGAAACAACTCGGCGAGGGCAGCATCGAGGGTGTCGTCGGGTATCTCTACGGCGCGAAACCAGAGGGTTCCGAGACGAGCAACTGCGCCTTGCCCGACACGCCTGACCACGAAAACGTCGACTTCCACATCTACATCGGCTTCGATCCTGCCGTGGCAGCCATTTTGCGCAAGAGCCGCAATGGCACCCTCACAACCGCCGAGCACACGCAGATCGGTGCGCACGCGCTCCATTCCACCGCGGTTATTGTCGAGATGACGCCGCATTACCGGGAGAATTTCCACCCCGGCTGGACGATTGATAAGCTCAATGCCGCGGTCGGCGACCAGGTGCGCGTCATCGGCCAGTTGATGGTTGACAACGAGCACTACCTGGTCGGTCAGGATTGTGCCGTCGACCCGAGCAAAACCGCGTGCTGGCGCGCGACCGTCTGGGAAATCCATCCGGTCATCGATTTCCGCTATTGTGCAAAGGGGAACAACGATGGGTGTGCGCAGAACTCGGCCGCCGATTGGACCGACCTTGCGGGAGGCCACTAGGGCGCCCAACGCGAGCGCCCCCGATACGAAAGTAGCGAAAGGGCAGCCGAAGTCGGCAGAGTCGGATTAGCCGCTGCGCTTATCGCCGGGGCTGCTGGCGACGAGCGACTGGAACACCGTGAAGCCGTCGTGAGTCGTTCGGCGCGACCTCGCTGGCTGGGTCGTTGCATTCCGCATCATGTCGTGCGGGACCTAAACATGCACTAGAGTCCGTTTCCAGTCTTGCAGGGGAGGAAGTAATGTATGCCACCTGGCTTGGATAACCTTCAACACATTGTCGTCTTGATGATGGAGAACCGATCCTTTGACCACATGCTGGGCTCGCTGCCCGGCATCGGAGGAATGGATGACGCCGGGGCGTTCAGCAACCCCGACACGCAAAACAATCCGGTGAAGCCGCAGGCGCTGGCAGAGTTTCAAGGTCAACTCAATCCCGATCCTGACCACCATTTCCCTGCGGTCGACCTCCAGATCTTCGGCGGCAAGCAGAACCAGGGCCGCCAAGCCAACATGCAAGGCTTCGTCAAGAGCTACTTCAACCAGCGCCAGGACGTGGGTCAGTCGCAGAAGATCATGTATTACTTCCAGCAAACGGATCTGCCCGTGCTGACCACGCTGGCCTTGCAGTTCGCTGTGTTCAACCGCTGGTTTGCCTCGATCCCTGGCCCTACCATCTGCAATCGCGCCTTCGCGCATTACGGGACGTCGTTTGGCCGCGTCGACATGAATCCATTCGACGTCATCGAGCCCATCAAAAGCATTTACACGCGCATGGTCACGGCGAATCCTCCGCGCACCGCCAAGGTCTACTACTTCGACACAGCCAGCTCGTCGATGGAGGTACCGAACCTCCTGCAGAACCAGCCGCAGGTGTTCGGGCAATATCCGGAGTTCCTGAGCGCGTGCGACAACAATTCCCTGCCGCAGTATTCCTTCGTCGAGCCCAACTTCACCGATCACGACAGCGACAGCGGCGAGGAAGTCGCCAACGATCAGCATCCAGACCACGACGTGCAGGCCGGCGAGCTGCTCATCGCCGAAGTCTACTCGCACATTAAGAACAATCCAAACACCTGGGCCAGCACAGCACTCCTGATCGTCTACGACGAGCACGGCGGAATCTTTGATCACATCATCCCGCCGCCGTGCGTGAAGGATAGGTTTCAATCGAACCAGATCGACCCCAGCACCGGCCAGGGGTTTTTCTTCGACCGCCTGGGTGTGCGTGTACCCGCTGTGCTGGTTTCCCCGTGGATCCCGCGCGGCACGGTAGTGAACCGCACGTTCGACCATGCGTCGATTCCCCGGACGGTTACGAAGTTCTTCCAGCTGAACTATCCGGATGCGGGGCCGCGCGAGAAGGCCGCGAATCTCTTTATCGAGCCGAATGACGGCAGCGGAAACATGGCGAACAATCTGCTTTCGCTCGACGTGATGCGAACCGATTGCCCGAACTTTACCCTGCCTGACTGAGAGGAGCACCCGTGGCGACGATAGTTGTGCCGAAACCGAAGAGCATGAGAGATCCGAACCGGCCGGCGTCCTCGCTGCTGTTGGCGCAGGTCCATCACATGCGCGAAGCCGAAAAGAACCTGCCGGTGCGCTATCACAGCGGCATCTTCCACAAGTCCATCGTCACGGAAGGCGATGTGGCGCGGTACGTGCGCACGGTGACGGAAGCGATTCATAAAGCGCATACGGATGCGGCAAGGGAGCGAGCTAAGGCCGTTGCGAAGCGGAAAGCCCCAAGGCGCGGGCGCGTTTTCGAAATCGCTGCCGCGGCCGATCGAACCACGCAGCGGAAGAGACCCTCCGGAAGGAAGAAAAAGGCGCGCACGAAAAACGTACGTAAGCGCTAGTCGGGCGTCAGGAGGCGGCGATGCGTTGGTGTGTAGTTGCGCTGTGGTTGGCATCAACGGCAGGGCTTGCGCAGGAGAGCATGCTGCACGCGGAGCTGCGCCGCGAAGGCGAGCGCGTGGTTGACGCTTGCAGTTTCACGTTCAAATCCATCGCGATGTGCGGTTATACGCTGTTCACCGATCATCCGCTGCACGTCGCGGCCGGTAGCCTTCCGCCGCAAAACGGGTTCGGTCTGGGCGGGGCGTTCGTATGGACAAAAAACACAACGAACTGGCGGATGAGCTGGGACTTCGACGCAGTCGGCGCCACCAGCGGCGGATGGCGGGCAGGTGGGTATATGAAACTTGTACACACGCCGCATCCCGCGAAGTCGCCGATCGTGGTGACAGAACCCAGCGGTGGCGCGAGCGCAACAGCACAGCCTAAGATGTCCACCCCGTTCACGCATCCTTACACGGTCTTCAATCTCTATGCCCAATCGATCTGGCTCAACAAGGTGAACTACTTCGGCGAAGGCAATGACACGACGCTGGCGGAAGCATCGCTGTTCGGCATGAGTCAAACCATCATTGGAGCCAGCGCGATCAAACCTGTGTATGAGCTGGCGGCGATCCGCAAGCTGAATTTATCGCTGCAGGGCGAAGTCAACGGGCGCTTCGTCAGCATTCGCGGCGATCACGGGCAGTCGGTTCCGTCGATCGAGACCGTTTACACGAATGCCACCGCGCCGGGGCTGGCGAGCCAGCCGGCGTTTGTGCAGCTGGGAGAAGAATTCCGCATCAAGCCGGTCATCGCCGACTTTGTGGAACTGAACTACGTGGGAGCGTTTCAGGAATTCTTTGCGCCATCGAGTTCGACAAATTCGTTTCTGCGTTGGACCGCGGACTTGAACCACACATTTTACTTGTATGGCCACAGCAAAGCTCCGGTACAAAGCGATAATCAGAATGGCCCGGACTCCTGTTCCCACGGTGGAGACAAGTGCCCTGACATTCCACGCACGAAAAACTTGAGCGGCTCGGTCGGGGCAAGGATTCTGCTGTCTGAGTCGATCAACTCGGCCACGAGCGGGGTGCCGTTTTATTTTCAACAGACGCTCGGCGGGTCCGACATCAATAGCGCTATGTGGCTGGGCAGTTATCAGGACTACCGCTTTCGTGCGCCCAACCTTCTATTGCTGCAAGGAAGTGTAGAACACTCTATTTGGGGCCCCTTTGGCCTGCAGTTTATGGCCGACGAAGGTCGAGTCGCACTGACGCGCGCGGATCTGGGATTCAGTCATCTGAGGCATAGCTTCGCGGCCGGACTGACGCTGCGCGCGGGCGGCTTCCCCATGGTCTATATGATGTTTGCGTGGGGCGGCCCGGAAGGGCATCACAACATTTTCAACATGAATTCGTCGCTACTGGGAGGATCGGCACGACCATTGTTGGATTGAGCGAGCCGCACTTTTCGCGGGAATTCGCCATGCTCTGGTCACTTTTCGTAGCAAGAAACCAACGATGGTATCCAACCCATTTAGCGAAATACCGGCTGCGGGTCCTGTGGTTCATTCCTAAGTGCCCGGGGAGGCGAAAATGACTGCCATCCGTGTTGAAGACGTTCTCCAACAGGAACTCTTGCAAGTTGAGTCCCGCGACCTGCGGCTGGGAAAGGATCCTGAACGGCCGGCCGCGCAGAAAAGCCTCATCGGCCTCGCTTTTTCGGGCGGGGGTATCCGCAGCGCAACCTTTAATCTCGGCATGCTCGAAGCCTTGGCGCACGCCAGACTCCTACATGTATTCGACTATGTTTCGACTGTCTCGGGAGGCGGTTACATCGGCAGTTGGCTGATGGCCTTGATGTATCATCAGCAGATAGGCATTAAAGAGGTAGAAGATCGTCTTCTCCCTCACAAGTACACGCCCGCAAGCGCGGCCGATCCAGCTGAACTGCACTTTCTGCGCAATTACAGCAACTATCTCACCCCCCGCAAAGGGCTACTGGGAGCCGACTTCTGGGCATTTGCAGCTACTTACCTGCGCAATACCGTTCTGAACCAGATGATTCTGATTCTCCTGCTTCTTTCTGTTCTCCTGCTCCCGCGCGCACTGGTGTACCTTCCCAATCGCCTCGAAGCCCTCGAGAATCTTACCCAGCACGCCCTTCCGGCACAGGGCACCGCCCTGATTCTTGCGTTTCTTCTGGTCGGGCTGGCTGTGACCTTTATGGGTCTGAACCTGCTCTGGGTCGACCCGCAGACAAGCAAGACACCTCCTTGGTATGCAAAGCAATGGGCTGTCCAACTGGTGGTCGTTGTTCCCCTGATCATGTCCGCTGCCTTGGTCAGCTATGGCATCAGCTACTACATCGGCTATGGGATTCTGGACGATCCCTTATGGGACCCCCCTGTAGTTGGCTTGATTCTCTATCTCGGGTTATGGGCCGGCGCCTTCCTGATGCGTGCTGTGGTTCGGGCCAAGCGCCGTATTTCCGGCCCGGCCGCGCCCAGTGCAAGGCTCGTGCTCATCACGGCTGCTATAACCGGTGCTCTCGTCGGCTACCTATTCCTTCCCTTTGGGAAGTTTCTGACGCCTCCTCCTCCGCCTCTCGACAACTACTTCAATTGGCGCATTTTTGCCTTTGGCACTCCGGCCTTCGTTCTTGTCATGATGCTTGCCGCCATGTTGCACATCGGACTGATGGGCCGGGGGATGAGCGACGGCCACCGCGAATGGTGGGCACGTTTGGCCGGGTGGCTGACGATCTACACGATCTGCTGGCTCTTGCTCTTCCTGATGGCAGTCTATGTCCCGGTCGGGCTTGCCCGGCTCTGGGGTGCACATTTCCCAAAGCTGTTCACAATCGGGACCTTGCTTTGGCTGACCTCGACGGTATATGGCGTTCTATTTGGGAAGAGCAAAGATACCGGTGCCATAAATCCGGCGGCACCGATGACCAAGAAGATGCTCGGATACGTAGCTCGGCTGACTCCGTACATCTTCATTCTTGGCCTCCTCTCGGCGCTTTCGCTTCTCGCTGCCAGGGTCGCTCTAGTCCTCACGGGCGATTCAAATCCGATGAGCCAGCTTCCCTTTGCGTTCAGCGGACCTTCCGTGCTTGTCGCATGCCTGGTGTTGTTTGCCACCGCGTTTCTTCTGTCCTGGCGCGTCAACATCAACGAGTTCTCCATACACCACGCCTACCGAAATCGGCTGGTCCGCTGCTATCTGGGAGCTTCGGTGCCGAATCGGCAAGCGCAGGCCTTCACGGGCTTTTCCGAGGCCGACGATTTGCCGCTGGGAGTGCTAGAGATTCCTTCCGGCTCCGTCGAGCCAAAAGATGCGCGACCATTGCCGATTTTGAATACCAGCTTGAACGTAGTGCGGGGCAAGGAGCTGGCCTTACAAACACGCAAAGCCCGTTCTTTTGCCTTTACTCCGCTTTACGCTGGATTCACGCGGGAAGTCATTGGTGGTACAGATTGGCAATCGGCGTATGCTCTGACGAAAGATTCGGGTGCGAAGCAACAAGGATGCGAAAGGGGTATCAGCCTGGGAACGGCTGTCGCCATTTCCGGCGCCGCCGCCAGCCCTAACATGGGCTTCTATTCGCAGCCTGCACTGGCTTTTCTGATGACTTTGTTCGACGTACGCCTGGGCTGGTGGATCGCCAATCCTAGCAACCAGAAAAACTGGCCCCTGGGGGGGCCTCGGGTGGGTTTTTTCTGGTTGCTCCGGGAACTGCTTGGCTCGACCAGCGATGACAGTGGATTTGTCTATCTTTCCGACGGCGGCCACTTTGAGAACCTAGGTATCTACGAATTAGTCAGACGCGGTTGCAAGTTGATTGTGGCCGGGGATGCGTCCTGTGATCCGAGCGGAGGCTTCGGCGACCTGCACAACGCTATCGAACGTTGCCGTACCGATTTCGGCGTCGAAATCGAACTGGACCCCAGTGAAACCAAGAAGCAAAACGGTCTGGCTCAGAGCCACTTTGCCGTGGGCAAGATCCATTATTCCAACTCGCCTGATCAAAACGGAGTGATTGTCTATCTGAAACCCACGTTGGTGACCGGAGACCCCGCCGACGTCCTCGGCTACATGGCTACGAATCCTAGCTTTCCCGATGACACCACGGCGAATCAGTGGTTTGACGAAGCGCACTTTGAAAACTACCGCGCACTCGGCCAGGTCACTGGTAACGCAGCTGAAAAGGCCATCCGGCAAGCAGTGGACCGTTTCATGAGGCGCCCTGGCTCCAGTGAAGCATAGGCGGCTTAACACCTGCTCGCGAGATTGCAGCTGTAACGGCGAAGTCCGTTTGCCACCCAGACGCTGCCGAGGGCACGGCCGGATTCTTGAATGCAACGAATGCCTGACCCCTCGCGCTGCACAATTCCGCTACAGAACGTTAACCGAACTGGGGTCTGCCAGCACCGAACGCGGGTTCGAGCAGGCTACAGGCTCATCATGCCACCCTGTTCACGAGGCGTATGGCAGTTGGAGAAGGGACTGTGGCCGCGTGTGGGCAACACGGATTGAATTGACAGGAAGAGCAGTGCCGACCCGGTCGAGCGGAATATTCCGTAGTTTGCCAGACGCGCGTGACCCAGCGCAGCAGAGCAAGCCGAATGCGCCGCATATCAGTTTCGCGCAAGGGCAGCTTCTCTTCCTCACCGCTGGGAACAAGGTGGCGTGAAATCAGTAGTGCTGGGACACGATACTCGAGCATTGCGGCCACGCCATAAGCGGCCAACTGAAGCAAATCTGGGATTCTAGGCCTGGAGGTCGATCTCCGGATCGAGGTCTTGTAATCTACTACCTCATACGTTCCCGAAGCCGCCTGTGAGACTCGATCGATAATGCCAGAGAAGGTTACTCCTGCGGACAACTCCAACGAGAAGTGCTTTTCGACAGCGATGGTTCTTGATGTCGAGAATCGGAACGTATTCCGGTAATGTGACAGGAGCACAGAAGAGCCCCGCTCAAGAATCTCCTTAAGTTGTGGCTGTCGCACCAATGAGGCAAGTGTCTCGCTGACGCGCGCGGCAAAAAACGAGAGGAGGTCGGCTTCCGTAACCGCATGTTTCGCGGAATAGAGATACGCCAATGCCTTGTGCAGTTGCCTGCCCAGGAACATTTGTTCGGTTTCGACCAATTCAGCTGTCTGCTCGACATACTTATAGCGATAGGCTAGGGGGCAGATGTCAAACGAGGCCAACTGAGAAAACGTGAACGTCCCTGAGGGAGGATCTTGGCCCACGTTGCGGGAGAGATCATTAGCATTTTCCCAAGCTTCCCGAACGGTCGTTGCTGCTTCCTCTGTAGATAATGCATCAGTCGGGATACAGAGATCAGCCGGAATGAACCGTAGTTGAGTTTCAGTCCATCGCAACTGAGCGGCCCAGGAACCACCAACGACCGGTGCTACCCACTCTGTGCGTTCGTGAATTCTGCGCATCGCCGTTTCTGTAGAACATTCCAACAGAACAACGAATACTGACCGCCCGTGGCGGCTAAGACCAGCGAGTACGTCTTCGAACCCAGATGAAGTTCCGGTTGATTCGAAAATGATCGGGAACTCAGCTGGAGTCGCAACAATGGAATTCACCAAGCAACTGGCCGTGTCGCAGCCACGATCGCGAAGGTCGTCAACTGCAAAAACACGCGCACCTGTCTGCACTGCAATACGCTTTGCGACCTCAGATTTTCCGGCGCCAATTTGGCCGATGATCGTAAGAATCGTGGTTTTCATGGTTTCTGTTAGGTCTGGAGGCACGTCCACTCAAGAGCTGCCGCTGCCCTTGCTCTTGCCCTTCGCTGCAGGCGCGGAACTCTTCGTGATGAACTGACTGACCGTCTGACCAAAGAGTTTGTCCGAGAACCCCGCTATAAATCCAAGTGCGAGAAAAAAGGGACCTTGGGCATTTGCTTCGGTGGGATATTTGAGCGGGACAACGTTGGAGAATGTGGCCGAATAAACCAGCATGGCGTAGATAAGGCCCAGCACCGCTCTAGATATCATTTGCCATTGCAGAGTGCTTTGATAGTCATCGCGCTGCTTCTCCTGGCGGATTGAAGCCAGGCTGCTCACAGCCGCCCCAATCGCTCCAGCAATGCACGTCGCCATCAGCCAGTGAACAAAAGAATCCGGGGACTCCGGTGGGTGCCGGTACACTAGCCATCCCGAGAGGGACAGTAAGGCCAACATCACAACCCCAGTCATGATAAGGTTGCGAAGAACCCGCGACCGCTCCCTCGAAAGCCGGTTGAAAGCCTCGGCCTCTTCGAAGAGTTCAAAAGTGAGCTGGCGTAGTCGTTGCCGACACATGGCCTCATCGGAAGTCGTGTGGTTATCGGGGAAAAGCCGCTTCAAATCGGCTAGCCAGGCCTCGCAACGATCCGGGTCAAACCGATATAGCTTCGATTTCAGCCTTGTATAGGTAGGAAACAAAAGCTCCTTCGGCTTGTAAAGGCATAGCTCTGCTTCAACCTTCTGAACCACCAAGAGGTCTTGCTTTGTCGGACCCTCGTCGCTGAGCGATCCCAATTCCTGATAGAGTTGGTCCAGCTTCGCCTGTGCCCCTGAAGGACTCCCACGAGACTGTTCCACCTCGCTCTTAAGGCGCTCCCTCCTGATGAGATACTCGGTATCCGCCATGCGCGCCACTATCCTTTTCGCTTCTTCACGTGTTCAAGTGTAGACCAAATGGAAAGCGCGTGCGATACGCAAATCCACTTCTCCCCAATCGAGACTCCTGGGTGGTGTCGCGCGCCTCTCAAAGCGGTACATCCTTTGTTTGTCTGCCCTGTCTGCATTCGCCAGAGACTGGAGGCACTTCACTTCCCAGCTTTGATCGAGTGCGATCTGTTTGCTCAGTTCGGGCCGCAGGTGGGGTATCAGCCACAGTAACTCGATCGCTACTCTTCGCGCTGTTGCTGACGCCAGACGCGGCAGCCTCTCGAGAAGCTGTTGCCCTTCAAACAACAACTCTCCCGGGTCGGAATCCCTAATCAAACAGGCGAACGCAAGAACACACACGAAAGGGTGGCAGTCAGAGTCTGGTTCCAGCAGGAAGGACTGGAGAATCTGCTTAACTTTAGCGGAAGGGCCAGAGGATGAGCTAACGAGAGCCCGGAGGGTGCCTAGAGCTCTGGTCTGTGACTTTACCTTCGATATCGAACCCAGGGCCTGAGTAGCTGTCAAGTTGGGCCATCCGAGCGCGCTTAAATAGGCAAGGATCTGGAGTTCAGCCAACGGAAGGCGGTCCAGGTCAGCGATTGCCCTTTCAAGAAGTAGGGGAGTACGTAAGCGTTCGGCAAGACCGTATATGCGTTTCCAGAGTCTTCCGTCTTCGGGGGATGTTGTTCTCTGGCTTCGGATGAGTCGGTCTAACGCAGTCTGCTGCTCGTTCGAGATTGAGCCTTGGACCTGCGTCAGGAATAAGTCATCCAAGATTTTGTGTTCAGTCAATCGCGAGACGTTTTCGAATTCCTCTAGCGACGTGAAGACTTTGGTTTTTGTTGGGTTAAGCCTAAACCCACGGGTTTCGACTTCGAACTGAAGTCTCGCTAGAACAGGGTCCACATCACTAAGGGCGGTGGCGACCAAGAAATCGTCCACCCAACGCGCGTAAGCAGAAAAAGGGAGAATTCCGTCCAAAGCCTCGTCGACCGGTGCCAAGACGAGGTCAGCCACCAACCAAAAAAACTCCTCAGGCACCACCGGCAAGCCAGAGCGTATCGCTCCTTGCTCATCCGGAGTCTTATTCAGGGCATCGACCAGCGCAATCGTGCTGCGCCAGATCTCTTCTTCAAGACCCGCCCGCCGGAGCGCTGCTTCGATTTGCTCCAGCTTGATCGAACCGAAGTAATCGTGAATATCCGCAAAGACAACACAGTGTCCCGATGCCAGTTCGGTACGAATCCACGCTGGCACTACACTCGACCAGACCTCGTACGGGTTACCCTGCTTAAGTCGAAGCCCAAAGAGCCGGGCAGAAAGCGAACTGGCAAGACCCAAGTCGCGTTCCGCCAGGCGGTCCGCTACCGCTTGAAAATAGGTGCTGGTGAAGATATCTGGCAGAACCTCAAGACGCAGACCTCCACCTTGTTTTGGCTTGATCTGAAAGTCAGCCTCCACTGTCTGTCCCCAGCCGTTTGTTGATAACTTGGGGAATTCAGTCGGCTCGATTTCGGGATATCCGAGCGGGTCTGCTATAAGCCACCGTCGCCTGGTAGCACGACATGTGCTCCACGCTATCCAAAGATCAACCGGTTGAAATTTGGAAAAATCTACTTGTGGATTGGCTTTGAACAAGGTGCAGAAAGCCTTTGGAAGTTGAAGATCAAGCCGGTATGCAGGCCTCATTATATCGCGAGCTGCGGAGAACGCGGCCTTGTTACGAAATCCGAACGAGCCACGCATATGTGATCAGCGTCACTGACAGGGCAGCCAGAGAAGTTTGTTATTTCGGGAAACGAGGACATTAAAAGCAACCTCCGCGGTTAGGGGACGGAAGGCTGTAGATACCCCAACCGGCTCGACATAGATTTCTGGCTCGGCAAGGATCCGTTAGTGGCTGGTGGCCGACCGGCATCAACGCAAACGCCACATCGAACACCGCCTTCGAGACGACTAAAGAGGCGATCGCGAACTGCGAAACGAGCGGCCATCGCTAAATGCAGAAGAGGCAGGAAACAAGTTCGGAAAACTCGTGGAAGCGCATTGACGCACTAACCAGTGAGGAATTTATGCTTATCAAACGATTGCGTCACGCGACAAGCCGCGCTCCTCGCACCGTCTGGCTCTCGTTGAAAGGTGCATTGACCGTTTGGGTTTCAGCAAAAGTGTTCCGCATTGCGTGTGGTGTCATTCTGACTTGCGCTCCCGTACTTCTAGAGCTGCACACGCAAGCCCAAGCACCGACTGCGCCCACCGATGACCAAAAGCGTCAGATACGCAAGACGTGTGAGGAGAATGTCATACGCCCGAAGACAACGACCACTCCCACAACAGCGACCGCTCGGCCAGTCGCTGGGTCGGCGCTGAAGATGCCGGACAACATTGAAGACGGAGCAAAGGCGGCCTTAGCGTGCGAATGGATTGACAAAGAAAAAGCAGAGGATGTTCTTGATGCCTTCAGGCTCCTGACGACTGGCCCGCAGCCGGCAGACCTCGTCAAGAAGGTTCTGCATGACCTGGAACAGGGCAGTCTCTATCCTTACGATCAGGGCCTCTACACTGCGGCGATGGGTGATCCAGATCAATTCGGCCAACCCACAGCTCAAGGGCTCCCGAATTTTCTCGACATACTTGCGAAGGCAAACACGCTGAAGAAGAAGAAGCCAGACGATGAAGATGCATTATTCGGCTCCACGGAGACTATTGTCGGCGACATTTTTGAGACCGAGTCTGGCAAAATCGCCCTTGTTAGAATTCATGACCTCTTCACTCAAAAGAACAACTATGTGGCTTTGTATGAGTTATTGAAGACAGCCTGGGTAGATCACGACGAAAAAGATCTGGAGCAACTTCGGGCGGCTTTCGAAATGAACAGCGATAAGCTCGCGAAGCAAGTTGCAGCGAAGATACAAGCCCCGAAAGACTAGCTGGCGGTCTCAAGGAGACGCCATGGCCAACGAGATGCCCTCCCACTGTGCAGTGGTTAGCGTTGCGGTCTTGCTGTTTCTTTCAGCTATCGACTGTTGCGCCCAAGGGACGTCTCAGGACCAGCCCCAGGATGCATCAGAGCGTTCTACCGAACAGTCATCCGTTGTCAAACCCCAGGAACCACCTCGGGACCACTCTTGCACCGTGGACGCGGCGGGGATATTCGCCACCCCACAAGGCCAAGACAGACAAAATTTCAACCATGGCGGTTGGGGTTTTCAGGGAGGCGGTGGATTCGCGGTCACTCGCCAGGCCGAACCGGATCACGGTCACACATGGTACGTCACTGCCAACTACCTCTACGACAAGTTCCGCGTGAGAAGCTCTGCGCTCGCTACAGCTATATCGAAAGAACCCCAACTTGCGGGTGCCCAGTCCGCCCATGGAGCCTTTTCTGCAGTCACGCTTGATCCCTTGATTCGCTTTGCGCTGCCGCGGCATTACAGCCCTTATTTGGTTGGTGGGTTCGGGTGGCTGCGTCGCGGAATAGGCTTTAACGGTGCGAATCTGGCTCCGCCGCTTCTTCCGAGTGCCTCCTCACTCTATCGAGTCGCTTCAAATTCCGGAGTCTTCGATTTTGGAGCAGGCATCAATTTCGCACCCAGAAAGTTACAGGGAGTCATGTTATTCACCGAGGGTCGGATGTATCACGGGACCGCAATCAACAGCGGATCAACCCTGGTGCCGATTTCCGTCGGCGTTCGTTGGTAGTGCCGCACAACCGCATCAGGCCAAAGGGAGTGTCACCGAACTAGAGAGGGCTGCTATGCGAAAGTGGATTTCACAACTCGTCTTCCTCTTGCTAGTCGCGCACTGCCTGGGACAACAGGCCAGTGTGAGTGTCAACGCGAATTCAGCCCTCCCGCGTGATCCACGTCCTTTCGGAAAGTATCTGGTCGAGATCTGCACACTCTCCAGTGACAAAGCAACCGTCGGCGAGGAGCGAACTGTACGGTGTACTGAGTTGCCGTTTCCGGCCAGGAAGAACGAGCCACAAAACGTCCAGATTCTCCCAAAAGATCAAACCATCACTATAAAACTGGTTTGCGACCCTGCCACGAAGGCTCCGTGCGATCTTGCGACTCCGCAGGTCGGTGACACCTTTTTCGTATCGGCGACTTCCGATTCCGGACTGCCTGTGCAGCAGAGGGTGCTCTTGGGCAATATCACTCCACTTGGCGGCCTCCGAACGGTACAGTACCGTGCCAACGACCCCGGCCCCATCATCATCCGCGCGACGGCCCTGGCAACGCCGCTATATACCGCGGCTGCGCCTGTCGATTTGATTCTGAAAGCGAGGGCAGACCCTCCAACCCCTTCGGACTCCTGCCCTGTCCTGCCGGCTTCGCCGGCTGTGCAGAGCGCTCTCCTAGACGCCCCTGCGATTGTCTCCCTGCTTGGTAATCCAACACCATTCATCGTCGTCGCGCAAGGGCCCAACACCATCGCCATCTACTCGACTCGCCAGCCATTGAGAGTCCTTCCCGAGGATGAACACAAAATCCTCTATTCCTTTCAAGAGGCGATCGCCGCCCTCGGCGGACGCACTGCGGCTTCTCTCGGGATTACGCCGGCGCCAGCAAAACCCTTCTCGGTCGAACTGAAAATCCCCCATGCCAGCGGTCTAGGCGACCTCGCAACGCGAATCGGCGGCCTCAACTATAGCTCCCAATTCACCGTGCAGGACGTGGGCAGGAACTGGGTGCGCATTACCGCGCCCACGCAGCCCGACTGCGACACATGGACAAGCTTTCTCGCCGACATCCGGGAAATGGCCTGGCAACTTGTCTCCGATCCGATGAGCAAAAAGCTCTTCTATCTGTCTTCTTCTGATGTCGCCACGGCGTTCTCCGGCCTCGCTACGCCGGCTGCCGCTACCCCGGCCGCAACCACCGCGGCCGCCAGTTCAGGTGCAGCGGTAAGCGCAGGTAGCCCCTCCGCGACAACAACGCCCGCTGCAGGTGCTGCATCGAGCGCTACACCGAGCGCGACGTCCGCCACGACGAGCGCGGCACCGGCTGCCGCCGCACCCTCTACTTCATCCAATGCAACCATTGCTATCACGCAACCACCGGGGAGCAACATTCAGATCACTTCTGACACGACAGCATGTGTGGTGGCCGGACTAGCATTCGGCAATGCCAGCGGCTGCGGGTCCACCCCAACCACAGCTGTAACAGGGACCTTGGCGACTCCAACAACACCCGCCGCGACTGCGCCCGCTCCCGCGGCCCAAGCACCGCTCGCGATGGCCTCCGTGGCGGTTGCTGCCGGCACCGGCGAGCAGACGCCGCCTGATTTGCTCGTCTACTCTGACACCAATCCTGGCGACGACGCGCAAATTGAGGAAAGGAACAGAATTCTGGCGCAACTCGACCTGCCCCGACCGGAAATGATTCTCAGCGCCTGGGTTACCCAGAATTCCTCCGCCAGCCCGCAAGCAATTGGCGCCTTCAACAACATGGTCAAGAACCTCGTGGCCGAGTATGACCGCCAATTCGAGAAGGTGGTACTGCTGGGCTGGCAGAGCGTGAAGGACCAGTCGGCCGATCCGGAATATTTCAACGAAACCTTCCGCAGCTACATCGCAGATCGTTTTATCGCCGACACGGCTCAGGATAGTAAGCCAGGCAGCACGGTCCAGGAGCTATCGCAAGCCTTTCTCGATCGCAGTCAGGCGAAGCTGGCGGACCCTGTTTTTCCTAAGAAGCGAACTGCCTTGGGGATCTGCGAGCGGCGTCGCTATTGCCTCGGCTACAGCACTCTGTTTAGTCCGCTCAAACCGGCCCTTACTAATCTGCTACTGACCATTATTGCCGCTAAGGACCCGGTCAAAGCCGCTGATGCTGCAATCGAACGTGTCCAGGGTCCCCCACTACCACCAAACTCGGACGAGACTGTCTGCGATATGCAAGGCACCAGCAAGAGAGACGTCGACGTTCGAAAGCGATGCCATGCCATCTGGCGAAACCTGGATATTGACCACGTTAGTCCGCGCCCTCAAAAGGCCAGTTGTGAAGAGCGGGATTTTCGAGGGATATTGGCCTCCCTCCTGGATGCCCATCCTCCCGAGCCTCGGGTTTATCTTCAGTGCTTCAAAGACGAAGCCGAGAAACTCCTCGCATACGCTCCTAACTCTGGTACTGACGAGAAACCCCCGTTGAGTCTAGGTCTCTTCCGCGCTGCGATCGCCGACTTCCTCTTCGACTACAAAATGAGCCAGCAGTATCCACACGAGTTCGTGCCGTACGACCTTACCCAGAGTGCCAACGCCCTCAACTATGCGTTCAATCCACTGATCGATGCCTTCAATCGCGACCTGTCGTCCTACCAGCTCTTTGTGCGCGCCGATATGCAATACCGCGCCGAACGCCTCAACTCGAGGATGGATGACCGCTGCTGCGTAAAGCGCCTGTTCGGTCTCGACAAGCCCTCCTTCTTCAACGACGGCCTGATTACGGTGCGCACAATTTCCGGACAGCCAACCAGTGTCAGCACCACTTCACAGAGTTTCCTCAACGGCAGCACGGCGCCGGAGCTGCCCGCTTTGCTGAACTCGCTGGCGGGATTGGGTACCTCGGGAGCAGGAAGTCCTCCTCCTACGGCGTCAACCGCGGGTGGCACCACGACCACAGCCAGCACTACCACGACAACTTCCGGTGGTTCGACTCTGCCAGCTTCCGGCGGAACTGGTGCCTCTGGCCTGTTCGGAAAGTATGGAGCCCTTCCGGCCGTGCTGGCGAATTATCAAACGACCTACGCCCAGATTGGGCGCCAACTGTCGATCTCGGCGACTCCTCGAAGCCTCGCCACAGCTTCGTCGGCGGAAATTGCGGTTACGCTCAACGCCGATGAGTCGGCGAGCGGCCCACTTTATACGGGCCCCGGCGCAACCGATCCGGTGTTGAACACATCGCGCGTTGCGAACCACGACACAACAACCCGCGTCCGTGTCGACTCCATAAAGCTCTTTGAAGTGTCTTCATTCTCGGCAATTGTCGAGCGATCCCGCTCCCGCTTCCCCCTGCTACCACCCTTCGTGGAGATCCCCTATATCGGCACGTTGGCGGGTATTCCACTGGGCTCGGCCAAGGAGTTCCACAGCAGCACGGCGATCATCAGCGCCAACGTCGTGCCCACAGCCGCTGACATTGCCTATGGCCTCCGATTCGTTTCAGACCTCGTCGTTGACGGTCTCAATCCGGGTCCTTGCAGCTTTTACAAGGGCGCGGCCGGGCCCGACGTAACCAACCCATGCGTCTTCCGCAAAATGTTCTCATTGCGTGACGTTGGGCAACAGCCTATCCGAGAGTTCAACCGGAATATAACCCGCTGCTTTGCCACGGAAACCTCACCAGACGACTGTCGACGCGTGTCTTTCGATCAGACTTTCGAATCTTGGTAAGTGAGTCACCGCAAGCAGCCGAACTGAAGCATTGCCACCGAACTCGAACTTCATCGCATCTTGCAATAACTGCTGAGGCTGGACTGCTGGACGGAAGAGGACCCCTGTCGTAACGTCTGAGTAGGAGGTCCTTGCCGGAGCCAAAGCCGCGAAGGATGCAGCGGTCAGACTCTATTTCACTGACAGGACGCGCTCATTCGCGCTGCTGTTGAAAGCGGAGGTTGAAGAACAGGGCAAATTGTTACACGGCAAGGGAGAAATCCCGGAGGTTATAGCTTATGAACGGATGGACGGTCAAGGATCGCCTTAAAGCAATGTCCATAATATGCACGATTCTCGTCGCTTTCGGGTCCGCCATTAGCAGTTTCGTAGCCAATAAGAACTCCTCCCAAGCAGTGCAGACTGTCGAAGCCACGCGCGTGGAGACTGGCGACATCATTACGAACTCAAACTCCCCCGACTACACGAATGCCTGGAGGCCTTGGAAGTATCCCATGACAGAGACAACCTTGTACATCGGACTTCAGAGAAACGTGGTTTTTGCACGGCCTTTCAGGCATATTCCGCACGTATCTACCGCATTATGCGTCATTGATACAAAACCGCCTGGCGAAATCTTGACTAAGCTCGGATATCCTCACCCCGACGAGATTACTGCGGAAAGACTACGGGACATCCATATAGTCACCAGTGCGGATGGGGTATCCGAGAACGGGTTTACCCTGGAAGTCGCTATAGGGCTTCCAACCCAGCCTGGAGAGTTTCTGGCCAGGATTCTGTCAGAAACCCATGACGACGAAGCTCTGATCAAGGAATGGCTGGTGCATGGGCAGCTTTCCGATCGGCCAGGCCTGACTGTCAGTCAGAATGAACAGTGGTTGTTGAATTTTTATAAATCTGTCGGCTCCATCAGGGTTTCTTGGATCGCACAATCTCGCGAGAAATAACCCACAAGTAAGATTGGCGAAATCTAACCTGTCCTGCGTCGCGCGCGGGCGGACCCTTGGGGCTGTGGTTGGGGGGAGGGAGCATTTTGCCGTCTGTATATACCACCCCTCACCTTTCCGGCACATCTGCTCATCAAAGAAACCAGAGAACGCGATGGCGGTGTCTATTACAGGGGAGAGACTGCGAGTCGCCCATGACTTGGCTGCAAAAAGCTGCGGGTGGCGCGTTCTCTCTATGAATGCGAAGGAGTTGTTTTGGAGCCGTCGTCATTTCTTCGCGGAGACCTTATGGACTATTTCGTCGGACGCAACCCTGCAAGATTCTGCGTGCTGTTCCTCTTTGCAAGCCTGATCGTCGCCCTGCTGATCGTGGAACCGTCTCAGACGGTGAACGGAGCCTCCGAAACAATCGCGACGTATTCCCAAGGCACGTTGCGTGTCACCATTCCCTACCGGAATGCCCCCGCCGGCGCGGGCCAACTTACGGTTGAAATCCTAGACCCCGAGGATAAGGTTCTCGGCCGCTCATAGCACAAAGCAGAGAGTCGGTCCAATCTGCGGTCTTGCGCGGATTCTCTGGTTCTCGCTGCACCTACGGTCACGTCAGAACTCCCAGCAACCGTTGAGCATGTCGGCCCGCGTCACTCGGGTGCAGGTTCGGATTGGTCGGTCCCAGCGTTTGCCGCATTTGTCACACCGCATTTCGGCGCCTGTAGCGGACGTCAATGTGCTTCCACAGTTGGGACAGGACTCCACTTGGGGATTGAAGGTTACGGGGCCGGGCTCCACCTTCTGATCGGAGCGTACTGGAAGGGGCACTTCCTCTTTATCGACCGGTTGTGAGTCGTCCATCCCCGCTAGGTGCTTGTACGCTTGCACAAAATGGTCGAAGCCGCCGCCTTTCTTGACCCAGTCGAGCGCCTGCGAAGTCGAGTCGCATTGGTCATCGTACTTTCCTTTCGGAAAGGTTGCCAGTTCGTGCCGATACTCGTCTAACCAGATGGCCTCGTCGGGCAGGTAGACAGAGCCGCTTTCGATCGTGCTCGTGACCGAGTGCAGGCGCATGGTCTTGTCCCCGTTCGGCTCATAAGGCGTGAGCCCGGGCAGCCCATCGCGCTTCAGTTCCTGGATCAGCTCAGCACCGGAACTCTTGTCTTCGATCAGAACCGTGGTGGCTTTGAATTTCAGTGCCTGCTCGCGAACGGCGCGCTTCAGATCGGGGTATTCCATGCGCCGGCGAAGCACGTGCAGCAAGTAGAGGTTTTGTGCCTTCTTCCCCCACGTCGTACACACGCTGTAATTGCTCAACTCGGTGGCCTTCACCGCGGTGTCCCAGCTCTGGAAGACCAGGTCGAATTTTGCCGGCTGCTCACCGACCTTGTAGGTCTTGAACCAGTCCAGCTTGACCATACCGCCGCCGACCGGGGCCGGTTCTTGCTGGTATTGGCCCGAGAAGTTGAATTCGCCAATCTGGCGGCGAATTTTTGCGAGGGTTTCTTCTGACTCGCGCTCCGGGTGCAGCGCTTCCCCCTTGGGTCTGTGAATGATACGAGTGCCGTAGCAATTCTGGATGACATGGGTTTCATCTTCGACCGCAATGGCGGGAAACTTGAGGACTTTCCAGTCGCCTTGCTGCACAACGTGGCCGACAAGGTCGTCCTCATGCAAGCGCTGCATGATAATAATGATGCAGCCGTCCGTCTTGCTGTTGAGTCGGCTGTAGAGCGTGTGATCGTACCACTCGTTCACCGCATTGCGCCGCGCATCCGACACGGCTTCGTCGGGTTTTAGCGGGTCATCAATAATGATGAAGTTGCCGCCACGGCCGGTCAGCACCCCTCCCACCGACGTTGCCATCCGGAAGCCTTGCGCTTCGGTCGTGAACTCCGCCTGGCGCTGAGTTGAAAGGCGAGTCGCGAAAACCTTGCGGTACCAGTCGGAGTTCATCAGGTTGCGGCAGTCTTGGGCGAACTTGTCAGCGAGGTCTTGCCCGTAAGAAGCGCAGATGATCTGGGCGCTGGGCCTGTGTCCAAGCAGCCAGGCAGGAAAAGCCACTGATGCGCAGTGGGATTTTAGCGATCTCGGTGGCACGCAGATGATGAGCCGCTTTGTCTCGCCCCGAAGGCACCGTTCCAGTTCACAGGCGATCACGTTGATATGCCAGTTTCGAAGGAACTTAGCGCCAAGATTTAGTTGATAGAAGCTGCCCTCGATAAAGGCCGAGAAATCGTTTCGCAAGGCGACGAAATATTGATCAGGAGTAAGAGTTGTCATTACTGTCCCCTTCGGAATCCGTCGCTGTCCGAATCTGCTTCAGGATTCCGTCCATGACTTTTTGATCAGATTCACTGAGAGTCGCGGAACGTGGCAGTGCCTGGCCTTCGCGGGTCTCAGCCTCCCGAGATAGACTCACCACCTGCAGAATGGCACGATGGTCGCCAGTCGCAGCCTTGTTAACCAACTGTTTGATGGCAGCTTGAAGTTTCGTAATCTTCTTTCGCTGGCCTTTCTCGTTCACGACGACTTTCTCGCTCAACGCTTGGGCGAAAACCGTCGACACATTCAGGGCGCCTTTTCGCCGCCCCTCCGGATTCCCGGACTGGCCCTTCTTGAAGCGAGTGGCCTCGGGGGGATGTCGATAGCCAACCTGCTGCGAGGATCCATTTCCGGATTGCGTTTTGTCAGTGTTTTCTTGCATTTGTGGCCTCTTTCTCAAGATCGTCGAAGCCGCGGCCGGAATCACCATGCACGGCGCGCATCCCAGTAAACCGCTGCCAGCGGCGGACCGCGGTGTCGACATAGCTGGGGTCCAGCTCCATTCCGTAACAGACGCGGCCTGTGCGTTCCGCGGCGATGACGGTCGTGCCGCTGCCGAGGAAGGAATCGAGAACGATGTCGCCTCTCGAGGAGCAGTCCATGATGGCATCAGCGACGAGGGCGACCGGCTTGACGGTGGGGTGGAGGTCGAGCAGGTTCCCTTCTGCGGTCCCGCGGGAGAATGAGTTCGCGCCCGGGTAGTGCCAGACATTGCTGCGGTAGCGGCCGAACTGGCCCAGCTGAACGTTGTTGCGGTGTGAGTGCCGGCCCTGCTTGAATACCAAAACAAATTCGTGCTGACTCCGGTACAGCGATCCCATGCCGGCGTTGTCCTTCACCCAGACGCAGATGTTCTTGACTTCGTCATACGCCTTTCTGCCCGCGGCCAGGAGCTCGCCGACGTGGCGCCAGTCCATGCAGATAAAGTGAATCGAGCCTTCACGGCTGACACTGACCAATTGGTTGCAGACCGTGCCCAAGAAATCGGTGAACTCGGCACGGCTCATCTCGCCGCAGGCCATGGCGAAGTCGTGGTGCTGTTTCTTGCCCAGCCCCGAGGCGTGACCGTCAATGGGCACGTTGTATGGCGGATCGGTGAAAACAACTGCAGCCCGCTGCTGGTTCATGAGCCGGGCATAGCTGTCGGAGTGGAGAGCGTCGCCGCAGAGCACCCTGTGCTTACCGAGCTGCCACAAGTCTCCGGGCGAGCTCACTAAGATTTCACTCTCGTCGGGCAGGACGTCGGCGGGATCGTCGTGCGCGCTGTCGCCGGGCTGGAGGCCTTCGATCAGAACGTCGATCTCGCCCATTTCGAAGCCGGTGGCTTCGAGGCTAAAGTTGAGATCGATTTCGGACAACGACTTTAGCTGTTCGCCCAAAAGAATTTCGTTCCATGTGGCGTTCTCAGTCAGTTTGTTGTCCGCGATGACGAACGCACGTACCTGCTCGGGCGAAAGATGACTGAGGCAGATGGTTGGGATCTCGGTGATGCCCAGCAGTTGGCAGGCTAGAACGCGTCCGTGGCCGGCGATGATTTTGTTGTCTTCGTCGATTAACACCGGGACGTTAAAGCCGAAGGCGCGAATGCTTTCGGCGATCTGTGCGATTTGTTTCTGGCTGTGCTCTCGCGGGTTACGCGGGTCAAGTCGGAGCGTGTCGATCGGCCGATGCAGAATCGACATCTGCGAGTTGAGCGGCTTCTGCCGCTCTTTGCGATCGGATGCTAGGACTGCAGTTGCGTTTTTCACTGGGCCCTTCTCTCTAATACAAGCGTAGACGAACCAAATGCTGCCGTCAGCAGATTGCCATGTAAGTACCGTAGATACAGTGACTTAGATGGGTTGCGATCTGAGCTATTTGGCTTGATTGTTTCGGGAAAGGAAGCGGCAATGGTGTGATGGTGAAATTTCGGAGGGAACATGATGCGCAACATTGAAAACCGCCTGGCCGAATTGTCCGAACTCAGCAAGACAGCACTCTGCAATTTATGGAAAGAGCATTTCGGTACGTTCCCGCCGACGCAGCTGCGCAGAGACCTGATGATCCCCATCCTTGCGTACCGCATTCAGGAACAGGCGTTCGGCTCACTCAGTGCCAAGACTCGAAACCGCCTGCATCAGCTGGCCGAAGGCTTTGCGAACAATTCACAGGACGTAGTGTCGCTCAAGCCAACCCTGAAACCAGGAACACGACTAGTGCGCGAGTGGCGAGACGAAGTACATCTCGTCAACGTGGAAGCCAACGGCTACGAGTACAAGGGCGGCCGCTATAAGAACCTTTCCCAAATCGCCCGGCTGATCACCGGCACTCGCTGGTCAGGACCTCTCTTCTTTGGCATCAACGGCGACCAACCCAGCAGCACGCACAAGGAGGCGCGATGAGTCCAGAAACAAAATCCGCCACGCGCTGTGCCGTCTACACAAGGAAGTCTTCAGAAGAAGGTCTTGAACAGTCGTTTAATTCCCTCGACGCACAAAGAGAAGCCTGCCAGGCGTTTATCAGCAGCCAGCGCCACGAGGGCTGGAAGACGCTGCCGGCTCGCTACGACGATGGCGGCTATTCGGGCGGAACGATGGAGCGCCCGGCGCTGAAGCGGCTGCTCGAAGATGTTGAGGCCGGCAAGGTCAACCTCATCGTCGTGTATAAGGTGGATCGCCTCACCCGGAGCTTGGCCGACTTTGCCAAGATCGTCGAAACGCTCGACGCCAAAGGAGTTTCCTTTGTCTCTGTCACGCAGCAGTTCAACACCACGACGTCGATGGGCCGGCTCACCCTAAACATACTGCTTTCGTTCGCTCAGTTTGAACGGGAGGTCACTGGCGAGAGGATTCGGGACAAGATCGCGGCTTCGAAGAAGAAGGGAATGTGGATGGGAGGCATGGTGCCCCTCGGCTACAACCTTGAGGGGCGCAAGCTGGTTCTGAATCCAAAAGAGGCCCAAGTGGTCTCGAAGATCTTCTCTCTTTATCTGCAGCTAGGTTGCGTTCGCAAGCTGGCGAAGGAACTGGACCGCGAGAAAATCCGAAGCAAGGTTTGGATGACAAGGACCGGTGCTCGGCTGGGAGGAGTGGCCTTCGCTCGCGGTGCCCTCTACACCCTGCTTCGAAACAGACTGTACATCGGGGAGATCCGACACCGCGACAAGTGGTATCCCGGAGAGCACAAAGGAATCATCCCGCTGGAGCTGTGGCAGAGGGTGCAGTTTCAGCTCGAAAGCAATCTGAAGGCCCGACGAAAACAGGCGAGAGAGTGTGCCTCGAGTTTGCTCACAGGCTTAATCGAAGATGCTCAGGGCAACCACTTCACTCCGTCCTTTACCATCCGACGAGGAAGACGCTATCGCTACTATGTCTCTCAGGCTGTCGTCCAGAATCCTGGCGAAGAGTACGCTGGCGTAACGCGTTTACCAGCACACGAGATTGAAAACCGGGTCATCGACAGACTAGTCGGGTTCCTCAAGTCCGACGCCGACGTTTTCGACCAGTTGAGAGTCGATGGGCAGACTCCCGCAAAACTCCGCGAGCAAGCAACTGGAGCAAAGAAACTTGCCGACAGGTTGTCCTCTCTTGCCTCGGACGATCTTCGAGACCTGCTGTCCTCATTCCTGCGACGAGTCGTGATCGGGGAGGAGCAGATCCAGGTGACAATCGACAGAAACGACCTGTACCAATTGCTAAGAAATGGCGGGAAGGCGATCGCCAGCACACTCAGTGAAGGGCGAAAGCCACTTGATGCGAGCAACCGAATCAGCCTGAGCATCGAGTCAAGGCTGAAGCGATACGGTGGAGTAGTGCATCTGGTCGTGCCGCCGAACCCCTCGGCGACATCAGTTTCCAAGACCAAACCTCCGCTTCTGAAGGCCTTGGCGCGAGCACATGGCTGGTACCAGAGGGTGCTGGAGGGGAAGGTTCACGATCAAACGTCTCTAGCCCGACAGGCCGGCGTAACGGAGCGCTATGTGGCCAGGGTCTTGGGATGTGCCTTCCTGGCTCCCGACATCATCGAGTCCATCCTGCAAGGACGTCAGCCCGACGACCTGACGCTTGCCGGGCTCTACACGGGCATCCCGCTCAGTTGGGCCGAGCAACGGGCCAAATTCGGCTTCCCCCAGAACCCAAGGGCATCTGCGTAGATGGCCCCCCGAGCGACCCTGGCGCGGAAACGGTTACTCTGCCCGGCGGGATGTGCCCAGGACCGTGGGCGCTCAAAGTTTCTCTTCTTCCATTGCTTCAGACTTCCGCATGGATAACGGTATGTATCGTTCAGCGGGTGTTTTCCAGGAACGGAAGAAATCCAGTGGATCTTGTGTGCCGACAAATTCGCGAGCTAGCGCGAGGCGCTTCAGCATTTCTGGCCGCTGCTCTTCTGGCAGAGCCTGCACACGCTTCTCGATTCCTACAAAGAACTGTTCCAGGCTCACGACTCTTGCCCAGTTTTCAATCACCCTAGAAAGTTGTTCGCGGCTCTCCTTGATGGACTCGGCCACGCGACGGCGGTCTTCCTCCTGGCGCGATCGCTCTAGTCGTTCCTCCCATTCTTGACGCCGAATCTCTGCCTCCCGCTCCGCCTCTTTTACCTTTTCCACCACAACTTCAGCAGAGTTCTCGATCGACTTCACGATCTTCGGGATGTCCGTTGTGAGTGCTCGATCCTTGCTCTCCTGGAACGATATAGACCAGGAGACGTCACGATAGGGCGCGTAGACGAGCAAGCGGAGGCGGCCGCAAGGAATATCCTTCGTCGTTTTCCAACTGTGATCCACATATCGAGCTGATGCTTTGGGAGGGGTGTAATCAGACTCGCGGACGTACCGTCCGTTCACATATCGAACCTCGACGTTCTCGGATATTTCAACGACGGCAAGGCCAAATACAACCGAGCCGACATAAACGACGGTCGGGCGTTGCGGCGACCACAGACGATTGTAGTAATAGGTGTGCTCACCGTTTGGTTTTTTGGGCAATTGCTCATGCTCATCGATGTGGACGCGGTTGAAGTTCTCGGCTGGCGAAGAGATGAGTACGCGGTGGCCCGCGGATTCCAAAGCGTTGAATAGATCGTTCGCAAAGGAAAGCGCTTTATCGAGCCCGGCCAGTGACGCAGTGACGTCGACCAGTAGCCTCTTGTACGGCCTGAGGAGTTGGCCCTCCTCCACCTTGTACCCCGTATCGTAATTACCCTTCGCGTCACGAATTAATCCGTGAATACCTGTAACCGGACGAGGCAATTTGCCGAATCGAGGGCGAGGTGGCGGTGCTACAAATCGCGGGCGAGGTGGCGCTGGCAATACTTCACCCTGGGACCAGCTGAGTTGGTCACCCGGTTGCGCATCTGGCAATGCAGGCTTCTCAGGGGCTTTTCCGACGGCAAGCTTAGCCCAGTAACCTCGCTCCGGACGCGGGACATGCAGGGTCAAGCACACCCGGGCCATGTAGCTACCCGAAAGCTCGAACTTCTCGCCCACTTTTGTCATCGGCATGGACCAGACCAACTCGTAGAGCTCCTCTCGTGAAATCATTTTTCTCTCCGTCGGAACGCACCGCCTCAGGGTAAACGCGTGTCGCACAATCGATCATGCATAAGACGTGGGTGCCTAATCAGTGTGGTCAGTAGGTTCGCAGGGGGTCAGTTTTCGGGGGCTGGGTCACTTCCAACGGGCTTCCGAGCAATACGTTTCCTCGGTCCCGCTTTTGGACGTCATCCTCTATTCTTCACTTCAGGTAGACGCTTAGGGAATGACATTTCTCAGGAAGCAGCTTTGATGGCAACGAACAGGGCCCTTTCCGCAGCGAAAATCCTGGCCGTCTGTCGCGCCGGCCGGAAACTCGCGCAGAAATATCCACAGCACCGCGCTAATCCCGAGAGACAGACCAAGGAAATCGCTGTGAATCTCGGGGTCAAGCCGGAGCTGCGAGGTGGCAGATGTTGGCCTGGAGCGGATTGATAGCATCTTGACCGCTAGTTACGACCAGTACCCCGCTCGTCTGCATTCCAGCCCGGTTGCAGTCGCAAGACCGTTTGATCGATGGCTTCGTCTGCCAGTGGTCATGGTTGCCGGCCAGCCGCGCCATGCGGTCCCATCGCACCCGTCAAGTAAACCGTCGAAAGTATCCTCGCGACTCGTAAGCCTTCATTCTTCCGAACCTGACGGGATTCCCAAGGCCCGTCCCCCATCTCGAGGAAGGCGAACCGGACGGGGAATAGGGACATAAGGCTCGTACGATTCGTAAATCAAGCCGTCGAACTTAGGAAGGTCAGCAGGAATGGGAATCACTAGGGCGGAGTTGGGTTGCTGGGAAAAATCGAAGCAATCCCGCATGTCGTCAGCCCAGTGATCTCGAGCAGTAAGATATCCTAAGCCCCACCTTTCTTCAATGAACTTAAGTACTGAGCTGAACTCGTATGTGTAATGCGAGATGTGTTCGGGTTTAGCATAGGGGGAAATGACAATCATAGGCACCCGTGGTCCAAAGCCAAGAGAATCTACTTCGGGAGGAGTTACGTGGTCATAGAAGCCTCCGTAATCATCCCAGGTAATGAAGATCACGCTATCTTTCCAGTACGGACTCTCCATTAAGGCGTTTACGATCCTTGTTACGTACCACATCCCTAGTGCAGGGGGGGCAGGTGGATGTTCACTGTCCTGAAAATCAGGCGTGATATAGGACACAGCAGGCAGGGTGCCGTTCTTTAGATCGCTAAAGTACTCCTTCAAGTCCTCCATGTTGGCCATGCGCTTGGGATTGTCGCGCACGGCCTTGAACCCTGGCAAAGGGTTCCATGCTGAGTAGTGCTTGGGGTCCGGATAGGCAAGCCAATAACCCCGCCTTTTCGCACCTGACGGAACTGGCCGTGTCTCAACATAATACTTCCACGAAACATGAGCCTTATCCAGCAACTCGACGATCTGGAGGAACGAAAAACCGTCTGGATCATCAAGAAGCTCTTCCGCCTCCTCCAGCTTTCCGGTGAATTCGATCAGACCCCCATCCTGGGCGGCCACAGTGAAAAGGTGATTCTGACTACTGGGACCATTAAAAGATGAAAAGAATCTGTCGCAAAGGGTGAAGTGGCGAGCATAACTCCAGTAGTTGGGTATGTCTTGCTCATCGTAGTATCCAACAGCGTAGGGCGTGCCCTCCGCCCAGATAAAACCATCCATGCGCCCATTATTCTCCGCAGCGTGAGCCGTCTCCCAAGCATGCACCAGATCGAGCACCGGTTGGCCAGGCGGCATATGAAAGGGCTTCACACACTCCTTGCTGCCCGGTAGCACTGGAAGGCAAGCCCCAGAAGGTATTCCGTCGGCCCTCGGAAAAGTACCAAAGTAGTTGTCAAAGGTTCGGTTCTCCTGGATGATCCAAATCACGTGGTTGATCCTGCTGATCCCTTTAGGGGGGTGATCAAAAGTTCGCAGGCTACTCGCTTCAGCCATTTGCCAGTCCCAAACCAACCACAGAAGCACAACTGTTAGGCATACTAATGTCCAAAATAGAAGCCTCTTAAAGTTCATCTTCTCTTCTCCTCGGCGAGCCTGTCTCCGTCGTTGACCGCTTCCCCTGTCAGTGGCGCTCCCGAGAGCAGCGGGGCCACTGTGGTTAAGAACATGATCTTTCTGATGGGGCCTCCCGCTTGTTGCGCGCAGCCCAGTCGTAAACAGTGGCAAACCTTTTCTGCTCGTGTTCCGGCGTGATGACTTCTTGGAATTCGAAGTCAAAGTAAATTAAGTCCGGCTTGTCGCGAAACCATTCTGGATCCCGGTGTTTGTGCAGAGAATCCCACTCCGCTTGGAAAGGTTCCTGCGCAATGAGCGAGTCGATTCCCGCCGTGGCTTTTGCAAGGTTCTTTTCTTCGACCTCGTGCGCCGCCGCGGGCGCAACGCCTTGATGGATGTCGTGCACCATCGGAGTCCACCGACGCAGCCTGCGCGGCGAGCCGCCAGTTGCGCCGGGAGCGGAAAGCTGAAGCCCACGTACAAACACTTCCGAACAAAGGCGCGTCGATCCATGTTTTCGCTCCTAAAGGGGCTTTTGATCTGATCACGCCTTTCCCTCCAGTCCGCCCATGTCAAAATGACGGCCACTGTCGCCGCCCATGCGCGTAAGTGTTGAGGATAACTTTACCGTGGTGGGATTACAACTTAAGTGTTGCACTTTGTTAAGAAGAAATGCAATTCCCAATTATTAAGAGTCAGGCGGGCATTCGCTTCGTCCACGAGAAGGGAAATGGTAAGACTCCAATGATTCTGGCTATGATCCGGGGCTAGGCGATGCAGCAGCCACATCACTTCCACGTTCCGCCGACATTCATTCTCTAACCGTCGCGAAGAGCGGACCTGCTGCACGGAGAGATGGACGCGGGTGGGGGGCGATGGAGCGTATAGGGACAGAGCGAGGTGATCCACGCGTGTGCACGCCGAGCGCGGGACAGCACTCAGCGGCGTTGTCGGTATGCGGCGTTGTCGGTATAAGGATGAGATCGATGAAGTGGAGTGGGCAAAGAATCGGACGAAGTCTAAAGTGCGGGGCAAGGTCTAGCACGTATTTGGAGCGCTGAAGCTGAAGTTCGGATTCGTGAAGGTGCGCTACCGCGGGTTGAAGAAGAACGCCAACCGGCTGTTTGCCACCTGCGCGCTGGTGAACTTGTATCTGGTGCGGAAGAAACTGCATGCGCGGCAGCCGCTTAAACCGGCCTGCGACGGTCGCTCCGCCTTGGGCGCTGGATTCAGCCCGCCCCAGGCGCGACAAACGGGTGTGAGCCCTCGAATCGCTTGACTGATTATCGACAAAACAGTTACTTGTTCAGAGTTTCCCTAAGAGCACTCACCACATTGATTGCGGCTCATTGCTTTTGGTGGTATGTTCATGAGCCGTGCAAATGCAGCCAGATTTGTCCGCCTCTAGTCTACCCCGAGTCGGAGCATGGCTCTGGCCCTCGCTTTGGACCATTTTTTTCTGGGGCGTCTGGGGGCTGCAGTCCAAAATCATTGTAGATCGAATCTCCCCTTGGATGAATCAGGCTCTGTTCCCCATTGGCCTGCTGCCCGTGTTGTTCTGGATATTGCTTTCGAGGCGTGCCCGAGGTGGCGTCAATAAGGTAAAGGGCGGGATCGCCGCCCTGGTCACAGGAATTTTGGCTGCCGCAGGCAATGTTGCTTTCTATCTGGCGCTGGCTCGCGGCGGAAGGGTATCCATCGTAGCACCGCTAACGTGCCTTTACCCTCTGGTTGCCGTCATCCTGGCATATCTTTTCCTCCATGAGAAACTAACGCGTTTGCAGGTCGTGGGGTTGGTTCTGGCATTAGTGGCCATCTATCTATTAAGCGTCTAATATGCAGAGCTGGCTGATTTTCAGCATCGTCGCGCTGTTGTTCTGGGGCATTACCGGAGTTACCCAGAAATTCGCTACGAACAACATCTCCTTCGAGAGATCTTTTGTCTGGTTCACTGTCGCTTTCGTTGGACAGACCGGGCTGATCGTGATCTTCGTGCGCCTCGATTGGCACATCGCACCTTCCTTGGTCGTGTTGGCTGCCTTGGGAGGACTGCTGAACGGTCTCGGAGTGCTGACCAGCTTCGCGGCCCTGGAGAGGGGCGGGAAGGCTACCGTTGTAGTCCCGCTGGTTTCGATTTATCCGCTAGTCACGATTGCCGGTGCCTGGCTAGTCCTCGGAGAGCGGCTTTCTTGGCGACAAATGACGGGGATCATGTGCGCAATTGTAGCGATAGTTCTGCTGAGTCAGGAACAAACTGCTCGCCAAAGTCATCCCCAAGGAAGTTCAGCGTGACAGCTAGCCATAGCCGAACTAGGGGTTAGCGCCGACCTTCAGGCAATCGCTTCCAGCGATGCTTTCGGCACAGAGTGACCGATATCTTCGAGGTTGCCGTCGAGCCCCTATGTTCAGAACACCGTACGCCGCTCCCAGACAAGTCGCAAACTGCCTCTTGCCGGGCCAAGTAGGCCATCAGGTCACTCAGCGGGCGTTCTGCATTCTGGGCTCTCCGCGGTCCACTTGGTCCAGGTTTTGGTTGTTGCGTCTGATCGAGTGCAATCAGGCCCTATTGGGTTCTGGCAATCATCAGACCCCAGTTTCGCCCGGGGACATTCATTAAGTCTTACTGTCCAGCCCACGCTGGATTGGACCAAGGCGATGTGCCGTTTGCGTTTGTTGCTCGAATGCGGTAGGTCGAGCGGGCGGTATCTGACGACTTTTCGCAGAACTCGGGAGCAGTTACCTCGCCTATTTGACGCCAGGGGTTGAAATGGTCGGAACGCTGCACTTCGTACCGAAGCGCGCCGGGGCTTGGTTTCCAATGAAGCTTTATTTGGTCCTCGCTACGTTCCGCCACCAACTCACCCGGGGTCTGCGGGACCTCGACCCAGTCCAGGAACGTCGCGTCAGCCACGGCCATTACGCTGTCCTTCAGTGGAACACTTACCGTCCGCTTCGCCTCGTCAATCCAAGTCAGTTCCTGGACCTCTCCTGTCCGGATGTCCATCAGCACAGGCCGGGCGATGTTCGTGTCCGCGACAGTCATTTCCGTCATCACGGGCTTTAGATCGTCTTTCGGGTCTGCCGGAATAGCCAGCCAATATGCGAAGACCCGACGCCCTGAGGCACGATCACGAAACCAAAAGGCCCGAAGTTCGTTAGGCGCATACTCCTTCACCGGTTTGAGAGCGTCTTCGCCACCTGGGTCACGAATGGTCTGGCCAAGAACCGCCGAGAGATTCTGGAATGCAAAGAACGCCTGACGCGGCTGGAACGCATCCGGACCTTGGGTATCGCCTTCCAGAATGCCCATCCTGTTGTCTTCGTTGCCATCGGTGCTGGGTATGAACACCCAGATGAAGCCCCTAATGTTATGGGCTAGCTGTTCGAGGTAGAAGCGTGGAAGATACCGCGCCTGCACGGATTGATTGGAACCTTCCGCCTTGGGGTTGACGTTCCATTCGTTGAGCCAGAACTCCAAATCCGGGCGGACTCCCGGGATGGACATAACCCCCTCGCGGAAACGAGCTCCGCCATAAACAGGATCGATCTCCTCCGGAGGTCGGCCGAGTCCAGCCGGGCCTTCGGGATAACTGTGGTACGCCATAATATCGATCTTTTCCGGGCAGCCCGTGAGGGCGTTCACGGCAAACTCACGATCGGCGCCCGCCAGCCCGCCGAACATGACTTTGGCGTCCGGATCGGTTGCGTGCACGGCGTCCGCGAACCGGCATAGGACCCGCCCATACCATTTTGCTTTGGCCGTTTTTTCAATGTCCGGCCGCCAGTAATCAAGGTTTTCTTCATTCCAGAGTTCCCAGTGGTTGATTCGTCCCTTATAGCGACCGACCATGAAGCGAACGTAACGGAGGAATGCCTCAATTTGCTCGTCCGTCTTCGGGGCGAAGAAGATCGGGTTCACCGGGTCACGGCCCGGTCCAATTCCCGGCGGCGGAAGGGTAACGCGTTCGGGTCGCTTCGACCTGTCCTCGGCATAGAGTGGGTTCGAGTACTCCAGTTCGACCTCGATAGACACGCCATTCTCCAGCAGAGAGCGCAACGCTTCGTCCGCGTCCTCGGGAACGGCATAGTGTCCGGGCGTCTGTTCCACCCAGTCCCAATTGATCTTCTCGGAAGAATTCTCGTACTGCCCGATCCTTACCCATTTGGCACCTGAATCAAAGAGCGGGGTCCACGTCTTTGTCCACGGCATGCGGGGACGCCGGGGCAGATTAACGTTCACGCCGAATCCATCGAGTAACTGGGTCGAGCTGCGCCGGGGTATCTTCGAGGGAACATTCTGAGCCTGAGCCTGAGGGATTACGAATTGCAATAGAAGAACGATAAGGAGAATACGCACAGAGAACCTTTCCGCGACCGACATTGCGCCGCTCTAGTCAAGTTAATCGTAGTTCTCAGTTGTAATGCCAGATGTGACTCCGTCTGTGAGCAGTTCCAGCCGGGGTTTTTCAGCGATTTTCCGACTACCGCACTTTCGACATTCTCGGTTCTTCCCGGTGCGAGAGCATAATCTTAAATACAGATTCCCAACTGCAGTCACACATTTCAGGACATGAGCATTTCCCGCCCGTGACTGCCCTTGGTGCAATTACACTGGCCTCACTCGTCCAGGATTGGTTGAAGTCGTCTCACATATGCGCCAGGAAAGTCAAGGCCCTCACGTTGCACGAATTGAGCCGTACGCCTGTGGAACTCGCCCCTGGCCCCGCTAGGGTCGCCCAAGCCGAGGCGACCGTGCCGATCTCGAAGCAGCGGTGGTCTGCTACGGTTCGACCGGTTCCTGGTCCTAGCAGCTGGCGAAAAAGTCGTACCAGCGACCGTCGGCTAAAGCCCCGTGCCCGCGCGGATCGGCCCTTCGAACTGCGCCACGGCCTCTTTCTCGCGGTCAAGGAGCGCTACGCCATGCCCTGATAGTAGTTACGATCCAACCAAGCCAGGCATTGCGACTGGCCGCCGAACGCTCGAACCAGAAAAACGAGGCAGCCGTGTTGCCCGCGACCTGGGAGACCAAACCGAGCTTGTGATAGATGTGGGCACCCCTGGTCGTCGTGGTAGGGCTTGTGCGATTCCGGGTTGATCGGGTAGGGCGGTCGCAACGCGAAGATCGGCCATAGCGAGTGCTTCGTATTTGTCACGTCTCGCCTCGTAGTTGAAGAAGCGCGATGATTGCAAGATTTCGGCCGCGGCGTCTGGGTCGAGCCCACCGCTTGGCCAGCACCAGACGGAAGCGGGGTGTTGGGATCGTTCTCGATCACCGCGCCGAAGCCACGCAGGGCTTCCTGGAGGTAGGGATACGGCGTCAGCATCGGGCTGAGAGCATTACGTTGTCCAGCCAGCTGTACGCCGAATCTTGGGGAGTAGGAAACCGGCTTGACGAGTCCAAACTAAGTAGCCTACGAAGTAAGGCTGTTAAGGGGATATATCCCATTGATCAAAGATATGGAGTTTCGGGACTTGGCCGCGAAATTTGTAGGCTATTTTTCTGACATCTGGATTCGAGCGCTCGACTCTTGCGGTCGTCGACCATTTTTGCAGATCGGCGATGATTAGGTAAAAGGGCGAGAATCTGAATTCTGAAAAAGGGGGCTGTTTTGGAGGAACGTCGGCCAGAGTCGGCGCCAAGGCGAAAAAGAAATCGGGATTAGCTAAGAGGCGACGAATGTGAAAATCATCCAAATTGGAGTCTTAGTATTACTTGGGGCGATGACGCCTGCCGGGACCTACCAGCCGGCAAATTCGAATCTCGAAGCACGGCAATGGTTTCAGGACGCGAAGTTCGGAATGTTTATTCACTGGGGCGTTTACAGTGTAGCGGAAAGAGGCGAGTGGGTGATGGAAAACGAGAACATCCCGGTCTCCGCTTATGAGCCTCTCGCGGCCAAGTTCAACCCCACTGAATTCGATGCCGCCGAATGGGTAGCATTGGCCAAGCGCGCGGGCATGAAGTACATCACCATCACCACCAAACATCACGACGGCTTCGCAATGTATGGAACAAAACAGAACAAGTGGAACGTGGTCGATGCGACTCCGTGGAAAAAGGATCCCATCAAGCTGCTTGCAGACGAGTGCCACCGGCAAGGGATCAAGATTTTTTTCTATTATTCACTTCTCGATTGGCATCACCCGGACTACTACCCGCTTGGCCGTACAGGCCACTCTGCAGGGCGCCCGGTGGAAGGTGACTGGAACCGGTACCTTGATTTTATGGACGCGCAGTTGAAGGAGTTGCTCACCGGGTACGGAGAGGTCGACGGCATCTGCTTTGATGGCTGGTGGGACAAGCCCCATGCCGACTGGCAGCTCAGGCGCACTTACGATCTCATTCACAGTCTGCAACCTGCCACGCTGATCACAAACAACCATCACCGCACACCCTACGAGGGCGAGGACTATCAGATCTTCGAGCAGGATCTTCCAGGCCATAATGCGGCTGGGTTCAACAGGGAAGCGGAGAAAAGCGCTCTGCCGCTGGAGACAGCCGCGACGATCAATGAATCTTGGGGATACAACCGGAATGATACAAAGTTCAAATCCACGGAATCTCTGATTCAATACCTGGTGCGGGCTGCCGGGCACGGTGCAAATCTCGACTTGAATGTGGGCCCCATGTCGAACGGCAAGATCCAGCCGGAGTTTGTCGAAGCACTCGATCAAATAGGCGATTGGATGCGGAAGAACGGCGAAACCATCTACGGAACACGCGGTGGTCCCGTGCCGCCGCAGAGTTGGGGCGCCATGACGCAAAAGGGCGACAGATTTTATGTTCATATTCTGAAGTTGCAGGCGGAATCACTGACGCTGCCCCATCTGCCGCCGCTGAAAGCGGCCGCAATGTTTGTCACGGGGGCCAAGGTGGATATGACATCGACAGATAACGGTTACGTTCTTCACCTACAACGGACCGCCCACGATGCGATCGACACGATCGTCGTCCTCGAGAAACGTTGAAAAAAGCCGCTTTGCATCCGGGGACTCAAAACCAGAACGAAAGGATCTGCCGATGAATAGCAAAGAGCGTTGTCTCGCCGCGATCAAAGGCGAAGCCGTCGATCGCGTGCCGGTGTTTCCGCTGCTGATGTTCCTGGCCGCGGATCGGCTGGGGATCAATTACCACCGATTCGCGACGGACGGGTCGGCAATGGCCGAGGCTCAATTGAACATCTACCAGCGTTTTCAGGTGGATGCCATCACGGCTTGTTCGGATGCTTTCCGCATTTCCGCTGATCTCGGCGGTGAGATGGCGTATCCCGAAATGGCCCCGCCCCATCTGGCTAAGCCACTGGTGACTTGCGCCGCCGATATCGATCGCCTCCCAAGGCCCGATCCGTCGCGAAGTGGAACCCGAATGGCGGATCGCACGAATGGCGTGCGGGAAATGTGCAAGGCCGCCGGAGAGGAATGTCTCGTCCTGGGTTGGGTAGATATGCCCTTCGCCGAAGCCTGCTCGGTGTGCGGCGTGATCGAGTTCATGATGATGATGAGGCATAAGCCCGAAACGGCCCACCACCTGCTGGAATTTCTCACGAAAGTGGTGATTGATTTTTCGCTTGTCCAGCTTGAAGCCGGCGCCCCCATGATCGGGGCGGGGGACGCCGCGGCGTCGCTGGTTTCGCCGACGATGTACCGCGATTTCGCCCTGCCCTACGAGCGGCAAGTGTGCGATGCGATCCACGAGAAAGGTGGGCTGGTCAAACTTCACATCTGCGGCAACACCAACCACCTGCTGCAAGACATGGTCCAAAGCGGCGCGGATCTGTTCAACGTGGATCATCCGGTGGATCTCAAGAAAGCCGCGGAGATCTACGGCGGCGCGGGTAAGTGCTTCAAAGGCAATCTGAATCCCGTCGCCGACATTATGCAATCCACGCCCGAGCGATGCCGTGCCGAGGCCCTTCAGTGCATGGAGATCGCCCGCGGCAAACCCTACATGCTCAGCGCCGGATGCGAAGTCCCCGCGGACGTAAGCGATGAAGTCTTCCGTGCGTTCTGCGAGGCTGTTCATATCAAGAACTCGACGCGGTGACGCGACTCGCGAATTTTGTACCAAGGGGAATGTTAGAGAAACTGGTACAAGAGGAGCTGAGCTTGGGCACGGAAGAAGCACAGTGCAGAACAGATCGTCGCCAAGTGTGCCCCTTGCACCACGCGGTCGCGGATGCAAGGAATTTGAAGTGTCCTGACTTTGCCATTCCCTTTCGGGATATCTGCCCGGCGATCTGGCTTGGGTTTGTACCTACCTGTTATCAGTTCTTCCCGTAGGGTGGCAAGGAACGCGGGTAGTCCTGTGCGCTCGATGTCCTCGAATCTTTGTCCATCGATGCCCGGGGCTCCGCCGTTTTGCTGGCCGCACGGTAAGCTTCCTCAAGGGTCTCCGTCTTGGTGACGTGCACGAAGATTCCCCAGAAGCGATGCGTCTTGTGAGACTTTCGCCTTTCGATAAATCCGCAGCCGCAGTTCCTGCAAATTGATGGGTGCCTTTATCATTTCACCCTTGCCTCGCTTTGACGTGGGGAGTACTCACCGGTCCGGGCCCTTCCCTCCGGGCGTGTTTTGCTGCACGCCGGTCGACGGTATTGCGACCCGATCCGTCACCCTGGTGCCTGCTCCTGCATTTCCCACTCACGGTTATAGCAGTTGCCTTTTCGGCAGGATTTCCCTGCCGGGCACCGAGGGCTTCTCCAGTTGACACATCCTCCTTCTCACCATGTCGCCGCTGATACTCCGCCGGTGAGAGCCGCCGCATCGGGCCCGTTTCGGTCAGCTCTTGCTGCCTTCGCACGTTAAAGACCGTCTCGGCCACCGGATTTACGTGTGACGAGGCTACATCTGCGTTCACTGTAGGTTGCAACCTGATCCTCGAAGCTATTTTCGAGGCAGACTTCTGCCCGAACTCCTATGGGTTTCGACCCCGACGTTCACCCCACCGCGCCTTAGCGGAACTTAGGCGCAGTGTGATGCGGCAGATGTCCACGGTGATCGATGTTGATTTGTCACGCTACTTTGACACGATTCGGCACTCGGTCTTGCTGGACAAGATTGCGAATCGGGTGCAAGATCCGCAGGTCCTACATCTCGCAAAGCAGATCATCAAAGTCGGAGGAAAGGTCGGGGTCCGGCGAGGAGGCCCGTTCAGCCCGCTGGCGCCGAATATCTACTTGAACGAGGTCGACTGGGCCTTCGACGCAATCCGCCGCAAAACGGCGCGGGGACACTACGAGGCAGTGAATTACCACCGATTCGCTGACGATGTTGTTATCACCGTCGACGGTCACCACACGAAAAAGGGGCGGGCCAAACGGGCCCTGCAACGACTCCACGAACAGCTCGCTCCACTTGGGGTCGAGTTGAACCAGGAGAAAACCAAAGTGGTGGACATGCTGAAAGGTGACGCCTTCGGGTTTCTGGGCTTCGACCTGCGTCGCGTCCGAACGCATAAGGGAGGTTACTTCATTCGAATGACCCCAAAAGAAGAAGGCCCGAAAAGCCGTCAAGGGGAGGATCCGTGAGACCATCCGGCGCGGAGGCCCACTCCAGCCAAAAAGCTGATCTCGCAGATCAACACCATCCTGACGGGTTGGGTCAACTACTTTCGAGTCGGCCCACTCTAGTCGTGCCTTTAGCGAGGTAAGGGACTACGTGGAGATGAAGGTTCGAACCCTACTTACGCGACGGCGCGACGGCGAAAATCGAGTGTCGGATGGCGACAATGGAGTAACGAGTACTTGTACGAGGTCCTGGGCTTGCACTGGAACTGGACTATCCGGCCCTTGCCGGGAGCCAAGGATTTCGTGAAAGCCGCGGCCATGCGACGGGGTACATAACCCTTTCGATGAAACTCACTGGGCGAGCTGCTTGAGGGAAAACCTCACGAGCAGTTCCTATGGGGAGGGGCTGGAAACGGGCCGAGCTACGACTCAGGCGCCGCGCCAGTCCCTTACCCGGCAAAACCAAGGCTTCAATGAAGCCAAGAACCAGCATGCTCTGGAACACATTCCTCACCATCACGCCAACAGCCTACTGCTGGCGTCGCTGCTGACCGTCCTGGCTCTCACCATCGAGCGGCTTTATCGACTTCGTTAGCTACATCGCGGATCCCATCCTCGGCTGAGCGCCGTCGAACTTTGCCTATTGCTGTGGCTCAACTTATCCAGATCTCCGGTGCCCAACACCAGCTGATATTCCGGCATCCCCGCTGTGGTCCTGCGCTCTTTGAAGATTTCACCCGCCGCGGTTTAGTCGATTCTCGCGTTTGAAAATAGGATCCACTACTCTCCTTTAGCTTCCCAGCCCGAAACAGCCATCTTTCTCCCCGTTTCACCCCCATCCAGCAAGAAATTCCGAAACTGTTGTGGAGGAGTTGGACGAGTACATGCACTCGACGGGAACGATGCCGGGGGGTATACTGCTTTTGTTCAGGGATGTTAAAAAGGAAGTTTGCGGATTAATAGATTGACGGCAATCGATATAATCGCGGATTATGACGATTCCTGCGGGGAGGGGCCCGTGTGGAGTCAGGGCGATCAGGTTTTGTATTGGGCGGATATCGGGCGAAAACGCGTTTACAGCTGTGCGTGGCCGGCACGTCGGCACAAACTGTTGCATGAGGGATTCGAAGTCACCGGCTTGGTCTGCCACGAGTCGGGAGGTTTCGTCGTCGTGAACTCCGGCGGAGTGTGGCTCTGGGACGGAGAGAAAGATAGACATCTCATTGCTGAGGAGGGCGACGGGCACAAGTGTGTGCTAAACGACTGCGTTGCCGATCCGGGAGGTCGGGTGTTTTCGGGATCATGTTTCTACGACCCGAATCGGGATGATTATCCGTTTGGCTGCCTGTTCCGTATCAATACCGACGCCTCTGTTCAAGTCGTGGACGATGGTATCCAGCTTTCCAACGGACTGGCTTTTTCTCCCGACGATCGGACGCTTTACTTCGCCGACTCCGCGGCGCGCTTGATCTATGCCTATGACTACCGGCAAAGCGACGGAAGCGTTTCTAACCGGCGAATTTTCGTCCACGTTCCGGCTGAGGAAGGTATCCCAGATGGTTTGGCCGTCGATAGCCAAGGGTTCGTCTGGTCCGCGCAATGGTTCGGTGGGTGCATCGTCAGGTATGATCCCGACGGCTCCGTGGAGCGCCGCGTGTTAATACCGGCATCACAGACCTCGTCGCTTGCTTTTGGAGGACCCGATCTTACTGACATTTTCGTTACCTCAGCCTCTCTCACGGACGCGCTGCCTCTGGCGCCTCATGGGTACGACCCGCAAGTGGGGTATGTTGGTGGAAAGCTGTTTCATCTGAATCTTGGAATATCCGGAAAGGGGGAGCATCTTGCGAGGATCGCAGCTATCCCCGGAGATAAGCAACCTAGAGGCGAATCGAGTCCCGTGTAGATTTGAGCTAAGGATCCGAGATGAGCAGACAGGCGCAACTAAATGCACAAGAACCAGTGGCTCTGCTGTGCCTGAAGGAACGAAGAGGGCGTTGACGCAAAAGACGGCTTCGGTTCCAGCATTGGACCGCGGTCTCGCGATTCTTGAAGTCCTGGCTAATCACCACACGGGCCTCACCCTCTCGCAGCTCGTCCGCCAACTTCGCCTACCGAAAAGCTCCGTCCACTCTTTGGTGTTGACCTTCGAGAGGGCCGGCTATTTGACCAAAATTGAGCCCTCGGGCCGGTATATCTGCGGTATCAAGTTCATTCATATTGCGAACCTGGCTTTTGACAACCCGATGCTCCGGCAGAGCGCGAAGCCGATTCTGGTCGAGCTGATGCGGTCAACTGGTCTGACCGTGCACCTCGCAACCCTATGGCGGGATGAGGTTGTACTCATTGACAGGGTGAGTCCTGCCGGGGGCCCCCCGGTTGCTACCTGGATTGGGAAGCGTTTGGATGCTCATTGCACAGCCGCTGGCAAGTGTCTTATTGCCCACCTGCCGGATAGCGGCCTTCAAGCACTCATTCGGGAGCGGGGGATGCTTCGACACAACGACAACACCATTAGGACGCTTCGAAAACTGGAGGAAGAACTTGCCGGGGTCAGGCGAGCCGGCTACGCCGTAGACGATGAAGAAGAAGAGATCGGGATACGATGCCTGGGCGTATGCGTGAGAAGTCCCGACGGTGGAGTGATAGCAGCGATCAGCGTCTCGGGCAACACAGATCAAATCTCCGAAACAAACCTACCGTCCTTGGTGGTTCAGCTTCAGCGCGCGGCGAGGGGTATCTCTGGGCAGTCTGTATAGCCGGGGGAGAGAGATCACGCTCTTCGCAAGGCTCAAAGCACTCCGTACTTCCGGTAAACATCCCTAAGATAAGCCCCTTCCATCAGTTCTTTCCGGCTGGAGTTCTCTCGGGCAATTTTTTCCGTGGCCAGGCGAACGACTTCAGAAACGACTTTGGGAGGAACGACGACGACACCGTCGTAGTCGGCGAACACAAGATCACCCGGCGAAACCAGCACTCCCGCGCACTCCACGGCAACGTTATAGTCGATTACTAGGCCGCGGCCTTTGGAATCCACCGGCTTAATGCCACGCGCGAACACGGGAAAATTCAAAGGTTCAATTTTTCTTACGTCGCGCACCAAGCCATCGATCACCGCCCCTCTGGCCCCGCGTGCGCGAGCGGCCGTGGACAGCAGTTCACCCCAGGGTGCGTTCCGCACGGATCCGGCACTCGAGACAATGACCACCTCCCCAGGTAATACACTGTCGACTGCTTCGATTTCCAGGGAGTAAGGATCAGCTGGCGTGTGGAACACGTCCACGCAGCTGATGGTTCGTGCCCAACCAGCGAACTGACTGTTCGGAAACAACGGCCGGATAAATTCACGCATGGCCTGATTGCGGTAGCCAAGCTCGTCGAGCGCGTCGCTCAAGACCGCAGTGTAAAGAAGTGACTCCATGGGCTGGAATAACTCCCACTCCGACGAATTCGCTAGTTGATTTGCAACGCGAGCAGATTCGTTTTTCATGCAACTAAACTACCCTACCAGCATTGAACTTTGAAGAGCAAGAAACGCAGACTGCGGTAATCCGTCCCATTCTCAGGACGCGAGACGCAGAGAGACCTGAAGGAAGGTTCCGGCCGGGGCTCGGCAGCATCGTGCACCCAAGAATTATTTGTACCGAACTCAGAGATGTCCAGCAGACTGAACGAATTGTAGGTCAGCGGTATTTGCCGTATTGTAAGTTCCGCATTGACTAGTGCAGACTGTTCTGACGGGGTTGCTGGAAGGCAGAGAAGAGAATGCGCGACTCGGAAATTCGGACATAAGGAACCAAAGCCTTTGCGGCCAATGAAAATCACTAGCGTCGAAACAATCTACGTCAGGGTACCCGAGATCAAGGAGCGGGCCGACAGCGGCCAGGACGCCTTACTCATTGTAGTGAATACCGATGCGGGAATCAGCGGCTTGGGCGAGGTGGACTCGGCTCCTCTGGCCGTGCAAGGTCTGGTGGAAGGTCCTTACTCCCATGCAGTGACCTGTGGCTTGCGGGAACTCGTGGTTGGGGAAGATCCTTTCGAAACCGAAAAAATCTGGCACAAAATGTATCGGCAAAACATCTACGCGGGACGACGCGGAATCGCAATTCACGGCATGAGCGGAATTGATATGGCGCTCTGGGATATCAAAGGCAAGGCGCTTGGTCTACCCGTTTGGAAGCTCCTTGGTGGCGGATTTCATTCCAAAATCAGAGCTTACGCCAGTTCGCTGTTTGGCGAAACACCTGCAGAAACTGGCGAACGCGGGAAGCGCTTCGTTGACCAGGGTTTCACGGCCGTGAAGTTCGGGTGGGGCCCGCTTGGCCGGAACGAGTGCCTCGATCTGGCGTTGGTCGAACAGGCGCGAAACGGGGTGGGCGACAAAACCGATCTCATGATTGATGCGGGACTCTGCTACGACTTGAAAACCGCAATGCAGCGGGCGCGGCAGTTTGAGGCTTTTGACCCGTATTGGTTTGAGGAGCCCTTGAGTCCGGACAACTACGAAGGTTACCGCCGACTTTCGGAGTCCACCTCCATTCGGATTGCCGCAGGCGAAGAAGAGAGCAACCGACTCTCCTACCTCGACCTGATGGACCGAGGGAGGGTAGATATCGTTCAAGTGGACCTTACGCGTTGCGGAGGGTTCACGGAGGCGATGAAGATTGCTTCGCTGGCCGCTGATCGCTCTTTGCCTGTGGTGAACCACGGCTTCACTACCTACATCAACGTTGCCGCGGCCCTGCACTTTCTTGCATCCATTCCCAACTCATTCATCTTGGAGTACGTCGTGGAGGAAGGAAGTCACTTACGCGACGACATCACGTTCCAGGAAATCAAGTCCATTGATGGATGGGTCAATGTCCCGAACGAGCCGGGACTGGGAGTAACCCTGAATCAAGAGGCGATCGACCGCTATCGCCGGTGAGTGCAAGGAGCAAGGGTTCTAGGTGATAGGAGGAATTCTGGTCTCAGGAATGCAGTTCTTGTGTACGGCTGTTCTTTTCTTGCTAACTGGCGCCGGGATAGGCGCATCTCAAGCCAATCGGATCACGGTGCAACTCGAGGTGGAACACCAGAAGATTGATGGTTTCGGACTGAACTTCACTGCTCCGTACTTCCGGGACGATCAGCGCGAAATGATGGATCGATTCATTGACGATCTCGGCGTGACCATGTTTCGTGTGGTTCCCTATCTCGTGGCGAGCGATTGGGAAACGGTGAATGACAATGATGATCCGAATGTCATGAACTGGGAGTTTTACAACGACCGCTACTCTTCCCCAATCTTCGAAGCCTCGTGGAAGGCGATTCGTTATCTAAACTCCCGCGGGATTCGGCCGGTTGTTTCGTTGATGGGCCCGGTTCCGAAATGGATGCTCGCGGACAAGTTCTCTCCTCCCCGGCACAAGGTGTGTGTGGGAACGAGCCAAATGCCACCTTTGAACCCGGCGATGTATGGAGAATTCTCCGAAGAAATAGTCTCGATGCTGATGTACGCGCGCTGGCACGAACGGCTTAGTTTTGAGTATTTCAGCCCGTTTAATGAAACGGATTGTTATCCGGCAGAGGGACCGCGCATAGACCCTGAAGACGCACCCGGGGTACTGGCAGCCGTCGCGCGGCGACTGCAAAAGGAGGGCCTTGGCGATGTGAAGCTCGTGGTTGCGGAGCAAGCCATCATCACCAACGACTACGCCACACCGATCCTACGAGATGCCGAACTAATGAAGTCGGTTGGCGCATTTGGATTTCACTCCTACGGCGAAGACTCCGTTGGCGAGCAAGTTGAGCGTGTATGGTCCAGCGCATACGCGCACATTCCTGTATGGCTGACGGAATATGGCGACCTGAACGACCTTGACCGGACGGCGGAAAATGATTGGAAGCAGTTTTCGTTGGCGGCCAACCGGCGTGCTCTAGTCGCCCTTAACCAGGGGGCAAACGCGATTTTTTACTTCGATGCATTCGACGATTATGAAGAATGTGCTGCCCGTCTGACATTTTATGGCTTGTACAGCAGCGCCGGTCATGTGTACGCACCTAAGAAGCGCTATTTTGCGACGAGACAGCTCTATCACTTTGTGCGTCCCGGTTCGCGGCGGGTGGGTGTTGCGGGCCAGATCCCGAGTTTGACGGTCTCGGCATTTCGCGATCCCGCATCCGGATCGGTCACCGTTGTAGGCGTTAAAGAGGGTGGGCCGGCCCAAATCCAAATCGCTTTCTCCGGAGCAGACCGAGTGCCCGGCAAACTGGACCTATATCTAACTACCAGGTCGCTCGACTGCCTGAAAGTAGCGACCGTAGAACTCAGAAACGGAATCGCCACGATTGAGTTGCCCGGTGAGGCTGTGTTCACGCTGGTGGGTTCACCGCCAGGAAACTAGTCTCGACCTTCGACGGGCGGCGTTGGTTGGAAGCAAAATAAGAGTTCTGCTGACACCGACGTTGCCTTCGACGTCGGATTGGTTTAAGTCTCTTAGCGTATTTCTGAATTCCGTAGGAGGTTCGTCAGCATGAGGTTGAAGGGTCGAGTGGTTGTCATCACGGGGGCCGGATCTGGGATCGGTCGCGCAACCGCAAAGGAGTTTGTCCGCGAAGGTGCTGTGGCGATACTGGCCGATATCAACATGTCAAGCGCGCAGGAAACCGTACGCCAGATCGAGACTTCCGGGGGAACAGCTTTCGCAGTGGAGACCGATGTATCGAATGCAGATTCGGTCGTGGGTCTGCTGCGCGAGACGTTGCGAATCTCGCCCGAAGTTCATGTTCTGGTTAACAATGCCGCGATACAAATCAACAAGACGGTTGAAGAGACCGAAGTCGAAGAATGGAACCGCGAAATCGCAGTAAATCTGGGAGGGGTATTCTTGTGCTCGAAGTTCTTTCTGCCCGCTCTGCGGCGCTCGAAAGGATGCATTGTGAGCATGGCTTCGGTGAACGGGTACTTCGTCGAGCCCCGTTGCGCAGGCTACTGCGCCAGCAAGGCCGCGATTATCGGGTTGACACGGGCGATGGCGATCGATCACGGAAAGGAAGGAATCCGCGTAAATTGCATCTGCCCGGGATACATCGATGCCGGTTTAGCGGAGGAGTACTTTCAAGCACAACCCGATCCCGCGGCAGCGCGGGTTGCGGCCGGAAGATTGCACGCGCTATGGCGCATTGGCACACCAGAGGAGGTTGGAAAGGCCGCTGTATTCCTGGCCAGTGACGACGCATCTTTCATAACTGGGTCTTCAATTGTGGTGGACGGAGGATTCGGTTCCGGGCTTCCTCCGGTGCGCTAGCACAAGCCTTAGAGCGTTCAACAAATTGGCCACCGACCGGCATACAGGCGACATGACGCTCCACGACCACCAGCCGCAAAACGACAAAAGCGTGGTATGAAGGCGTAGTCTGCCTTCTCAACGAAGGCAGAAAGCCTGGCCTATTGCGTCGCCGGCTTGCCGGGTGATTCGGGAACCACCCTTGGTGATACGCTCGCTACCCCGGTCAGAACTCTACTCCGGGGACGCAATGAACTTCTTCCGCGTGCTCGTTTGCCCGTTCAGTAGGTCGGACAAGAACACCCAAAATACAAGAAAACGGCTTGACGATTACGAACGCAATAGCGGATATATCGCATTGATCGAAGATAAAGATATGGATTTTCGGGGCTTGGCCGCGAAAGTTGTGAGCTATTTTTCTAACATCTGGACTCGAGTGCTCGATTCTTGCGGTCGTCGATCATTTTCGCGGATCGGCGATGATTAGGTACAAGGGCGAGAATCTGAATTCTGAAAGGGGGGTGTCATGAAGCGAACTTTCTTAGTGCTGTGTAGCATTCTTATTCTAGCTGTCACTGCTTTCGGCGGCGTCACAGGGAGCATTTCCGGGATGGTGACAGACAAGACGGGTGCGGTTGTCTCTAAAGCTACGGTCGTGGCTCTCAATGTGGAGACAGGCATCAAGAGCTCCACAGAGACTAATGCGGAGGGTTTTTATTCCTTTCCTGCCCTGCCCGTGGGTCATTACAACATCGAAGTACAAGCCAAGGGCTTCTCTGAATTCAAAGAGACGAGCTTGGTGTTGGACGTAAACACGGCGCTTCGTATTGACACCACTCTTCAAGTGGGCACCGCTGGTGAGAAGATTGAGGTCTCCGCTGCCGTCGCTCAAGTGAATACGGAAAGTACTCAGATGGGCGAACTGATTGGCGGCAAGGAGATGACAAGCCTGCCACTGAACGGGCGCGACTGGACCGAATTGATGGCGGTTCAGCCTGGAGTGATCCCGTTCTCGACTTCAACATTGCAGTTCATGAGTGCGGGCACCAGCGAAGGCACTCTGTCGATTAGCGGCGGGCGGACGGCTGGCAATGGTTTCATGGTGAACGGGGGCAATGTTGAAGAAGGGATGAATAACGGTGCCTCCATTATCCCGAACCTCGACGCTATTGACGAGTTCCGAATCCTTACCAATAACTTTGACGCCGAATATGGTCACTACAATGGCGGTATGGTGAATGTCATCACCAAGAACGGCACGAACGAGCTCCACGGTAGTGCCTTCTGGTTTCTGCGGAATACCGGCCTGAATGCGCGCAACTATTACTCCATCAAGCGCAATGATTTTCGCCAGAACCAGTTCGGGGGCGCTTTGGGGGGGCCGATTGTTCACGATAAGTTGTTTTTCTTCGCCGACTACCAGGGAACACGCCAGACCCTTGGGAGCTCCGGATTTACACCTGTTCCATCGGTCGCGGACAGGGGCGGGAATCTATCCGATGTGTCGAGCAATTTGACGGGAAAAGTAATTGGCCCGGCGTTCGCCAATACGCTTTCCCAGGAATTGGGATACCCCGTCAGCGTTGGGGAACTGTTTTACTCGACCGGATGCACGACTTCAACAAGCTGCGTCTTTCCTAATGCAGTAATCCCAAAGAGCGCTTGGTCAGCGCCAGCCACCGATATGTTGCAGTTTATTCCTCAGCCCAACGTAGCCGCTTCGTCCAACTTTCCCACTGGGGCCTATACGAACTCGGGTTCGTCCACCGACTTGACTTTTCGGGATGACAAAGGGGCCTACCGCGTCGATGGCAACACCCGCTGGGGAATGTTGTCGGGATACTACTTTATGGACGATTATTTCAATCTCAAGCCCGACGGCTTTACGGTTGGCGCCATCGGCAGCATTGCTAACCGCGGACGGTCGCAGCTAATCACATTCGGCGATACTAAGTCGCTTAGCAATTCCAGCCTGAACGAATTCCGGCTGAGCTATATGCGCAACACCGGGGTTGTCCGCGTTCCGGTGGGTCCTCAATTGAATCCTGGGTCTTATGGCTTTACTGTTGGTTGCGATACCCTTGGGGTATGCTCGCAAAGTCAGTTCAAAATCCTGCCCCAGATCGGTTTCAACAATTTCACTGTAGGTGCCGGGGGTGGAAATAGTTTGTATGAAAACACCTATCAGGTGCTCGACAATTATTCCAAGGTTGTGGGCACTCACAGTCTGAAGGTTGGGGGCATTTATGCGCTCAGCCAGATTAATAAGATTGAGTTACCAAACCCCGCCAATTTCGGTTTCTATGGCGTCGCTGAAACTGGGCTCGACTTCGCCGACTTTCTTCTCGGTGCTCCGTCTCATTTCAGCCAGGCAGCCATAATGCCTATGTACATGCGCGATCGGTACTACGGTGTCTTCGCTCAAGATAGCTGGCGCGTGAGGCGGAATCTGACGCTCAACTATGGGTTGCGATGGGATGTCTCGACGCCTTGGTGGGAGAAGTACAACCGGTTTAACGGGATTGTGCCTGACGCCCAGTCCGCGACGTTCCCCGGTGCACCCACAGGTTGGGTCTTTCCGGGCGATCCAGGAATACCTAGAACAGTTTCGCCCACCCGCTACGGCAATGTTGCTCCGCGAGTAGGGTTGGCCTACTCCCCCGATCCCAAGGGGGGAGTGTGGCAGAGGCTGACCGGCGGTGCCGGCAAGACGAGCATCCGGGCTTCCTGGGGCATGTTCTATACCTCCGTCGAGGACAATGAAAATGCAGGCGAAAGCGGAGCCGCCCCGTTTGGTTACTATTGGTCGAGCCCTACTCCTCCGGAGTTTGCCACACCGTATGTGGATCTCTACACCGGAACCTCGGAAGGCCAACGTTTTCCAGCCCCGTTCCCCCCTTATTCCTCCCCTTCGCACCCGGATTCCAGTCTCAATTGGGCGCAATACGAGCCGATCTCCGGTTCAGGAGCTTGGTACACCGGGAATGTGGTTCCCTATTCCGAGAACTACATGTTGTCCATTCAGCGGTCGCTTGGGAAGGCTACGGTGCTGAGCATGAGTTATGTCGGAAGCCAAGGGCACCACCTGATAGTCATCAAGGAAGCGAATCCCGCCACGCCGTCCCTGTGTTTGAGCGTAAGCCAGCCAAGTGAAGTAGCCCCCGGAAGCAACGTTTGTGGTCCCTTCTCAGAAACCGGTACGTTTACTACGGCAGCGGGTCAGGTGATCGAAGTCCGCCAGCAGCTTGGTCCCAATGGAGGCACGAATTTCGACAGTGACCCATGGACTATCACCATTGGGAATTCCAACTACAACGCCCTGGAAGTCAGCTTGCGTCACACCGTCGGTCGGCTATCGATATTGGGAGCCTACACATATAGCAAGTCCATGGATGACTCCTCGGCGGTCACAGAGCAGGTTAACCCATTCAACCCCAGCCTGAGCAGGGGCCTCTCGCTTTTCGATATGACGCATAATTTCGTGGTCAGCTACTCGTACGAACTACCCTTTGACAAGGCCTTTGGCCGCAATCGGCTGACTCGGGGCTGGATCCTGTCGGGCATCACTCGCTTCGCTACCGGCTTCCCCGTCACGATATTGGAAGGTGACGACCGTTCCCTGATCGGCGCCACCGCCGACTGGGCCGTTCAGGATGAGCCCAACTATGTCCCCGGCAAGCTTCTGCTCCAGACCAATCCGCGAAAGCCAGGGACTTATTTCAACACTTCTCTATTCAGCCCTGAAATCCTCGGGCAATTTGGCAACTCGATGCGCCGTTTCTTTCATGGACCAGGTACCAACAATTGGGATATGGCCCTGTACAAAGACGTACATCTCACAGAATCGAAGACCCTTGAGTTCCGGGGGGAATTCTTCAATACCTTCAACCACGCACAATTCAACGGCCCCGATGGCAACTTCATCGACTCAACCTTTGGCGTGGTGAGCAGCGCAGCAAGCCCTCGCATCGGACAGGTGGCGGTCAAGTTCATGTTCTAAGCCGTGGCCACTGTGTTGCGCGGATGTACGGGTTTCTGAGTAGAGACGCCCCGGCGGGAAAGAGAGATGTCCCGGCGGGGCGTTTCACACTCGAACACTACCAGGGTAGCTACGTAGGGATCTGGGTCGCCAGGTGCGGCGTCCACTCGACGGTGGGGCACATTAGAAGTGCAGAATGGGACGCCGGTCGTGGGCCA